>Ga0302320_10003373_pt1 | contig 37268 bp, 27 predicted proteins | sample Bog_T0_3_FD_202130 | JGI IMG/M metagenome (GOLD analysis project Ga0302320, IMG submission 202130) | Peat permafrost microbial communities from Stordalen Mire near Abisko, Sweden - Bog_T0_3 | ecosystem: Environmental > Terrestrial > Soil > Wetlands > Peat | place: Sweden: Abisko, Stordalen Mire... | reverse complement strand
CTGCACCGAAGGCCCCTCGCGGCCAAGGCTGGCACCCCCGCCCACCGAAAGGACCCCGCCAACGAATTTCACCCAAAGAACCCGGAAGGGGACCAGGCCAAAGTCCTTCCAGAATGCGACCTTGAGCTGCGGAATGCCGCTGCCCGCCGCCTCTGGGCAGAAAGCGCTCAAGAGCCAGCCCGAGACGCCGGAGGTCACCCCGACGATCAGGAAACTGCCGACGAGAAAGACTGGCACCGAGGCGTGGCTCAACCGGACAATTCCGTTCTGGTAGAGGAAACGAATGCAGACATTGAACGCGACCGCCGCGAGGCCGGCGCAAAGGCCGTATGCGGCCGTGCGGACCACCACCCGTGTTCCGGGTCTGAGCTTGGCCAGCCAGCGTGCGGCGGAATCGATTGGCATCCCGCGCATTTCACGAGTTTTGCCGCGTCCGGCAAGCGCCGCATTGAAAACGCGGGAGATCAGCCGCCCGGTCAATGATGCGCCGAGAAGGGCGAATTGTTGATGGAAAAGATGATAGGCACCAGCACGTGGGTGTTGACAGCCCGGCCCTTCCGCTGGCCCGGCCGGAACTTCCACAGGCTGACCGCCCGCTCGGCGGCCGCCCCAAACTCCGGCCTCGCCGTGCGCTCGGCTACGGGATGACGGACGTCGCCCTTTGAATCGACAACGCAATCGATCATCACCTCGCCCGTGATCCCGGCGCTGCGCAGCTGATAGGGATAATCCGGGGGCACCTGGACGACCACTTCCGGGATCTCGTCGACCTTTGCCATCTCGTAAATCTCGCCGAATCCGTCCAACCGGCTGCCCATGCTGCGTTGGGTCTGCGGCATGGATATGACGATCTGGCCAGCCGATATCCTGGCGGGTTTCGGGGGCTGCATGGGCTGGATAAATGACGTATCGAGCACGATCTGAAAGGCCTCGTCCTGGGTTGGAGGCGCCAACGGCTGCTGCATCAACTGCTCCCGTTCGTCGTAGACCGCATCGTCCTCGTCGGGCTTGTCGGGCTCGATCTTTGGCATGGCGATCGCCGCATAAGTCGGTGCAGGCGGCGCCGGCCGCTTCACCGATTGCCCGCCGGAGCAGCATTCCGAGTAGACAACCAAGCTGCCATGGAACCCCAATGAGGCCAGAATTCCGATGATCAGATTGCGGTTCATCAAGCAGCTATGCGGGAAGGCGGGGGCGGGGTATTCGTACCCTTCGACAACGGCGCCCGAGGGCCTTCGGTGCTGGACCTCCGCCAGGCTTGGCGCGGTTGTTTCGGGATGAGAGCCGAGAAAAGACCATTTACTCCCGCGGAGTCAATTGAACTTGGATTGCGTTCACGGACCGGCCGACTGCCGATCGCCATCGAGCCTGTCTCGCCTGACCCGGAGACGGCGGGATAGTGTTGGAATCGGTCGGTCCGGGGTTTGACTCCCCGCCGAGTCCCTGTTACGTATGCGAACAGGGTCTTCAACCCAATTTTCCAATGAACAGATGCCGATCCCTTCTCGCCATCGCCTCCCTTGCCGCCGCCTGCACGGTCTCACGGGCTGCGGAGTACTCAGTGACCCTGACGAATGTGCACCTGTGCTGCAAAGGCTGCGTGGACGATGCCGTGGCGGCAGTGACGCCCGTCTCCGGCGCATCGGCCGAAGCGGACAAGACGGCGCAGGCCGTCAAGATCACGGCTTCAAGCCTGGCCACGGCCCAGAAGGCGGTTGACGCGCTCGTTGCCGCCGGATTCTACGGACAGCCGAGCGACGCCGCGATACACCTGACCCAGGGCGCGGTGCCGTCCGGCACCGTGCGCTCGCTCAGCGTCAGCGGAGTCCATCTCTGCTGCAACAAGTGCGTCTCCTCGGTGAACAAGGCGGTGGCCAAGGTGAGCGGGGTCACGGGCACGACTGCGGCGAAGGACGCGGACTCATTTGAGATAACAGGAAACTTCGACGCCAAGGCGGCGATCGCGGCCCTCAACGCCGCCGGATTCTCAGCCAAGGTCAACTGACGCGTCGCCGTGGGCCGGGGCGCGGGCATTTTCGTACCGCGCCTGTCAGCCCAGGTTCTGGAGATTTCGCGACGTGGAGTCGTTGCGGTCTGTCGTCTTGTAAAGCTCGAACTCGCCCTTCGCGGCGGCCACTTCGGTCTTGGCGAGCAGGGCGGCGACCTCATCCTGGCTTAGGGGCCGGAAATTGCGCGCCACGTCCAGCCCCTGCTGAAGGATCTTCATCGAGTCGCAGCCCGTGATGCAGACGCTGACCGGCAGCGTCATTGCAAACTGAAGGCACTCCACGGCGGTCGCCGTCCGGCTCTTAAGGATGACCGAATCGCCGATGGGCTTCATGCCCAGGACCCCGATGTTCTTCTGGAGGGCGACCGGCAGGACGCGCTGGCTGAAGCTGTTGAAATGGGCGTCCATGACGTTCAAGGGCATCTGCACGGAATCGAAGAGGAACCCGTGGCGGTCGGCGACTTCGAGCATGTGCAGGTGGATGTCCGGGCCCTTGTGGCCGGTGAAACCGATATAGCGGACTTTGCCCGCCTCGCGCGCCTTGACCAGGCCCTCGATTGCGCCGTCGGGGGCGAAAACCCTCTCCGGATCCTCCATTCGGATCACTTCATGAATCTGGATCAGGTCGATGTGGTCGGTCTGGAGGCGCTTCAGGGACTCATCCAGCTGCTGGACGGCCGCCCGGGCCGTGCGCCCGTCGATCTTCGTCATCAGGAAGGCCCTGGCCCGATATCCATCCTGGAGGGCCTTGCCCATCCGGGTTTCGCTCACGCCGTTGTTGTAGTCCCAGCTGTTGTCCAGGAAGTTCGCCCCGCCATCGAGCGCCGAGCGAACGATACCTATTGCGGCCGCCTCGGACAGATTCCGCTTGCCGATGTGGTAGCCGCCGATGCCGAGGAGGGAGACTTTCTCCCCGGTGTGGCCGAGCGGGCGATAGGGCATTTCCCCGTTTTTGGCTGCGCGGGCGAATTTCGCCCCGAGCCTGGCCATCAGGGCTGCCGTCGCTGCGGTTCGGATGAATTCCTTGCGATTCATTTCTGGGGAGGTTTATGGAGACGGCGTGTACTAAATCCGCACTCGGATTTTCGCAAGTCACAAGCCCATGCATGGCGAGCCGGCCGAGGCTCAAGGGGAGGGGACCGGCCAGCCAGGCGACGAGTCCGCCTTCGGTCGTGCAGGATGCGGGATCCAGGTGAATTTGGAGCGCATCGGTTTTGAAGGCGCAAGGACGCGACGCTCCCAGATGGGAACGTGCTTTCGAGGTTGAATGCGTTGCCTGGCCTGATGTGCTGAGGGAGGCCAACCGAACCAAATCGAATTCGGGGCGCCAGACCCCAACCCCAAGTGAGCATCCTGAGTTTTCTTGACAGGCGCCGGTACCTGCTGGTGCTCCTGGGCGCGGTTCTTGGGTGCTTCTTCGGCCATTTCTGGCCTGCGGCCGGAGCGCAGATGAAACCGTTGGCGACGGGGTTCATCAACCTTGTCACGATGCTGATAGGGCCCGTGATCTTCTGCACGATCGTCCTGGGTTTTGCCGGCATGACGAGCCTCAGAAAGGTGGGCTGGGTCGGCCTTAAGGCCCTGGTGTATTTCGAGATCGTCACAACAGCAGCCCTGGTCATCGGGCTGGTCGTCGTGAACATCGTCAGGCCCGGAGCCGGCATCCATTTCCATGCCGACGCCGCCGAGGCGGCGGCGTTGGCGCAGCTGGGCGGGGCGGCCCGGATGCCGACCGTCACGGATTACATCCTCAACATCATTCCCAAGACCCTGGTCGGCGCTTTGACATCGGGGGAGATTCTTCAGGTCCTGCTGGTGGCGATTCTCGTCGGCGTGGCCATGGCGGAAATCGGAGCGCCGGTGCGACCGGTGAGCAGGGCGTTGGAGCTGGCGTTCAGGATCCTGATGCGGGTGCTCGCGGTGATCATGTGGGCCGCGCCCCTGGCGGCCTTTGGCGCCCTTGCCTACACGGTGGGGACGCTGGGGATGTCGAGTGTGCGCTCGCTGCTTTGGCTGATGTTTTGCGTCACGCTGACGATGGCCGTCTTTGTGACGTTCGTCCTGGGCGGAATCCTTCGCTTGAATGGGATCGGGTTGTGGAGCTTCATGCGGTACCTGAGGGACGAGATTCTGCTGGCCGTGGGAACTTCCTCTTCCGAGACGGCTCTCCCCGGGCTCATGGTGAAGATGGAAAGGCTCGGGTGTTCGAGGCCGGTCGTGGGCCTGGTGGTGCCGGCGGGTTACTCGTTTAACCTGGATGGGACCTGCATCTACCTCACCATGGCCGCGGTTTTCGTCGCCCAGGCGACCGATACGCCGCTCAGCCTCAGCCGGCAGATCGCGATGCTGCTGGTGCTTTTGCTCACCTCGAAAGGAGCGGCGGCCGTCACTGGCGGCGGTTTCATCACCCTGTCGGCCACTCTGCAGACGATCCAGACGGTTCCCGTGGGCGGATTGGCGCTGATCGTCGGGATCGACCGATTCATGTCGGAGATTCGCACTTTCACGAACCTCGTGGGCAACGGCGTGGCAGTGGTGACGATCGCGGCCTGGGAGGGCGAATTCGACAGGGAGCAGGCCAAGCGGATGTTGACCGAGGAGACGCCGCCGTGACCGCCCCGTCCCTTTCAGGCGCCCGTGTCATCGTCTTTTGAGTCCACTCCCATGAATACCCGGTTTTCCTTAAGCACTTCCCGGCACAAGAGTGCCTTTGTTTTCTCGATCGTAGCCGCTCTCGCGCTGGGCGGCCTGGCGGCCCGGGCGGGTTCGCTGCCGCAACTGCGCGTCTCGGACAACAAGAGGTTCTTCGTCAAGGCGGACGGCTCGCCGTTCTTCTACCTGGGCGACACCGAGTGGGCGCTCTTCCACCTCACCCGCGAGGATGCCGAGCTCTATTTGAAGGATCGGGCGGCCAAGAAGTTCACAGTCATCCAGGCCATTGCCACGTTCTGGGGCGGCCTCGACAGGCCCAACGCCTATGGCGAGACGGTCTTTGTGAACGGCGATCCCGCGCACCCGAATGAGGCCTATTTCAAGCACGTGGACTGGGTCGTGGACAAGGCCGAGTCGCTCGGGCTCTACATCGGCATGGTGCCGATTTGGTCCAAGGAGTACGTCCAGCAGGACCGATCCCTCCTGGACATATCGGCCTACGGACCGTCCATCCGATCGGCAATCCGCGCGCAGGGGCCGTCGGTCGTGGACAAGGCGGGCGCCTACGCTTACGGCCGGTTCCTCGGCAGCCGTTATCGCGACAAGCCCATAATCTGGATCCTTGGCGGCGACTGGTTCCCCACCGGGGTGGAGGACACCTGGCGGGCAATGGCCGCCGGCCTTGCCGCGGGCGACGGCGGGACTCACCTAAAGACCTACCACCCGAAGTCGCCCCGCAGTTCGTCCCAGTTCTTTCACAATGACGACTGGCTGGATTTCAACATGCTTCAGTCGGGCCATACGAGCCTGAACCGCAACTACGACCTGATCGCGGCGGACTACGGCCGGATTCCCGTCAAGCCGGTGATCGACGGCGAGGGAGGGTACGAGGGCTACAACCGAATCGAAGCCTATCTCGTGCGGCGGATCGCCTACTGCGGAGTATTCGCCGGGGGCGCGGGTTACACCTACGGGGCCAATGGAGTGTTCGGCGCGACGAGCAGGAGCTGGAGGAACCCGGCGGGCAGGGCTGCAAAGGCCGACGCCACGGGCAGGCGCGGGGCGGGCGAGGGCCCGTCGGGCGTGCAGGACGGAGAGGTGCCGAGCAGGGCCCCGGCTTTGCCGTGGAAGCAGGCGCTGCAATTGCCGGCCGCCTCGCAGATGCAGTACCTGCGGAACCTGATCGAATCGAGACCCATGCTCCTGAGAATCCCCGACCAATGGCTGCTCGTCAACGACCCCATGGGCACGTCGGACCGCATACAGGCCTGCCGGGCGTCGGATGGGAGCTATGCCTTCATCTACGCGGCCACGGGAGCGAAACTGGAGGTCAGGCTTGTTGACCGGATCTACGAAAAGTTGTCGGGAACCTCGATCAAGGCCTACTGGTACGACCCGAGGCTCGGCACCTCGGCATTCATCGGGGAGTTTCCGAAGACGGAGTCGCGGGCGTTCACACCGCCGTCCAGCGGCCGCGGGAACGACTGGGTCCTTGTGCTGGACGACGCTGCGAGGAATTTTCCTCCTCCCGGCACGAGCGGCCGGTGACCCAGATTCCTTCTACTTTTTCGAACGAAATCCGCCCATCAGGAAGACGATTAGGCAGATCAACAGGATCAGCCCCAGTCCGCCGCCGCCGACGGCCGGCCCTCCAATATAGAAACCGCCGCCGCCGAATAGAAGAAGAAGGACAATAATAAGTAGAAATAAACCCATGTGCGGAAGGTAGCCCCTGGCGGCAACCGTCGCCATGGGGTCTTTGCCCACCATGAAGTGGATACCATCGGGGCGGCGGACGAAGCGCGCAGCGCGAAGATGGCGATGCGAAGCATCGTCCCGAAGGGATGCCTCCATCAGACTGCCTTTTGGGGCGACGGAAGCACAACGCGCCATCGTCTCGCATTGATGCGCGGAGACTTGGTGGCTTCCGGTACGGCGGCTTCCCCTACAGCACGGCGGCGGCCCAGGAAGGCAGTTCGATCCGCTGCCGGTGGCCAAAGTCCGTCAGAAAGTTTTGCAGCCAGGGGCGCGTGCACTGGAATTCGGACGCGCGAATGAATTTCTTGTCGTTTTCGGTTTCCACCACGTAATTTCCAACCCTGATGGTGATGGGCGTTGGCTCGCCGTCCAGCAGGCAGGAGACCTCCACCGTCTTTTGGCGGGAGTCGATTCTCAGCTCCTGCACATTGCCATAGCGGGCTATCAGTTTGTTGACCCAGACCTGGGCGACCCGGCTGGAGAGGGTGTCTTTGGCGGCATTGAGCATGGTGCGGGCGCCGGTTAACGACAGCGATTCAACGCAAGTCGTGCTTACGGCTTCTGAAGTCTGAGACAAGGATCCTGATTATGAGCCAGAATCCCCCGGCCGCAGCCGCGAGAAAGAAAAGCATGGCCAGCCCGGGGTAGCCGAAGATTTGGAAGTGGGTCGCCACGCGCGCCAGCAAAGACGCTCCGACGATCATGCCCGCGAGCACGATGCCCATGGTGATCCGGTTTGCGATCTTGTCCATTCCGTCCATAACCATCTTGGCGTCGGGGACCTTCACCTTCATCTCCAGCTCAGAGTTGATGAGCGCATCCATGATCCGGTTGAGCCGGGAGGGCAGTCCGACCGCGAAATCCTTCATCTCGATCAGTGTGCCGAAGATGCCGCCCTGCGTGACATCCTTGGCCATGCGACGGGCCATCAGGGCGGCGACGTTGCGGCGGATGGAGGCGTCCGCATCAAAGTTGGGATCGAGGATGCGGCCGATCTCATCCAGTTGCAGCATGGTTTTCCCGATCAACACCATATCACCCGGCACAATAAGGCCGTTTTCCTGGGCGATGTTGCTCACCTCGAGGAGTGAACGGCCGACATTGAGCTGCTCCAATCCCTGGTCCCGCCTCAGGGCCACCAACTGCGTGATGCGCCGGGAAAACTCCGGCGCCGCAAAGCCCTCCAATTTCTCGCTCATCCGGATGGCCACATCCGCTGCGATCTCGCCGTTCCCCTCGCTGATCGCCAGCAGGATTTTCAGCAGGTTTTCCTGCATCGCGGGGCCCGTGTGACCGACCATTCCAAGATCGATGAGGGCGATGCGCCCGTCGTCTGTGACGAATACGTTGCCGGGATGGGGGTCGGCATGGAACAATCCGTCCAGGAGAACCTGCTGCAGGTATGCCTTGAACAGTTCCTCGGCTAGCATCTCGCCCTTCAGGTCGCGCAGGGCCAGCGGACCGAGTGCCGAAATCTTCTGCCCCTGCACCTCCTCCATCGTGAGGATTGACCGGGTAAAATAGCCCGGCACGGGTTGCGGCACCTGGATGTGCTTGAAATCCTTGAGATTTTTGCCGAGTGCGACGAGATTGTGCGCCTCGCGCTCGTAGTTGAGCTCCTGCTGGATCGTCAGGCGGAATTCCTGCAGGATGACGAGAAACCGGTGGCGGCGGCCCAGGGCGGTGTGGCCGTCGAGAAAAGCGGCAATCTGCTCGAGGACATCAAAGTCTTCGGCGATCTGCCGGCGGATGTTCGGGCGCTGGACCTTGACGACCACCGCCCGGCCGTCCCGCAGCGCCGCGCGATGCACCTGCCCCAGCGAGGCGGCGGCCACCGGCTCGATGTCGAAGCGCAGAAACGCCTTGGAAATTCGCACTCCAAGCTCGGTGAGGACGACTTCCTCGACCTCGGCGTAGGAAAACGGTTTCACCTTGTCCTGCAGCCGGGCGAGCGCCTTCAGGTAATCGTCGGGCAACAGATCCGGCCGTCCGGCGAGCACCTGCCCCAGCTTGACGAAGGTCGGTCCCATTGCCTCCAGATCGTCCGCGAGTTGCTCGGGCAGGGACCGCCCGGCGGCGGGGAGCGCAGAGTCCGTCAGAGCAGGACCCTCCGCGGACGCCAATTGATCAACGCCGAAGCCTTCCTCGGCGCTCATTTGCTGCGCCAGGTCCGTGCGGCCGTATTTCCACAGCAGCGAGGCGATCTGCCGGTAACGTTTGAGATGGAAGGCAGGGAGTTTCATGAGGGCGTCCGGCGCGTGCTCGATTGGCGCGGCAACCAAGCCTGAAGTAGTGCCGGATTTTACCGCCTCCAGACTACGTGTCCGGCGCACTCGCCGCTATGGGGCCTTTACCTAGCCAGGCCGTGGTTCCATTGGTGTCCTCGCGGGTTGCAGGGGCATTTTTGGCATTTCATCGCGGAAGGCGGCCCCTATAGTCCCCCCCAATGAGCCCCGCGCCCGGTCTGCCCGTCGTGTCCCCGAGCAGGTTTGAACACGCGTCGCTTGCGGTCTTTCCAAACAGTGTGGCCGCCTCCTGTGCCGTTGCGCGGGAGGTGGCGGCCCTGATCCGGCAGCGACAAGGTGAAAAACGCGGCGTCGTGCTCGGCCTGGCTACGGGTTCGACGCCGCTCAGCTTCTACGCCGAACTTGTCCGCCTGCACCGCGAAGAGAGGCTAAGCTTCGCGAATGTGACCAGCTTCAATCTCGACGAATATTTTCCGATGCCGCCCTCCGACCCGCAGAGCTACCGGAGGTTCATGCAGATGCATTTGTTCGATCACGTCGACATTCCCCCTGCGCAGACGCATGTGCCGGACGGGACGCTTCCGGCCGGATCGGTCGACGAGCATTGCCGGGCCTATGAAGAGAGGATCCGGGCCGCCGGCGGAATCGACTTTCAGATCCTTGGGATCGGCCGGACGGGGCACATCGGCTTCAATGAGCCGGGAAGCGCCCGCCGGTCGCGCACGCGGCAGGTGACGCTGGATCCCCTGACCCGCCGGGATGCGGCCGGTGATTTCGGGGGAGACGAACATACGCCGCACTACGCGATCACAATGGGCGTGCGCACGATTCTGGAGGCCCGGCGGATCGTCCTTATGGCCTGGGGGCAGCACAAGGCCTCCATCGTGCGCGCGGCGATCGAAGGAGCGGCCAGCGCGCAGGTGAGCGCCTCTTTCCTCCAGGAGCATGACAATGCGGCATTCGTCCTCGACGAGGCGGCCGCGTGCAGCCTCACCCGGTTCCGGACGCCATGGCTCCTGGGCCCGCTGGAGGACCAGGGCCTCGCCTGGGATGCACGCATGACCCGCCGGGCGATACTCTGGCTTTCCCAGGTCCGCTCGAAGCCGATCCTCAAGCTGACCGACGACGACTACAACGAGGCGGGTCTGCAGGACCTGCTTTCGGTGAAGGGCTCCGCCTACGAGGCGAACCTCGATGGCTTTTATCAGCTCCAGCACACAATCACCGGATGGCCGGGGGGGCGCGATCCGGTCCGGACCAAGCCCGGAGATGCTCCCGTGCGCCCTCTGCGCTCCTTATCGGCTGCGGTGTTTCCCAAGCGGATCCTGGTTCTCTCGCCGCATCCCGACGACGATGTAATTTCAATGGGTGGAACGCTTTGCCGTCTCGTCGAGCACGGACACGAAGTGCACATTGCCTACCAGGTGTCCGGCGCCACGGCGGTGACCGACGAGTCGCTTTGGCGCACATTGCGTTTTGCCGCCGATGCGGGCCTTGGCGAGCGCGAGGGGGCGGAGAAGCTCAGGTCGCTTTGCGCCGCTTATGAGGCGAGCGGTGCATTGCCGGACGATCCCGCCGTGACGCGCTGGAAGGGACTGATCCGCCGGCAGGAGGCTGTCGCTGCGGCGCGGATTTGCGGCGTTGCGCCCGAGCGGCTCCATTTCCTGGAACTGCCCTTCTACCGGAGCGTCGGCCGGAGAAGGGAGCTTGGAGAGGCGGACATCACCCGGATGAGGGAGCTGCTTGACCTGGTGAAGCCCCATCTGATCTTTGCCGCAGGCGACCTCGACGATCCGCACGGCACGCACCGGCTTTGCCTGCATGCGCTCCGGGACGCCCTGGCGAAGGAGGCCTCGCAGGCCTGGGTGGGAGGGAGCGAACTCTGGCTTTATCGCGGCGCCTGGGCCGAATGGAGCCCGGACGAAATCGATCTTGCCGTGCCGCTCAGTCCGCAGGAGGTCCTGCGCCGGCGCAGGGCGATATTCAGGCACGAGACCCAGAAGGACCAGGCGGTCTTCCTGGGGAGCGATCGGCGCGAGTTCTGGCAGCGAACGGAGGACCGGAGCCGAAGGCTCGCCGAAACATACAACGCCCTCGGTCTGGCGGAATACGAGGCGATCGAGTCGTTCAAGAGGTACTCGCCTGAGGAATTTCTTCGCGATGCTCCCCTTTAAGCCGGGCGTCCATAACCGGCTGCTCCTGTTTGTGGCCGGCTTGGGCGGGCTCCTTTACGGCGTCGATGTAGGAATCATCGCCGGCGCCCTGCCGTATCTCGAAGCCACTTCGGGCCTCAATGCCGGGCAGCTCTCCTTCATCGTCGCAGCCGTTCTGCTTGGAAGCGTGGTATCCACGCTTTTTGCCGGCGTGCTTGCCGACGCAATCGGGCGCAGGACCCTGATGACGCTTAGCGGAGTTCTCTTCATCGCCAGCATCCCCATGATCGCGCTCGCGCATGGATACGGGCCGCTCGTTTTTGGGCGCCTGCTCCAGGGGGTCAGCGGCGGGCTGATCGGCGTGGTGGTTCCTCTCTATCTTGCCGAGTGCCTGGGAGCCTCGAACCGTGGCAAGGGGACGGGCATCTTCCAGTGGCTGCTCACGCTTGGAATCGTCGCCGCCGCAGGGATCGGAATGTATTTCAGCATTCGCGTGAACGAGGTCGCGAAGCTGGGCGATGCGAGCCGCCTCCTGGCCTTCAAGGACCTCGCGTGGCGGAGCATTTTCTGGGTTTCGCTTCCGCCCGGCGTTCTTTTCGTATTGGGGAGCCTGCTCGTGGCAGAGTCACCCCGCTGGCTGCACAGGCGCGGAAGGAGGGAGGCTTCGCTTGCGGCCCTCCTGCGGTCGCGCGCCCCCGGCCAGGCCGAAGTCGAACTCAAGGAGATGGATCAGGCGGCGTTGGCGGAACGCGCCGAACCCGCAGGGGAGGGCCCCGCCCGATCAGCGGGAAGGCAGGGTTCCCTCCGTCGGAAGAAGTACATCATCCCCTTTCTGCTCGCCTGCGTGATCCTGGCCTGCAACCAGGCAACTGGTATTAACTCGATCATCGGGTACAATACGACGATCCTCCTTCAGGCGGGACTTTCAGATGTCCAAGCGCACTGGGGTTATGTCATCCTGACTCTTGTCAATTTTTTGACGACGATTGCCGGTTTCATGCTGGTCGACAGGAAGGGCCGCAAATTCCTGCTTTCGATCGGCACCGCGGGGATCGTCGTCTCGCTCCTTGCGGTCGGCATTACCTTCCGCCGCACCGAAAGCCGTCGGCTCGACTGCGCGCCGGCGGTTCAGGCGCTCGTAACTGCAGGTCAAAGGGTTGCGATTTCCTTCCAGGGCGCGCAAGCTAGCGCTTTCCTGGCCTCCTGCGGCGGGGCCGGCAGGGACCTGACGGAGCGGCCGTGCACCCTGACCGTCATTTATTCGTATGGCGGCTTCAGGTCGGCCACCAAGCCCTTCCGGTCCGACGACCCCGATGGGTCGCGGATCGAAATCACCCGCGGGGACTGCGTGCCCGCCAACAAGATCATCGCGTTCTTCTCGAATCCATTTGCGAACCTGGATGAGGCGCGCACGGCTCCCCTCAGGATAGAAAACGCGCTCGTGACGCCGGTGCCGGGCGAGGGCAACGGATGGCTCACGGCCGCCTTCATCTACCTGTTCATCGCCTTCTATGCGGTCGGCCCGGGAGTCTGCGTCTGGCTGGCGCTGTCCGAATTGATGCCGACCCGGATCCGTTCCAACGGCATGAGCATCGCCTTGCTCATCAACCAGGCCGTTTCAACGACGATTGCGGCGGTTTTCCTTCCGACGGTCGGCCGCTACGGCTACGGGGTGATGTTTTTCGTGTTCGCCGGATGCACAGTCGTGTATTTTGTGACGGCGGCCTTCCTCCTTCCCGAAACCAAGGGCAAGACCCTGGAGGAGATCGAAGTTCTGTTCGACTCCCCTGATTCAAGACATAAGGCTGGCAAAATGAGGCTGCCACAAGCGCACTGAAACGGCGAAGTCTCTGGAATGGAAAAGAGTCAATGGAGCTCGTCACCTGGTTTCTCCGAAGATTAAGCCGTTTCAGGGATTTGGAGCGGTCCGTCCGACGCCTGGAACAATCTGTCGCCGAACTGGAGGGAACGCGGGACCATCTGGAAACCGAGGGCCGGAGATTGCGCGCCGAAAACGCGGGATGGACGCGCTTCTGCCCCCTTGGCCACTTCTACTCGCCGCTCCCCTCCAAGGACGAGGTGTCGGCAGCCTTTTCCCGCGGCGGTTTCGGGCCTCCGTTCCCGGCCGTCGACCTGAACCTCGGCGAAGAGCTCGCGCTTCTGCAGGAGCTTGCCGCCTATTACCCGGACCTGCCGTTTCCCCAAACGGCGACGACCGGCCGGCGATTTTACCTCGCGAACCCGTCATACTCGACGTACGACGCCTGCGTGCTATACGGCATGGTCCGGCGCCTGCAGCCCGGTCGGATTGTGGAGGTTGGCTGCGGCTACAGTTCGGCCGCGATACTGGATCTCAATGACGCAATGTTCGGAGGCGGGCTGGCACTCACATTCGTGGATCCGGACTTGGCTCAATTCCGCCGCCTGCTTCTTCCAGGGGAGACAGCCCGCGCGACTCTGTTCGAGGCAGCCGTGCAGGATGTCCCGATTGCAGTCTTCGAATCCCTGGACGCCAACGATATCCTGCTGATCGACAGTTCGCACGTGAGCAAGGTCGGCAGCGATGTGAACCACCTCTTTTTCAGGGTGCTCCCGGCGCTGAAATCCGGCGTCTGGGTGCACATCCACGATGTAACCGGCAATTTCGACTACCCGCGCGCCTGGTTCGACGAGGGTCGGGCTTGGAATGAGATTTACCTCCTTCGCGCCTTCCTGATGTACAACCGGACATTCAAGATCAAGTTCGCCTCGTCATTGATGTACAACAATCACACCGATTTCCTGCGGGAGCGGATGCCGATGTGCGCTGTCGGCGGAGGCGGCCAGCTCTGGCTGCGCAAGGAGGCCGCGGGTTAGCCCGGAGATTCCACGTGTTCATGAAATCTTCGGGCCAGCTGTCGCTGCGCCGGGCGCACGAATTTGGCATTGTGTCGGGGCGGCCCCCGTTGGAGAACTTCGCCATGAACCTTCGCCTACCCCTGCTGGCGGCCGTCGCAACCCTTTCCGCCTCGGCCTACGCTCAGCAATTCAAGTTCGCTTTCGGGTCCGGGCCGGCTCAGGCGGGATGGACTTGGGTGAGCCCTGACATGACCTACTCCGATACGCGGGGCTACGGCTTCGACGGACCCCCGGGCGCCGTGCCGAAAGCCTTTGATTCCGGCGGGGGCGTCGAGGCAAGGGCCCCGTTCTATTTCAGCTTCAAGGTGCCGCAGGAGGGCAACTGGCGCATGACCGCGACTCTCGGCAATCCGTCCACCTCGACGGTGACGACGATTTTCGCCGAGGTGCGTCGCTTGATGGTGTTGCATGCGGCGACCAAGCCCGGCGAGACAAGGGAAGTCACCTTTATCGTCAACACCCGCACGCCGAAGCTGCCGGACGGCACCCTGGTCAGGCTGAAGCCGCGCGAAAAGGAGCCGGCGGAGGCCATCGCCTGGGACGACCGGGTCACGCTCGAATTCAACGACTCGCATCCGGCGATTTCGTCGCTCACGGCCGAACGCGCCGACGATGTCCCGACAATCTACCTGATGGGCGACTCCACCATGACCGACCAGCCGGGAATGCCGACCACGAGTTGGGGGCAGTTCCTGCCGATCTTCTTCAAGAATACGGTCGCAATCGCCAACCACGGCGAATCCGGCGAGTCCTACCATGATTCCCGGACTGAGAACCGCCTCGCCAAGGTCCTGAGCGTGATCAAACCCGGCGACTGGGTTCTCACCCAGTTTGGCCACAACGATGAGAAGGAGCGCGCCCGAGGCCCGGCTTTTGGCGCCTTCAAGAACTACGCCGAGGAAATGCGCGGTTATGTGCACCAGATCCGCGGCAAGGGAGCCCACATCATCCTGGTGACGCCGATGCAGCGGCACGAGTTCGCCAACGGCCGGGTCAGCAACACGCACGACGATTACCCCGACGCGGTGCGCGCCGTCGCCAAGGAGCTCGACGTGCCGCTGGTCGACCTCACGGCGATGAGCGACACCCTGATGAATGTGCTGGGCGACCAACCGTCCTGGCTGCTTTTCTCGCGCGGCCAGGATTCAACCCACCACAGCCCGTATGGCGCCTGGGAGCTGGCCAAGTGCGTCGCGCAGGGAATCCGGGACTCGAAGGTCGAGCCGGCCAAATGGCTCGCGGATGACTTCGCCGGATTCGATCCGTCCAAGCCCGACCCGATCGCAAGCTTTACCGTGCCCAGTTCCCCAAGCCGCGGCCGCGCGGGCGGTCCTCGCGGCGGCCCGCCGGGCGGTCCCGGCGGAAAGCGCCCGCCGCCCGCCGACGACCCGTCGAGCCCCTACGGGAGCTGACGGGGCGCGCTCCCCTTCATTTTGAGACCCCGGGGCCGAAGGCCTGCCGGACCTCCTGATCGGACAGGACGCTTCCCACCTGGATCTCGACGGCGGTTTCGTTCCAGCGGGCGAGGACCCACTCGTCCTTTGTTTGGGCCGTGAATCCATAGCAGACCGCTCCCGTCCGCACGCCTGGCGTCAAGGCGCCGTCCGACCCAATCGTGCGGCACTGAAACAGCGTCTGGACAATGGCCTGCCGGTCGCCAACAACGAAGAATGCCCCGTGCTTGAATGCTGCGGCCTGATCGGGGCGGATCTTGACGGGATCGGACGCCGGCCGGAACAGGTACCATTGGCGGGCATCCATGGCCAGTCCCTGGATGAGGAGGGCATGCCCGCCCTGTTCGTCAACGAGCTCGTACTCGTGCCTGTCAAAGGTGCCCTGCATTTCGGCGATCTCGTCGAGCCGGTGCCCCGCGACGACGTAGTGGTGCCCCGCCAGGTCGCCCTGGGCCTTGCCTGGCAGGCGGAGGGCGGGGGCCGGAACCTGCGGCGGCGGCTTTGCGGTCGTCGGCGATCTTCCCTGGTAGCAGACAAAGGCCATGACGGCGCAGACAACTAGGATCGTTCCGAGCAGCCGGCTGTTGTCGTCGAACCAGCTGTCGAGTCCGCCGCTTCCCCCGGAAAAGATTCTGGCCAGCAGGGAAGGCTCCGGCAGTCCGAAGGCGCTCTCGACTTCCCCTCTTGGCAGGTTTTGGCCTTCGTAGAACTCGACCTCGCCGCCGGTCCAGCTCACCACGAACAGCCGGCTCCCTGCCTCTGCGTTGAAATAGTGCGCCTCGCTCCCCACCCGGTATCCTTCCGGGGCCTTTCCTTCGATGAACTCGACCCGGGACTGCCCCACGAAGACGACATTTGCGGAGTCGCCGCGCAGGGTGACCTGATCGCCGACGCCGCAGGCGGCAGCGTCGCTGGCGCTCAGCGCGTTGTCGGCATCGAACAGGTCGTACCGCTTCCAGATGCCGCTTTCGTACACCAGTGTCGTGGCCGTGCCGTCGGCGAGCTTCAGGTGATACTCGTCCCACCGGTAGCCGTCGGCTGACTCGAGCACGGACCGCCCGACGACCTTGGCGTTTTGGGCAAAAAGGGTCCCCTCATGTCCGACGCCGAGCGCGGTTGGATTGTTGTATCCTGCGTTACTCACTTTTCGGGAAGAAATGCGGCACGAAACGGCTCAGGTTGCTGGTGATCCGGCGGCAGTCCTCGCGGATGCCCAACCCCGCCGGCTCGTGGTCAACGATCCAGACGCCGCACACAGGGTGATTGCCATCAAAGTCGGGAATGGCCGCCGGGGCCTGGTAAATGAGGCCCTCGGCGCCGTAGCCCCCTCCGGTCTCCTCGACGGCGACACCGCCCTCGATCCAGGCGATGTTGGCCCCCTCGCGGCTTAGCTTGGGCTTGGCCACGTAGCAGGCGCCCAGGCGGTTCGCGCTTTCGTAGGCGGGAAGGAGGTTGGGGTGGCCCGGAAACAGCTCCCAGAGGATCGGGAGCAGGCCTTTGTTGCTCAGGAGCATTTTCCAGGCGGGCTCCAGGAACCGGACCGGCTCCGCCGGGAGGTGGACGGCGAAGTCCTCGCGCCAAAGCCATTCCCACGGGTAAAGCTTGAAGCAGCTGTCGATGCGGACGCGGTCGAGGTCGACAAGGCAGCGGCGCTGCGGATCCCACCCGATGTCCTCGACGGCCACCGTCCTTGTCTCGATCCCTGCCTGGACGCAGGTGTCGCGGAGATAGAGCACCGTCTGCTCGTCCTCGGCGCTCTCCTTGATGCTGCTGAAGTGGATGCAGCCACCCTTCCAGCGGCGCCAGGCCTCAATGAGCCGTTCGTGGATTGAGTTGAACTGGTCGGCTCCCGGCCGGGTGTCCTGCAGCCAGAACCACTGGGCCACGGCCGCCTCGACGAGGGCCGTCGGCGTGTCGGCGTTGTACTCCAGGAGCTTGGGCTGGGAGGTGCCGTCGTAGGCTAGGTCGAAACGGCCGTAAATGCTGAAGTCGTCGCGCTCCCAAGAATTCAGGATCGAAGGCACGGCCGCCGGCGGGATTGCAAGGCGGTCCCACCATTTGTTCCGGATCACGGCATCCGCCGCATCGATGCACAGAAAATGCAGGACGCGCGCCGCACCCTCGAGCACGTCGATTTCCGCTGCCGTGAACTCGTAGCAAGCCGACTCGTCCCAATAGGGGCCCGCCTCGTGAGAGTGGTAGGTGAGGCCGATTCCCTCGACTTTGCCCGTCCAGCCGGGCCTTGGCTTGCATGCGTGTCGTTGCATCAGGACCAGGTCGAGTACACGCCGGAGGTTCTCCCGAAACCCCCGCGCACGATGTCGGTGCGGGTGGCCTCGGCAAGCCGCGCCGCGTCGTCGGTCGGCGAGGAAATGTTGATCGGACTGAGGAACGGGGAGTACCCCCATTGCCCGCCGAAGAAATACATCCTCTGCCGGGAGTCGTAGAAGTTGTAGGGATACGGGTAGAATCGGTGAAACGGCGCGTGGTAATACCCGGCCCCCGGGATATAATAATCATTTACATAGACGGACTGGGCGCTGATCCGCACCGGCCCTCCGGCGCCCGATTGCGAGCAGCCGGAGAATGCCCCGGCCGACGCGCCGCCCAGCAGCACCAGCGCGATCTTGTGGCTGCGCTTCACCCGTCTCAGGCTCGGCTCAACCCAGCATCGCCGCCGCGATGATGATGCACACCCCGAGGATCACCGAACCGCCGATGATGGCCGCCGCCACGTTTCGGTGTTCGATGATCTCCCTGTGCAGGTGTCCGGGCGTGCAGCGGTCGAAAATCTTGTAGCCAATGATCGCCAGGGAGATGCCGATGCCTCCGAAAAGGGCAAGATACGCGACAGCCTGGCCGAGCGACTGCGCATGCCATCCGGCGGGAGGCGCCGCCGTGTCGGCCCCGAAGACCGCTGCCGGGCAGGTTGCGAGGAATAGGCAGGCAATTCTGCGAAAGGACCTTTTCATAGGGGGTATCCTGTTCCAGGCGGAGCGTGCGGATCGCCCCCTCCATGTCAATATCCCCATCCGCCGCCGCAGCTGCGGGCTTCGGCGGATGGTCTTCCCGGCGGCCTTGTATCAGAGATGGATGATGAACGTAACCCGCACCGTCAGGCCCGGATATTCACTCACGGACTGCCTCGAGGCCGGCTCCCAGATGAAGTGGGAGTTGAGTAGATTGTCGAGGTTCAGATTGACCCGGTAGTGGCTCCAGGAGTACCCAGCGCCGCCATTGACCACGTTCCAGCTGGGGACGAAGTAGCCGGGGAGCTCGGGGACGCCGAGCGATGTGAAGCCCGACACGGTCTCGCCTGCCACCTGGCCCTCATGGACCACGCCGGCGAACGCGTTGAGACCCTTGAGCGTGCCGTCGAAGAAGTGATAGTTGAGAAGGAGGTTGGCCAGGCTGTCGGGCACGTTGCGAACCCGGCGGCCAAATCCGTCTCGGTATTTCATCTCGGTCAGGCTGGCGATGACGGACAACTCCTTTGTGATCCCGCCGACTACGTTGAGCTCCTCGCCCTTGCTGGTCGCAGCGCTCAGGATGAATGCCGGCTGGCTGGCGTCGGTGTTGTGCGCGGGATTCTGCGAGGTCAGGTTGAATTCGGTGATTTGAAAGTGATCGGCGCTGATCTGAAGCCGGTTGTCGAAGAACTGCGTCTTGACACCGTACTCATACTGCTTGCCCGTCTGCCAGAGCGGGGTGTTGGCCGAGCTGGCCACGATCCCGGCGTTGCTGGAGTAGGTCCCGTAGATCGAGACATTGTCCGCCGGCTTGACGAGAATGCCGCCGAGGTAGCTGTCGTGCTTGCTGTCGAGGGCCACGTTCGTGTAAGGGCCCGTCGGCTGGATTCCCGTCTGGTCGACGACAAAGGTCTTGCTCGTATAGTCGTTGATGTTCGCCCAGGTGCGCGTGGCGCCGCCGGTCGCGAAAACACGGTCGTTGAAGAAACCAGCCCTCAATTCGGCGTAGACCTCTTCCAGCTTGCCCATCGCCGGTATGTTCGATTCCCCTGAGGTGTAGTCGGTGAGCGAGGGATGTGGGGGGGCGTAGTAGTTGGCGTAGAGGTTGGCGGCGGGCAGGTCGGCCGGATTCTTGTCCTGGGCGCCCAGATAATAGAGCTGGTGTCCCTGCTGGTAGGCGAATCCGAGCACCGGCTGCAGGGAGACCGACCCGGGGTGAAAGTTGGCCGCGTAGTCATTCTGGATCTGCTCGCCCCGCCAGAATCCATGCGTGTACTGCGCAACCTCGGGCATGGCCGTGACGACATAGTTGGGCGTCACCGCCGTCTCGACTCCAGTTGCGGCATTGAACGTCTCGGACGGATTGCCCGAGGGATAGGCAGCGTCCTGCAGGAAATTTTCGGAAAGGCCCTGGGCGGCAACGCGCATCGAGACCTTGTCCCACAGCGAGGTCGTGAATTCGGCCTCGGCCGTGTTGATCCGGTCGTTGCGCGTGCTCCACGACGCGCTGCCGTTCCAGCCGCTCGGGCTGAATCCGGGCTCGAAATCGGAGCTGAGGACCGTCCCGCCAACCGTGTTCGGCAGATAGATCTGCTCGCCGTTGTCATTTGCGTCGGTGATCGCCCCCTTGGTCTCCCACTGTTCGCCGAAGTATTTCAGCGTCAGCTTGCTCTTGTCCGAAAATTTGTAAGTCAACTCCAGACCGAGGTTCTGCTGGCGGATGGCGCCGGGCACGTACGTCTTCGAGTCCTGATAGTCGGCCATCACCCGGAAGGCGATGTGCTGGTTGATCGGACCGGTCGTGTCGATCGTGTACCGGTTGGCGTTGTAGTTGCCGACCTCCGCAGTCACTTCCGTGCTCGCCTTGAACTCAGGCGACTTCGTGATCACGTTGACCGAGCCGCCTGGCGTACCCGTCGGCGACAGGATGCTGTCGGGACCCATCACCAGTTCCGCCCGCTCCTGGAAAAGGGTGTCGAAGTTGGCCTGGTAGCCGGTATTTCCCGGGAAATCGAAGCTCGAAAAGTCGTCGACGGTCTTCGTGAAGCTTTCAAAGCCGCGGAAATCCTGCCTGTCCATGATGCCGCCGGCCCCCGCGCCGCGGCCGTTGCTGACGCCCGCGAAGTACCGGTCGACGTCGTAGCCGACCACAGCGCCCAGGTCTGTCACTAGCTGCGGCGACACGACATTCACCGTCAGCGGAGAGTCCAGTATGCTGCCGGCGATGCGCGCAACCGACATGACGTCCCCCGCCACATATGGATTGGCCACCTGACTGGTCACGTTGAACGTCGGAAGCTGCACAATTTCGCCCTCGGCGGCAACCGTCGCGCCCGCCGTTGGACTAGGGGCCGGAGCGACCTGGGCCTGCGCGGTCAGACTCCAGGCAATTAGGGGAACGGATAGGAACAAACCCCGCAGGCAGCGTGACGGGCGTGAATCGGATCGACCGGACGTCTGGGTGGATTGATCCGGCGATCGGAGGGCGAACGGGATGGTCGGACCGGGTTTGGTGGGGACTTGTGTGTGTTTCATGGGTTTTGGGGACTTGTGCAGGTACGCAAAGCACCGAAATCGGGTTGAGATTTCGCCGATCATTGATGGCTGCCGCCGTCCTATTCACTCAATGTGAAACGGTTAGCAGCTGATGGAAATGAGTCGTTCTGCTAAGCTGCATTAGCCGGCCCCGGATGCCGGAAGACGCCGCGACACAAGTGGGCCGGCAAGGGAAGATTTCCAGCCGGGAGCATCCTCGCGCGGGACTTTAGAAAATATCCGGATTTGGACCCAAACGCCGGCCGATATCCAGCCTGTCGAGCACGGCCAGATCGTCCCTGTCCAGGACAAAGTCAAAGAGGGAGAGGTTCTCAATGTGCCGGGCCGGCGAGGTCGATTTTGGAATCACGACCAGTGCGCATTCGATGTGCCAGCGGAGGATGATTTGCGCCGCGCTTTTTCCGTGTTTCCGCGCCAGTGCGGTGACGTCGGCATTGACCAGCAAATTGCCCCGGGCGAGCGGGCTCCAGGACTCGGTTACGATGCCGTGGCTTGCATTGATTGCCCTCATTTTCCGCTGGGAGAGCTGGGGATTCAGCTCGATCTGATTCACCGCGGGGATCACCCCCGTCTCACCAATGATGCGCTCCAGATGTGATTCCTGGAAATTGGACACGCCGATGGAACGGACGACGCCGCGCTCCCTCAGTGCGATCATGGCCCGCCACGTGTCGACATATAGATTCTGGGCGGGCGCTGGCCAGTGAATGAGATAAAGATCGATATGCGGCCTGCCTAGGCGCTCCAAGCTCTCCTCGGCGGCCCGCATCGTCCGGTCAAAGCCCTGATGCGCGTTCCACACCTTGGTGGTGACGATGAGATCCTCAGGGGGAATCGGCGCCGCGCGCAGTCCCTCGCCGACACCCCGTTCATTTCCGTATTCCGACGCCGTGTCTATGAGGCGGTAACCGGCCGAGACTGCGTCCGCGACCACCCTGGCTGCGTCCCCGTCGGGAATCTTCCAGGTGCCAAGCCCGACCTGGGGAATCCGTCGGCCGTCGTTGAGGCTAACTGTAGGGATGGTCATCATTGTCCGCCAGTGTCAAATCACCCGGACCGCCGCGTCAAGCCGGGCGAATCCGCCCGCGCCCGGCGTTAGCATAAAGGCTCATGGTTGCCTGATGCTAGCATTCGCCTGTTGAGAAACGGCTCGCTTCCGCTTGCACTTCCGAGTCCCTGGACCGGGAGCGCGCCAGCCACCGGCGGACTCCGGGACCGTCAAAATCAAAAACATCGATCTGGAGGTGTCATATGAGCAGGTACGAAACAAGGGCGGTGGAAGTGCACGATTTCGTCCGGATATGGAATTTGGACGAAATGCGGCGGCGGCTGCGCTTCATGGTGGCCAACGACATGAACGCCCTTGTCCTGCACGAGCCGGGAATCGTCGACAAGATCGTCTTCCCGGCGCAATTCCTGGGCGGAAAATCGGAGGGCGCGAACCTCTTCGAGCTCTACGAGCAGATTGACGCGGCCATCTACAACTACGCCCTCCGGGAGAACCTGAATCCGTTTCGGCGCGACTACCTGACGCAATTGATCGCCGAGGCGGCCGAGGTTGGCGTTGCGGTATATCTGGAGGACAAGGAGCTGTGGTTCAAGGATTTCATCCTGAAAAGCCATCCGGAGATCCTCACCAACGGCGTTTTCTGCCCGAGCAAAAGCTTTTGGTGGGAGCAGTTCCTCCCGGCAAAGTACACCGAACTGTTCATCATGCTGCCGCAGCTGGCGGGCGTCGTAACCTCGTTTGGCACAGGGGAAAGCCGGCTGGCGATCAGCAACATGCACAACTGCGAGTGCGACCGATGCAAGACGCTGGATCCCGCGGAGTGGCATCGGAACATGGTGAACGGCATGTACGGGCCCTTTCACAAGGCGGGAAAGAAGCTCGTCATCCGGGACTTCATTTACCAAAAAGAGGAACAGGAGCAGTTTGCCAAAGCGTTGGATAAGCTGCCGATCGACATCGTGCTTTCGCTCAAGAACACACCGCACGATTTTTACCCGACGTTTCCCGACAATCCGCTGATTGGGAAGGTGGGAAAGCGGGAGCAGTGGATCGAGTACGATGCCCACGGCCAGTACTTTGGCTGGGGGGAGACGCCGAGCATCATGACGGAAGATCTCGCCCGCCGGCTGGACTACGGCCGCAAGCACAACGTCAGCGGCTTCATCATGCGCACGGATTGGGAGGGCGTCCAGGACACCTCCTGCTTTGACACGCCCAACCTGGTCAACCTGTACGCGGCGGCGATCATAGGCAAGAATCCGGAGGCGGACCGCCGCGAAATCTACTCCCGTTGGCTTATCGAGGAGGAATTGGTGGAGGACGGGATTTCCCCCCAGGCCCTGAAGGCGTGCATAGACTGGTCGATGAGGCTGCTCGAGCCGACATGGTCTGTCGTGTGCGGAACGGTCTTTGTGAATGGCACGGTGTTTTCCGACAATAGCGCGTTCCACGTGAACATCCGGCAGCCGACCTGGATTGCAGAAACGCACCACAGCCTGAAGAACTGGTTTTCCGGCGCGCAGGATGCCCTCGGCATGCAGGACAAGAATGCGAAAAAGATCCTGGACGAGAAGGACGAGGCCGTGGCCCGGTCCAGGGCCCTGTATGACGAGCTCGCCGCCTGTAATCCCGGATTGAAACCCCGGGCCTACGCCGACCTGGTTCGGCGGTTCGATTTCCTCCGCCTTTACGCGGAGGGATTCCGGCTGACCACGCAGGTCTACATTTTCAGTCGCCTTCTGGAGGAACGCGGCAACAAGCGTCCGGCCTTCCTGAAGGGGCTTCCCCGCGATCTGCTGGAAGAGTCGGTCCGGCAACTCAAGGCGTACAGGGCGCGGCTCAGGCAATCGCCATTTTCGAGGGTTTACCCGGCCAACGTCCTCCTGGGTGGCGAGCGGCTCGATTGCTTCCTGAAGGACGCGGATGGCAAGCTCAAGGCGCATGCGCGCTGACCCCCCAGGCCGCGCCGCGGAAAAGGCGGGAATCGCCCTGCATTCCCTTGGGATCGTAAATCGGGGGATCCAGATCGATTTCGCCGACTACCAGGACAAGGTTCTGGGCTGCTGGCACGGCAAGAACATCGGCGGCACCCTGGGCGGCCCGCTTGAGGAGAAATTCGGGCGCGAGGAGCTGTTTGATGTCAGCTGGTATCCCGAGCTGCCGGAGGGCGGCATTCCGAACGACGACCTGGAACTGCAGCTGCTATGGCTCCAGGCCCTGCAGGAAAAGGGTCCCGGGATCAACTCACGCGACCTTGCGGATTACTGGCTCGACTGCGTGAGGTACAACTTCGACGAATACGGATTGAGCAAGGCTAACCTTGTCCGAGGCCTTGCCCCTCCGGTGTCCGGGTGGCATAACAACTGGTTTCGGGACTGCATGGGAAGCCCCATCCGTTCGGAGATCTGGGCCTGCGTGGCCCCAGGCACGCCGGAGATCGCTGCGAGGTATGCGTTTGAGGATGCGATCTGCGACCACGGCGGCGGCGAGTCGGTCTACGGCGAGGTATTCAACGCGGTTGTCGAATCGTGCGCCTTCGTCGAGGGCGACAAGATGAAGCTGATCGAAGCCGGGTTGAGCGCAATACCCGCCGGGTCGCGCACGCACCGGGCCATTGCGCGCGCCCTGCAGCTTTTCAAGGGAGGTTCGGACTGGATTGAGGCGCGAAACACGATCAAGAGGGAATTCTTCCGTTCGCTGGCGCAGTATTCGCCGATCAACATGGGATTCCAGACGATCGGCCTCCTTTATGGGGCTGATTTTGCCGACGCGATTTGCAAGGCCGTGAACTGCGGCTGGGACACCGACTGCACGGGAGCCACAGTAGGGGCGATGCTCGGGATCATCGAGGGGGCGAAGAAGCTGCCGGCGAAATGGGTGGCTCCCCTGCGCGACGAAATCAGCACCAACCTGGCCAATGGCGGCATCCGGCACCTGCGTGCGCCCACGGACGTAAACGTCCTGACGGAACAAGTGTGCGAAATGGCGCCGCGGGTCCTCCGCTATTGGAATTCCGACACGGTTATTTCGGAAGGAACAAAGGGGGCCGCCGGGGTGGCACATCCATTCTCGCTCAATTCGCGATCGCTGGAGGCGTATGAACCCGGCACGATTTCCTGGGACCTGCACACGCTGGAGTGCTCGGTTCAATACCGGACACACGCCGCAATCTTCGGCATGCAGCCGAGGGAGTTCGGCGTCTCCCTGAAGAATACCCGGGCCGAGCCTCTGGAAGGGGAGGTGGCGATTGAGCTTCCGCCCGGCTGGAAGCTGGATCCTGCCGGACCCGTCCCGGTGCAGCTGGTGGCCGGGTCATCCACCGTCCTTTCCTACACGGTGATGGCCGGGGCGGCTGCCATCGCGGACACCAATCGCCTCTCGATCGCTCTGGCGATTCGCGGGCGCCCCGGACTGCCGCAGCTGCCGCTCGTTTTTCTTGGCGGCTATCGCTGGCTCGTTTCGCCGGTGTGCGCGGGCACAATCGACACTCCCGTTGGCAACGACGAGCGAGGGCTCGTAACGGCCCCGCCTGCCGGGTGGTCCGAGCGATGGCTGGCCGGAAACGACCTCGAGCCTGAAGCGATCTTCGGGGGGAAGAACGGGTTCGTCCACCTGCTGCACTTCATCCGCTCGCCTTGCGCGCAGGAGGTCATCGTGGGGGTTTCGAACGACAGCCGGATGAAACTTTGGTTCAACGGAACATTCCGGCACCAAACCTCGAAAAAGACCGGCCTTCGGCCCAATCAGGGAAACGGCGGGGGAGACGGCGCCAACTATGCGGAATGCGCCTTCCGTCAGGGATGGAACCAGGTTTTGATCAAGTTGGAGCGGGCAGGCCGGCCGGTAGAGGCGCACTTCACGCTGGGGCTCCCGGATCGGAAATACTTCAAGTGCCTGGGCCACTCCGTGCCCGGATTGCGGCGTTCAGGGTTCCCCTGGGATAGCCCTTGAGGGGTTTTGCGCCGGACCCGATCCTTCGCCCCCGAGGAAAATGGCCATTGCCACCCCCATCATCGCCAAGCTGTCCGGCGCCGGTCTGGCCGTGGCAGCCATCCTGGCGGTCGTCAATGTCCTCATGGAGGTGGCGCGAAAGAAGGCGGTTACTGGGAAGACCCTCGTGCCGGCGACGTTCTGGTGCCATGTCTTTGACACGCTGGTGTTCGTGGCGGCCTGGGTTTGTCACCGATGGCGGGGATACGGCTCTTTCATCCGGGGGGGAGGGGACTTTCTCGGCATTTCCGGACTGCACCTATCCTCCCTGCAGATATTTGTCGGCTACGAGTTGATCGATTTCCTGGTGATAGGCCTGGCCACGTGGATGTTCTTCAAGGCGCTGCAGGCGGCGGCCATGTCGACCGGCGTGCCGTTCCTGGCCTTTACCCCCGTGCTTGTGATCCCGACGGGGTTCCTGTTCCTTGGCGAACTTCCGAGTCTTGCCAAGCTGGTCGGCGTGCTGCTTGTCACGCTGGGTTCTGTCGTGATGCATTGGCGGCTTTTTGCCGTAGGCTGGCTGGCGCCGGTCGCGGCCATCTACAGGAACAAAGGCAGCCGATACATGCTCTTTACCGCCCTGCTTCTGGCAGTGACGACTCCGCTGGACAAGAAACTGTCCTTGATGGCGGATGCCTACACCCAAAGCGTGATCTTTGGCGTCGGCATGTGCGTATTCTTCCTTTTCATGGCGGTCGCCCGCCGGGAGCCGCTGATGCCTGCGCTCGCGAACAATCTGAAATGGATTGCGCTGGCCGGCATCCTCGACGGGGCGACTGTCCTGCTGCAATTCACCGCCTATCAATACATCGATGCCGTTATCGTGATCAGCATCAAGCGCTCGGGAATTGTGCTGGCCGTCATTTTTGGATGGCTGTTCTTCCGGGAGGGGAACATCCGTGACAAGTTGATGGCGTCCTCCCTGATGTTCGTCGGGATGCTTGTTCTTTACCTACCCCTGACCATCATGCAGGCGATCATCATCACGGCGGTCAGCATTCTTCTGATGGGTGTGTACATGGCACTCGCGCCGCCCGGACCCCAGGCTGACCCGGCTTGCGAGAACGGATGAGACACGGCCGCCGAATGGACGAATTGCACGGGCCCTGGCGGGAGCCGGCTTGGCGGGCGGCAATGCGCAGTCCGGCCGACCGCTTGACTTGCCCATTCCCCGCAGGCATCGTCAGCGGCAAGTCTATGGGAACGATGCCCGCCGCTTTGACCTATCGAGACGCGCGCGACACTCTCCGCTGGTACACCCCGCTACCCAAGAACGGCAGGCACGGCAGCTCAATGTTGCACCTTTTGATCCCTGTTCCCTCGGAACTGGGATATCTTTCCTGGGGGCGGCGCTATTACGGCGAGCCGTCCCTGGCGCCGCGCAGCCACGAAGGCTGGCATTACTTCGTGGTCCTGGAGGGCAATCCCGCGCTTGTCGTGGGGGGCAAGGAGGTGGCCACCCACCCGGGTTCGGTCAGCATCGGCGACCCGGCATGCCCGATCGGACACTCCGATGCGCCCGGCCGGTCCTGCAAGATGTTGACCTGGATCTGGCGCCTGCCGTCCGCGCATTCGGCGCTGCGCCCGACGCCGGGCGAAAACTTGCTCCTTTCGCTGGAACCGGACCAGATTCGGCGGCTGAAGGCCCTGCATCTGCAATGCCGTGTGGCGGTGGCGGAGTCGAATGAACGCAGCATATTGCAGCTGCGGGCCGCGCGCCTCCTCCTCGACTTGTGCCTGCTCGAATCCCTCGGGTGCAGGCGGGAGTCAAGCGAGGCGATTCGACTGGATCTTGCCGTGAATTACCTGAGGAACCATGTCTCGGAACAGCCCATTGTGCGCAGCCTCTGCGAATACCTTCAGGTCTCGAAGGCGTCGTTGAACCGGTTGTTTCAAAAGCACACTCGCAAGAGCCCGCGGGAATACGCCCAGGATCTGCGGATGCACTGGGCGCGCGAGCAGCTGGCCGATCGGACAATATCGGTGAAGTCGATTTCCTGTGCGCTCGGCTATCGGCATCTCCCTGACTTCAGCCGCGCCTTCAGGCGTTACTTTGGCATATCGGCAAGCGACGCGCCGCATAGGGACGCAGGGTGAGGCCCCTGCCTGAATCCCGGACTGACACCGCCATCAACAGACACCCATGATAGACCTGAAAGGACGGCGCATATTGATCATCGGCGGAAGCCGCGGCATCGGCAGGGCCGCCGCGCTCATGGCTGCTGCAGGCGGTGCCGACGTCGCCCTCAGCTATCGCCTGGATAAGGCCGCGGCACGCGCCACCGCGGATCAAATCGAGGCTCTTGGGCGGAAGGCTTGCATTGTCTGCGCCAATGTGGACGACGAAGCCGGAATGACCGTGGCGGTTGATTCTGCCGCCGAGGCATTTGGCGGGCTGGATGGGCTCGTGGTGTCCGCAGGAATATTCGAGGGAAGCCCCCTCGTTGAGATGAGCCTGGAGTTCTGGAGTCGAACGATGGCGGTGAACCTCACGGGGACCTTTCTCGCCGTCAGGGCCGCCGTTCCGCATTTCAGACGGCAGGGAACCGGCGGAAGCATCGTCATCTACACGTCGACCGCCGGACAGGCGGGAAGCGGCGGGTATTCTGCCTACGCCTCCAGCAAGGCGGGCCAGATCGGGTTCATGCGCAGCATGGCGAAGGAACTTGCGCGCGACCGGATCCGCGTCAATTGCGTGGCTCCGGCTTGGACCGACACGGACATGGCCCGCGGGCCGATCGCGAGGATCGGCCGCGACAAGGTCGTCGCTGGGTTTCCTCTAGGCAGGATCGGCCGGCCCGAGGATGCCGCCGGGGCAACCGTCTATCTCCTGTCGGATTTGGCGCAATTCGTTACTGGCATGACCCTGACGGTCGACGGGGGAATGGACATGCGCGGCTGACCGATGAAATCGATTGAGATCAAGATCGCCTATATCGGCGGCGGCAGCCGGTACTGGGCCCGGGATTTGCTCGCCGATTTGGGACAGAGCACGCGTCTCTCCGGCCGGATAGATCTCTACGACATCGATCGGACCGCCGCAGAGAAGAACGCCGCCATTGCAGCCGCAATCTTCAACCGGCCGGAGGCCAAAACCCGATTCGCGGTTCGGGCCGTTCGGCGCCTGTCCGAGGCCTTGCGTGGCGCCGATTTTGTCGTCCTTTCCATCGAGCCCGGACCGACCGTCATGCGCTACGCCGACCTCGAGGTTCCTGCGCGGCACGGAATTGTGCAGCCAGTGGGAGACACGACGGGGCCCGGTGGAATCGCCCGCGCCCTTCGGGCGGTGCCGATCTACACCGAGTTCGGGCGCCAGATTGGCGAGCATTGCCCGCAGGCATGGGTCATCAATTACACGAACCCGATGACGTTGTGTACGGCCGCGCTTTACGCCGAAATGCCGCGCATCAAGGCTTTCGGCTGCTGCCACGAGGTCTTTCACACGCAGGACCGCATTGCCGACCTTGTTGGGCAATGGTTCCGCGTACCGAGTCCGCCGAGAAGGCAAATCGAAGTCGGGCTGAACGGAATCAACCATTTCACGTGGCTGACGGCCGTTGGTTGGCGCGGGCGCGATCTGATGCCGCATCTGCGGGAGCTCGCAGCGGATCCTGTGTTCTTTCGTTCTCGTGCGCGAATGGCCCGCGCGAACAAGGACGCCGAACGCTGGTTTGAGAGTTCCGGTCTCGTCGGCTTCGATCTGCTGCGCCGCTTTGGCGCGCTCGGGGCGGCGGGCGACCGGCATCTGTGCGAATTCGTTCCATGGTATGCGGTTGACGAGGAGGAATTGCATCGCTGGGGCGTCATCCTCACTCCATACGAGTGGCGGCTGCGGCGTGCCCGCGAGGTGGACAAGGATGTCGCTTTCTATGCCGGGAAGCCGCTTGAATCCACTGAGGAAGAGGGGGCCAGGCTGATCGAGGCGCTCGCCGCGGACGTCCCGCTTGAGACCAACGTGAACCTTCCCAATCGCGGCCAGGCGCCGGATCTTCCAAGGGGGCACATCGTCGAGACCTATGCGCGGTTCCGACGCGACCGCGTCTCGCCACTCTCCGCGTCACCGCTGCCGCCCGGCGCGTCCGCGCTGGTCCGGCGTGTGATCGACGTGCAGCAACTGACCCTGCAAGCCGCTCTCGGGCGCAATGTCGATGTGGCCTTCCAGGCGCTGCTGCTCGATCCCCTGGTGCACCTGCCCGTCGATGAATCGTGGACGATGTTCAAGGCCATGCTTCGCCACATGAAGGCCTATCTTCCGGGGTGGCGCCTGCCGGCCTCGGACGAGTAGGCGGAACCCGAGGGCGCCCAACCAGTCGGCCAGGAGGGCGGCGCCCTCATATCTCATGCCGATCGGCCTTGGGGACCGTCAAATCCTTCAAATCAGGGCAACCTCACACATCGCCTGAAGACGGGGGCTTCCAGCATTCCCGGAGGGGACGCTAACGAATCGCCTGGACCGGGAACGCAAAGCGGTAGTGGCCGGCCTTCAAATCGCAGCGGGTCGTGTCGCCTTCGCCGGATTCCAGCTTTGCGCCGGGCCCCTGCACCTCCCGGCTCGGAACGGGGAGCGCGAGGTCGGCAGAAGCATTGGGCGGCACCGTCGCGTCGTAGACCATCCAGTCGCCCTCCGTCCGCCAGTAGGACGCTATCAGCCCGTAGGGCGAGTCGAACGTGGCCTTGAAAGAGGCAAGCTTCGTCGAAAACTGCGGCTTGAGGTGGAAGTGCTTGAAGCCCGGATGCTCCTCGTCTACGCCGATTCCTCCGGCGCCGGCGTAAAGCCACTTGCCGACCGATCCCAATGAATAATGGTTGAACGAGTTCATGGACGAGGCCTGGAACCCGCGTTCGGGCGTGTAGCCGTCCCAACGCTCCCAAATGGTTGTGGCTCCCTGCTTCACGGTGAAGAGCCACGAGGGGTAGGTGTCGGTCAGCAGCAGTTGGTAGGCAAGGTCCGAGCGGCCCAACGCGGTCAGCGTCGGATTGAGAAACCCGACTCCGACGAAGCCCGTTGTCAGGTGACCCCTGGTAGTGACGTCGTCGACCAGATGCCGGGCGACGGCGTCGTGCAGCTTCTCCGGAATGAGACCGAAGGCCAGTGCGACGACGTAGGTGCTCTGCGTCCCCGCGACCATGCTCCCATCGTCATGGACATAGGCCTTTAGAAACGCGTCGTCGATGTCGTAAAAGAGCTTGCCGTACTTGGCGGCATCGCCGCCCTTGCCGAGAAGCGCCGCGGCCTTGGCGACAATCTGGGCCGAATGGGCGAAATAGGCTGTGTCCAGGACTGACGTCGTCGAGTTGGCGCCGCCGAACGCCCCTGGACCCCGGCCCGCGCCCGCCGCCTGCGCGCCGCCGCTCCGTCCCCGGGCGCCGGCTGCGGTTCCGACGGCGCCCAGCGGGGCTCCGCGCCCTGCAATGGGAGAGAGATTGTCTCCGACCCCGCCGGTTTCGATCAGCGTCGGATAGGTTCGCTGACAATAATCCACCCACCGGGCCATGTGATCGTAACCGGTTTCGAGAAATCCCCTGTCGCCGTACGTCGTGTACATGACCCAGGGAATGATCACGCCCGCATCGTTCCAAATGGCGTAACCCGGCCTGTCATTGTTCACCCGCGGCGATGTCTCGCAGAACGCGCCCGCACCCGGCCCGCTTGCAAGCTGGCCGTCGTCCACGTCGACCATCCACTTCGTGAAAAAGGCGGCGACATCGGCATTGTAGACGGCGGTTGGCGCAAAGACCTGCGCATCGCCCATCCAGCCCATGCGCTCATCCCGCTGCGGGCAATCCGTCGGAACCGAAAGGAAGTTCCCGCGCTGGCTCCAGCGGATATTGGAAATGAACCGGTTCAGCTCCCCATTGGACGTGACGATCGTTCCGGTATCGGGAGTATCGGAGCCAACGACGATGCCGCGGATGTCCTCCGCCGTCAGCTCGCCCGGATAGCCCGTGATCTGGGCGTACCGAAAACCGTGGAACGTGAAATGCGGTTCCAGCGTCTCGGGTCTTCCCGTGCCGGCGAGGATGAAGGAATCGAACGAGATCGCCTGGCGCAGATTCTCGTTGTAGACCGTCCCGTCGGCGTTGAGCACCTCGCCGTGCAGCACCTGGAGGGTCGTGCCAGCGGGGCCGGTGGCCGTTATGCGGATGTGGCCGACCATGTTCTGGCCGAAATCGACGACCCACAGGTCTCCCATCCGGGAGATCCTCTGCGGCGCCAGTTCCATAAGCTTGCGCACGGTGGGCCCAAGCTGCGGGTCCAGCTCGATGCCGTCATGCTTGTCGACCTCCGCGGGAGCCCAGGCGGAATCGTCGAAGAGCGGCGTATCCCAGCCGGCGGCCCTGCGGGCGTCGAGGACCTCGCCGAACTGCTGATCGGAGCCGACCACTTCGCCGGGACCGGCTTTCCATGTGCCGTCGGTGGCCACCGTGTCGGTGGAGCCGTCGGCGTAGCTGATCTCGAGTTGCGCGCTGAAATCGGGGCGTTCGCCGATTTTCGCGTATTGGGCAGGCCCCATCCATCCGAGGCGGCCCGCGAACCAGCCGTCGCCGAGGAGGGCGGCCAGGGTGTTCGTCCGACCCTCCTGCAGGAGCTCCGTGACGTCGTAGGTCTGGACCATGGCGCGCTTGAAATAATCGGTCCAACCCGGGGCGAGCTGATCCCCGCTGACCGGCTTCCCGTTGATGGACGCTTCGTAGACTCCCAAGGCGGTTGCGTACAAACGCGCCTTTTCCACCGGGCCCTTCACGGCGAAATTCCTGCGCAGGTAGCGCCCGGGGCCGATCGTGGGATCTGCGCTGCGGACCAGGCCCGCGGCATCGTACGGCCCGAGGACGGTCGCGGCGGACCAGGAGGAATCGTCGAAGTCGCGGGCAAACCAGCGGGCCTGGTCCGGAGGCATCCCGGACGGAGCCCCGCCGCGCGCGCCTGGAATGGGGAAATCGATGACGGCGGCCTTCCAGGAGCCGCCGGTGTTGAATTCGATGCGCCGCCCGTCTTCCAGGTCGATCACGCCATGTGCGGCTATGGCGTTTGGCCGGGCGGCGCCGTGGTACAATCGCACCGCCAGCGAGCCGATGGCGATGACGTTCCTGCCCGCAACCAACTGTTGGCCGAAGTCGGCGTGGAACGGCGCCGTGTGGGCGCTGGAGCCCTGCAGGGTGGGCCGGTCATTCACGTAGAGCGAAATCAAGCCGTCGGCGGCGGCATCGATGATCGCGCTTCGAATCCTCGCGTCCGCGGGCAGGCTCAACTCCAGGCGGACGCCGGCCCCCTGTGTGGCCTGCGACCCGCCGTTGATCCACATCGCATGCGCGAGCGGGGCCTGATCGATGTCGTAGCGGGGCAGATCGGCCGAGATCCACTTGCCCTTCCATTCCGCCGCGGTATCAAGAAGGCCCAATTCGATGTAAGCCGGTGCGCTCCAGGGGGTGGGATTGCCGTCCTTGTCCCAAACCCGCACCTCCCAGTGCACCCGGGCCCGCGAGGACAGGGCCTTCCCTCCCCAGGGCACAAGGACGGACTGGTCCGAGACAACCTTGCCCGAGTCCCACAGCTCCGCCTGATCGTCCGCGAGTCCGGACGCGGAGGAGGCCGCTCGGATCTGATAGGCTGTTTGAGCTTCGCCGGCGCGATCGGAGACGAGCTTCCACGAAAGGCGGGGTTGCGCGGCGCCTATTCCGACCGGATCGACAAGATGCTCGCAGGTGAGGGCCGTCACCCGCGCCGGGGAAACATTTCCGGAAGGAGCCGTGCAGCCCAGAAAACAGAGAGATCCCAAGGCGAGAAGGAGAAAGCGAGGCATCGGTGGTGGGGGGGGTGATGCCCAATCAAGCGTTGGCGCAGTCAAATGCAATCTGCGTTCTCGCCACCTCCCATTCACAAGCGGCCTGCCTTGCGCAAAGCCGCATTTGCCTATCTGATGGACTGCCCGAATCGACCCGCCGTCCGGACAACATTCTTGCTCACCCCCAATGAGGACCGTGATCCCATCCCGATCAATTCTTGCCGTGCCGTTCTTGGCTTTTGCAACCGGACTTGCGGCGGCGGGCCCTGGCGCCGCCGCCGATGCAGGTTCGCCTGCCCAGCCGCCTGTTTCCCAATCGAACACCGCCAAACCAAGCCGTTACGTGATCACCGATTACGGCGCCGTTGCCGACGCCGCCACGCTGCACACCGCAGCAATTCAAAAGGCCATTGACGCCGCCGCTGCGGCCGGCGGCGGAGTGGCGGAAATCCCCGAGGGCCGTTTCCTAAGCGGCTCGATCTTCCTCAAGAAGGGCGTCGAGCTCCGCCTCGACGAGGGCGCGGTGCTGCTGGGCTCGCAAAACATCGATGATTACCCGAAGGAGCAGACGCGCATTGAGGGGCACTTTCAAGCCTGGCGCATGGCGTTGGTCAATGCGCAGGGCATGGACCACGTGCGCATCGGCGGTTCGGGCCAGCTGAACGGAAATGGCGCGCCCTTTTGGGCGCAGTTTCGCGCGCGAATCCGGGCAGATCGCACCACGACTAACCTTGATGTCGAGCGCCCCCGCCTGGTTTTCATCGACCGCTGCGCAGACGTGCGCGTGGAGGGAATCTCGCTCCAGGATTCCGGGTTTTGGAACCTGCATCTGTACCATTGCAGCGATGTAGCCATCGCAGGCGTGCGCATCAACGCTCCCGTTCGGACGCAGGGCAATCCGATCGGCAGTCCCAGCACCGATGGCATTGACGTGGACAGTTGCCAGAACGTCACCATCCGCGGTTGCCACATCTCGGACGGCGACGACGACATCGCTCTCAAGGGCAGCAAGGGCCCGTTTGCCGCCGAGGACGCCGACAGCCCGCCGGATGAAAACATACTCATCGAGGACTGCGAGTTCGGCAACGGCAGCGGTGTCCTCACCTGCGGCAGCGAGGCGACGATTGTCCGCAACGTCACCGTGCGCCACTGCAAGCTGACGGGCCGCGGAAGCGTGCTGACGCTCAAGCTCCGGCAGGACACTCCGCAGCATTACACGGACATCACGATCGACGGCATCACGGCTGTCGGCGCCGGGCGCCTGCTCAACGTCTCGCCCTGGATGCAGTATTTCGACCTGCAGGGACAGCTCCCTCCCGCGCGGGTCGTCGACCGGATCGTCATCCGCAACGTCAAGGGCTCATTCAACCAGGTCGGCTCGCTGCGCGGAACGGCCGGAGACTCCATAGGCAAGATCTCGTTGGAAAATATCGATGTTACGGTGGCCAACCCGACCCTCAGCTTGGGGCCCGTCAAGGGCATCACGCTGAAAAACGTCGTCGTGAACGGTCGGCCCTACGAGCTGCCGCCCGAGCTGGGGCCCCTCGCGCTGCCGGGGGCGCGGCAAACCGCTTCGCCCGCAGGGGTGGCGCCTGGTCCGGCCACGGCTCCACAATAGCAAAGGTGGCGGTCGGTCCGACAAATTTGAGCCAAGGCCCGTCCCGGCGATGACCCGGCTCGGGCGGCGTCGACTGTACCAAAGGAATCGGAATCCCGAAAACGGAGGACTTGGCGAAATACGTCAGGAAATCTTACAGTTTCACCAAATGTCGCTTATCTATGAAACCTGGTAAGAAACGTATTATATTAGAGGTTAGATAATTACGACTCTTATGAAGAAGGGTGGACATGAGCTCGCTCCTTAGAAAGCTGGACCTGCCTTTGTTTCTCTTCGCGGCATGATTCAACGCCTTGGTCGGTACGCCGTGAACCCCGGCAGACCCCGCCTTCAGCTACGGCGCGGCCACTTTGGGTGACCCGCCGGGTCAGTCGTGTTGCGACCGCCCTTCGGGCGCCCCATCTTCGCCCCGCCTTCGGCGGGGCTCCGTCGCATTGTTAAAGTGGGGCGGCCAACGGGATTGCCTCGCTACCGCCCGGGGCTGCGCCCCAAACCCTGGTGGGTTTGCCGTTCCGCTTCGCTCCACGAACCCGCGACCCCAAGATCCACAATTTTAAGCGCTGACTATTAATCAACGGTTTGTGAAACTCAATTTACCGGCCGATTCACTCTGTATGAGCGAAATCCGTGTGGCACGATTGTGGCACGGTTTGGCAGAGCACCAAATCACAGCTGACGGCATTTCCAAGATAGACTATGAAGAATCCGAGCATTTTTGTGTGACCCGCGACTTTCTCAACGGTCGAGAACGGATTCTCTGGCATTTGCTCTTCGACAATCTGGATTAAGCGCAGGTTTTCCTCTCGTGCACGGGTGACCAAGGCTTGGCTGGTGGTCAGAGCTCATGCCTGTGCGAATTCTTGTTGCAACACAATGCAACACACATCAAGGTTTGCTTATGCAAAAGTCGATCACCACAAGCGTTCGCCTTCCGCGAGATCTGAAAAGAAAGATAGATCGCAAGGCTGTGTCGGCAGGTAGTGGACGAAACAGGGTTATCATTGAAGCCCTTGAGTCGTACCTAAGAGAGGATGGCCAAGCCGATTACGAGGCAGAGGCCCGGCGACAATCGCAGTTAGCGGCGAAGCTCGATCGTCCGGACTCAGCCTGGGACGAGATGATTGAGAGGGATCTTCCGGGTCGATGAGTTTGGCGCGAGGGGATGTAGTTGCAGCTGTTGTTCCGGGTGACTTTGGAAAGCCGCGTCCGGTCGTGATCGTACAGGCGAGACCTTACCTCGAATCCCACGCGTCCGTGACAGTCTGCCCCCTGACAACGCACCTGACAGGGCTGCGCATGTTCCGTATCATGGTCGCCCCAGACAAGAATAATGGCCTAAACGAACCGTCTGAAGTCATGGTAGATAAGGTAAGCTCGCTGCGCCGGGAACGGATTGCACAATCGATCGGCAGGTTGTCCGCGTCCGATATGCGGGCTATCGATAATTCGCTGCGGGCATGGCTCGCCTTGGGTTAGCTTCCGTGTCGACTGTGAAGCCCCACCTTGCGCTCCTCCGCGGAGTCAACGTCGGCGGCAACAAACAGGTGGGCATGTCGGATCTGCGAAAATGGATGGAAGCCCTCGGGTTTACCGGGGCCCAAACGCTTCTGCAAAGCGGCAATATTGTGTTTGCTGCTGAAGAAGAGAGCTGCTCCGATTTGGAGCGCCGTTTGGAGGTGGAAGCTAAGAAACAACTCGGCCTGACCAGCGACTTCCACGTTCGGACGCTGGCGGAATGGGAAGATCTTATTCTGTACAACCCATTTTGCGAACAGGCGCGGAGCGACCCGAGCCACCTCGTCGCTGTCGTGCTTAAGAATTCCGTGGCGCCGTCGCTCGTCCTGAAGCTCCAGGCGGCCATCAAGGGGAGGGAGGTTTTAAGAGTTAAGGGCCGCACAGCGTACGTTTACTACCCGGATGGCATCGGCACCTCTCGCCTTACTGCCGCGGTAATCGACCGCCACCTTCAGACTCGGGGCACGGCCCGGAACTGGAATACCGTACTCAAACTGGGTTCGTTCGCCCGAGGCGAATAGACCCTAAGCGGGGCGGCCAATGGGATTGGCTCGCTGCGCTCCGGGCGAGGCCCGCCTTCGCCTTCGGCGGGGCTCCGTCGCATTGCCAAATTGGGGCGGCCAACGGGACTCGAACCGCCTCCTCTCACTTGATCTAA
>Ga0302320_10003371_pt1 | contig 37280 bp, 34 predicted proteins | sample Bog_T0_3_FD_202130 | JGI IMG/M metagenome (GOLD analysis project Ga0302320, IMG submission 202130) | Peat permafrost microbial communities from Stordalen Mire near Abisko, Sweden - Bog_T0_3 | ecosystem: Environmental > Terrestrial > Soil > Wetlands > Peat | place: Sweden: Abisko, Stordalen Mire... | reverse complement strand
ACGCGGTGATCTGATGCCCACCAACAGCCATCCCCCCCTTTATGAGGCCCTGAAGGGCCATTTTGGCGAGGCCAAGGTGCGCGGCCGCCAGGGCCTCAGCGGCCGCGAGGCCGTGGTGCTGGACGCGGCCGCCTGGGTCGAGGTGATCCATCACCTGCGCACCGAGCATGGCTTTGACGTGCTGATGGAGCTGGCGGGCGCCGATTACACCGGCTTCACCGGCCACAGCGGGGACGCCCTGTGCCTGAGCGCGATGCTGTATTCCAGCCGCACCCGCGAGCGGGCCTGGCTGAAGGCCTTCGTGCCCATCGATGACGCCAAGCTGGGGACGCTGTGCGGCGAGTATGCGGCCGCCAATTGGTACGAGCGGGAGGCCTTCGACATGTATGGCTTCCAGTTCCAGGGGCATCCCTACCCCAAGCGCCTGCTGCTTTACGACGAGTTCGTGGGGCATCCCCTGCGCAAGGACTATCCCATCCTCAAGATGCAGCCGCTGATACCCATGCGCAACGCCGTGGACTACGAGGCGGTGGCGGTCGAGAAGCGGAAAGGGGCCCAGTAGCCATGCCCATGGACATCAGCCAGAAATACCCCGACTGGAAGCCCGAGCGCCAGGACGGCTTCGACATCGAGCCGCTTTACATCAACCTGGGCCCATCCCACCCGGCCATGCATGGCACCGTGAAGATGGTGGCCAAGCTCGACGGCGAGACCGTGGTCAGCCTCGACGTGCAGCCGGGCTACCTGCACCGCTGCTTCGAGAAGACGGTGGAGCACAAGACCTGGAACCAGGTCATCCCCTACACCGACCGCCTGAACTATGTCAGCCCCATCATCAACAACCTGGGCTACTGCCTGGCGGTGGAGAAGCTGCTGGGCGTCACGGTGCCCGAGCGCTGCCAGTACATCCGCACCATCATGAGCGAGCTCAGCCGCATCGGGGACCACCTGACCTGCATCGCGGCCACGGCCATGGAGCTGGGCGCCCTGACGGCCTTCCTGTACTTCCTGAAGGCCCGCGAGTACAGCTGGCAGCTGGTCGAGGAGGTCACCGGTGCGCGGCTGACCATCAGCTACGGCCGCGTGGGCGGCGTGACCAAGGACCTGCCGCCCAACTTCGGCGAGCGCTGGGCCTTCGTGCGGGCCCAAGTCGAGGCCAACATGGCCGAGGTGACCACGCTGCTGCACACCAACCGCATCTTCATCGACCGCATGAAGGGCGTCGGCGCCATGAGCCTGGAGCGGACCCTCAGCTACGGCATGACCGGGCCCTTCGCCCGGGCCGCCGGCTTCGACTACGACGTGCGCCGTGACGAGCCCTATTTCGCCTACGACAAGGTGAGCTTCGACGTGCCCACCCGCTCCGGCGGCGACAACTGGGACCGTTACGAGGTGCGCATGGAGGAGATCCGCCAGAGCATCCGCATCATCGACCAGGCGCTGGCCCAGCTGCCCGAAGGCCCCATCCGCGTGGATGACGCCCGGATCAGCCTGCCCAAGAAGAAGGACGTGTACGAGAGCATCGAGGGCCTGATGAACCACTTCAAGCTGCTCATGCCCGGCCACGGCATCCGACCGCCCCTGGGCGAGGTCTACAGCGCGGTGGAGGGCGGCAACGGCGAGCTGGGCTTTTGGCTGGTCTCCGACGGCGGCGACCGCCCCTGGCGCGTGCGCGTGCGGCCGCCCTGCTTCCCGATCATGGCGGGGGTGGAGGAGCTGGTGCTGGGGCACCAGTTGGCCGATATCGTCCCCATTTTCGGGTCCGTGAACATGATCGGCGGGGAGATGGACCGATGAGCGTGGTGACGCCTGAACTGAGGGCCAAATTCGACCAGGTGGTGTCGCGCTACCCGGCCGACCAGAGGCAGAGCGCGGTGATCCCGCTGCTGCACCTGTTCCAGGAGAGCCACGGCGGCAGCCTGACCACGGAGCACCAGCAGGCCGTGGCCGACTACCTGGGCGTGCCCATGAGCAAGGTGCACGAGGTGACGACCTTCTACACCATGTACAGCCTCAAGCCCCGCGGCAAGCAGCACATCTCCATCTGCGGCACGCTGCCCTGCGCCCTGTGCGGCTGCAAGGACATCGTCGAGGCCGTGCAGGAGAAGCTGGGCGTGGCGCCCGAGCAGGTGACCGCGGACGGCCAGTTCAGCTTCCAGGTGGTGGAATGCCTGGCCCAGTGCCACCAGGGCCCGGTCATGCAGGTGGGAGACACCGTCTACGGCAACCTGACGCCGGAGAGCGCCAAAGCCGTCATCGATGCGCTGGGGAAGAAACAGTGACCGAGCATCCCAAGGTACTGACCAAGAACTTCGGCGACCCGGCGGCGTTGGGCTACGAAGGCTACGTGGCCAACGGCGGCTATCTGGGCCTGAAGAAGGCGCTGACCATGCAGCCCCAGGAGATCATCGACCTGGTCAAGGCGGGGAACCTGCGGGGCCGCGGCGGCGCGGGCTTCCCGGCGGCCGTGAAATGGGGCTTCCTGGGCAAGACCGATGGCCCCAAGTACCTGTGCGTGAACGCCGACGAGGGCGAGCCCGGCACGGTGAAGGACGGCCCGCTGATGGAGAACGACCCGCATCAGCTGATCGAGGGCGTGGTCATCGCCTGCTATGCCCTGGGCATCAAGAGCGCGTACATCTACATCCGCGGCGAGTTCTACAAGGCCATCCGCATCGTCCAGGCGGCGGTGGACCAAGCCTACGCCCAGGGCGTGATCGGCAAGAGCGTGATGGGCTCGGCCTTCCAGCTGGACATCGCGGTGCACCCCGGCGCGGGCGCCTACATCTGCGGCGAGGAGACGGGCCTGCTGTCGAGCCTGGAGGGGAAGAAGGGTATGCCCAAGCTGAAGCCGCCCTTCCCGGCGTTGAAGGGGCTCTATGGGGCGCCCACCATCGTCAACAACGTGGAGACGCTGGCCTGCGTGCCCCACATCCTGACCCTGGGCGCGGACGCCTGGAACGCCTTGGGCACCGAGAAGAACGGCGGCAGCAAGCTGTACTGCGTCAGCGGCCATGTGATGAAGCCGGGCTATTACGAGACCCGCCACAGCATCACCCTGCGCGAGCTGATCTATGACGTGGCCGGCGGCCTGAAGCCCGGGCGCACGCTCAAGGCGGTGGTGCCGGGCGGCAGCTCGAGCCCCATCCTCACCGCCGACGAGATCGATGTCCGCATGGACTTCGACAGCCTGGGAAAGGCCGGCTCCATGCTGGGCTCGGCCGCCGTGATCGTCATGGACGACAGCACCAGCATGGTGCGGGCGCTGGACAACCTGATGCATTTCTACAGCCACGAGAGCTGCGGCCAATGCACGCCCTGCCGCGAGGGCACCGCCTGGCTGCACAAGATCATGAGCCGCATCGTGGACGGCCGCGGCGAGGCCGCCGACATCGACCGCATGCTGGACATCACGGGCAACATGGTGGGCAACACCATCTGCGTGCTGGCCGACGCCGCCGCCTTCCCGGTGCAGAGCTACATCAAGAAGTTCCGGCCGGAGTTCGAGGAGTACATCCAAGGCCATAAACGCCTCAGCCTGCTGGGCCACAGGGAAGAACCCGCGACCGTGGGAGCGCACTGATGCCCAAGCTGACCATCAACGGCAAGGAAGCGGAGCTGCCTGCGGGCACCAACCTGATCGAGGCGGCCAAGGCCCTGGGCACCGAGATCCCGCATTTCTGCTACCATCCGGGCCTGAGCGTGGCGGGCAACTGCCGCATGTGCCTGGTGGAGATCGAGAAGGCGCCGAAGCTGCAGATCGCCTGCAACACCGCCGTGGGCGAGGGCATGGTGGTGCTGACCGACAGCGCCAAGGTCAAGAAGGCCCGCGCCGGCGTCATGGAATTCCTGCTGCTGAACCACCCCATCGACTGCCCCATCTGCGACTGCGCCGGCGAGTGCTACCTGCAGGACTACTACATGGAGCACGACGGCCACGCCTCGCGCCTGGAGGAGGGGAAGAACAAGAAGCAGAAGGCCCAGCCCATCGGGCCGCACGTGATGCTGGATAAGGAGCGCTGCGTGCTGTGCAGCCGCTGCGTGCGCTTCACCGACGAGGTCAGCAAGACGCACGAGCTGGGCATCTTCGGGCGCGGAAGCACCGAGGAGATCGGCCTGGCCCCGGGAGCCACGCTGGACAACGCCTACAGCGGCAACGTGGTGGACCTCTGCCCCGTGGGCGCGCTGACCGACCGCGAGTTCCGCTTCAAGTCCCGGCCATGGTTCCTGAAGGAGACGGCCACCCTCTGCGGCGGCTGCAGCATGGGCTGCAACGTCATCCTCAACACCAACACCAACCCCTACAACAAGGTCGGCCAGGAGCGCGCCTACCGCCTGTTCCCGCGCGAGAACAAGGCGGTGAACCAGTATTGGATGTGCGACGAGGGCCGCTACACCTACAAGGCCGTCGACGCGGGCCGCCGGCACCGCACGCTGGTCAGCGGCGCCGTGGCCGAGCCGGACGCGGCCCTGGCCGCCGCCGCCGCCGCGCTGAAGGCCGCCGCCGGGCCCAAGACCGCCTTCCTGCTGCATCCCAGCCTGACCAACGAGGAGCTGGCCGCCTTCCGCTGGCTGGCCCAAGCCCTGGGCGTCACCCAGGTCAGCCTGGGCGCCGACCTGCTGGAGCGGGGCCAGGGGGACGGCTACCTGATCCAGGCCGACAAGTTCCCCAATGGGCGCGGCGCCAAGGACCAGGGCTTCACGCTGGACGGCGGCGCCGAGCTGCTGAAGGCCGCCAAGACCGGCGGGCTGGACGCCCTGCTGGTGGTCGGCCACAGCCTGGCGGATGCCGAGTGCGCCGAGCTGCGGGCCAAGCTGAAGGCCCTGGTGGGCGCGCATAGCCAAGGCTTCGGCGGCGAGGCCCGCTTCGACGCCAGCCTGGCCCTGGCCCACGCCGCCGAGCAGGACGGCAGCTGGACCAACGTGCAGGGCCGCGTGCAACGCCTGAACCGGGCCCTGGCGCCCCTGGGCGACAGTCAGCCCGGCTGGGCCTTGGCGGGCGCCTTGGGCGCGCTGCTGGGCCATGCCGCCCCGGCTGGCGACGCCCAGTCCTGGTTCGCCGCGCTGGCCGCCAACACCCCCGCGTTCGCGGGCCTGAGCCTGGACGGCTTGGGCGCGCAAGGCGCCATGCCCGCGGCCGCCGCCGCGCAGGCCTGAGGGAGACCATGGAATACCTTGAATTCCTCGCCGCCAAGTACCGGGACATCAGCGCGGCCTTCCTGACGGCCCATCCGGCCTGGCTGTTCATCATCGCTGACGTGCTGAAGACCGTGGCCATGATGAGCGTGGTCATGCTCATCGGCGGCCTGATCCTTAGCTGGGTCGAGCGCAAGCAGTCGGCCATCATGCAGGACCGCATCGGCGCCAACCGGGCCGACATCCTGGGCATCCGCCTGCTGGGCGTGGTCCACAACCTGGCGGACGCGGCCAAGGGCATCTTGAAGGAGGATTTCATCCCCCCCAAGGCCAACCCCTTCCTGCACACGCTGGCCCCGTTCCTGGCGGTGAGCACCGCGGTGGTGGCCTTCGCCGTGCTGCCCTTTGGCGGGGACGTCACGGTGCTGGGCCAGGTCATCCCGCTGACCATCGCCCCCCTGCCGGTGGGCCTGTTCTTCGTGTGGGCCATGATGGGCATCGGCGTTTACGGCGTCATCCTGGCCGGCTACGTCAGCAACAACAAGTATTCCACCTTGGGGGCCCTGCGGGCCTCGGCCCAGGTGATCAGCTACGAGGTCGTCAGCGGCCTGACGGTGCTGGGCGCCCTGCTGATCTACCAGACCGTGGACCTGCGCCAGATGGTGGCCTGGCAGGGCGGGCATTCCCTGAGCCAGATCCCCGGCCTGCATTGGCTGCCCGGGTGGCTGCCCGCCTGGGGCGTGTTCCTGCAGCCGGTCGGCTTCATCCTGTTCTTCGTGGCCACCATCGTGGAGATGAAGCGCATCCCCTTCGACCTGCCCGAGGGCGAGAGCGAGATCATCGGCTACAACATCGAATACTCCGGCATGAAGTTCATGCTGTTCATGATGAGCGAGTTCGTGGAGAGCCTGCTCTTCGCCTGGGTCATCGTGCTGATCTTCTTCGGCGGCTGGGACCTGCCGGGCCTGAAGCTGGGAGCCTTCGGCGTGGACGCCAGCCTGTTCAGCCATGCCATCCCCTATGCCATCGGCGTGGGCCTGGCGGCGGCGTCCATGGCCTTGAAGATCGTCTTCTTCCTGTGGCTCCAGATGCTGATCCGCTGGTCGCTGCCGCGCGTGCGTTACGACCAGCTGATGAATCTGGGCTGGAAGATCATGCTGCCCATCGCGTTGGTGAACCTGGTCATCACCGCCGCCCTTGCCCTGTTGGTGTGACATGCCCAGACCCAAGATGACCGTCATCGAGCGCCTCTACCTGCCCGAGATCAGCAAGGGCCTGGCGCTGACCACCCGCCACTTCTTCCGCAACCTCTGGTTCCATGCCGTGGCCGTCTTCGACCCGTCGAAGAAGTCCAAGGCCATGGTGACCATCGCCTATCCGGAAGTCCGGCGCCCCTACCCGTTGATCGCGCGGTCGCGCCACCGCCTGACCCAGCGCGAGGACGGCTCGCCGAAGTGCGTGGCCTGCATGATGTGCGCCACCGCCTGCCCGGCCGAGTGCATCTTCATCGAGGCCGAGGAGCATCCGGACCCGGCCATCGAGAAGCGGCCGGCCCATTTCGACATCGATATGAGCAAGTGCGTGTACTGCGGCTTTTGCGTGGAGGCCTGCCCCGAGGACGCCATCCGCATGGACACCGGCTTCTTCGAGCTGGCCTACTTCGACCGCAAGGGCCTGATCTACGACAAGGCCATGCTGCTCAACGACGACCCCTACGCCGTGCCCGCCGGCGCGGTGCGCCTGAGCGCCCTGGCGGCCTCCGCCAAGCCGGAGGGCCGCTGAGATGGGACTGACCCTGCCCCTGTTGATCTTTGTGGCGGCCGTGGCGGCGAACTTCGCCGGCATGATCGGCGCCTCCACCGTGCTGGGCCCCAAGCGCCGCAACCCGGTGAAGGACGAGCCCTTCGAGTGCGGCAGCCTGCCGGTGGGCCCCAACCGCACGCGCTTCCACATCCGCTTCTACCTGACCGCCATCCTGTTCCTGATCTTCGACATCGAGGTGGTCTTCCTCTACCCCTGGGCCATGATCTACCGCTCGGAGCTGGGGGCCTACGGCCTGCAGGTGATGGGATTGTTCCTGTTCATCCTGGTCTTTGGGCTGGTCTACGAGTGGAAGCGGGGAGGCATGGAATGGGACTGAGCTACATCCTCTTCATGGTGTTCGCGTTCAGCGCCATCCTGAGCGCCCTGGCCGTGGTCATGACCCGCAACACCGTGCATGCGGCCCTGCATTTCGTGGGCCACCTGCTCTGCCTGGCGGGCCTTTACAGCCTCTTGCACGCGCCCTTGCTGGGCGTGCTGCAGGTGATGGTCTACGCCGGCGCGGTCATGGTGCTGTTCCTCTTCGCCGTGATGATCCTGGACATGGGCGAGCAGGAGCGCTCCACGATCGCCTCGTCAAGGTGGCAGTTCGCCGCCGCCGTGGTCGCGGCGGTGGCCCTGGCCGCCGCCCTGGCCGCCTTCGCCAAGCCGTCCCTGGGAGCGGCCCTGGCCCCCGCCGGGGACGCGGCCAAGGACCTGGCGGCCGACAATATCCGCGAGATCGCGCGGGCCCTGTTCCGCCAATACGCCCTGGCCTTCGAGGCGGTGGGCGTGCTGCTGCTGACCGCGGTGGTGGCCGTCATGGTGATGGCCAAGCGCAAGCTGGAGAGCTGACATGCCGGGCATCGAGTTCACGCTGGCCCTGGCGGGCCTGATCTTCTGCATCGGCGCCTTGGGCGTCCTGCTGCGCCGCGACCCCCTGGTCATGTTCATCTGCATCGAGATGATGTTCAACGCCGCCAACCTGGCCTTCGTGGCCCTCAGCGAGCACCTGAAGTCGGTGCAGGGCCAGGTGATGGTCTTCCTGGTGATCGCGGTGGCGGCGGCCGAGGTGGCCGTGGGCCTGGCCATCATCATCGCCATCTTCCGGACCGAGAAGGACGTGAACGTGGACCATCTTTCCGAGCTGAAGGGCTGAGCTGATGAACTCCTTGCTGGTCGTCCTCTTCCTGCCCTTGGCCACGGCCATCCTGAACCGCCTCCTGGGCGCGCGGCTGGGCAAGCGCCTGTCCGCGGGGCTCGCCATCGCCAGCGTGCTGACCGCCTTCGGATTCGCGGTGGCCAGCTTCCTGGGCCTGGCGGCCCTGCCCCCGGGGCAGCGCCACCTGGTGATGCCCCTGTGGAGCCTGCTGAGCGTGGGCTCCTTCAGCGCCGATTTCAGCCTGCTGCTGGACCCGTTGAGCGCGGTGATGATCCTGGTGGTGACGGGCGTGGGCGCGCTCATCCATGTCTACTCGGCGGCCTACATGGAGGAGGAGGACGACGCCGAGTACGCCCGCTTCTTCACCTACCTGAATTTCTTCATCTTCAGCATGCTGACGCTGGTGCTGGCGGCCAATTTCATGGTGATCTTCACCGGCTGGGAGCTGGTGGGCGTCAGCAGCTACCTGCTCATCGGCTTCTACCGGTCCAAGACCAGCGCCGCCGACGCCGGCAAGAAGGCCTTCATCGTCAACCGCGTGGGCGACCTGGGCTTCTTGATGGGGATCTTCGTGATCCTGAGCCAGTTCGGCACCCTGGACTTCACCCAGGTGCTCAGCCATGCCGACAAGCTGGGGCAGGGAAGCGCCCTGGCCACCCTGACCGCCCTGCTGCTGTTCATGGGGGCCATGGGCAAGAGCGCCCAGTTCCCCCTGCACGTGTGGCTGCCCGACGCCATGGAGGGCCCCACCCCGGTGTCAGCCCTGATCCACGCCGCCACCATGGTGACGGCGGGCGTGTTCATGGTGGCCCGCTGCCACGCCATCTTTGAATTGTCCCCGGTGGCCATGCGCACGGTGGCTTGGGTCGGCGCGTTCACGGCGCTGTTCGCCGCCAGCATCGCCCTGGTGCAGAACGACATCAAGCGGGTCATGGCCTACAGCACGCTGAGCCAGCTGGGCTACATGGTCATGGCGGTGGGCGTGGGAGCCTACACCGCCGGCTTCTTCCACCTTTTCACCCACGCCTTCTTCAAGGCCCTGCTGTTCCTGGGCTGCGGCAGCGTCATGCACGCCCTGCACGGCGAGCTGGACATGACCAAGATGGGGGGCCTGAGGAAGAAGCTCCCCATCACGTTCTGGACCTTCCTCATCGGCGCGGCCTGCCTGTCGGGCGTGCCCTTCACCAGCGGCTTCTTCAGCAAGGACGCCATCCTTTACGAGGCCCTGGACGGCCCGCACGGCAGCCTGGGGCTGTGGCTGATGGGCGCCCTCACGGCCGCCATGACGGCCTTCTACGTCGGCCGGCTGGTCTTCAAGACCTTCTTCGGCAAGACGCGATTGGACCACCACACCTTTGATCATGCCCATGAGTCGGCCGCCCCCATGGCGGCGCCGCTGCTGATCCTGGCGGTGCTGGCCATCGGCGCGGGCTTCTTGGGCATGCCCCGTTTCATGAGCAAGGCCCAGCCCTTTGAAGAGTGGTTGGCCCCGGTCTTCGCCGATGTTAAGGCGCCGGAAGCCGGTCCCTTGGCGGCGATGGCCGCTCCGGCTGCCACGGCGGCGGAGGTCGCGCCAGCCACGGCTGAAGCGGGCAAGCCTGAACAAGGGGAGGATGTTGGGCTTTCCCTGCGCTTGATGGCCTTCTACACCCTGGTCGTCGCCTTCATGGCCTGGCTGACTTACAAGTGGTTCGCCACTGAGAGCGGCACGCCCAACGCCCTGGCGTTGGCGGCGGCGCCCATCCATCAACTGCTGTGGAACAAGTGGTACGTCGACGAGCTGTACGACCTGGTGTTCGTGCGCGGCCTGCTGGGCTTTTCCAAGCTGTTGCTGCGGGTGGTGGATCAGGGCTTGATCGATGGGGTGGTCAACGGTTGCGGCTGGGCCGCCCAGGGCGCCGGCCATTTCGTGCGGGTGCGCCTGCACAACGGTTACGCCCGCTTCTACGCGGGCGCCTTGCTGGCGGGCGTGGTCCTGCTGCTGGGCTTGGTCCTGACCTTCTCGCTTTAGGGAACGACGATGCTGTCACTCATCCTATGGTCCCCGCTGTTGGGGGCCGTCCTGCTGGGCCTGCTGCCCTCGCGGGACCCCAAGGCCCTGCGCAACCTGGCCCTGGCCTTCAGCGTGGCGCATCTGGGCCTGGTGGCGTTGATCCTGAGCGGCTTCAAGCTGGGCCTGGCTGGCTATCAGATGCAGGAGTCCACGGACTGGTGGCCCAGCCTGGGCTCCAGCTACAAGCTGGGCATCGATGGCATCAGCCTGTGGTTGGTGGCCCTGAACGCCCTGCTGATGCCGCTGGCCATCTCCGCCAGCTGGAAGGCCATCGACAAGGACGTGAAGGCCTTCCATGTGCTGCTCTTCGCCCTGCAGTCCATGGTCTATGGCGTCTTCCTCAGCCAGGACGCCATGCTGTTCTACCTGTTCTGGGAAGCCAGCCTGCTGCCCATGTACTTCCTGATCGGGGTGTGGGGCGGCGAGCGCCGGCTCTACGCCACCATGAAGTTCGTGCTCTACACCCTGGCGGGCTCGCTGCTGATGCTGCTGGCCATGGGCTGGATGGCCCTGCAGGTGAAGGCGGCCACCGGCCACCTCAGCTTCGCCCTCAGCGATTGGCAGGCCCTGAAGCTGGCGGTGGAGCCCCAGCGCTGGCTCTTCCTGGCCTTCTTCGTCGCCTTCGCCATCAAGGTGCCGCTGTGGCCGTTCCACACCTGGCTTCCGGACGCCCATGTGGAGGCGCCCACCGCCGGCTCGGTGCTGTTGGCGGGCGTGCTGCTGAAGCTGGGCACCTACGGCCTGCTGCGCTTCGTGCCGCTGTTCCCCGACGCCGCCGCGCTGTACCAGGCCCCGGTGATGTGGCTGGGCCTGATCGGCACGCTTTATGGGGCCCTGATGGTGCTGGTGCAGACCGATTTCAAGAAGATGGTGGCCTACAGCTCGGTGAGCCACATGGGCCTGTGCGTGGTGGGCATCTTCAGCTTCACCACCATGGGTCAGCAGGGAGCCCTGCTGACCATGGTCAACCACGGCCTGAGCACGGGCGCCTTGTTCATGGTGGTGGGCATCTTCTACGAGCGCACCCACACGCGGGACCTGTCCCTTTATGGCGGCGCCGTGGCGAAGATGCCGGTGCTGGGCCTGCTCTTCCTGCCCATCGTCCTATCGTCCATGGGGGTGCCGGGGACCAACGGCTTCGTCAGCGAGTTCCTGTGCCTGCGGGGCGCCTTCGAATTCAGCCCCTATTTCGGCGGCGCCGCCGCCCTCAGCGTGGTCCTGGGCGCGGCCTACATGCTGCGCCTGACCCAAAAGGTGATGTACGGCCCGGTGGCGTCGGAGCAGATGCATCATCTCACCGACATCGACGGCCGCGAGCGCCTGTCGTTGGGCGTGCTGGTGGCGCTGATCTTCCTGCTGGGCATCCTGCCCAACCTGATCCTGCGGGCCAGCGAGCCCGCCATCGTGGCCGGCCTGCATGCCGTGCGCGGCCTGGCTGCCACGGCCCCGCTGCCTTGACCCACGGCTCCCCGCCCCTGCTCAAGGAACGCCCTTGAACCCGACCATCACCTTCCAAGACCTGAGCCTGTTGGCGCCGGAGATCCTTTGCGCCGCCGGGGCCATCCTGGTGCTGACGCTGGACATGGTCTTCCGGCGCCAGGCCAGCAAGAGGCTCTTGGAGCTCACCAGCCTGGCCGTGCTGGCTGGCGCGGCGGCGGCGCTTCTGATAGGCGGGGCGCCGGCGCAGGCCTTCGGTGGCCTGGTGGCCTCCGGGCGCATCTCGGACCTCTTCCGCCTGGGCCTCCTGGGCGTGGGAGGCTTGACGCTGGTGCTGCTGCGCCAGCAGGGCGAGGACCAAGGCCTGCTGCACGGCGAGTTCTACGCCTTGCTGCTCTTAGCCCTATCGGCCATGATGCTCTTCACCGTCAGCCAGGACCTGATGCTGGGCTTCGTGGCCCTGGAGACCTTCTCGCTGGCCATGTACGTGCTGGCGGGATTCAACAAGGCCTGGCATGGCAACCGCGAGGCGGCGCTGAAGTACTTCCTGCTGGGCGCGTTCGCCGCGGCCTTCTACCTGGCCGGCCTGGCGCTCGTCTTCGGCAGCATCGGCAGCGTGAACCTGGCGGACGTGGCGGCGGCGTTCCAGGGGGGCGTGGCCCCGGAGCGGCTGCTGCTGCTGAAGGCCGGCCTGGCCTTGGTGATGACGGCCCTGCTCTTCAAGATGGGCGTGGCCCCCTTCCACCTTTGGGTGCCGGACGTGTACGCCGGGGCCACCACCCCGGTCACCGCCTTCCTGGGCGCGTCGGCGAAGCTGGCTGCCTTCGGCGCGCTGCTGCGGGTGCTGGCCGCCGTGCCCGCCGCCACCGCCCCCTACCCGCAGATCATCGCCACGCTGGCGGTGTTGACGCTGCTGGCGGGCAACCTTGGCGCCTTGAAGCAGGATGGGTTGAAGCGCCTGCTGGCCTACAGCAGCATCGCCCACAGCGGTTACGCCCTGGTGGGACTGCTGGGCCTGGGGGTCGCCGGCTCTGGCGCGGAGGCGTCGGTGCTGGCCTACGTGCTGGTCTACGGCCTGATGAACTACCTGGCCTTCGCCCTGGTGGCGGCGGGCGAGCGTCAGCTGGCGGCCAGCGGCCAGGCCCGCGCGCTGCGCTTGGGCGACTTGGCCGGCCTGGGCTTCGAGCGGCCCTGGTTCGGCTTGGCCCTGACGGTGGCCATGGTGTCGTTGGCCGGCCTGCCTCCGACCGCGGGATTCATCGTGAAATTCGGCGTGTTCCGCTCCGCGCTGGTGGGCGGGCACCCGGTGGCGGCGGCGCTGGCCATCCTCAATAGCGTGGTCTCCGCGGCAGTGTACTTGAGAGTGTTGGTGGCTTTGTATATGCTCCCCAAGGAAGGCAGCGCCTCCGGACCGCGCTTCACCCCCGGTTTGGGGCTGATGGCGGCCTTGGCGGCCATCGCCTTGCTGGCCATCGGGCTCCTGCCAGGCGCCTTGGGATCGCTCGCCGGCGGTTGACGCCCGGCAAAGCGGCCGTAAAAACCCTGATTTATCGGCGCGCGGCTCTCCCTTGAAGGGGGGCCGCGCGTCGTCAACTGGATGGGCACCCCGTGTACCTAAAGAAGATCGAGTTCCAGGGCTTCAAATCCTTCGTCGACCAGACCACCATGGCCTTCGAGCCGGGCATCTCCGGCATCATCGGGCCCAACGGCTGCGGCAAGAGCAACGTGTCCGACGCCATCCGCTGGGTCTTGGGCGAGCAGAGCGCCAAGGCCCTGCGCGGCTCCAAGATGGCGGACGTCATCTTCAACGGCACCGATGCGCGCAAGCCGGCCGGCATGGCCGAGGTCTCCATCACCATCAGCAATGAGGACGGCGCCCTGCCGGTGGACTTCTCCGAGGTCACCGTCACCCGCCGCAGCTACCGCAGCGGCGAGAGCGAGTACCTGATCAACAAGTCCCCCTCGCGGCTGAAGGACATCTACGCCATCTTCAGCGACACGGGCATCGGCACGGACGGCTACAGCCTGCTGGAACAGGGCAAGATGGACCTGATCCTCAGCAGCAAGCCCATGGAGCGCCGCAGCGTGTTCGAGGAGGCGGCCGGCATCACCAAGTACAAGACCCAGCGCGACGAGGCCCTGCGGAAGCTGGAGGCCACGGACCAGAACCTCCTGCGCGTCAACGACATCGTCAACGAGGTCAAGCGGCAGATCGGCTCGCTGGAGCGGCAGGCCCGCCGGGCCGAGAAGTACCAGGTGCTGAAGACCGAGCTGGACAAGCTGGCCAGCCGGCTGCTGGTGAAGGAGGTCAAGGCCTCCCGCGAGGCCTGGCGCGAGCTGGAAGCCGCCGTGGCGCGGGCCAAGGACCAGTTGGACGCCATCGCCGCCCGCCAGCAGGAGGCCGACGCCGCCCTGGTCGGCCAGCGCCTGGACCTGACCAAGGATGAGGAGTCGCTGAGCCAAGCCAATCAGGCCCTTTACGCCCTGGAGGCCCAGGCCGCCCAGCTGGACCGCCAGCAGGAGCTCAACCGCGCGCAGATCGCCAACTTGGACGAGCGCGGCCAGCGGGCCCAGGCCGACGCGACCGAGCTGCGCACCCGTGAGGGGCACCAGAAGGACGAGCTGGCCAAGTCCCAGGCCGAGCAGGCGCGCGAGGTCCAGGCCCTGGCCGACCTCAAGGCCAGCCTAGCCGCCGCCGAGACGCTGCTGAAGGAGGCCAGCGGCCATCGCCTGCAGCGCAGCGAGCAGGCCCAGTCGCTTCAGCAACGCCTGATCCAATTCATCGACCAGCGCTCCGCAGTCAAGGGCGAGGCCGAGGCCCTGCAGGGCCGGCTGAGCATGGTGGACGCGCGCGTGCAGCAGCTGGAAGGCGAGCTGGGCCAGGCCCAGGTCAGCCTGCAGGAGGCCGGGCGCAAGCTGGAGGAGGCCTCCAGCCAGGCCGGGGTCAAGGACGAGGAGGTCAAGACGCTGGAGCAGACGCTGGGCAGCCAGTACCTGCGCAAGCGCGAGCTGGAGGAGGCCCTGCGGGCCAGCGAGGAGAGCATCAACGCCCGCCAGGTGGTGCTGGGCAGCGAGCGCGCCCGCCTGAACGTGCTGTCCGAGCTGAGCCGGGCCCTGGAAGGCTACGACGCGGGCCCCAAGGCCCTGCTGCAGGCCGGCGGCAAGGGCGACCCGGCCGCCAAGGGCCTGGTCAGCCTGGCCCACAAGGTCCGCGCCAAGGCCGAAGCCGAGGCCGCGGTGGAGCTGGCCCTGGGCAAGCGGCTGCAGACCCTGATCGCCGAGGACGAGGGCAAGGCCCTGGCCGCCTTGGAGTGGCTGAAGGCCGGCAAGCAGGGGCGGGCGTCCCTGCTCCCGTTGAGCGCCTTCCGCGCGCCGCAGTCGGGCTTTGACGAGGCCGTGCTCGGCCGCGACGGCGTGCTGGGCCCCTTGACCGCCTACATGGAGGCTGACGAGGGCCTGCAGGGCGTGCTGCAATGGCTGGCGGGCCAGTGCCTGCTGGTGAAGGACCTGGCCACGGCCCGCGCGGTGGCCCCGGCCCTGCCCAACGGGGCCCAGGCGGTGACGCTGGACGGCTGGCTGGTCAGCGCCGAGGGCGTGATCCACGGCGGCGCGTCGGATGTGGCGGAGCGCGGCCTGCTGTCGCGCGACCGTGAGATGGCCGTGCTGAAGGCCACCATCGAGACGGGCGAGGGCCTGCTGGCCGTGATGGGCCAGGACCGGGACCGCCAGCGCAACGACCTGGCGGCGGTCAGCCGGGACATCGAGCTGAGGAGCCGCGAGAAGTCGGACGCCGAGATCGCCGTGGCGCGGCTGCAGAAGGAGCAGGGCGCGCGCCAGGAGGACGTGGGGCGCTTGGCCAAGGAGAGCGAGGACAAGCGCAAGGCCATTGAGACGGTGCAGGTGGAGGCCGCCGGCTTCCGGGGCCGCCTGGAGAACCTGGAGCGTCAGCTGGCCGAGATGAGCGGCCAGGAGACCGGGCTGCAGTCCGAATTGAACGCGGTGCTGGACGAGATCAACCGCCTGCGCAAGGACGAGGAAGCCCAGGTCGAGAAGGTCAACGAGCAGCGGGTCGCCCAGGCCGGCGCCGACCAGCGCCTGCGCAACCTCAGCGTGACGCTGAGCCGCCTCGAGCAGGAGGCCAAGGCCAGCGCCGAGCAGGCCGCCCGCCGCGAGGCCGAGGCCCAGGCCGCCGTGGCCGAGCAGGCCCAGCTGCGCCTCAAGAACGAGGCGCTGGAGACGGACTTGAAGGGCTTGTTCGAGAAGAAGGCCTCGGCGCAGGACCAAGTGCGCAGCCGCACCGAGGCCCGCCAGGGGCGCCTGGACGGCATCGGCCGGGCGGAGGATGAGCTGCGAGGGCTGCGCCAGCAGGCCGCCGCCGCCGCCGAAGGCAAGCACATCCAGGAGATGCAGGGCCAGGAGCTGCGGCTGAAGCTGGATTCGCTGGAGCAGACGCTGGCGCGGGACTACCACGTGGACCTGCAGGCCCTGGACCAGGACCAACTGTTCGTCAACGTGGAAGGCCGCGATGGCGCCGCCGAGCCCGAGCCCGAGGCCAGCCAGGACCGCGTGGATGAGCTCAAGCGCAAGCTGGACGAGCTGGGCGTGGTCAATCCGGCCGCCGCCGAGGAGTACCGCGAGCTGGAGCAGCGCCATAGCCTGCTGGTGGGCCAGCTGGAGGACCTGCGCAGCGCCAAGGGCGACCTGATGAAGGTGATCAGCCGCATCAATCAAGAGTCCCGCGAGCGCTTCCTGGCCACCTTCGAGAAGGTGCACGAGGCCTTCAAGCGCACCTACCGGGTGCTCTTCGGCGGGGGCGAGGCCAAGCTGATACTGCAGGAGGAAGGCGACCTGCTGGAGGCCGGCATCGACATCATCGCCCGGCCCCCGGGCAAGCGGCAGCAGAGCATCAGCCTGCTGTCGGGCGGCGAGAAGGCCCTGACCGCCACGGCCCTGCTCTTCGCCCTGTTCGAGACCAAGCCGTCGCCCTTCTGCGTCCTCGACGAGATCGATGCGCCCTTGGATGACGCCAACATCAGCCGCTTCACCGGGCTGCTGACGGAGTACTCCAAGAACACCCAGTTCATCGTCATCACCCACAGCAAGCTCACCATGGAGAAGGCCGACGTGCTCTACGGCGTCACCATGGAGGAGGCGGGCGTCAGCCGCATCATCTCGGCCAAGTTCCGGGACGACAAGGTCGTGACGGTCTAGGCGCGGGGCGAGGCAGGACCGACCAGATCGCGGCCGGCCGGTGGCCGGCCGTTTCTCTTGGAGCCCCCGCATGGGGATCTTCGACAAGTTCAAGGACGCCCTGGGCCGCAGCCGCGAGGCGTTGGCCAAGGCGTTCGACGCCCTGCGGCCCGGCGAGAAGCTGGGCCCGGAGGCGCTGGAGGCCCTGGAGGCGGCGCTGCTGGGGTCGGACCTGGGCCCGGCGCTGGCGCAGGAGCTGGTCGACCGGGTCCGCCGCGCGGGGGCCGACCTGGAGGCGGGAAAGTCGGCGGCCCGCGCCCTGCTCTTGGAGCGCCTCACGCACGGGCAGGGGGCCGATGGCGATGTGCTGCGGCGGGCCGCCAAGGGCAAGCCCGAGGTCACGCTGATGCTGGGCGTCAACGGGTCGGGCAAGACCACCACCAGCGGCAAGCTGGCCTGGCACTTCCGACGCCGGGGCGAAAAGGTCCTGTTGGGCGCCGCCGACACCTTCCGGGCCGCCGCGGCCGACCAGTTGGCCCTATGGGCCCAGCGCAGCGGGGCCGAGCTGCTGCGCCAGGCCGAGGGCGCGGACCCGGCCGCCGTGGCCTTTGACGCCGTCAGCAAAGGCCTGTCGGGCGGTTTTGACCGCGTGCTGATCGACACGGCCGGCCGCCTGCAGACCAAGAGCAACCTGATGGAGGAGCTCAAGAAGGTGCACCGGGTCGCCGTGAAGGCGTTGGCGGGCGGCCCCGTGCAGGTCCTGCTGGTGCTCGACGGCACCTCCGGCCAGAACATGGTGTCCCAAGCCAGGCTCTTCCATGAGGCTGTGCCCTTGGACGGGCTGGTGGTCACGAAGCTCGACGGCACCGCCAAGGCCGGGGCGCTGCTGCAGGTCCAGCAGGAGGTCAAGGTCCCCGTGCAGTTGCTGGGCTTGGGCGAGGGGCCCGAGGACCTGCGTGAGTACGAAAGGGAAGCCTTTGCCCGCGCCCTCCTCCCCTGAGGCCCTGCGCCCGCGCTGGCGCCTGCGCCAGGCCCCCGAGGGGGCCGAGGCCGCCTTGCGCCTGAGCGGGCTGTTCCCGGGGCGCTTGTGCCAGCTGCTGGCGGTGCGCGGCCACCGCGACCCCCAGGCCGCGGCGGCGTTCCTGCAGGCCGGCCCCGCCAGCGTGCATCCGCCGCTCCTGCTGTGGGGCATGCGCGAGGCCGTGGACCGATTGGAGCGCGCGTTCCGCCAGGGCGAGAAGGTGGCGGTCCTGGGCGACTACGACGTCGACGGCATCACCAGCACCGTGCTGCTGCTGAAGCTCTTCTCGCTGCTGGGCCTGCCGTGCGAGGCCTGGATCCCCGATCGGATCAAGGAGGGCTACGGCCCTAACACGGCGGCCCTGACCGGGCTCCGGTCCCGTGGCGCAGCGGTGGTGGTGACGGTGGATTGCGGCATCAGCGCCGTGGCTGAGGCCGAGGCGGCCCGCGCCCTGGGCCTGGACCTGATCATCACCGACCACCATGTCGCCGGCGCGGCGCTGCCATCGGCCTTGGCGGTGGTGAACCCCAAGACGTCCCCGCAATACCCTTACGACATGCTGGGCGGGGTGGGCGTGGCCTATAAGCTGGCCCAGGCCCTGCTGGAGCGCCTGCAACACCCCCGCCGCGACGATTTCCTGGACCACATGCTGGAGCTGGTGGCCCTGGGCACCATCTGCGACGTGGCCCCCTTGGACGGCGAGAACCGGGCCCTGGTGAAGGCCGGCCTGGAGCGCTTGCGCCAGGGGCGCTGGCTGGGCCTGCGCAGCCTGGCGCAGGCCGCCTCGGTCGACTTGAAGGAGGCCGACGCCGGCGCGGTGGGCTTCTACCTGGGGCCGCGCTTGAACGCGGGCGGGCGCATCGGCGACGCCATGGCGGGGGTGCGGCTGCTGCTGTGCAAGGACCCGGCCGAGAGCCGGGCGTTGGCCGCCCAATTGGACGCGGCCAACGTGGAGCGCCAGGCGCTGGAGAAGGGCGTCCTGGAGCAGGCGCTGCCCCAGGCCGAGGCGGCGGTGGCGCGCGGCGACAAGGCCCTGGTCCTGTGGTCGGACGATTGGCACCCGGGCGTGGTCGGTTTGGCGGCCTCGCGCCTGCTGGAGCGCTTCGGGCGGCCCACCTTCGTCTTTGGCGTGCGCGAGGGGCTGGCCAAGGGCAGCGCCCGCAGCCGCCGGCCGTTCCACCTGGTGCGGGCCCTGGAAGCCTGCGCGGCGCATCTGCTGAAATTCGGCGGGCATGAGGTGGCTGCCGGGGCGACCTTGCAGGCGGGGGACTTGCCCGCCTTCGCTGAGGCGTTCGTCGCGCAAGCCGCCGCTTTGACCGAGGAGGACCTGCGCCCCCTGATCGAGGCCGATTTGGAGCTGGGCTTGGACGAGGTGGACCCGGACCTGATGGGCCAGCTGGCGGCAATGGAGCCGCACGGCATGAAGAACCCTCGCCCGCTGTTCCTGGCGCGGGGGCTGTCCCTGGGCGCCGGCAGCAAGCGGGTGGGCGGCGACGGAGCCCACCTGAAGCTGGACCTGGCCCAGGGCCGCCACCGTTTCGGCGGCATCGCCTTCCGCCAAGGGCCGCGGCTGGAGGCGCTCGCCGCCGCCGGGGCCTTGGACGCCCTGTTCCACCTGGGGTGGAACGAGTGGAACGGCCGGCGGAGCATCCAATTGGAAGTGAAGGACCTGCGCCCCGCCGGGCAGGATTGAGAGGAGCAGCATGAGGATCTTCTACGGCAGCGCCAAAGGGCGCTTCGTCAACGCCCCCAAGGGGGTCGACCTGCGCCCCACCACGGACCGCACGCGGCTGGCCCTGTTCAACGCCATCGGCGGCCTGGTCGAGGGCAGCGTCTTCCTGGACCTGTTCTGCGGCAGCGGGTCGGTCGGCTTGGAGGCCCTTTCAAGGGGCGCAGCCAAGGCCATCTTCATCGACAGCAAGGCCCCCTGCGTCGACCAGGTCCGCCAGACCGCCGAGGCTTTCGGCTTCGAGGCCTCACGGTGGGAGACCTGGCGCAGCGACCATGCCCGCGGCTTGAACCAGTTGGCCGGGCGCGGCGTGAAGGTGGACCTGGCCTTCCTGGACCCGCCCTACGACGCCGGGCTGGGCAAGCCTGCCTTGGAGCTGCTGGTCGGGGCCGCTCTGCTGAAGGCGGGCCCGGACACCCGGGTCATGCTGGAGCATTCCGGCGATGACGCCTCGCCGGTGGTGGCGGGGCTGGTCCTTCATCGGCGTTATGACCATGGCGCGGCATCGGTGAGCGTCTATGGCATGGAAGGCGTGTGACATGCGCTTCGACCTGAAGGACCATCACCGCAAGGGGCCCGCGGCGTGGGTCACGCAGTGGCTGGTCAGCGCGGTGGCGCTGGCCTTGAGCGCCCACTTCGTGGAGGGCGTGCAGCTGCCGGCCGGCACCCGCGACGCGGCCTTGAGCGTGCTGGGGGCGGCGGCGGCGCTGGGCCTGCTGAACCTGCTGCTGAAGCCGCTGCTGCTGCTGGTGACCCTGCCGGTGAACATCCTGACCCTGGGGCTCTTCACGCTGGTGATCAACGGCGTGGTGCTGCTGGCGGCGGCGGCGCTGGTGCCGGGCCTGGCCATCCATGGCTTTTGGAGCTCGGTCCTGGCGGCGTTCCTGGTCTCGCTGTTCTCGCTGCTGCTCAACGCCCTCCTGGGCGGTTCCAGCCTGAGCGTGCGGGCGGGGAAGGGCTGAGCGTGGCCGCGCCCAAGGGATCGCCCATGATGGAGCAGTACCAGGCCATCAAGGACCAGAACCCGGACTGCCTGGTGTTCTTCCGCCTGGGAGACTTCTACGAGCTCTTCGGCGACGACGCCAAGGAGGCCAGCCGGCTCCTGGGCATCACGCTGACGGCGCGCACCTCCGGCGAGGGCCGCAGCGTGCGGATCCCCATGGCGGGCGTGCCCTACCATGCCGCCGCAGCCTACATCCAGCGCCTGCTGAAGGCCGGCAAGAAGATCGCCGTTTGCGAGCAGCGGGGGGATCCCAAGGACAAGGGCGGCATGACCCGCGAGCTGGTGCGGGTGCACACGCCCGGCACGGCGCTGGAAGACGGTTTCCTGGACGGGCGCAGCAACAACTATGTGGCGGCGCTCAGCCCGGGCAAGGGCGGCTTGTTGGGGTTGGCCTGGGCCGACAACAGCACCGGTGATTTCGCGGCCATGACCCTGCCGGCTGAGGCGGCCGCGCTCGAGGCCGAGCTGGAGCGCCTTCGCCCGGCCGAGCTGCTGCTGCCCGCCGAGGGCGGCGGCCTGGGCTCCGAGCTGGAGGCCAGCCTGCGTTGCAGCGGCGCGGTGCATAGCCCGCTGGAGCCTTGGCAGTTCGATGCGGCCACAGGCGCGCGGGCGCTGAAGGAGCAGTTCGGGGTGGCCACGCTGGAGGGCTATGGCCTTCTGGAGGGCAGCCCGGCCGTCGGCGCCGCCGGGGCCCTGTTGGGCTACCTCAAGCGGACCCAGCGCAGCAGCCTGGCCCACCTGGGCGGCCTGCGCTTGCATGAGAGCGCCCGGCATTTGCGCTTGGACGCGTCGGCCCAGCGGCATCTGGAGCTGGTGCAGAACCTGGAGGACGGGGGCAACGCCCACACCCTGTTCAGCGTGGTGGACCACGCCGCCACCGCGGCTGGCTCCCGGCGCTTGAAGCAGTGGCTGCTGGCGCCCTTGATGGACCTGGGCGGCATCGCCGCGAGGCATGACGCGGTGGGCGCGCTGGCGGGCTCCGGCGGCCTGCGGCAGGGCCTGGCCGAGGCCTTGGGGCAGGGCGCCGACCTGGAGCGCATCCTGGCCAAGGTGGGCTGCCTGGCGGCGGGGCCACGCGACCTGGCGGGCGTGCGGCAGACGTTGCGCGCCCTGCCGGCCCTGGGGCAGGCGCTGGCTGGCCGCGCCGAGGCCCTGCTGGCCCCGCCGCCGCCGGCGGGCACCGTGGCCATCCTGCAGCTGCTCGAGGCCGGGCTGGTGGAGGACCCGCCGGCGCTGTTGCGCGATGGCGGCTTCATCCGCCCGGGCTATGACCGTGAGCTGGACGAGGCCGTGTCCGACGGCAGCGGCGCCCGCGAGAGGGTGCTGGCCGTGCAGGACCGCGAGCGGGAGCGCAGCGGCAACCCCAAGCTGAAGGTCCAGTTCAACAGCGTGTTCGGCTACTACATCGAGGTGAGCAAGGCGCAAAGCGCCCAGGTGCCCCCCGATTACGAGCGCAAGCAGACCTTGGTCGGCGCCGAGCGCTTCACCACGCCGGAGCTCAAGGGGATCGAGCAGCGCGTGCTGACCGCCGAGGACCGCCGCAGCCGCCGCGAAGCCGAGCTCTTCGAGGGGCTCCGCGCAGCCGTGGCCGGGCAGGCCCAGGCGCTGCTGGGTCTGGCCGCGCGCCTGGCCGAGCTGGACGCGTTGGGCGCCCTCGCCGCGGCCGCGGCGGCGGGCGGCTGGGTGCGGCCCGCCATGGATGACAGCCTGGTGTTGGAGCTCACCGAGAGCCGGCATCCCGTGATCGAAGCCCTGCTTCGGCGCGATGGCGCGACCTTTGTGCCGAACGATTGCCGACTGGACGCGGACCAGGAGCAGCTGCTCCTGATCACCGGGCCCAACATGGCAGGCAAGAGCACGTACATGCGCCAGGTGGCCCTGCTGGTGCTGTTGGCCCAGAGCGGCAGCTTCGTCCCGGCCAAGTCCGCCAGGGTCGGCCTGGTGGACCGCATCTTCACCCGGGTGGGCGCCAGCGACCGGCTCAGCCGCGGCATGAGCACCTTCCTGGTGGAGATGACCGAGACCGCTGCCATCCTGCGGCATGCCACCAAGCGCAGCCTGGTGGTGCTCGATGAGATCGGGCGGGGCACCAGCACCTACGATGGCGTCAGCATCGCCTGGGCCGTGGCCGAATACCTGCATGGCACGGTGGGGGCGCGCTGCCTTTTCGCCACCCACTACTTCGAGCTGGTGGAGCTGGAAAAGCTGCTGCCGCGCGTGCGAAACTATTCCGTGGCGGTGCGCGAGTGGGAGGGTCGGATCGTCTTCCTGCACAGCATCCGCCCGGGTTCCAGCGAGCATAGCTATGGCGTGGCGGTGGCCAGGCTGGCCGGCGTGCCTGACCCGGTGATCCGCCGGGCCCGCGAGGTCCTGGCGTCGCTGGAGCTGCACCGACGCCCGCCTGCATCGGTCCCCGGTGGCGCGGGCGTCCCTCAGATGGACCTGTTCAGCGCGCCGTCGGCCGACCCAGCGCTGGAAGCCTTGGCCTTGAGGGTCAGCGCCTTGGAATTGGACCAGCTCACCCCTTTGCAAGCCTTGCAGGAGCTGCACGCATTGAAGGACCTACTGCCACCGTTGGGGCGCGGATGAGCCTGCGTTGGACCGTTTCGGCCCTGCTGGCCGCCGCCATCGCGGCCCTGTTGGCGAGAGCGCTGGGCCCCTGGGGCGCGGCCTTGGGCGGCTTCGTCGCGGTGCTGGCCGCCGGCGGCCTGGCCCGCCTGGGTCCCCGGGGGGGAGATCCCGCGACCCCGAGACTGCAAGCCGCCAAGCCTTCGGCCCCGGCCGTGGCGGCGGCCAGCCCCAGCCCGGTCGTGGCGCCTGCCAGCCTTCCCGCCGATCCCGTGTTCGACCCTCGGGCCCAGCCCTTGCGGGAGCTGGCCTTGCGCCTGGAAGCCGAGGTGGCGGACCTGCAGAAGCTCGTGCTGATCAACCAGGATCTGGGCGGCTCCAGCCGGCGCCTGAAGGACTACGCCACCACGGCCGCGCAAGAGTCGGCCCGCACCGCGCATGCCGCCACCGAAGGCCTGAGCCATGTGGACCGCGAATTGGCCAATGTGGAGGATTTTCGCGGGGTGCTGGACCGCAGCAGCGGGCTGATCAACGAGCTCAAGGAGATGTCGGGGCGGGTCGGGCGCTTCCTCACCCAGATCAGCGGCATCGCCCGGCGCACCAATTTGTTGGCGCTGAATGCCGGCATCGAGGCCGCCCGCGCCGGCGAGGCGGGGCGGGGTTTCGCCGTGGTGGCGGTCGAGATCCGATCCCTGGCCGAAGCGTCGGCCAAGGCCGCCGGTGAGATCACGTCCATCCTGACCGAGGTCCAGGACCGGCTCGACGAGGTCACCGTGGCCATCCGCGCCAACCGTGCGCTGGAGGACAGCGTGGAGCTGACCCGCAGCGCCGGAGAGGTCTTTGGCCGCATCCGCGACGAACTGGAGCAGAATTCCGGCATGCTATCGACGCTCGGTGATTCGGTGCAGGGCCTGTTCACGGATCAGGAGCTCTTGAGCAAGGCCATCCAAAAGCTGGCGCTGGAGAGCCGGGAGAGCGCGCAAAGCGCCCGGCGCCTGGCTGAGGACGAGCGGCGATGAGCAAGCCCAGGACCGCGGCCGAGCAGCAGATCGAGCTCTTGCGCCAGATGAAGGACGCGCGAACCAAGCGTCGGCCGGGGCCGGCGCCCAGCCCCCGTCCGGCGGTGCCCGAACCCATCGCGGGCGGCGTGGCCCCGCTGGCTGAGGGTGCGGCGCCCAGCGGAGGAGCTTTCGAGCTGATGGAGGCGCCCAAGGCGAGGGTCAAGGCGGCGGGGCCCAGCTTGCCGGTGAGCCGCCAGAACTGGCAGCGGCTGAGGGCACGCCAGGCTGAAGCCAAGGAGTTCGCCAACCGCCGAGCCATGGGGGATTGGGCCGCCGAGCTGCTGCTGGCGCTGCCGCCGCAAGCCAGCCATCTGGACCGGGAAGCCAAGGAGGAGCTCTTCAAGCGCCTGCGGGAGTGGGCAGCGGCGCGGGGCCTGCGATGACGGCCGCTCGGGCGCTGGCCGCCTTGACGGAGGCGTTCGAAGAGGCCGGGCGCTTGAATCGCTCAGCCCTGCTGCAGTTGCGGGAGGGAGGGGACTTGGGCGCCTTGGAGGCGCTGTTCCTGGCCAAGCAGGCGCTTTCGGAGGAGCTCGAAGCATTGCTGCCACATTTGGAAGGCGCGCGCCAAGATCCAGGCTTGCAAGAGGCGTTGGCCAAGGCGCTTGCCGCGCAAACTGAAACGGCGCGAAGCGAAGTTCAATTATCCGAAGTGCTTGGAAAAATAGTTTCATCACGTGGAAAATTGACAGACGCTTATCAACAAAAGCTTTCACAAATGCCGGGAAAAGGGTGGGAAGTAGCTGGCTGAAAGACCATTCCGGCTTTTGAAATTTAATTGACAATTTAAAGTTTTTACTGTGGGTAACGGCGATAGGCTATGCATTTTCAATTGTTTTCACAATCCACTTGACACTAAGGCATCCCCCGTCTAACATTCCCCAGCCCGGAACTGTCACCGATTGCGGAACTGCATTCCGATATTTGGGTCTTCCGCAATAATAGCCCACAGGGTCAACCCTTTCCGTGATCGATCGCCTCCTTTCGACAGAGATGATGGACCTCGTGCAGCGGTCGCTGGACGCGTCTGCCCTGTCGCATAAGGTCATCGCCAACAATATCGCCAACGTGGACACCCCGGGCTTCAAGCGGGCCGAGGTGGTATTCAGCGATAAGCTCAAGCGGGCCCTGGAAGCGCGCCAGAATGCAGGGGATTCCCTGGAGCTGGCCCGAACGGACGCAAGGCACCTGAGCCTGGAGGACGCGGAGGATGTCGACAGCGTCCGGCCTGAAGTGGTGACGGACATTACAAGTTCGCTGCGCAACGACGGCAACAACGTGGATATCGACCACGAAGTCTCCTTGCTGTCACAGAACACGGTCTGGTACCAGACCCTTGCACAGATCACCAAATCGCAGTTCACTGACCTTATGAGCGCGGTCCATGAGGGCCGGCGCTGACTTAGGAGGTCCGCTTGCGGGTCTTCAGCAGCTTCGACATCAGCGGTTCGGGCCTCACGGCCCAGCGCTTGCGCATGGACGTGGTGGCGAACAACATCGCCAACGTCAACACCACCCGCACGGCCGAGGGCGGCCCCTACCGCCGTCAAGTGGTGGTGTTCGAGCCGCGTCGCGAAGAGGCGCAGTTCTTGCTCCCGTTCAGCGCGGAGGCTCGGCGCAAGCAGGCCACCGGCACGGGCGCCGGCGTCAAGGTGGTGTCGGTGACGAGCGACGGGGCCCCGGCCCGGCGGGTCTACGACCCCGGCCACCCGGACGCGGATGCGCAAGGCTATGTCAACATGCCCAACGTCACCTTGGTCAACGAGATGGTGGACATGATCTCAGCCACGCGGGCCTACGAGGCCAACGTCGCCGCCATTGATAGCGCCAAGAGCATGGCCCAAAAGGCCCTTGAGATCGGGAAAGCCTGATAACCATGGCCGCCATCGCCCCCATCACTGCGCCCATCGCCCCGACCGTCTCCCCGGTTGACCCGGGGGTGACCACGGCGGGCATGTTGCAGCTGGCCCAAGGCCTGGGCGGCGCCGCTCAGGCCCAGGGCGCGCCGTTGGCCAGCTTCCAAGAGTTCTTCGCCGATGCCGTCAAGAAGACGGCGGACCTGGACGAGGCGGCGGATGTGAAGGAAAAGCAATTGCTCGTCGGCAACACGGACAACATCCATGACGTGATGATCGCCATGGAGAAGGCGGATGTGGCCATGCAGCTCACCATGGCGGTCCGTAACAAAGTCATCGACGCATACACTGAAGTCATGCGGATGTCCATCTGATCGATGTCGCTAGATAGACGCGCATTGAGGTGCCCTAAGTGAACGACTTCCTAAAACAGTTGCTTGACCAGACCCGTACCGCCTGGCAGCGGTTCAACACGACCCAGCGTTTCATCGTGGTGTCCGTGCCGCTGCTGCTGGTCCTGGGCCTCGGCTACCTCCTGTACTCCGGCGCTCAGCCGCGGTACAAGACGCTTTATGCGAATCTGTCGGCGAAGGACGCAGGCGTCCTGGCAGGCAAGCTGAAGGAAGGCAACGTACCCTACCGCATCGCCGAGGACGGCAAGGCGCTGGAAGTGCCCGAGGAGCGCCTTTACGAGACGCGCCTGAACTTGGCCAGCCAGAACCTGCCTTTGGGCGGAGGCGTGGGCTTCGAGGTCTTCGACAAGAGCTCCTTTGGCGTCACCGACTTCACCCAGCAGGTCAATTTCCAGCGCGCGCTGGAAGGCGAGCTGGCCCGCACCATCAGCCACCTCAGCGAGGTGTCCCAGGCCCGGGTGCATCTGGTGCTGCCCAAGGCCGAGCTTTACAGCGCCCGCGAGAAGGCCGCCACGGCCAGCGTGGTCCTGGACCTGCGCCAGGGCGCCGACCTCAAGGCCGATCAAGTGCGCGGCATCGTGTCGTTGGTGGCCGCCAGCGTGGAGGGGCTCGACCCCAAGAATGTGACGCTGCTGGATCAGCAGGGCAATGTCTTGAGCGATGCCATACGCGACGACCTGGTCGAGGAGGCTTTGGCCGCTGGCGGGCAGGCGGGCGCTGCGGGCGGCGCGGTCAGCGGCGGACGCATGCTGAAGCAGACCAACGGCCAGTTGGAAGTGCAGCACCGCTTCGAGCACGAGCTGGAGCGGCGGGTGGCGGGCATGCTGGACCGCGTGCTGGGCCCCAACCGGGCCGATGTCCGCGTGACGGCTGAGCTGAAATTCGACCAGTCAGAGAGCAATAGCGACACCTACGAGCCCGTGGTGAACAACCAGGGGATCGCGCGCAGCAGCCAAAAAAAGACCGAGAGCTACAACGGCACCGGGACGCTGCCGGGATCCGTTGGGGGCGTGCCTGGCACGGAGAGCAATATCCCCGGCTATCAGGCGTCCTACAGCGGCAGCGCTGGGAACAGCTCCTACAACAAGAACGAGGAGACCGTCAATTACGAGGTCAACCACAAGGTCGCCAAAGTGGTCGAGGCTCCGGGCGGCGTGAAGCGCCTGAGCGTGGCCGTGATGGTGGATAGCCTGCAGCCCCAGCAGGTGGACAGCATCCGGCAGGCCGTGGTGGCGGCCGCCGGCCTGGATCTGGCCCGCGGCGACCAGGTGGCGGTGGAGAACATCAGCTTCGACACCAGCGAGCGCCATGCCACCGAGCAGGCCGAGATGCAGGCCCAGCGCACCGAGCTGTGGCTGATCCTGTGGAAGGGCCTGGTGGTCCTGCTGATCGTGATCTTCCTGCTCTTGTTCCTGCGTTCGATCCTCAAGCCGCGTGTGGTCAGGGTGCAGGAGCGCCTGATCCGCGAGATCACCCGAGTGGGTGAGGCCGAAGTCGGCCCTAGCGAGGAAGCCGCCATACCGCTCGACCAGGTAGGCCGTCCGACCGAAATGGCCTTGGAAGAGCAGCGCAAGGCCCAGCTCCGCCAGCAGGTGGCGAAGTTGGCTCGAGAGAAGCCCCAAGCCATCGCTATGTTGGTCAGGCGTTGGCTTTCCGAAGAGAAGGCCTAAGGAGGCTTTGGTTTTATGGCTGCACCCGCGCCTAAACTGAACGGCGAGCAGAAAGCCGCCATCCTGCTCATCTCGTTGGGCCCTGAGATCAGCTCCGAAGTATTCAAGGAGCTGAAGGAAGAGCACGTCGAGCAGGTGGCCCTGCAGATCGCCAATATGAAAAAAGTCACGCCGGCAGAGCGCGACTCGGTGATGGAAGAGACGTATCAGCTCTCCATGGCCGAGGAGTACATCAGCCAGGGTGGCGTTGATTATGCCCGTGACGTGCTGGAGAAGGCGCTGGGTGAACAGCGCGCCATCGAGATCATCAACCGCCTGCAGGGCGCGTTGCAGATGACGCCGTTCGACTTCATCAAGCGCACCGATCCCCAGCAGTTGCTGAACTTCATCCAGAATGAGCATCCGCAGACCATTTCGCTGATCTTGGCCCATCTCAACAGCGAGCACGCGGCCACCATCCTGTCCGCCTTGCCGGCGGAGATCCAGGTGGATGTGGCCCAGCGGATCGCCGTGATGGAGCGGGCGACGCCGGACATCATCATGGAGATCGAGAAGGTCCTGGAGCGCAATATTGCCAGCGTCTTCACCCAGGAGATGACCGCGGCCGGTGGCGTCCGCTCGGTGGCTGAGATGCTCAACCGGGTCGACCGCAGCACCGAAAAAGCGATCATGGAGAAGCTGGAGGAGACGAACCCGGACTTGGCGGATGAGATCAAGCGCCTGATGTTCGTGTTCGACGACGTGCTGCTCATCGATGACAAGAGCATCCAGCGCATCCTGCGAGAAGTGGACCAGAAGGACCTGATCCTGGCGCTGAAGGGCGCCAGCGAGGAGGTCAAGGCGAAGATCCTCAAGAACATGTCGCAGCGAGCGCGGGCTTTGATCCTGGAAGAAATGGAAGTGATGGGCCCCACGCGCCTGAAGAACACGGAAGAAGCCCAGCAGAAGATCGTGAATACGATCAGGCAGCTGGAGGAGATGGGCGAGATCGTCGTCAGCCGCGGCGGCGAGGAGGAAGTCTTTGTCTGACACGGCCCGGGTCCTGGGCGCCGAGGCCTACGCGGTAGGCGCCCAGCCGTATCTGGTCCAACAGGTGGCCGCGGCGGCTTTGGCCGAGTTGCGGCGTCGGGCTGCTGTGAGCGCCAACCCGCCTGCCGAGGAAGGCGCCGCGCCCAAGGTCGACGCGGAGGCCATGCTGCAACGCGAGGAGGCGGCTCAGGTCCGGCACCAGGCCGATCGTTTCCTGGTGGGGGCCAAGTCGCAGGCTCGGACGGTGCTTCAGGCGGCCGAGACCGAGGCCATGCAAGTGAAGGAAAAGGCCCGCTTAGAGGGCTTTCAAGAGGGATTTTCGCAGGGTACGGCCGATGGCTACGAGGCCGGCGAAAAGCAGGGCGAAGAGACCGGCCTAGGGCATTACACCGAAACCGTGTCGCGCTTACAGACCCTGCTTGAGAACGCCCAGACTGAAAAAGAGGCTTATTTCAACGATCGCGAAGCCTTGATGGTGGAGCTGGTGTTGAAAGTGGCCGCTAAGGTCATCGCTCGAGAGGTCCAGACTCGACCGGACCATATCGCCAGCTTGTTGCGCCAGGCGATACGAAAGCTGGCTGACAAGAGCCATTTGGTGGTCACGGTGCACCCGGAGGACTTGGAGCGCATCACCCAGGCTCGAGCGGATGGGTTGCTCAGCCTGCCGGGTGTTAAACAGGTTGAGTTTCTGGCCGATGACAAGATGGTGGTGGGCGGGGTCAGGGTGGCCTCCGGCAACCTGACCTTGGATGCCGCCCTGGATTCGCAATTGGCCGAGCTGTCGCGGGCGCTGCTGGAAGAGGCTTACCATGAAGCTTGAGTCCCTGCCTTTTGGCGGCGAGGCTCAAAAGTTCCTGGATAAGCTGGATCAGACCGAGTCCATGCGGCCGTTGGGAAAGGTCGAGCAGTTGATCGGCCTGGTGATGGAAGCCAGTGGTCCAGCGACCAGCATCGGCGAGATCTGCTGGGTCTATGGCAACAATGGCCGCCAGCGGATCCAGGCTGAGGTCGTGGGTTTTCGGCAGGACCGGATGTTGCTGATGCCCTTGGGTGAGCTGCAGGGCATCGGTCCGGGCAGCTTGCTGGTGCCAACGGGGCGTGATTTTCAAGTCCCGGTGGGAAGGCACTTGATGGGCCGCGTGTTGGATGGCCTGGGGCGCCCCTTGGACGGTCGGGGCCCGCTGGGGGCCGAAGCCCAGGTGCCGGTGCACCGCGAGCCGCCAGATCCGCTGAGCCGGCGGCGCATCACTGAGGCGCTCAGCACCGGGGTGCGCTGCTTGGACGGTTTGCTTACCGTGGGGCGGGGGCAGCGTTTCGGGATATTCGCCGGTTCGGGCGTGGGCAAGAGCACGTTGATGGGCATGGTGGCTCGAGACGCCGACGCCGACGTGAACGTGATAGCCCTGGTCGGGGAGCGCGGCCGTGAGGTGCGCGATTTCATCGAGAAGGACCTGGGGCCGCAAGGGATGGCCAAGAGCGTGGTGATCGCCGCCACCTCGGACCAACCGGCGCTGATCCGGCGGCAAGGCGCGATGGTGGCGACGGCCATCGCCGAATGGTTCCGCGATCAGGGCATGACGGTCATGTTCATGATGGACTCGGTGACGCGCTTCGCCATGGCGCAGCGGGAGATCGGTCTGGCGATCGGTGAACCGCCGGCGACCAAGGGTTACACGCCCAGCGTCTTTGCGTTGCTCCCAAAGTTGCTGGAGCGGGCCGGGACCACCGATCACCGTGGCAGCATCACGGGCCTCTACACGGTCCTGGTCGAGGCCGACGACATGAACGAGCCGGTCGGGGACACGGTGCGGGCCATCCTGGACGGGCATGTGGTGCTCAGCCGGGATCTGGCGGCCCAGAACCATTATCCGCCGGTGGATGTGCTCGACAGCGTCAGCCGCCTGATGCCGGAGTTGGCGGGTGCCGAGCACCGCGCCGCCGCCGCCCGGGTCCGGGATGTGTTGGCCGCCTATCGCGGCGCCCGCGATTTGATCAACATCGGCGCCTATGTCAAAGGCTCGGATCGGCGGATCGACAGGGCGTTGGAGCATATCGACGCGGTGAACGCCTTCCTCAAGCAGGACCTGTCCGAGCGGGACACCCTGGCAGGCGCGGTGGAACGGCTGCTCACCCTGGTGCCGGAGAGCAAGTGAAGCGCTTCCGTTTCAGCCTTGAGACCGTGCTGAAAGTGAAGCGCCAGTTGGAGGAGGCCCGCCAACTTGAGCTGGCAGGCGCCAAGGAGCGCCGGGACCGGGTCCTGCTGTTGCTGGCCCGCTTGGAGCAGGACCTGTCGGGCCTTTTGGAGGACCGCAGCGGCCAGCGCCAGGGACGCGTGGATCTCGGGTTGGAGGCTTGGCACAACGAGCGCCAACGCGGATTGAACGCTGGCATCGGACAGGCCCAGGTTGAGCTGAAAGAGCGCGAAGCCGAGCTTGAAGCGGCCCGAGTCCGGGTGGTGGAAGCCGCCCGAGAGCGCAGGGTGCTAGAAAAGCTGGAAGAGAACCAGCTGACGGATCATCTTTTCAAAGTGAACCGGGAGGAGCAAGGACTGCTCGACGACCTGGCCCAAAGGGCCGTTTCGGCGTTCAGCCTTCCTTCCTTGCCCACTGAAGGTCTTTGACCCTTTGGTGGCATCCTAGATGAGAGGAGGTGAAACGATGATCGCAAGACCCCAGTTAGACCTGCTTGGCGTGCTGCCCTCACAGGCGGCAACAGCGGCCAAAGCGACGTTAGGAAGCGCGCAAGCGCGTTTTGACGTGGCTTTGCTTCAAGCCACCAAGTCCCTGCGTGATGCAGAGCCCGAAGGCCAGGCCTTGGTGATAGACCCCAAGGTGCAAGCGGCTTTTGAAGCGACGCTCCAGCAGTTGGCCCAAAGCCCTGTGGATCAGCTGAACACGCTGACCCAGGACAAGACGGCGCTTCAGGGCGTGGTGGATAGCGCGGCGCAAGCCGCAGGGCTAGGAACGGAGGATAAAACGGTGCTCGGGCAATTGACGAATGCCGCGCTTCCGCGCCTGGCAGCCTACAAGGCTGGGATGTTGTCCATGGGAGCTACTGCCGCGAATGACCGAGGCGGGGCACAGCCTGGACCGCAAGGAGGGACCCCCGCATTGGCGGGCTCCCCAGCGGACAGCATTCAAGCGTCGCCTGTGAACCAGGCTAAAGAACGCCCGCAGGAACAAGGGAACGCAAGCTCCACATTAGGCGCCATGGCAGCGCAGGCTCTTACGCCCGTGATCGTGTCCACTCGCACGGACGATGGCAGCATGCCTGCCGGTTTGGTCAGTTTGGCTTCGAGCTCCAGCAACGCATCCGGTGCCAGCATGGGCCAGGCCGCGCCGGCGCCCGCAAGCCAGGGGATCGAAGCGGCGCAACCACAAGGCCGAGTCGTCTCCATCAGCAGCAGCGGTGGTGACGATCAGGCGCAAGCTCCTGTCGCCCTGGCTCCCCAGGTCGAAGCGGCCATGCAACAGGGTTTGTCCCTGCAGCAGGGCCCGGTGACGCAAGCCACCGGAGCTGAGACCCAGCAGGCCTTGAATGTAGAGGTCCCCACCTCCCAACCTAAGTCGGTGCCGTCGAACGCGACGGTCCCGACGACGACGGAGGATGTGCAAGCCCGATTTGTGCCGCTCACGCAAGCTGTGGCGGTGGAAGAGGGCAGCGTGGTGACTTTGAAGGGCAAGGTTTCGCAGGAGCCAATGGCGCCGCAGTCGGCCTCCGCGGCGGCTTCGGCACCACAGAACACGGCACCGCAGTCGGCCCCCGTGGCGGCTTCGGCACCAGCACCGCAGGTCACGGCACCGCAGTCGGCCCCTGTGGCGGCTTCGGCACCGGCACCGCAGGTGACGGCATCGCAGTCGGCCCCCGCGGCGGCTTCGGCGCCTGCAGCGCAGGTCACGGCACCGCAGTCGGCCCCCGCGGCGGCTTCGGCTTCGGCACCACAGAACACGGCACCGCAGCCGGCCCCCGCGGCGGCTTCGGCACCAGCATCGCAGGTCACGGCACCGCAGTCGGCCCCCACGGCGGCTTCCACGCCGGTCGTGCCGGTCCCGCAAGCCGGGGCGGCATTGCAGGCGGCGTTGGCACCAGTGATCGCTCCCGTCCTGTCAGCCCCGGCTCCCTCAGCGGCGGCGCAGGCTCCGAGCATCATCACGGATGAGCGTGCATCCACCAACGCGGTGGCTCCTTCCACCGTGGGCGCTTCGTCTTCTTCCTCAGTTGCGGCCCCGCAGTCGGGGGCTTCGGCCGTGGCAGGGGCCAAGGCGCAGGATGCGACGGGGCCGATCAGCGGGCTGGGCCAGCAAGGCCAGGACCCGGTGAAGGCGTTGGCGCAGCAGGTGGCCAAGGACGTGACGGTGAAGCAGAACTCGTTCCAACAAGTCACGCAGGCCTTGAAGGACGCGCCCGGCGCGGAGAGCGGAAGGCTGGTCATCAGCCTGAAGCCCGCCAGCTTGGGGGACGTCACGGTGGACCTGGTGCTGGCTGGCGGCAAAGTCAGCGCCCGGTTGGTCGCCAGCAGTCCCGCCGTCAGGGACGCTTTCGTGCAGGACTTGGCCGGTTTCAAGGCCGGCCTGGAATCGCACGGGATCGCGGTGAGCGAAGTGAGCGTTGCTTTGCGCGCCGGCGTGCAGGACCAGCCCCAAGGCCAGCCGCAGCCCCAGCCGCAGAACGAGGCTTGGTGGCGTGTGCTGGGCAAGGAAAAGGCGTCCGATTTGAGCCTCATCCAGACGTCCGCCGTTTATGGCGGGTCGGACCTGGGCGGGGATCAAAGGTTCAGCGCTTTGGCCTGAACCGCTTCAAAATCCGATGAGAGGAGGTGATTCGCATGTCTACTACGAATGGTGTGGCTGGATACAGCGTCAACAGCGCGTCTTCGAGCACGTTGGCCGCCAACACGCAGACCGCTCAGCAGTTGAACACGGAATTCATGACGCTGCTGATGGCCCAGTTGCAGAACCAGGACCCGACGAACCCCGTTGATGACACTCAAATGCTGTCGCAACAGGCGCAGATCTCGTCCCTGCAGCAGATGCAAAGCCTCAACACGAACTTTGTGAGCATGATGGCGATGCAGAACGTGTCCCAGGCGACCAGCATGATCGGGCACACGGTGGCCGGTACTGTCAACGGTTCAGCGGTGTCTGGTTTGGTGCAAGGCGTCAGCTTTTCCAACGGCAGCCCCGTGCTGACGGTCAACAACAACGGGACGGCTGTGCAGATGAGCCTGTCGGATATCACGCAGGTCTCCTAAGCAAGGCGGATGGTCATGCTCAACAACATCAACAACAACGCGGCCATCCCGGCCCTGCAGGGCAGCCTGCAGAGCGAAGTCACCCGCAAGACCACGGCGGGTCAGCTCAGCTTCAACCAGGTGCTGGAACAGGGCCTGGCCGGCAATGCTGACCTCAAGTTCTCGGCCCACGCTCAGGAGCGCCTGCAAAGCCGGGGCATACGCCTGAGCACGGAGGACATGGTCCGACTGAGGCAAGGCTTGGCGCAAGCCGCAGCCAAGGGCTCCAAGGAGAGCCTGCTGATGAAGGATGGGGTGGGCTTCGTGGTGAGCGTCAAGAACCAGACGGTGATCACGGCCGTTGACGCGGCATCGATGAAGGGCAATGTCTTCACCAACATCGATTCCGCAGTGATCGTTTAAAAAAAAACCACAGGCTGGACCTGCAAGGGGAGCCTGGACGCCGCTGACTGATGGAAGCGGCGCAACCCTGTAAAGGAGCAAGACATGTCAGCATTAGGAGCCTCGATCTCCGGACTCCAGTCCTCGCAAAAGTGGCTGGACGTCATCAGCAACAACATCTCCAACAGCAACACCGTGGGCTTCAAGTCCGGCCAGCTGAATTTCGCTGACCTGGTCAGCAGCAGCATCACCAGCCCCTCCGGGCCGGACGCGGCTGCGAATCTGGGCGGCATCAATCCCAGCCAGCTGGGCTTGGGCGTGACGGTCGGCAGCATCCAGACGATCATGAGCGAGGGCGCCATCCAGACCACCGGTGTGGTGACGGATGTGGCTATCAATGGTTCGGGCTTTCTGACGGTGAAGTCGGGGGACAGCTCGTTGTACACCCGAGCTGGCAACCTGACTTTTGATCAGGCCGGCAACCTGACCACCTCCGATGGCGGCCTGGTGCAGGGCTGGGAGGCGGCCACCACCGTGACGCCTTTGGCTGGCTCGGTCGCCGCTGCGGCTGGTGACACATCGTTGACCATCACGGGTCCTGTGCTCAATACCAGCAATGTGTCTGCGGTCGGCAATATCGTGATCCCCCAGAACTTGGTGCTGGCCCCCAAGGCGACCAGCTACAACGCCAATTCATCCGTCAAGGATCAGGGCGTCATCCTGTCGGGCAATTTGGACAACGCCACGCCGATGAACCCTGTCGCGGCTCTCACGCCATATGGTTACGTTGCTTTCGGCGCGGCCTCGAACGGGTACGTTCCTGACGCCACGCAGACTTTTACCACCTACGATTCATTGGGCAATGCGCACGTGATGGAGATGTCGTGGATCCAGACGGCTAACACCGCTGGCGGAGCCGCTCCCGCCAAGTGGAATTGGTCCCTGAACGACATCACGGGCGGCAAGACGCCCAACGGCTCGGCCTGGGTGGCTGGTGGCCCTGGCAACCAGGTCGCTACGGGAACTGGGGTCGTGTTCAACGCTGATGGCTCGTTGGCCACCTTGGGAGCAGCTGGTATCAATGCCACGATACCCGCTGGTGCCACGACCTACGACATCGCCTTGAACTTGCCCAACGGCGCAGTTGGTACTGCTGCCCCGTATCTGTTCAATTTCTCCATCAATATCGGGACGCCTAACATTCCCGGCGTCCCGCCGACGCTGGGCTTGCGCGATGGCATGACCGGCGACTACGGCAATGGCACCACCAATACCCTGGGCGTTTACACCCCGGTGCAGACCGCCTACACCAAGCTGGTCGACGGATATCCGGAAGGCACGCTGACCGGCCTGTCGTTCAATTCGACCGGCGGCGTGAGCGCCAGCTTCAGCAATGGCCAGAACTTGGTCATCGCCCAGCTGGCCATCAGCACCTTCACCAACCCTGATGGCCTGTCGCGTGTTGGCGGTAATTACTACGCCGCCACGGCGAACTCTGGCCTGGGGCAGATCGGTACGGCGGGCGCCAACGGCGCTGGCACCATCCAGGGCGGCGCCCTGGAAGGCTCCAACGTCGACCTGACCGTGGAACTGACCAACATGATCCTGGCGCAGCGGATGTTCGAGTCCAACGCCAAGGTCATCACCACGGCCTCGAGCCTGCTCAGCACCCTGATCAACGCGGTGCCGGCGCAGTAAAGGCCAGCGGCGCCCTAAGGGCCGCTGTAGGATTGGAACGGCAAGGAAGCAGGGAAGGCACGGTCGGCCGGCAGGATCCCGGCCGTGCCCTTCCCGAAATCTTAAAGCGCTGCAAGGAAGAGGCCATGATCAACTTGAGCCGCCTCAACGGGACGGAATTCTGGATGAACCAGGACCACATCCTGTTCCTGGAGCGCACGCCTGAGACCGTGCTGACGCTGGATGACGGCAAGAAGGTCACAGTGAAAGAGACGCCTGAGGACGTGATACAAAAGGTGGTTGAATTCCGGCGCTTGCTGCTGCCGCCGGTGATGGAGCAACAGCAAGGCTGACGAAGGCTTTTCTACGGTTTTTCCGGAGGTTCGCTTGGATATCGCAACTATCGCCGGCTTGATCCTGGGCTGGGGCGGCTTGCTCCTGTCGCTGCTCATCGAGTCCCATTTCGACGTGGCGGAACTCGCCGCCTATGCGAACTTTGCAGGCCTCTTGATCATCGTGCTGGGCACCTCGGGTGCCACGATCCTGTCCTTCACGGTTGAGGACATCAAGAACCTGCTTCCCACCCTGCGCAACGCCTTCCGGACCAAGAATCAGGACCCGGTCAGCGTGGTGACCACCCTGGTCGGCTATGCCGGCAAGGCTCGTCGCGAAGGCTTGTTGGGCTTGGAGGAGGACATCCAGACCATCGAAGAGCCCTTTCTGAAGAAGGGCCTGCAGTTGGTGGTGGATGGCACGGACATGGAGATGATCCGTGAGATCTTGGAGACCGATACCGCGTACATGCAGTCCCGGCACAAGATCGGCATCGACATGATGATGGCAGCC
>Ga0302320_10003370_pt1 | contig 37283 bp, 31 predicted proteins | sample Bog_T0_3_FD_202130 | JGI IMG/M metagenome (GOLD analysis project Ga0302320, IMG submission 202130) | Peat permafrost microbial communities from Stordalen Mire near Abisko, Sweden - Bog_T0_3 | ecosystem: Environmental > Terrestrial > Soil > Wetlands > Peat | place: Sweden: Abisko, Stordalen Mire... | reverse complement strand
TCCAGTTCGCCGGCCTCGATGTCGCGGCTGAAGCCGAGGTGCACGCGGGCGTCGGGGCCCTCCGCCGCGAGCACGACCCAGGCCTCTGTCTTGCCGTAGCTGCAGCCGAGGTGACGCTGCGCGAATGAGCGCGTCGGGTGGACATGCACAGGCAGACGCTCTCCGGCGTCGAGCAGTTTCACGAGCAGCGCCGGGTTGGCGCCGAGCGCGGCGGCGTGGGCGGGCCCGAGCCAGCCCTCGGGATCCTCGAGCACGGCGTCGCGCAGCAGCCGGCCGTCCGGAAGTGTCGTGAGCCCTTCGCCGCCGCTCGCGCCGTTGCGGGCCGTGGTCGAGCCGACCCAGTCCTCGGGCCGGCGCTCGTCGGCCGCCGCCACGCCGCGGAAGGAGCCGATCACGCGACCGCCGCGGTAGAACTGCGCCGGCTGGTTCGGCGTCAGCGCGATCGGCTTCATTTCGGCAGCATCTCGCGGGAACAGCGCACAATCAGCGTCGCATCTCGGAGGCGGCACTCTCCCACGCTCCCGGGGTGCTGTCAACGCTTCGGCGACGGCGACGGCGACGACGGCGACGACGGCGACGGCGACGGCGGCGACGGCGGCGACGGCGACGGACTGGACCGGACCGGCGCGGACCGGCGCGGCGCAGCGCGAGCTCTGCCGTTGTCGGGCAACCGCCGCTTCGGTCCGCTTAGATATTGCCTGCGATGACCTCCGGCCCAGACGAGCCCGTCCCGGCCGAGCGCCTACACCGGGTCGTGATCGTCGGCTGCGGCTTCGGCGGCCTGTTCGCAGCCAAGGCGCTGAAGGGCGCGAAGGCGCAGGTGACGCTGATCGAGCGCACCAACCACCACCTGTTCGCGCCGCTGCTCTACCAGGTTGCGACCGGCATCCTCTCCGCCGGCGAGATCGCGCCCGCCGCACGCGACGTGCTGCGCAAGCAGCGCAACCTGACGGTCGAGATGGGCGAGGTGACCGCGATCGACGCGACCGCTCGCCGGCTCGACGTTCGCTGCCCGGACGGGAGCGCGCGGTCGGTCGGCTACGACAGCCTGATCCTCGCGGGCGGGATGAAGACGTCCTACTTCGGCAACGACGGCTTCGAGCGCTGGGCTCCCGGCATGAAGACGATCGAAGAGGCGATGGCGCTGCGCGGGCGGATCTTCGGCGCCTTCGAGATGGCCGAGTGGGAGAGCGACCCGCAGCAGCGGGCCGCCTGGCTCACCTTCGCGATCGTCGGCGCCGGACCGACGGGAGTCGAGCTGGCAGGCCAGATCGGAGAACTCGCTCACCACGCCCTGCGCGGCAACTTCCGCAACTTCGATCCGGCGCAGGCGAAGATCCTGTTGTTCGACGCCGGCGAGCGGATCCTGCCGACCTTTGGCGAGCGCCTCTCGGGCAAGGCGGCGGCGGCGCTCGAGCGCCTCGGGATCGAGATTCACGTGCGCACCACGGTTGTCTCGCTCGACGCCGAGACGATCTCGGTGTGCGACGCAGACGGCGCGCAGCGCACGATTGCCGCGATGACGACGGTTTGGGCGGCCGGTGTGCGCGCCGCTCCGCTGGCGGCGCTGATCGCCGAGGCGACCGGAGCGCCGACCGACCGGCTCGGGCGCGTGAGCGTGCTGGGAGACTGCTCGCTGCCCTCCCATCCGGAGATCTTCGTCGTCGGCGACATGATGGACCTGGAAGGCCTCGCGGGCCTGGCCGAGGTCGCGATGCAGACCGGCACGCACGCCGCGAAGGTGATCCGGGCGAGGATCGAAGGCCGCGCTGAGCGCAAGCCGTTTCGCTACCGCGACCTCGGCGAGATGGCCGCGGTCTCGCGGACCTCGGCGGTCGCGAACTTCCGCGGCCTGCAGTTCAGCGGACGCCTCGGCTGGATGATGTGGCTGTTCGTCCATCTCGTCTTCCTCACCGGCTTCAAGAATCGTGTGACAACGGTCGTGCGCTGGACGATCACGTTCGTCGGCCGCTCTCGCCCCGAGCGCACGATCGCCTCGGGCGACGCCGCGGTCGGCCACGAGCAGCGTGCTGAAAGCCGTTCTTAGGCGCGGGTTCGCCGGCCCCGGATACGCCGGCGCGGCATCCTTTCTAGACTGCGCGCCGAGTAGGGGTGGCCAGCGCCGCGGAGCACCGCGGCGCGTGAACGGAGGGATGAGCCGATGAGCGGGCCGTTGCGTTGGGGCGTGATCGGCACCGGGGCGATCGCCGCCGCCTGGGTGGAGGACATGGGCATCAGCGAGTCGGGCACGGTGGTCGCGGTCGGATCGCGAAGGCTCGAGAGCGCCGAGCGCTTCGCCGACCGCTGGGGCATCCCGGGCCGCCACGGCAGCTACGAGGAGCTGGCCGCCGACAGCGAGGTCGACGCCGTCTACGTCGCCACGCCGCATCCGCTGCACAGCCCGTGCGCGCAGCTCGCCCTGCGAGCCGGCAAGCCGGCGCTCGTCGAGAAGCCGTTCACGGTGACGGCGGCGGAGGCGCAGGAGCTGGTTGCGCTGGCGCGATCCGAGGGCCTCTTCCTGATGGAGGCGATGTGGACGCGCTGGCTGCCCCACATCGTGGAGGTTCGCCGCCTGCTCGCCGAGGGGGCGCTCGGGGACATCGTCAGCGTCAGCGCAGACCACGGCCAGTGGTTCGCGCCCGACCGCGACTTCCGCCGCACCGCCAGGGAGCTGCACAGCGGCGCGTTGCTGGACCTGGGCGTCTACCCGGTCTCGTTTGCGTCGATGGTGCTCGGGACGCCGGATCGGATCGCGAGCCTCAGCACGCCGGCAGCCGACGGCGGTGACGAGATGACCTCGATGGTGTTCGGCTACCGAAGCGGTGCGCAGGCGGTTCTGAACTGCTCGATCGCGGGCAAGAGCCCGACCCGCGCGGCGATCGTCGGCAGTGAGGCCCGGATCGAGATCGACGGCGACTTCTACAGGCCGTCGTCGTTCAGCCTGATCTCGCGCGAGGGGACGCAGACGCGGTTCGAGGTGCCGCATGAGGGCTGGGGTCTGCGCCACCAATCCGACGAGGTCGCCCGCTGCCTGCAGGAGGGGCTGCTCGAGAGCCCCGTGATGACGCTCGACGAGAGCATCTCGGTCATGGCGACGATGGACGCCGTGCGCGCCCAGGCCGGCTGATCGTCTCGCCCCGCGGCGGCCGTCCGGGTCTCGCCCTGCGGTCTGCGGACCGCTGCGGCGGCGGACGGCGCTGCGGGGCGGCGATCAAGCGCCGCCGAAGCGTGCTGTTTGACCGTTTCAATCGAGTATGTTTGCCACGTTGGCGGCGGGTTACGAAAGGCGCTGCGTGGGCGAGACGGCAACGGACGTGACGGCGCAGGGCGCATCGGCCGATGGGGGAGTGCAGTCGGGCACGCCGACGGCGGCCGTCCGCCTGCGCGGGCTGCGCAAGGCCTATGGCGCGCTGGCGGCGGTGGACGGCGTCGATCTCGATATCGCCCAGGGCGAGTTCTTCACGATGCTCGGGCCGTCAGGCTCCGGCAAGACGACGCTGCTGCGGATGATCGCCGGCTTCGAGCGGCCCGACGCCGGCTCGATCGAACTGGGCGGGGTCGAGGTCAGCCGCACGCCGCCCTACGGGCGCAACGTCAACACGGTTTTTCAGGACTACGCGCTGTTTCCGCACATGAACATCCTCGAGAACGTCGAGTACGGCCTGCGCGTCAGGCGGATCGCGCGCCCCGAACGCCGCCGCCGCGCCGAGGCGGCGCTCGAGATGGTGCGCCTGAGCGGTCTTGGCGAGCGCAAGCCCGTGCAGTTGTCGGGCGGCCAGCGCCAGCGCGTCGCGCTGGCCCGCGCGATCGTCAACGAGCCCGAGGTGCTGCTGCTTGACGAACCGCTCGGCGCGCTGGACCTGAAGCTTCGCCAGGAGATGCAGCTGGAGCTCAAGCGGATCCAGCGGGAGGTCGGCATCACGTTCGTCTTCGTCACCCACGACCAGGAGGAGGCGCTGACGATGAGCGACCGCCTGGTCGTGCTGAACCTCGGCCGGATCGAGCAGCTCGGCACGCCGGTCGAGGTGTACGAGCGCCCCGCCAGCGAGTTCGTGGCGGGCTTCATCGGCGTCTCCAACCTGCTCGAGCGTGACGGGCGCCGCTTCACGATCCGCCCCGAGAAGATTCGGCTGCTCGAACCCGGCGAGCCGGTCTCGGCCGGCAGCCACAGCGAGCGCGGGCGGGTGGCGGACGTGATCTACCTCGGCGTGATGACGCGCTACGTGATCGAGCTGGCGGCCGGGGGCAGGCTGACGGCGGTCAGCCAGAACCTCGAGACCGCGGCCGCGGAGGCGCTCGAAGCCAAGGGCCGCGAGGTGACCGTGGCCTGGCGCGAGGACCAGAGCTTTCAGATCGACCCCCCGGGCGGGGGTCTGGCGGGCGGCGCTGAGCGCGACGCCCGGCCGAGTGAGGCGCAGACGAAGGGGAGGAAACGTCCATGACAGCACTCAGAACGAAAGGAACCGGTGAGCGCATGAAGCCCCGGAACGTAAGCCGCGCAGCAGGCGCCCTGATCGCCGTCGCCGCGACGGCGCTGGTGGTCGTGTCGATCATCCCGGCCGCGGCGAGCGCCGGCCGGGCCAACGGCGGGCTCACACCGCCCGAGGCGGGCGCCCCGGTGGCGACGTCGGTCGGCAAGGGCGAGGGCAAGCTCAACCTGATCGCCTGGGAGGGCTATGCCCAACCGCAGTGGGTGAAGCCGTTCACCGCGGCGACGGGCTGCAAGGTGAACACCAAGTACGCCGGGTCCTCGAGCGAAATGGTCTCGCTGATGGCAAACGGCGGCGGCGGCCAGTACGACCTCGTCTCGGCGTCGGGTGACGCCGACCTGCGGCTGATCTACGCCGGCGATGTGCGGCCGGTCAACATCTCGCTGATCCCGTCCTGGAAGAACTTCCAATCGTTCCTGCAGAGTCCGTCCTTCAACACGATCGGCGGCAAGCACTACGGCGTCTCGTTTGAATTCGGGCCCAACGTCCTGCTCTATTCGACCAAGACGTTCAAGACCGCGCCGACCTCCTGGTCGGTGCTCTACAACAAGAAGTACTCCGGCCAGATCACGGTGCCCGACAACCCGATTCAGATCGCCGACGCCGCGCTGTACCTCTCGAAGACCGATCCGAAGCTCGGCATCAGCGATCCCTACGAGCTGACCCAGCCGCAGTTCAACGCCACTGTCGCCCTGCTCAAGCAGGAGCACCCGCTGGTCAAGAAGTACTGGGATCTCGCTTCGCAGGAGATCAGCCTGTTCCAGAGCGGGACCACGGTCGTGGGAGCCGCCTGGCCTTACCAGACCAACACGCTGGTCGCCGACAAGGTGGCGGTAGCCGAAACGATCCCCAGCGAAGGGGCAACCGGCTGGGCCGACACCTGGATGCTGGCGACGAAGGCCCCGGATCCGAACTGCGCCTACAAGTGGATGCAGTGGATGACGACGCCCCAGATCCAGGCCGAGGACGCGATCTCCTTCGGCGAGACGCCGGGCAACAAGCTGGCCTGTCCGATCATGGACAAGCTCCAGAAGGGCTCATGCGAGGCCTACCACGCGAACGAGCCGTCGTCGTACTTCCAGTCGATCAAGTTCTGGAAGACGCCGCTGGCCACCTGCGACAACGGCAAGAACGACTGCGTGCCGTTCCAGGACTGGGTGACCGCCTGGACGTCGATAATCGGGTAGCCGGGGCAGCGAAGCATGTCGACGACCGCGATCCGCGAGGACCGGTCAGGCAAGGGGATGGCCCGCGTCTCGGCGGCGCTCTGGCGCCGTGCGTGGCTGCGGGCCACCCTGACCCTCACCCCGCCGCTGGCGTGGTTCCTCGTCATCTACATCGCATCGCTGCTGTTGATGCTGGTGACGGCGTTCTGGACGGTCAACCCGTTCACCAACGTGCTCGAGCACAGCTGGACGCTGGCCAACTTCAACCAGCTGTTCAGCTCCCCCTACCCGACGATCATCCTGCGCACGGTCGAGATGGCCGCGATCGTGACCGTGACCGACGCCGTGATCGCGCTGCCGTTCGCCTACTACATGGCGCGGGTCGCCTCGCCGCGCGCTCGGCGCCTGCTCTTCACCGCGGTCCTGTTGCCGCTGTGGGCGAGCTACCTCGCGCGTGTGTACGCCTGGATAGTGATCCTGCAGAAGGGCGGCACGCTGAGCTGGACCACCAGCAAGCTGGGGCTGGGCGCTGTCAACATCGGCTACACGAACACGGCGATGTGGGTGGTCTTCTCCTACATCTGGCTGCCGTTCATGATCGTGCCGCTCTACGGCGCGCTGGAGCGCATCCCCGACTCGCTGCTTGAGGCCTCGGGGGACCTCGGCGCCCGTGCCTGGCGCACGTTTCGCACGGTCGTGCTGCCGCTGGCGCTGCCGGGGATCATCGCCGGCTCGATCTTCACCTTCTCGCTCACGCTCGGCGACTTCATCACGCCGCTACTGGTCGGCGGCGCCAGTGCGCAGTTCATCGGCAACGTGATCTACTCCAATATCGGCACGGCGAACAACCTGCCCTTCGCGGCGACGCTGGCGCTCGTGCCGATCGCGATCATGGTCATCTATCTGCTTGGCGCGCGGGCGCTCGGCGCCTTCGAGTCGCTCTGATGGAGGGGCGTGCGACCAGGATCGGGCTGCGCATCTGGGTCGTCGCGGTGCTGTTGTTCCTGTTCGTCCCGATCGCGATCATCTTCCTCTACGCGTTCAACAGCTCAAACGTGCAGGCCTGGCCGATCCAGGGCCTCAGCACGAAGTGGCTGACCGTAGCCTGGAAAGACCCGCAGGTGCACGCCGCCCTGTGGCTGTCGGTCAGGGCCGGACTTTTTGCGACGGCGGTCGCCATGGCGCTCGGGTCGGCGGCAGCGTTTGGCGTGCATCGCTTCCGCTTCTTCGGCCGCGAGGGGGTCTCGCTGCTGCTCGTGCTGCCGCTGGCGCTGCCCGGGATCATCACCGGCATCGCGCTGAACTCGGCCTTCCAGTACGTGGGCGTCAACCTGTCGCTGCTGACGATCGTGATCGGCCACGCGACCTTCTGCATCGTCGTCGTCTACAACAACGTGCTGGCGCGCCTGCGCCGCGTCTCGGGCTCGCTCTATGAGGCCTCCGCCGACCTCGGAGCGCACGGCTTCTTCACTTTCCGCACGATCACCCTGCCGACGCTCTCGACGGCAATCATCTCGGGCGCGCTGCTCGCCTTCGCGCTGTCCTTCGACGAGGTGATCGTCACGACCTTCACCGCCGGCGCCCAGAACACGCTGCCGCTGTGGATCTTCGGCGCGATCCGCCTGGGGCAGCAGTTGCCCGAGGTCAACGTCGTGGTCGGCTTCGTGCTGCTGTTGACGGTGATCCCCGTCGCCATCGCCGCTCGCCTGACCGGTGGCGGCGGCGTCACGCGCGCCTCGGTCGCGCCGCCGCGGCGGGAGCGAGGCGCGGCGGTGGATGTGCCGGCGTCGGCGGAGTTCGAGCCGGCCGGGTTGTAGCGAGCGGTGTCCGGCGCCATGCTCGAGCTCGACGCGGTCCTTGACGAGATCCCGCAGCTGGCCGTCCCCGGGCGGGAGGTGAGCCGGCTCTCGGGCGGCCTGACCAACTCCAACTACCGGGTCGTGGCGGCCGGGCGCAGCTACCACGTGCGCCGCTGGAGCGATGACACGGGCCTGCTGGCGATCGACCGCGACAACGAGTACATCAACTCGCTGCGCGCCGCCGCCGCGGGCGTCGGCGCCGGCGTGCTCGCCTACCTGCCCGAGCGCAACACGATGGTGATGGAGTGGCTCGAGGGCACGACGCTCAGCGCCGCGCGGTTGCGCCGCGGCGGCAAGCTCCTGCGCGACGTCGCCGCGGCCTGCCGGGCGCTGCACGGCGCCGAGCGCTTCCGCGACGACTTCGACATGTTCGAGATCCAGCCGCGCTATCTGGAGATCGTGCGCAGCCGCGGCTTTGCGCTGCCGGACCGATACGTCGCGTTCGAGCCCCACGTCGCCGCGATCCGCGAGGCCTTTGCGCTGCGCGATGAGGGCACGGTGCCGTGCAACAACGACCTGCTGGCGGGGAACTTCATGCTCACGCCGTCCGGTCTGCGCCTGATCGACTACGAGTACTCGGGCAACAACGACGCGTGCTTCGAGCTCGGCAACATCTGGAGCGAGTCCAACCTCTCGCTCGCGCAGCTGCAGGCGCTGGTGGGCGCCTACTACGGCCGCCCGGTGCGTCACAAGGTGGCCCGGGCGCGGCTCTGGGGCCTTTTGTCGAAGTACGGCTGGACGCTGTGGGCGTCGATTCAGGCCGGCGTGTCCACGATCGAGTTCGACTTCTGGTCCTGGGGTCTCGAGAAGTACGACCGCGCCGTCGCCGAGTTCGAGAGCCCGGAGTTCGAGCGGCTGCTCGACGAGGCCCGCCGGAGCGACTGAGGGCGGACCGCTAGCCCCGCCAGCGCCAGGCGGCGATGACCGTAGCGAGCGCAGCGTTGCCCTGCGACTGCAGGCTCGGCTCGCTGTCCAGCTCGGCATCGAAGATCTGATCGCCGCGGCGCGACACGATGTCGCTCTGCGCGTTCGCCAGGCCGGCGTAGGTGTAGGCGTAAGCGGTCTGGGCGGCATCGCTGCCGCCAAGGGTCGTTTCGTGTGCGGCCGCGGTGACGGTTTCAGCCAGCGCGCCCGGCGGGGTCCCGACGACGTTGGGCAGGAGCTCGAGCGCCGTCTGCGTCGCGGCGTCCACGTCCGGGACGGCGCCGTCCAGCGGGTGCAGTGCGACCGTCGCGGCGGAGACCTCGGAGATCGTGATCGAGATCGTCCCGGGCGGGGGGATCTCGGCGGCGGCGCCAGGGTCCGCGCCGGAGCTGAGCTGGTAGCTGGTGATTCCGTTTGCGTGGCGGACCGCCAGCTGCCAGCCCGAGGGGTAGGAGGTCGTGAACATGGCGGCGTTCAACGTCTGCGAGCTCGTTTGCGCGCCCTTCGGCCCGTGCACCGTCAGCGCCGCTATCGCACCCACGATGACGACGGCCACGAGCACCAGGATCAGCGCGACATAGCGTCGCGCCGGCACGACATATGGTGGCGACGGGGCTGCCTGAAACGCCAGCGCGGGCAGGTCGAGGGGCGCTGGATCGCCCAGCGACGCGAACGTGGGCTCGACGCTCACGCCCCCCGGATCGCTGTCCGAGCCAGTGCCTTGGTGCGTCATCTGCGTGATATCGGCGGCGGCGGGCGATCGCTGAAGCGGCGGTGCGCGGCGGTCGCCCCGCGCAACGGCGCGCGCTGGGGCAGCCGAGCCGGGCCGGCCCCCGCCCATGGTTAACCTCTGGGGGTCGGCCCACCGCGACACCCCCTGCGTCGAGATAGCGAGGCGTTTCATGAAGGCAGTCAGATTTGACCATTACGGCGGCGTCGAGGTGCTGGAGGTTCGCGAGGTGCAGCAGCCGGTGCCGGCGCCGGGCGAGGTGCTCGTCGCGGTGAGGGCCGCCGCGATCAACCCGGGCGAGATCGCGATCCGTGAGGGCTTTTTGGACGCGCGCTTCCCGGCGAGCTTCCCATCGGGGGAGGGAACCGACTTCGCCGGCGTCGTCGAGGAGCTGGGCGCGGGTGTCGACTCCTTCGCGGCCGGGCAGTCGGTGTGCGGCTGGAGCGAGCGGCGCTCGAGCCACGCGGAGTTCGTCGCGGTACCCGCCGAGCAACTCACGCCAAAGCCGGACGGCCTCGCCTGGGAGGTCGCCGGCTCGCTGTTCGTTGCGGGTATGGCCGCCTACGCGAGCGTCCAGGCCGTGGCGCCGGCGCCCGGCGAGGTGGTCGTCGTCTCCGGCGCGGCCGGCGGCGTCGGTTCTGTCGCCGTGCAGCTGGCCGTGCGCGCCGGAGCGACGGTGATCGGCCTCGCGAGCGAGGGCAACCATGCCTGGCTGCGCGACCATGGCGTGATCGCGGTCAGCTACGGCGACGGCCAGGCCGAGCGGATCCTGGAGGCCTCCGGCGGGCACATCGACGCCTTCATCGACACCTTTGGCGGCGGCTACGTCGACCTCGCGGTCTCACTCGGGGTGCCGGTCGAGCGGATCAACACGATCGCGGATTTCGAGGCGATCGGGCGTCTCGGCGTGCACGGAGAGGGGACCCACGCGGTCGGGACCAGCGAGCTGCTGGCGCAGCTCGCCGCACTGGCCGCCGACGGCAGCCTCGAGATCCCGATCGCGCGGACGTTCCCGCTCGTGCAGGTACGCGACGCCTTCGTCGAGCTCGCGCTGCGCAAGACGCACGGCAAGATCGTGCTGATCCCCTGAGCGGGCGTGCGGCGCGCAGCGCGGTGAAGGCGAGACGGCCGCGGCCGCGGCACGCTCAGGTAGCGTGAAGCCATGATCGACGTGGACACGGCGATTCGCACGCGGCGTACGCATAAGGCGTTCGGGCCCGAGCCGGTCGATCGCGCGACGCTGCTCGAGCTGTTCGAGCTGGCGCGCTGGGCGCCCAACCACCACCTCACGAACCCGTGGCGCTTTCACGTACTCGGCGAGCGAAGCCGCGCCGAGCTTGCCCGGCAGGCCGAGCTTGCCGCTCCCGGCGCAGCCAAGAAGCTCGATCGCGCACCGACGCTGGTCGTCGCCGCCGCCAGCTGTGCGGGTGATGCGGTGGCGCAGCGCGAGGATCTGCTCGCGGCTGCGATCGCCGCCTACCTCGTCCTGCTCGGCGCGCACGCACGAGGGCTCGCCGGCTACTGGCGCACGCTGCCGCTGCTCGATACGCCGGCTGTGCGCGCCGCGCTCGCGATCGACGCCGGCGAGCAGCCGATCGGGCTGCTGCACCTCGGGCGCCCCCTGGCGGACCAGCGGGTTCCGCCGCGCGCGGCGGTCGAGGAGTTCGCCACGTTCCTCGACTGAGAGAGTTCAGCCGAGAACCCCGCCGGCCGGGCCGGCGAGGGCCGGATCGCGCGGCTCACTCACCCGCGCCGCCGCGCCCGCCGCCGCGCCCATCCCCGCGCCGCGGCCAGTAGGCCTCCAGGTCGGCCAGGCGGGCCGGGCCGCGGGCGAGTGAGCCGACCGTCTCGGGTGCCCGGGCGCCGAGCTGGGAGGCGACGACGACAAACAGCTGGGCGGTCGTCAGCGCGTCGCCGATCGCCGTGTGCGGGGAGTGCACCGGCAGGCCGCACTCGCGCGCCAGCCCACCCAGGTCCAGGAACCCCGGCAGCTCGCCGTCGCGCTCGGCGAGCCAGACGCGGGCCAGCACGGCGGTGTCGAGCACCGGGCCGCGCAGCCGCAGCCGCAGCGCTCTCAGTGCGTCGCCCAGGAAAGCGCGCTCGACCGGCGCGTGGTGGGCGACCAGTACGCGGCCCGCCATCGCCGCGAGCAACGGATCCAGTCCCTCCCGCGCGGGCGGCGCGAGGGCGAGGTCGATGGCACGCAGGCCGTGCACGCGGATCGCCGACTCGGCGAGCGGCGCCGTCGGGCGCACGAGCCCGACCGCGGCGCCCTCCAGTCGCACGCGTCCGTCGTCGATCGGCAGCGCGCCGAAGGAGATGATCTCGCCGCCACGGCGCTCGAGCCGGCTCAGCTCGACGTCGACGACGCAGTAGCCGGCCTGCCGCCACGGCGTGCGCGCCGCGGGCGGGCGTGAGGCGAGGTAGGCGCGCGCCCCTTCACCCCGCGCCGCGCGGCGCCCAAGGGCCCTCACCAGACGGGCGCCTGCAGCTCGGCGGCAACCCGCTTCTGCACCGCGGCGACGGCACGGAAGGCCTCTCGCAGGTAGCTGCGGGTGAGTGGACTCAGCGCCGCCGGGTCGATGTAGTTGTCCGGCGTCTCGCCGGCACGCAGCTGCTCGACCTGGTGATCGATGCGCAGGCCGACGATCAGCTCGTGGGCTTCCGCCAGCATGTGGGCGTCGCTCGCCGGCAGCGTCCCGGCCTCGCCGGCGACGCGCAGCCGCTCGGCTGTCGAGGTGCAGCTCACGCCCGCGGCCATCGCCGCCCAGCGCGCGAGATCGACGATCGGGACGACGCCGCCGTGCTTGAGGTCCAGCTGGCCGCGTCGCTCGCCGCCGTGCTCCACGACCAGGCCGCGCAGGAACCCGGTTGGCGGGCGGTAGGAGAGCGCGAAGCGCGCCAGTAGGCGCAGCAGCGCCGGATGCTCGGGCGCCAGGCAGAACTCCTCGGCAACCGGCGTCCCGGCGTGGATGCCCCACACCGGCCGGCTGTCCACCAGCACCGAGGTCAGGATCAGCGCCTTCTCCTGGCTCGGGTCCTCGAGCCAGCTGCGGGCGACGTGGCGCCAGGACTCCTCCGAGCGCACGAACAGCAGATCGGAGGCGGTCGCCCCGTAGGCGTCCGCGTGCAGGCCGCACGCCGCCATGCCCGCGACGACACGCTGGCCGAGGTCGTGCAGGTGCGGGCGGATCGCGTGCTCGTCGCCGTCGCCGTACCAGACGATCGCCGAGTCGACGTCCGAGCTCGGCAGCGCCTCGCGGCGCGCCTGGCTGCCGAGTGCCAGCCAGGCGAACGGGGCCTGCGGCGCGCCGATCTCGGCGACCGTCAGCTCCACCAGGCGGCGCGTCAAGGCGTCGAGCACGACCGAGTAGATCGCCGAGATGCTCGGCGCCGCAAGGCGCGTCTCGTGCAGCGCCAGGAACATCGCCGCCAGCTGCGCCGAGCCCGCGGCGAGCTCATCGACGCTCGTGGCGGCGCTGATCGTGCGCCTGACGTAGAACGAGCTGCGCGTCTCGACCGCGATCAGGTCGATGTCGGCGACGACGCCGACCAGCTCACCGCGCGCCGAGATCACGGGGAAGTGGCGGATGCCGCGGTCGAGCATCTCGAGCAGCACGCCGCCGCCGAGGCGGTCCGGCGCCACCGTGTAGGCCGGCGCGGTCATCACGGCGCTGACGGGCTCCTCACCGGACACGCCCGCCGCGACGACGCGCGAGCGCAGGTCGCGGTCGGTCATGATCCCGATCGAGGCGGGGAGCCTCACGCAGACCGCGGTCGCCCCGGCTGCGGTCATCAGCCGTGCCGCCTCGCGGATCGTGGTCTGGGGTTCGACGATCACCGGCGCCGAGCGGATCAGCGAGCTGACCGGCTGGTGCGCGGGTTCGCGGCCAGCGGCCGCGGCCGGGTCACGCGGCGGCGCGGGCACACCGATCGCGTCGCCGCGCGAGGTCAGCAGCGAGCGGGCGACGAAGCCGACGCTCTCGGGTCGTGCGAGCAGGCGCAGCGCGACGTCGGCGCCGAGCCGGTAGCAGAGCGTGTCCTCGTGGGCCCGGGCGGTGAAGCCGGCCGGCAGGCCCGACAGCATCGAGCCGTGGCCGAACAGCTCACCGGGGCCGAGCAGGTCGAGCACCGCGTCGGCGTGGATGATCTCGACGGCGCCGCTGCGCACGACTCGGACATGGGCGACGGGCTCCGCTCCCTCAGCGAAGATCGTCGTCCCGGCGAGGTGAAACTCGATCTCCGCGGAGGCCGCCGCGACCTCCACATCGGCGAAGCCCAGGGCGTCGAACGGCGGGTGGCGGCGCAGGAAGTCGGCCACGTCGGCGAGCGTCGTGACCGGCGCGGTCCCGGGCGCCCGCCGCTCGCCGCGCGCCGGCGCGCGCCCCGCTTCGCCTGGATCGTCTGTGTCCTTCTCGCTCATCACGGCCCCCGCCGCTCGCGCCGCCCCGCCTGAGCCGATGCTCAGCGGCAGAACACGGCCGTTGCGTTGCGGTTGATGATCACACGATCCTCGCGCCGGTGGCGGTGATCGTGGGAGCTCAGCGCCGGCGGCTCAGCCGGCCGGGTGGAGGTTCTCGTAGTAGGTCACCGGCTGGGTGTAGGCGGCGTAGCCCTCCACGCCGGCCCTGGTCACGTTCTGCACCGGGACGGCGAACAGGTTGATCGTCGGCGAGGCCGCGTCGATCGCCGCGGCGGCCTGGGTGATCAGCGCCTGCGTCGCCGACCCGCCCGGGCTGTCGGACAGCTGCTCGAGCAGCGTCTCGAGCGTCGCGCTGCCGTAATGCTGCTCGGCCGCGCTCGAGACCGGGTCGAGCGCCGTGTTGGCGTCCTGTTCGAGCAGGAAGCCGGCGCCGCCGAGCAGCGGCGTGTCGTCGTCGATGCTCGACTCAAGGCCCGGCGACTGCTCGAGCGCCAGCAGCTGGTCGCTGTCGTCGACGTAGATGACCTGGAGTGTCACGCCGATCTGGACCATGTCGTCCGTCAGCGTGCTGATCACGCCGCCGCCGCCGCCCCCGAGCTCGGCGTCGTTGGTGTACAGCTTGAGCGTGATCCCGGCGGGGAGGTAGCCGGCGGCGCGCAGCAGGCTGCGCGACTGAACCGGGTCAAAGCTTGTCGGCTGCGCCGCGCCGAAGGCAGCAGGGATCGTCAGCACCGACGGCTTGGCGTAGCCCGCGTCGATCGTCGGTGTCAGCTCGCTGCGGTTGATGCCGAGGTTGATCGCCTCGCGCACCGCCGGGTTCGCGAGCGGCCCGCCGGCCACGTCGAGATGCCAAGCGACGACCGCGGGCCCGGTCTGCAGGATCGTCGCGGCGGCGCCCTCGTCAGGGCCGTTGACGACGGCGGTCTCGAAGTCGCTCCAGTTCAGCCCGCTGGTGTGCGTTGCGCTGCCGTCCATCACGGCGGCGAGGCGCCCGGCGGAGCTTGCGTCCAGGCGGATGATCACGTGCGTGTAGTACGGCCGCCGCCAGAACCCGGGATTGGCCGCGAGCTCGATCACGCGTCGCGGCACGAACGTTGACACCGAGTAGGCGCCGAAGCTCGCCGAGTGGGTTGCGCCCCACTGCTGCCCCCAGGGGTCGCCCGCCTTGGCGTTGGCGCGGTAGAGCGCGCTGTCGTAGATGCCCGCGTCGTATGAGGCGAGCACCGACAGCGTGAACGGGCTCGGCGCGGTGACGTTGACGCGAACGCGGTGGCTGTCGATGATCGTGACCGGGTCGGCGACGTCGATGTGGGCGAGGCGGAAGAGGAACGGAGCCACCGGCGAGCGCGCGATCGCCCGGTCAAGGCTCCACTTGACGTCGGCTGCCGTGAACGGGTCGCCCGTCGCACCGCGCACGCCGCGACGCAGCTCGAACGTGTAGCTGCCGCCGCTCGAACGCTGCCAGGAGGTCGCGAGATAGGGCACGACGGCCCCGTCGGGCGCCAGCCGGGCGTCAGGCCCGGGGGCGGCCGGCGCCGGGCGCACGAGTTCGCTCGACCAGCTCGGCACGATCGCGGCCGCGGCCGTGGACGGGGTCGCGGTCTCGTCCAGGCTGACCGGCAGCTCCGCGACCAGGTCGATGAAGGTGTGGGCGCCGGCGGTGCTCGCGCTCGCACCCCCGCCGCAGCCCGCGAGGGCGCCCGCCGCCAGCATCGCCGCCGCGGCGAGGAGCCTGCGCCTGGCGCTACCGCGGCGTCTCAAGCTGTTGTCCGGGGGTATCGAGATCGCGCCGCCCCAGTCACGGCGCCAGTCTATCGGCGCCACTCAGCCGCTCAGCTCGTCGTAGTAGACCGCTTCGGCGGGGTAGGCCGCGTAGCCGCCGATCGCCGCGCGCGTGACCAGCTGCCCGGGAAGCTCGACAAGCGGGATGACCGGGAAGCTGTCTGCCACGATCGCGAGCGCCCGCGCCAGCACGCCGGCGCTCGCCGCCGCCGACCCGCTCCGCGTGAGCGCGCCGGCGAGCCGCTGCAGCGCCGCTGAGTCATAGCCCTCGACGTTCGCGGGCGAGTCACCCAGGTAGTCGGCGGCGATCGTGAAGGCGGCCGAGGCCAGCGGCGCGACCGCGGTCTCGAGCACGGCCGCGACGGCGCCGCTGCGCGCGAGCCCGGCCAGATCCGCGCAGCTGGCGACACGGCGCACACGCACGCTCACCGAGATCGCGCGCAGCTGCGCGACGATCGCGCGCAGCTGCGCCGGCGGGCCTTCGGGCGCGCAACTCGCCAGCAGCATGCGGAAGCCGCGCGGGTACCCGGCGCGCGCGAGCAGGCGCCGTGCGAGCGCCACGCTGTGGCCGTAGGCCGGCTCGCGCACACCGGGCACCGCTGCGAACGTGCTCGCGAACGGGTGTCGCGCCGGCAGCGCGAAACCGGCGAACGCGCTTCGCGCGATCGCCGTGCGGTCGAGCGCCAGCGACAGCGCGCGGCGGACGAGCACGTTCGCGAGCGCCGCGTTGCGCTCGTCGGGCACGAGCGTGCTCACCGCGGTCGACGCGAGCGTCGCAGCGCGCAGCCCGCTCGTGTGCGCCGCAATCGCGAAGTCCGGCCAGTCAAGGCCCGCAGTGTGGGAGGCCTCCGCGGCGGCGACGTCGCCGAGCCGCAGCGCCGGCGCGGCTGCGGCCTCGATCGCGACCAGGCCGAAGTGCAGCGGGCGCCAGAAGCTCGGGTTCGCCCGCAGCAGCAGCCTGCCGCCGGGGTCGAACCCCAGCAGCTCCCAGGCGCCGTAGAAGGCGAGATGGCCGGCAAGCCAGCCGCGCGCGCTGCGATCGGCCGCGCTTTCGTGCGCCGCGACCGCGCGGGCGTCGAGCACGCCGAAGTGGAAGTCGCCGAGCACCGCCAGCGCGAACGGGCTGGGCGCGGTCACATTCAGCCGCACGCTGCGGGGCCCGAGCACGGTCGTCGGGTCGCGCAGCGAGATCCGCGCGAGCGTCGCGAGCGCGCGCGCCGGCGCGCTGAGCGCCAGCTCACGCCGGAAGCTGAAGTTCACGTCGGCGCCGCTCAGCGTGTGGCCGTATGCGCTCCTGACGCCCGGGCGCAGCGTGAAGAGGTAGTCGCCGCCGGCGAGCCGCCGCCACGAGCTGGCGAGGAAGCCGGTCAGCTCGGTGGCCGGCGCGAGCGTGGCGGCGCCCGGCGGGCGCCCGGCGGGGCGCACCAGCGTGCCCGCGAGCGAGGTCTCGATGGCGCCCGTGGCGGTGCCCTGCGGGGCCGCCGGGTCGAGGCTGCGCGGCAGCGCCGCGACGACGTCGATGAACTCCGCGGGGGCGCTCGGCGCCCGCTGCGCGGGCGAGCCGCCGCCGCAACCCGCCGCCGTGGCGGCCACGAGGAGTGCGATGAGGGCGCCGCGCGTTGAGAATCGCATCGGCTGAATCCTTGCGCGCCACGCGCGAACGCGCGCGAACGATCGCGCGCAGCCGTAGGATCTGAACCGAACGGCGCATGCGCCGTTCGGCGGAACGGCGCATGCGCCGTTCCGCGGGAGGGAGCATGCTCCCTCCCGAAAACCCGGACAAGGAGAACGCAGTTGGGCACCAACATCGATCCCCAGATCGACGGCGATCGCTTCCGCCATGTACTCGGGCACCTGCCGACAGGTGTCACGGTCGTCACGGCCCACCACCCCGGCGGGCCGGTCGCGATGTCGGCAAACTCCGTCACCTCGGTCTCGCTCGAGCCGCCGCTGATCCTCTTCTGCCCGGCGAAGAGCTCGACGAGCTGGCCGCGGATCCACGAGAGCGGGCGCTTCTGCGTCAACGTCTTCGCCGCCCACCATGAGGAGATCTCGCGGCGATTCGCGGCGCAGGGTGTCGACCGCTTCGCGGGCGTCGCCTGGCACTCGCGACCGGCCGGGCCGGCGCTCGATGACGCCGTCGCCTGGATCGAATGCACGATCGACGCCGAGCACGAGGCTGGCGATCACCTGATCGTCGTCGGCGCCGTCGACCAGCTCGACGTGCGCGAGGGCGACGCCGACCCGCTGGTCTTCTTCCGCGGGCGCTACGGCTCGTTCTCGGTAAACGACTGAGAACCACGGCGACGGCCGCGCAGCGGCGATCTCTATGCTTGGCGGTCACGTGAGCCCCGTGGACGCAGTCACGCGCCGGAGGGTCACCTTCTCGCGCAACCTGACCCTTTCGCTGTCGCGAACGTGCGTGTCGCACTGCAAGTACTGCGCCTTCGCGACCCACCAGCCTCACCTGCACGAGCCCGACGAGGTTCGCCGGCTGCTCGATCACGCGGCGCGGCGAAACGTCAAGGAGCTGCTGATCCTGACCGGCGATGACCCCGGCCACCATCCGGGGGTCCGCGCGCGCCTCGAGGCGCTCGGCTTCGCGGACTTCGTCGACTACGTCGTCTGGTGCTGCCGCGAGGGGCTGGAGCGGGGGCTCCTGCCGCACACCAATCTCGGCGCGCTCTCGCGCGAGGAGCTGGGGCGGCTGCGCGAGGTGACGGCGTCCCAGGGACTGATGCTCGAATCGCTGCGCGGCGACCTCGTCGCGCACCAGGGCTCGCCGACCAAGGACCCGGCGCTCCGGATGCAGACGATCCGCGCGGCGGGCGAGTTGTCGATCCCGTTCACGAGCGGCATCCTCGTCGGCATCGGCGAGCAGCCGGCGGACCGCATCGCGGCGCTCGAGGCGCTCGCGGAGTGCCACCGCGAATACGGGCACATCCAGGAGCTGATCCTGCAGAACTTCGTGCCCCACCGGCGTTACTACGACGAGGATCCGGCGCAGGTGGCGACCGCCGCGGCGTCGGCGTACTGGCGCACCGGCCTTGGGCGCCATCCGAGCCTGGCACTGCCCGACTGGGCCTGCGAGGTGGGGCTCGCCGATCTGCGCGAGCTGGTCGCCTACGCCCGCGAGCTGCTGCCCGATGTCGGGATCCAGGTGCCGCCGAACCTCTCTGACGCCTGGCCGGAGCTGGTCGCCGCCGGTGCCAGCGACCTCGGCGGGCTCTCGGCCAACGGCGATCACATATCGCCCGAGCATCCGTTCCCCTCGCCGCTACAGGTTCGCCGCCGCCTCGCGCAGGACGGCGTCGCGCTGACCGAGCGCCTGTGTGTCTACGGCCGCTACATCGACCGCGAATGGCTCTCCCAGACGGTCCTTGACGTGATCACCCAGCGCTACTGGTCGTTCATCCCACGGCGCGGATCGGGACGGCGGACCGAGCGCGTGATCCGCCGCGACCTGGTCGCTGAGGCGATCGTGAAGGGGCGCGAGGGCATCATGCTGCGCGAGGAGGAGCTGACCGCGCTGTTTGCGGAAACGCGCCCGGCGGCGATCGAGGAGATCCGCGTCGCGGCCGATGAGCTGCGCGCGGAGCTGGCCGGCGAGACCGTGACGTTCGTCGTCTGCCGCAACATCAACGTGTCGAACATCTGCATCGTCGGCTGCGCGTTCTGCGGCTTCGGGCAGGGCAAGCGCTCGCCCGACGCCTACGAGTACGACCGCCCGGCGCTCGAGGCGAAGGTGGCGGAGGCCGTGCAGTTCGGCGCCACCGAGATCTGCATGCAGTCGGGCATCCATCCCGACTGGACGCTCGAGGACTACGAGCACTGGCTGCGCGTGATCAAGGAGGCGGCGCCGCAGCTGCACCTGCACGCATACTCGCCGATGGAGATCGCCCACATGTGCGACATCTCGGGTCTCGGGCCGGCCGCGGTCTTCGCGCGGCTGCGCGAGGCGGGCCTTGACTCCACGCCCGGGACCGCCGCCGAGGTGCTCCACGACGGCGTGCGCGAGCGGATCTCGCCGAACAAGCTGCCGGTGGCGCGCTGGGTCGAGATCATCGAGGCATCCCACGCCGCCGGCCTGCGCTCGACCGCGACGGTGATGTTCGGGCACATCGAGGAGCCATGGGAGTTGGCCGAGCACATGCGCGTCGTGCGCGAACTGGCGGAGCGCACAGGCGGCTTCACCGAATTCGTGCCGCTCTCCTTCATCCCCTACCAGACGCTGCTCGGCCGCACGCACGGCGTCGAGGAGATCTCCACAGCCGAGAAGCTCAAGCACACCGCCGTGTTTCGCCTCGCGCTGGGCCGCTCGATCGCGAACCTGCAGAGCTCGTGGGTCAAGATGGGACTCGACGCCGCGACCGAGTCGCTGCGCTGGGGGGTCAACGACCTCGGCGGCACGCTGATGGAGGAGTCGATCAGCCGCATGGCGGGCTCCTACCACGGCGTGCGCCTGGAGCCCGAGCAGCTGGTCGGCGCCGCCCACGCGGCCGGCCGGCCCGCCGCCGAGCGCTCGACGCTCTACCGCATCCTGCGCCGCTACGAGCTCGCCGGCGCGGCCGCAGCCGAGCGCGCGGATTCCGCCGCACTCGCCTGAGCAGCGGTTTGCGCCGCGGTCGCGGCGCCCGCACCCACTAGGATTCCGCGTGTTGGATCGATCCGCGACTTGACGAGGTCAGAGCGCTCTGAGCACCGTTGACACCAGCAGTGCCGACGCCGGAGTGGAGGACCACGCCGCTGCGGCGACTGGCGCCGAGCACGACAGCGCAACGTTTCTGCAGCGTGACGATCGCATCGCGCTCTTTGCGCTGATGGCCCGTGCGCGCGCGATCGAGGAGCGCGGACTGAGCCTCTACAAGCAGGGCAAGGTACCGGGGTCGTTCTATGACGGCCGCGGCCAGGAGGCCACCGCGGTCGGCGCGACCTTCGCGCTCGGCCCTGATGACCCGGTCTGCCCGCTGATCCGCGACCTTGGCGCGCACGTCGTCAAGGGCACCCCGGCGGCCGCGATCCTCGGCCACTACCTCGGCCGCACCGGCGGCGTCGGCCGCGGCCGCGACGGCAACGTCCACTTCGGCGACGCGCGGCGCGGCGTCCTCGGCATGGTCTCGATGCTGCCCGACATGATGGTGGTGGCCGTCGGTATGGCGTGGGCCTTCAAGCTGCGCGGCGAGCAGCGCTGCGCGCTGAGCTTCTTCGGCGAGGGCGCCACCTCGGTCGGCGACTGGCACGAGGCGATGAACCTGGCCGGCCTGTGGCGGGTGCCGGCGATCTTCGTGCTCGAGCAGAACGGCTACTCATACTCGACACCGAGCGCGCGCCAGTTCGCCGTCGATCCGCTCCAGCGCGCCGCGGTCTACGGGATGGCGGCGGCGAGCGTGGACGGCAACGACGTCGAGGCGGTCTTCGAGGTGACCCGCGAGGCGCGCGAGCGCGCGCTCGCCGGCGAGGGCCCGACGCTGATCGCGGCACAGACGATGCGCATGCACGGTCACGGCGCCCACGACGACGCAGCGTATGTGCCGGCGGAGGTCTTCGAGCACTGGGCGGCGCGCGACCCGCTGGAGCTCCAGCGCGAGCGGCTGCGCTCACTCGGCGTCGACGTCGAGGCGATCGACGCCGCGGTCCGCGCCGAGATCGAGCTCGCGACGGCGGAGGCGCTGGCGATGGCGCCGGCGCAGCCGCAGTCGCCGCTCGAGGATGTCTTCTGCGAGGGCGAGCCGCACGTGGTGGGACGCGGCGCGGCGCCGTGGAGCCGTTTCGCGGGCTAGTGACGGAGCTGACCTACCTCGAAGCGATCTCCGACGCGCTGCGCGTGGCGCTTGCGACGGACGAGCGCGTCGTGCTGCTCGGGGAGGACATCGGCGCCTTCGGCGGCGCCTTCAAGGTCACCGCCGGGCTGCAGCGGGAGTTCGGCGCGCAGCGCGTGATCGACACGCCGATCTCGGAGGAGGCGATCATCGGCGGCGCCGTCGGCGCGGCGATCGTCGGCATGCGCCCGGTCTGCGAGATGCAGTTCGCCGATTTCGTGGCCTGCGGCTTCGACCAGCTCGTCAACGTCGCGGGCAAGCTGCACTGGCGCCTGGGCCTGGCGGCGCCGATCGTCGTGCGCCTGCCGAGCGGCGGCGGCGTCTCCGGCGGTCCGTTTCACTCGCAGAGCCCCGAGGCCTGGTTCATGCATGCGCCGGGCCTGAAGGTGTTCGCGCCCTCCAGCGCGCACGACGCCAAGGGGCTGCTGCTGGCGGCGATCGCCGACCCCAACCCGGTCGTCTTCCTCGAGCACAAGTACCTCTACCGCCGCGTGCGCGGCGAGGTGCCGGAAGGCGCCTACGAGACGCCGCAGACCGCGCAGACGGTGCGCGAGGGCGACGACCTCGTGGTGATCGCCTACGGTGCGATGGTCCACGCGGCGGTTGCGGCGGCGGCCGAGATCGAGGAGGCGAGCGTCCGCGTGCTCGACCTGCGAACGCTCGTGCCGCTCGACGAGCGGGCGATCCTCGACGCCGTCCGCGACTGCGCCAAGGTGGTCGTCGTCGATGAGGCCAACTACACGTGCGCACCCGGCGCCCAGGTCGCCTCGCTGATCGCGCAGTACGGCTACGGCGACCTCGACGGGCCGGTCGTGCGCGTCGCCACGCCCGACGCGCCGATCCCCTTCGCGCCGGCGCTCGAGCGCGCGGCGCTGCCGGGCAGCGATCGCATCCGGGACGCCTGCCGTGAGCTCCTCGCCTACTGAGATGGCCGGCGGCGAGCGCCTGCTCGAGATCGTGATGCCCCAGCTCGGCATCACCGTCACCGAGGGGACGCTCGTGGGCTGGCACAAGCAGCCGGGGGACCGGGTCGAGCCCGACGAGGCGATCTGCGACGTCTCGAGCGACAAGGTCGACTCGGAGGTCCCCGCCCCGGCAGCGGGGCGCATCACCGAGCTGATCGTCGCGGTCGGTGAGACGGTCGAGGTCGGCACGGTGATCGCGATGATGGAAGCCGATCAGGCCCCCGCCCAGGGGGTTCCCTCCCCGGTGGCGGTCGCGCCGGGCGGCGAGCGCGACGCGGCGCCGCCTGCGCCGCGTGACGCGGCGGGCCGTGGCTCCGCGGAGCGCCATTCGCCGGTCGTCGTGCGCCTCGCCGCCGAGCTTGGCGTCGCGCTCGAGCGCGTGGTGGGTAGCGGACGCGACGGGCGCGTACGCCGCGAGGATGTGCTGGCGGCGGCGGAGCAGACGGCGCCGGCGCCGGCGCCGGCTGAGGAGTCGGTGTACACCCCGCCGCCGCCCGGCGCGCTCTCGCGGATGCGGCGCTCGATCGGCGAGCACATGAAGCGCTCCCTGAGCACGGCGGCGACGGTCACCTCATGGATCGAGGTGGACTTCTCCGCCGTCGAGGCCCGCCGTCGCGAGCTCGGTGTGACGGCGCTGCCGATCGTGGCGGCGGCGACGATCGAGACGCTCGCGCAGTTCGGCGAGCTGAACGCCTGGCTGGAGGGCGAGCGTTACACCCGCCACACCGAGGTGAATCTCGGCATCGCCGTCTCGCTCGGCACCGAGGGACTGATCGTGCCGGTCGTGCGAGCGGCCCAGACGCTCGGCGTGACGGAGCTCGCCGAGCGGATCGCCGATCTCGCGGCCCGCGCCCGCGCCGGCACGCTGTCACCAGATGAGGTCCGCGACGGCACCTTCACGCTCACCAACCCCGGCCAGTTCGGCACCTTCATGGCGACGCCCGTGATCAACCAGCCACAGGTCGCAATCCTCGACACCGAGGCGATCGTCCGCCGCCCCGTCGTTGTGACGGCGGACGGAGCCGAGACGATCGCGATCCGCCCGATCTGCGTGCTCGGCCTCTCCTGGGACCACCGCGCGCTCGACGGCGTCGTCGCCGCCCGCTTCCTCGCCGCGCTGCGCGAGCGCCTGCAGAGCTGAGTAGGCGCGGGCGCGGAGCGGGCGCGGAGCGAGGCCGATCCCGGCTGACGGCGCGGCCCGGGGCCGGGGATCGCCGCCGGGCCGCGCGAGCTCCTCACACAGCCGCCAGCGGGGGCCGGCCGGTGCGCTCGACGCCATGCAGGGCTCAAACGTTCACGCAAATCGCGGGCAAACTTTGTTGGCGGCCCGCCCGCGGGAAGGCCCGGAAACGGTAGCGTGCGGACCGGAGGGCGTGATGGTGAGGTTGGCCCGCACGGGGCTCGGCAACATCAGCTGACTTTCAAGCGTAAATCCCGCTTCGGAGGTCAAGATGACACGGTCGCCGGTTCTCACTCTTTTGCACTCATTCCGGCGCAGCGGCTGCCGGCGTGCGCGTTGCCACGTCGCGGCAACCGCCGTGCCTCGACTCCGCGTCGACGGCGGTCGCAGGAAAATCTCGCGACAGCCTGGAGGTCGGTCATGAGCGCCGACACGCAGGAGTTCGGGAGTGTGCAGCGCATGCGCGCCCTGGCGCGCGCCAACGAGGTCCGCGGCGCGCGAGCCGCCTTGAAACGGCGGATCGCAACGGGCGAGACCAGCGCTGCCGAGGCGATTCTCGGGGGCGGCGCGGAGATCGCCGGCATGGCGTTGATCGAGCTGATGATGAGCCAGCGCAGCTGGGGTCATGCCCGCTGCGCCCGGCTTCTGGTGTCGATTCCGCTGTCGGAGAACAAGCCCGTCGGCTCGATGACCGACCGCCAGCTCGCCCTGCTCGTGGCGATGCTGCGAGCGGCGAATCAATCGCAGCAGTTCGACCGGTCCCCGCGTGCGCAGGACGCTCGAGCATCGGGGTCGCGCCAGGCTGCTTTCGCGGCGACGAACTGATCGTCATGAGCGGCCACTCCGACGGGAGCGCTCCCTGCCGCCGCCTCGTGGGCTCGGCGGTTGCGGCGCCGGTCGCCGGCGCGCGCGTCGCCGCGGCGCGGTCGGGCGCAGACGCAGTAGCAGCGGCTCGTGGGCGCGCAGCGGATCGCTGTGGCTCGCGGCGCACGACGCGCCACGGCGGACCGCGCAGCGGCCGGCGCGGCCGGCGTGCGCTGGTGCGTCCGATGCGGGCCCGGCGTCGTCAGGCGTGCGTGCGCGCGTAGTCGACCGCGGCCACGTCGTCGCTGCCGTGGCCGGCTTCGACCGCTCGCGCAAGGCGATCGTGGACAACCTGTAGAAGGGGGGTCGGCGGCGCCAGCTGGGCCGCCAGATCGATGTCCTTCAACGCGAGCTGGACCGCGAAGCCGGCCGTGTAGGCGCCGGCATCCATCAGTTCCACCTTCTGCAGTTCATACGGCATGGCGAGCGGCCCGGCCGCCAGCGCCCGGGTGAACGTCGCATGGTCGATGCCGAGCGTGTCGCAGAGTGCGAGGACATCGCTCATGGCGACGGTCGCCGCTGTCATCCAGGCATTCACCGCGAGTTTGAGAGAACTGCCCTCGACGCCCGTGCCGACGTGCAGCACGGAGGAGCCGAGCGCATCCAGCACCGCCCGCGCGTTGCGCAGCGCCGCGTCCTCCCCGGCGACGAGCCACACGAGCCTTCCCTCGCGTGCGGGTGTGGTGCTGCCGGACACCGGCGCGTCGAGGTATGCGACGCGATGGGCGGCCGCGAGATCGGCGAGCGAGCGTGCGCTGCGCGGGCCGACGGTGCTGGCCTGCACCCAGACAGCGCCGTCGCGCATCTGCCCGATCACCTGCTCCATGACCGAGGCGACGGCATCGCCGTCGCGGAGCACCGTGATCACCGCCGCCGCGTCGTGGACCGCGTCGCCGGCGCGCTCGACCGCGGTGATGGCGGTTGAGTTCGCCGCCGCTGCGCGAGCCCGCTCGGCCGTGCGGTTCCAAAGACGAACCTCATGCTCGGTCTCACCGAGCCGCGCCGCCATCGCCGCCCCGAGCGCTCCCGCTCCGAGCACGGCGACCACACGAGTGTCAGACATCAAGCCGCCTCCCACTGAGATCGCACGACTGAAGTACCTTCAACGCGGTTCCCGGCCGCGCCTGGCGTGACGTTAGCGCCTGGGCCATCCACGTGCCGGCGCTCGGCCGCTCCCACGGCTCGCCGACGGGGTTTCACGCCCCCCGGGACGCTCAGTACTCGTAGAAGCCGCGACCGGACTTGCGTCCGAGGCGGCCCGCGGCGAGCATCCGCCGAAGCAGCGGCGGTGCCGCGTAGTCCGCTCGCTTGAATTCCTCAAACAGCGAGTCGCACACCGCGCAGACGACGTCGAGGCCGATGAAGTCGCACAGCGTCAGCGGCCCCATCGGGTGCCCGCAGCCGAGCACCATGCCGCTGTCGATGTCCTCGCGCGTGGCGAAGCCCGCCTCGAACATCGAGATCGCGCCCACGAGGTAGGGGATCAGCAGCATGTTGACGACGAAGCCCGCACGGTCGGGGCCCGTGACGGCCGTCTTGCCGAGGCTCTCGACGAAGCTCCGAGCCGTTGCGAGTGTCTGCTCGCTCGTGCCCAGCGCCGGGATCACCTCGACCAGGCGCATCACCGGCGCCGGCGAGAAGAAATGCAGGCCGAGCATCCGCTCCGGCGCGGGGATCGCGGCGGCCAGCGCCGCGATCGGGATGCTCGAGGTGTTCGAGGCGAGCACCGCGTCGGCGGACACCGTAGCGGCGAGGCGGTCGAAGACATCGAGCTTGACCGCGAGATCCTCGAGCACGGCCTCGATCACCAGCTCCCGGTCAGCGAGATCGGTGAGCTCGTCTACGTAGCTGATCCGCTCGAGCAGCGCGCTGCGACGCTCGGAGTCGAGCTTGCCCGCCGTCAGCGCCCGCTCGGTCGAGGCGACGATGCGCGCCAGCGACGGCGCGCGCGCCTGCGCCAGCGGCTCGTGCACGCGCACGTCGTGGCCTGCTGCGGCCACGGTCTCGGCGATGCCGCTCCCCATCAGGCCGCCGCCGACGATCCCGACTCGAAGGGGCGCGTTCACGCGTCGATTCTATGCGGAGAGGAGATCGTCAAGGCAGCCCGCGAAGAACTCCAGCGCGAGCGCGCGCTGCTCCGCGGCGGCGAGCATCTGCCGTTCGCGTCGCGCGCGCCCCACACATTGCGCCATGCCGTGGCAGCCTGCGCTACCCTTCCACGCAGTGTTGATCGCCTGCTTCTATCACTGGTACACGGCGGGCCTCTACGCCTCGCCCGTCATCCTCGTCGGCGGCTGGCTTTTCTTCGCGAGCCGCCGCGACCGCCGGCGCGACGACCGTGACGGCGGAGCGCCGCCCAGCGCGCCGCCGCAAGCACTCTCAAGCTAGGCGCCCCGACGCTCACCTCGCTCGTCCCAGCCGTCAAGGGTCCGGGCGTCACCGCCGACATCTTCGTCCTGGCGCTGGCCGCCATCTACTGGGTGCCCTACCACCGCCGCGCCGCGCGGCTGGCGCGAGAGGGGCGGCCGGTGCCGCGCTGGCGGCAGTGGTGCTACGGCGGCGGCCTGGTCGTGCTGATCATCGCGCTGAGCACGCCGCTCGGCGTGCTCGCCGAGAAGCTGCTCGTGGCGCACATGGTCGAGCACCTGCTGATCGGCGACATCGCCGCGCTCCTGATCGTGCTCGGGCTGACCGGGCCGATGATCGCGCCGCTGCTGCGGATCGGCCTGTTCGCGCGGCTGCGCGTCTTCGCCCACCCGCTCGTGGCGCTGCCGGTCTGGGCGATCGACCTCTACGCCTGGCACCTCCCCGTGCTCTACCAGGCTGCGCTTCGCAACGAGAGCGTCCACGCGCTCGAGCACGCCTGCTTCCTGCTGGCGGGGATCGCGATGTGGATGGCGCTGCTCGGGCCGTTGCCGAAGCCCGCCTGGTTCGGCAACCTCGGCCGGCTCGGCTACATCATCGCGGTCCGCCTGATCGAGGCGGTGCTCGGCAACATCCTGCTGTGGTCGCACACCGTCTTCTACCCCTACTACGGTGTCTACGAGAAGGCCTACGGCATCTCGCCGCTCGGGGACCAGGTCGACGCCGGCGCGGTGATGATGGTCGAGGGCAGCATTCTCACGATCCTGCTGTTTGCGTGGCTCTTCATGCGCGCCGCGAGCCAGTCCGAACAGCGCCAGGCGCTGCTCGACTTCGCGCACGCCAACAACCTCGAGCTCGACGACGCGCGGGCGGCGCGAGCCGTGGCCGCCGGGCGCGGCGATGAGCTGCGAGCGAGGCTCGAGCAGCGGCTGACGTAACCGGTCGATTGGCGTTGTTCGCCAAGGCGCGGCGGCTGACTGGCTTTGCGGTCGGCCCTCTGCGCCTGGGCAGAAACGCGGATAGCACGCGCCAGCGCCGCTTCCGCGCTCGCCTGCTCGACGGTGGGCAGCTCGGCTCCGGCCTGATCACCGTTGAATCGCCGCTTGCGCGTTGAGCTTCAATCCGCGACGCCGAGTCTCGCACGTCGACTCGGAGCGTGGTCAGGTGGGTGCGTCGTCCAGGGCGCGGCGCTTATCGCTTGGCTGGGTCGCTGGAAGGCCGAACGTCGCGAATGATCGGGGGTCGTTGAACAGGGCGATGCGCGCGATCGCGGTGGCGGTCGTGGTGAGGACGACGAGGGCGAACGCTTGGTAGGTGCCGTCTTCGGCGCGGCGATATGCGGCTGCGGCGGGTTGCCCGTTCGCGGCCGTGGGAATCATGCGGTAGAGATCCGGTGATTCCAGGAAGCGCTTGATGAAGCGCAGGCAGTTGCGCTTGCCGGCGAACCACGTCCGCGAAGCGGTCATTTCGAGTGTGGCGTCGTCGCGCAGGATCTGCTCCAGGGCTGCCAGGTCGCCCTGTTCGAACGCTGCGATGTAGCGGTCAAGGAGAGCGCGGGCTTCAGGCTCGCTGGGCTCGGTGAGCTCGTCGATCTGCGGCGAGCCCTGCTCGAGCCGCGTACGCGCGCGCTGGAGAGCACTCTTGACGGCCACCGTGCTGATGCCGAGCATTTGCGCGACCTCGGCCGCCGGGAGGTCCAGCCCGTCCCGCAAGATCAACACGGCACGCTGCCGCGCGGGTAATAGTTGGAGGCTTGCGATCAACGCCAATCGGACGCTGGCGTTGACCGCCGCGATCGTCGAAGGATCCTCGGCCGGCGCGGTAACGAGTGCAGTGGGAATCGGCTCTATCCAGCGGACGTCGGGACCCGCCAGGGACGCCTCGCCGTCAGGGTCGTCACTGGGACCGCCCAGCCCGGAGGGCAACACGCGGCGGCTGCGGTGCGCAAGGGCGTTCAAGCAGGCATTGGTCGCAATCTGGTAAAGCCAGACACGCATCGAAGAGCGGCCCTCAAACCCGTCGTAGGCACGCCAAGCCCTCAGGTAGGTCTCTTGAACGAGATCTTGGGCCTCGTCGACCGACCCCAACATCCTGTAGCAATGCGCCAGCAGCTCGCGGCGAAACGGCTGTGTCGCGCGAGCGAACTCATTCGCTTCGGGCGTCGCCCGGGCGGGCTGGGCGCCAATGCCGTCACCGCTGGCTGGCTCGGCGGCCGTCACCTGGAATGTGTTCGTGGCTCGGCGCCCGGCCATCGTGTCATTTTCCCTGTGCGCACTAGGCGAGGCTCTCGGCACAGTTGTGGAACGCTTCGACGCGCCAGTGTGCGTCGTGCCTGCAGAGCACCCAGCCATCGATCGTCCTGCTCTCGCGGGCAGCCTCGTCCTGGCCCGCTATGACGATCGCGCCCTTACTGAGCACGATCGCCGTATCGGCACCGACGAAACGGATGCTCTGCACCTCGTGGACTCCCTTCGAGCCCTTCAGTTCGCCGGCGAACATCGCTGCAATCGTCGCACGAATCGCGTCCCTGTTGGGCATGTAGACCCCCGTATGCACAGCGGTCGCGTCCGCTGCATAGCGTGCGACGAAGGCGTCTGGGTCGTTGTCCGCCCAGGCCGCATAGACCTCGTTGAGCACGGCTCGCACAGCGCTCGCGTCTTCGGTCGCGATGAGCTCGGTGGCAGTCATGGTTCTCCTGTCTTCGCGTGATCTGGAGCGCTCGCTGATCCCAGATCGTTCGTGGCGCACCTGGGCTCCATCCGCCCACACCCGCCGCCAGCATCAGAGCGCTTGAACGTATTGACCGGCGGAATGGTCAAAAGGAATCGCTGCCACCAAGCGAGCGCCCGCTTCGAACGTGTATCAGGCGAGCCCGTGGGCAGCGACAACGATGCGACGCCGTTAGCGGCGGGCAGGACCCCCGGGAATCCGCTCGCCCACCAGCGCCGCGCTTGCCACGCCGGCGGGAACCGTGCGGGGCTCCCGGTGCTCGTCAGTCGAGCGAGCCGCGCGGAGCGACGAGGACGCTGGCGATGCCGAGGGCACGGCACAGCGACTCGAAATGGCGGTCGTAATGAAGGACGCCGAAGCCGCGCTCGGCGGCTGCGGCTGCGATCAGGTAGTCAGCTGCTGGTAGGCGTCGCTGGCCCTCAAGCTCGCGTGAGGCGCCGATCGCGCGCTCACACGCGGCACGCGTGACGGGCGCCTGCAGCAACGCGCTCAACGCGCGGTCCAAATCGCGGAAGGCGTCCTCGTCGCGAGCACCGGCGAGCAGCTCAAGCGCGACAACCGGGCAGATCACCAATAGTCCGTCGGCCAGCGTTGACTGCCAGCGCGGCGCCACCGAGGGAGCGTGCTGGCGGTTCCAAGCAGACGTGTCGAATACCAGCGGCGCGCCTGAGCCATACGGCTCAGCGGCGGGCGGCATGCAGCTCGGCTGTCACCTGCAAGTCGAAGCGATCGTCGTCACCGCTTGAAATCCGGCGCAGGAACTCGATCGCCTCGTCACGTCGCTGCTGTTCATCTCGCAGCGCCTGAGCTCCGCGTACGGCGAGGTCGCGCACGGCACGCGAGCGTGACTCGCCGCCAAACTCCGCCAGCGCGTCGGCGAGTTCGCGATCGACGGTCACCTGAACACGAGACGCAGCCACGCACGAAGTGTACCGCGTGAGTGGTACACGACTCGACTCGCAGCGCCACTGGTGCACGAGACCACCTCCATGATCGACGTTGCAGAAGCAACACCGACCTTCTAAAGCAGGCGCACGATGGCGACGACGCCGACCGCCACGATCAGCGCGCGCAGCGGCGCCGGCGGCAGGCGTCGCCCGTAGCGGGCGCCGAGGGCGCCGCCTGAGATCGAGCCAAGCGCGATCAGGCCGACCGCGGGCCAGGCGACGTGAGCGACGAGCGCGAAGATCGCTCCCGACAGCAGGTTGGCGAGACCTGCGAGCACGTTCTTTAGGGCGTTGACGCGCTGCAGCGCGTCGTCGAGCGCGAGGCTCAGGATCGCCAGCAGCAGGATGCCCTGTGCCGCGCCGAAGTAGCCGCCGTAAACGCCCGTCACGAAGACCGCCGCCAGTGTCGCCGCCGCGATGCGCTCGTGCGCCTGGCCGCGGTGGCGGCGCAGCAACGCGGCCAGCCGCGGCTGGGCAAGGATCAGGATCAGCGCGGCGGCGATGAAGACCGGCACGATCGACTTGAACGCCGACGGCGGCAGCGTCAGCAGCAGCGTCGCGCCGGTCGCGGCGCCGGCCGCGGTCGCGCATGCGAGCGTGCGGATCCTGGCCCCCTGGCCCTTCAGCTCGGCGCGGTAGCCGACCGCTCCCGCCAGCGATCCTGGTACCAGGCCGATCGTGTTGGAGACGTTGGCGACGACCGGCGCGTAGCCGAACGCCAACAGCACCGGAAAGGTGATCAGCGTGCCCGATCCGACCACCACGTTGATCGCCCCCGCCGCTCCGCCGGCAGCCAGAATCGCCAGGGCGTGCAACAGGCTCAATGCTCAGAGCGTCCCGAGCTGGCTTCTTGGGCTCACCCCGCGACAGGCTAGCGGCCCCCGCACCGGGCAAGCGCGATAATCGGTCGCCCGCCCTGTAGCTTTCACCCCGGCCCAGGAGACAGCCATGTCAGCCAACAGCTTCGATGCACGCGCCGAGCTGGAAGTGGGCGGCCGGCGGTTTGAGATCTTCCGCCTCGACGCCCTGCAGGAGCGCTTCGACGTCGCGCGGCTGCCGTTCGCGCTGAAGATCCTGCTCGAGAACCTGCTGCGCAACGAGGGCAATGGCTCCGTCAGTGCCGCCGACATCGAGGCGCTCGCGTGCTGGGATGCGGCCGCCGAGCCGAGCGTGGAAATCGCCTTCACGCCGGCGCGCGTGCTGCTGCAGGACTTCACCGGCGTTCCCGCCGTCGTCGATCTCGCCGCGATGCGCGACGCGATCGTGGCGCTCGGCGGCGACGCGGCCCGGATCGAGCCGCTCGTTCCGGCCGAGCTGGTGATCGACCACTCCGTGCAGGTCGACGTGTTCGGGACCCGCGACGCGTTCGCCCGCAACGCGGCACGCGAGTTCGAGCGCAACGCCGAGCGCTACGCCTTCCTGCGCTGGGGGCAGAACGCGTTCGAGCGCTTCGCGGTCGTGCCGCCCGACACCGGGATCGTGCACCAGGTCAACCTCGAGTATCTGGCGCGGGTCGTCTTCGTCGCCGAGCGTGAGGGCGAGTTGCCGCTCGCCTATCCCGACACGCTGGTCGGCACCGACTCGCACACGACGATGGTCAACGGCCTCGGCGTGCTCGGCTGGGGCGTCGGCGGCATCGAGGCCGAGGCCGCGATGCTCGGCCAGCCGACCACGATGCTCCTGCCTGCGGTCGTCGGCTTCCGCCTCGAGGGCGCCTTGCCGGAGGGGGCTACGGCGACCGACCTCGTGCTGACCGTGACCGAGATGCTGCGCGCGAAGGGCGTTGTCGGTCGTTTCGTCGAGTTCTACGGCCCGGGCCTGGCCGGCCTGCCGCTCGCCGACCGCGCGACGATCGGCAACATGTCGCCGGAGTTCGGCTCGACCGCCGCGATCTTCCCGATCGATGCGGAGACGCTGCGCTACCTGCGCTTCAGCGGCCGTCCGGCGGAGCAGATCGAGCTGGTCGAGGCCTACGCCCGCCTGCAGGGTCTCTGGCACGACGAAGTGACGCCCGAACCCCGTTTCAGCGACACGCTCGCGCTGGATCTCGCGACGGTCGAGCCGAGCATCGCCGGGCCGCGGCGCCCGCAGGACCGCGTGCCGCTGCGCGCCGCGCGCGAGCGCTTCCAGGAGTCGCTCGCCGGCTTCGTCGAGCCTTCGGCAGCCGACGCCCCGGCGGCGATCGCGACGGAGCAGATCGACCACGGCGCGGTCGTGATCGCCGCGATCACGAGCTGCACCAACACCTCGAACCCGTCGGTGATGGTCGCGGCCGGGCTGCTCGCCCGCGCGGCGGTCGCGCGCGGGCTCACCGCCAAGCCGTGGGTCAAGACGTCGCTCGCCCCGGGCTCGCGGGTCGTCACCGAATATCTCGCCCGTGCGGGGCTGACCGAGCCGCTCGAGGCGCTCGGCTTCAACCTCGTCGGCTACGGCTGCACGACCTGCATCGGGAACTCCGGCCCGCTGCCGGAGGAGGTCTCGCGCGAGGTCGCCGAGCGCGACCTCGCCGTCGTCGCGGTGCTGTCGGGCAACCGCAACTTCGAAGGGCGCATCCAGAGCGAGGTCAAGATGAACTACCTCGCGTCACCGCCGCTCGTCGTGGCCTACGCGATCGCCGGCACGATGGACATCGACATCGCCGGCGAGCCGCTCGCGACCGGCTCCGACGGCGAGCCGGTGTACCTGCGCGACATCTGGCCCTCGAGCGCCGAGATCGCCGACACGGTCGCCGACGCCGTACAGTCGGACATGTTCCGAAAGAGCTATGCGGAGGTGTTCGACGGCGACGCGAACTGGCATTCGCTGGAGGTTCCCGGCGGCGAGCACTACGACTGGCGCGACTCGACCTACGTCCGCCGCCCGCCGTTCTTCGACGGGCTCGCCGCGACGCCCAGCGTGCCCCGCGACATCGCCGGCGCCCGCGTGCTCGCGGTGCTCGGGGACTCCGTCACGACCGACCACATCTCACCGGCGGGGGCGATCAAGCGCGACAGTCCGGCTGGGCGCTACCTGCAGGAGCATGGCGTCTCGGCGGCCGACTTCAACTCCTACGGCGCGCGGCGCGGCAACCACGAGGTGATGGTCCGCGGCACCTTCGCGAACATCCGCCTGCGAAACAAGCTCGGCGGCGCCGGCCGCGAGCCGCTGCCGGAGGGCGGCTTCACACGCCATCTGCCGGGTGGCGACGTGCTCGCCATCTATGACGCCGCGATGCTCTACGCGCAGCAGGGTGTGCCGCTCGTCGTGCTCGGCGGCAAGGACTACGGCGCCGGCTCCTCGCGCGACTGGGCCGCCAAGGGGCCGCTGCTACTCGGCGTGCGCGCCGTGATCGCCGAGAGCTTCGAGCGCATCCACCGCGCCAACCTGGTCGGCATGGGCGTGCTGCCGCTGCAGTTCTTGCCCGGCGAGAGCGCGGACTCGCTCGGTCTCAGCGGCGAGGAGGTTTTCGGGATCGACGGCGTCGCGGGCCTGCTCGAGCCCGGCGAGCGCCCGCGTCAGGCCACCGTCACCGCGGACGGCCGAAGCTTCGAGACCCGCGTGCGGATCGACACGCCGATGGAGGTCGAGTACTACCGCCACGGCGGCATCCTGCAGTACGTGCTGCGTCAGCTGCTGAGCTGATCGGACGTTTCGAGCAGCCCGCTGATGCCAGCGTCCTGCTCGGTTTCGAGCCCGCCTTCGGTCTCGGTGTCGCGCGCCACCTCGAAGGGCTCGACGAAGCGCGAATGCCCGAAGCGGCTCCAGTAGCGGCTGGTCGCGCGCAGCAGTTCGGCGTCGAGGTAGCGGCGCTGCTTGACCTGCGACGTGTAGGAGCGGATCACGGCGAGCTTGCGGTCCATGAACTCGTCGACCGGGACGAAGCGGCTCGGACGGAATTCGACCGTCGAGGATGGCGTCTGGTAGCAGAACACACGCGGCACGCGGCGCGCCGCGACGGTCGTCGCGTGATGCACGTTGCGATGGTCGGGGTTCAGGTCGTGCGCGCTCGGCGCATAGATCGTGTCGGGCGCGAGCTCCTCGATCACGCGCGTGATCTCGGCGATAGTCGCGCCGCCCTCGCTGACGCTCGAGTCCGCGAGGTTGACGTGGAACAGTCGCACGCCCATCAGCTCCGCCGCGCGCGAGGCCTCGCGCGCGCGATCGGCCGGCACGCTCTCGCCGCCGGTCAGCACCAGCACCGCGACGGCGTGGTCCTGGGCGACATGGCTCAGCAGGGTGCCGCCGGCGCCGACCTCGACGTCGTCGGGATGGGCGCCGATCGCCAGCACCGACGAGCTCGAAGCGGCCTTGCGGCGCGCGCTCAGCGCTACCAGCTCGTCGATCTTCTCGATCAGCGTGCGCCGGTCGACCGGCTTGGTCAGGAAGTCATCGGCGCCGACGCGGATCGCCTCGACGGCGTTATCGAAGCTGCGGTGGCCGGTCAGGATCAGGGTCGCGACGTGCGGCTGGGCGGACTTCAGCTTCATCACGAGCTCGAGGCCGCTCATGCCGGGCAGCTCGATGTCGGTGATGATCAGATCCCAGTCCTTCTCGCCGGCGGCCGCGAGCGCCGACTCGGCGGTCGGGGTCCAGCGCACCAGTGCGCGTTCACGCATGACCTCGGCCGTCACGGCGGCGAAGATCGCGTCGTCCTCGACGAGCAGGATGCGAAGGCGGCGTTGCGTACTCATCGGCTCGACCCCGCTGCCACGACGTGCGGCCAGAGCACTCGGAGATCGCCGCTGCCGCGGTTATTCTCAGGCGCATGAGCGTTCCCGACGACACCGTCCCGGGCCTGCATTCCGCCGAGGATGGCCAGCACTCCGGCGAGCTCGCGCGGCGCGTGATCGGCGCGATGAGCGAGGGCGTGCTCGTCTTCGATCAGGACGGCAGGCCGGTCATGGCCAACGCCGCAGCGATCGAGATCACCGGCATTCCCTTCGCTGCGCTCGCCGAAGCGGCGCCCGGCGGGCTGACCGGGGACCCCTCCGAGGTCTGGGTGCAGCTGCTCGAGCGTCTGCGGGAAGACCGCAGCCGCCTTCACGGCCGCCGCATCGAGGGCAGCGGCAGGCGGGCGGATGGGAGCGAGTTCCCATTCGAGGCGTCGGTTGTCTCGCTCGCGGCTTCGCAGCATCAATTCTTCGTCGCCTTCGTTCACGACATCACCGAGCGCAAGGCGGCAGAACACCGGCTCGCGGATGCCCGCGATGCGGCTCTGAGAGCGTCTGTTGTCAAGTCCGAGTTCCTTGCCACGATGAGCCATGAGATCCGTACCCCTATGAATGGAGTCATCGGCAGTCTCGACCTGATGCTTGACTCCGATCTGGCCCCGGAACTGGCCGAACTTGCACAGATCGCGCGAACGGCGGCGAACGACCTGCTCGGGATCATCGACGACATCCTCGATCTGTCCAAAATCGAGGCCGACAAGGTCCAGAGCAGGCGCGAAAGCCTGGATCTCGTGGCCATCGTCGAGGGCGTGGCGGACATCGTCGCGGTCACGGCTCGCCAGAAGGGGCTCGCGCTGAGCACCTACATCGACCCCGACATCCCGGCCGCGGTGCGCGGCGACGCGCGTCTGCTGCGCCAGATCCTCGTCAACCTTGTCGGCAACGCCGTCAAGTTCACCGATCGCGGCGAGGTCGTCGTCCGCGCCGAGCGCCAGCCGGCGCCGGCCTCCCAGGCGCTCGTGCGATTCAGCGTGCGCGACAGTGGCCCCGGGATCCCGGCGGAGGCCGTGGAGACGCTGTTCGAGCCCTTCACGCAGGTAGACGACGACCGCCTCAGCCATGAGCGCGGCGGCAGCGGCCTCGGACTGGCGATCTCCCAGCGCCTGGTGCGGCTGATGGGCGGCCGCCTCGCCGTCGACAGCGAGCTGGGGCGCGGCTCTGTCTTCTCCTTCGAGCTGCCGCTCGAGGTGCCCGAAGGCCAGACCGAGCCGGCCGGCTCGCCGCCGGCCCGCGCCGGACGCCCGCTGCGCGTCCTGGTGATCGATGCCTCGCCCGGCTCGGCCGACACGGTGGAGCGCTACCTGCGTGCCTGGGGCACCGTCGCGACCTGCGTGCCCGACATGCACGCCGGCATCGCGCGCCTCGCCGGCGCGCCGGCGGCCGAGCGCTTCGATGTTGCGATCGCGGCGGCGGCGTCCGGCGGTGGCGACGCAGCGGCGCGCGCGGCCCAGCTGCGCGAGGCTGCCGGGGCCGATGAGCTGTTCCTGATCGAGCTGCTCGACATCGGCGAGCGCCGTGAGGGCGATCCGGCGTCGGCGCCGAGCTTCGACGCGGTGATCGGGCGGCCGATCAAGCAGGCGCCGCTGCGCGAGGCGCTCGCCGCCGCCGGGGCCGATCAGGGCCCGTCCGGGGGCGAGCAGACGCCCCAGGCCGCCGGGGACTTGAGCGGCCTGCGCGTACTGATCGCCGAGGACAACCCCGTCAACCAGCAGGTCCTGCTGCGACAGGTCCAGCGTCTGGGGCTGGTGGCCGACGCCGTGAACAACGGGCAGGAGGTCCTCGACGCGCTCGCGCACGGCGTCTATGACGCGGTGCTGATGGACTGCCAGATGCCGGTCATGGACGGCTACACCGCCGCCCAGGCGATCCGCTCGAGCGAGCGGGCCGCCGGGACGCCGCGGCTGCCGATCGTCGCCGTCACAGCGAACGCGATGCGCGATGACTACGACCGCTGCGTGCAGTCGGGCATGGACGACTTCGTCGCCAAGCCGGTCACGCTGCCGGCGCTCGCCGGCGCGATCGAGCGTGCCGTCGTTACCAAACGCGACGAGCGCGGTCAGGGTGGCGCCGGCTCGGGCGCCGGTGGCGTCGCCGGTGGCGGCGCCGCCGGCTCGGGCGCCGGCTTCGCGGACCCGGCCGCGAGCACCGTCATCGATCGCGCCGCGCTTGACTCGCTGCGCGAGGATCTCGGCGGCGCCGGCGCACTGCTTCGAATCGTGCGCCTGTTCCTCGAGCAGCTTGCTCCGCAGGCCGATCAGATCGAGCACGAGTCGCGTAGCGGCGAGCTCGAGACGCTCGCCCGAAACGCCCACCGCATGAAGTCCAGCGCGG
>Ga0302320_10003367_pt1 | contig 37289 bp, 28 predicted proteins | sample Bog_T0_3_FD_202130 | JGI IMG/M metagenome (GOLD analysis project Ga0302320, IMG submission 202130) | Peat permafrost microbial communities from Stordalen Mire near Abisko, Sweden - Bog_T0_3 | ecosystem: Environmental > Terrestrial > Soil > Wetlands > Peat | place: Sweden: Abisko, Stordalen Mire... | reverse complement strand
CCAAACGATCCATCGACGCGCTCTGGAAGGAAATCGGAAAGATCATTAACGCCCTTACGCCAAGCGAATGCTCAAACTTCTTCACCTCATGCGGATATGTAAACACTTAAATCAAAAACGCTCTAAACCAAGTATGCCCTTCATGTTATCGGGAATCTGGTCGAAAGCCGTTCCGTATAGTTTCTCGGCAAAATCTTTGTAGTGTTGAAAGAAAAACGCTCTCAATCGCTCTACGATTTGCTCCACGCTCAGTGTGGCAATATCGTTGTTCGTCGGTTCAAGCGTAAATTCCCGGACAAAGCTACCAATTGTGCGTCCGTCTATTGCTCCCAAGCCATACGTAGCGATTCCAACCCTGAGACTCCCAAGTTGAAAAAGTTTACTCGCATCGAGAAAAACCTTCGTAATTGCACCAGATGAATCGGTTAGGGTCGTCGCACTATCCACGGCGATGACTACTCCGTCTGAGAGATTAAAAGCGACGCATATGCTCATTGCGCGGAATGGTACCACATCAACGCACTAAAAGGACACCATCGGAGCAGGCCCCAGTGTGCCTAGGAGAAGCGGGTGACCTTCCAGAGGCGCCAGGCGCTGGTGGTGGCGGCGGCGACGAGGATGACGGCGAGGATGGCGACCCAGGTGTAGTTCATGGGCAGGGCGGGGATGCGTGCGTTCCAGCCGAGGACGACGAAGATGCTGACGGCGGCGGCGACGATGAGGTAGTCCCACCAGTGGCGCCCCTCGGTGCTGGTGTCGTGGTCCGAGCCGCTATAGGCAAGCAGGACGCGGTTGTAGTCGAGCTTGTAACGGATGCACTCGCGCTCCAGGGCCTGGTTGGTGGAGGCGTGTTCGCGCTCGGTGGCGACGGCGGTGCTGACCGACACAGCGCCGAGGATCATGACCAGCGAGCCGATGATGACGAGCATGCGGTGGGCCGAGTCGGCGTGGGCCAGTTCGGCAAAGACCAGAGCGCCCCAGGCCAGTCCCCAGAGCTGGTTGGTGTTGGACAGGGGAATGGCGCGGCCGATGCCGAGGTACTTGGTGGCGAACTGCTGGAAGAGATCGCCGACGACCCAGACGAGACCGCCGAGGAAAAGCCAGAAGAGCATGTGCGCCATTTGCGGCGAGTGGAAGATGGGGGCGTGGGTTCCGCCGTCGAGGGCCAGGACCAGGGCCAGGACGGTGGCCAGCTCGCCGAAGGTGAAGACAGTGACGAAAGAGAGCGGGTTCATGCCGCTGATGTAGGCCTTGCGGTAGGGGACATACATGGTTCCCCACATGAGGCTGGCGCCGGCGGCGGCGAGGATGCCGGCCATGGCGCGGCTGGCATGGGGGCCCTGGCCGTGGACGGTGCTGAAGGCGAGCATGACGGCGGCCGAGGCGATGGCGACGGCGCCGAGGACCACTTTGAGAATGTTTTTGGCGTTGGCTCCCTTGAGCTCGCCGAACAGGACGCGGCCCCAGAGGATGCCGATGAGGGAGTTGGTGTTCCAGATGGGAAAGGCGATGGCCAGGCCTACGTCGCGGATGGCGAAGACGGTGAGGGTATTGGCGACGGCCCACAACATGCCGGCAAGCACGGCGATGGGGATGAGGTGCTTGTTCTTGGCCAGATCGGCAAAGACGAAGCGCGAGCCCTTGAGCAGGGTGGGGATGGTCCACTGGGTGGTGAAGACGCCCGCGACCATGCAGAGGGAGATGGCGAAGGGGGAAAGGCCGGTGTTGACCAGCTTGGTGGGCGCTTCCGCGGCGCCGAGCCAGACGCCGGCAGCCAGTCCGCAGGCGACTCCCAAGCCGTGTACCGAACCGAAACTTGCGGGCGCGCTGGTTTTTGTTGTGGTGCTCATGCTGGTCGTCCTTTCCTTGCGTCCTCTCGTGGCCTGGCGCACATATGTGTGCTGACGCTGCCGGCCTGGTGGAGCGCTGCGTGCATCAATGAAGAGTGATGAGCAGGGCGAGGCCGATACAGAATACAACTAACGGGACGAGGAAATGGCTGTCAGTGAAGATAGCTCGGGCGTTGCGAAAAAGTGTCATTTGGGTCCTGTAAACGTGTGCATGATCGCAAGGGCCAACATAGCGATGCGGCGCGGGTGCTGTCAAGGCAGGCGGGCGGGCTGGGTAAGCCTTTGCGGCGAAGGATGTAAAAGATCTGCGCAGGAACAATTTGCGTGCGAGGAAAGTAATTGCCGCACCTATACTGATTACCGGCGCCGAGGAGCAATGAGCACAACCGCGATTTCAAGCCGGGAGGGTGAAGAGGTCAGACAGCCGCGGCCGCGCGACCTCTCCATGGACTACCTGCGCACCACGCTGACGCTGATGGTTCTGGGCCATCACAGCTCGCTGGCGTATACGACCTTTGCGCATTTCTCAGTGGACAAGGCGACGCACGCGATCCAGATGACTGCGCCGGTGGTGGATGTGACGCGGTGGGCGTTTTTCGATTACGCAGAGAATTTCAACGACGTGTTTTTCATGGCGCTCATGTTCTTTGTCTCGGGGCTGTTTGTGTATCTGGCTCTGAAGAAGCACGGGACGCTGGAGTTTATCCGGGATAGGCTTTTGCGGCTGGGGCTGCCGTTCGCGGTGACGGTGACGCTGGTGATGCCGATTGCGTACTACGCGATGTGGCAACTGACGGGGATGGACACAGGGTACTGGAACTTCTACAAGCTTCTGGCGGCGCGGGGATTTGCGGCGGGACCGCCGTGGTTCGTGTGGCTGCTGCTGTTCTTCGACATGATCCTGGCGCTGGCGGTGCTGCCCGCGCGCAGATGGCTGCCGGGGATGGGGCGCTGGATGGAGAAGCTGCGCGACCACCCTGTGGCGGCGTATGTGGCGCTCTTTTTCCTGTCGGCATTTGCGTATATTCCCTTGCTGGCGCGGTTTGGATTTGGAACGTGGGCGAATTTCATCACGTCGCCTTTTTCCTTTCAGGTTTCACGCATTGCCCTTTATGCGCTTTGGTTTGTGCTGGGATTTCTGGCGGGGATTCCGGGGCTGGACGCGGGGCTGCTGGCGCGCGGCGGGGCGCTGGCGCGGCACTGGAAGCTGTGGCTGCTGGTGTGCGTGGTGGCCTACAACGCGCTGGTGTTTGCGCCGAAGCTGTTGGGGGCTCACGGGGAGCGGCTGGAGCCGCTGTTCTGGGTGGCGAGTTGCGTGGCAAGCTGCTTCGGGTTCCTGGCGATGTTCCGGGGGATGGAGATTCACGCGCGGGCATGGATGAACTCGCTGAGCCGGAGCGCGTACGTGATGTACCTGGTGCACTACGTGTACGTACTGTGGCTGCAGAGGCTGATGCTGAACCGGCCGGTCCATGCGAGCCTTAAATTTCTATTTGTGTTTCTGGCGACCGTGCTGCTGAGCTGGCTGACGGCGCAGATGCTGCTGCGGATTCCGAAGCTGAAGACCATTCTCTGAGGCGCGGCAATACTGTAGGCTCAAGAGAGCGCTTTTCACTTTAGGAATTGCAACGTGACCATGACGAAGAATGTATGCCCGCGCCCGTTTCACTATCCCTCGCCTGAGTCGGCTCTCTATTGCGGGAAGGTATCGCTTGAAACCCTGGCGCGGCGCTATGGAACGCCGTTGTATGTGTATTCTGCCGATCAGATTGTGGAGCGTCTCGGGCTGTTTCAGCAGGCGCTGGCGGGGCTGGATCACCTGGTTTGCTACGCGGTGAAGGCGAACTCGGCGCTGGCCATTCTGAAGCTGCTGGCGGAGCGGGGAGCGGGGTTCGATATTGTGTCGGGCGGCGAACTGGAGCGCGTGCTGAAGGCTGCGCCCGAGGCCGCGGGGCGGGTGGTTTTCAGCGGCGTGGGCAAGACGGCCGCGGAGATTGACCTTGCGCTCGATGCCGGGATTCTGGAATTCAACGTGGAGAGCGAAGCGGAGCTGGCGCTGCTGGCCGCGCGCGCCAAGAAGCTGAAATGCAAGGCGAGGTTTGCGCTGCGCGTGAATCCGGACGTGTTTGCCGATACGCATCCTTACATTTCAACCGGGCTGCGCGAGCACAAGTTCGGCATCGACATCCGGCAGGCGCTGAGGATTTACCAGAGCGCGGCGGGGAATCGCTGGCTGGAGGCGCACGGGGTGAGCTTCCACATTGGCTCACAGATTCGCTCGGCGGCGCCGTTTGGCGCGGCGATGGAGCGGGTGCGCAAGCTGGTGGGGCAACTGCGGCGCGAAGGGATTGCGTTGAAGGCTGTGGACGCCGGCGGAGGGTTGGGGATCGATTATCACGCGGGCAGCTTTGACGCGGCGGCCAAGGTGCGGGAGTACGCGGCGGCCGTGGAGCAGGCGTTGGACGGGTTTGAAGGACGGCTGCTGCTGGAGCCGGGACGGTTTCTGGTGGCGCAGGCCGGAGCGCTGCTGGCGCGGGTGCTTACGGTGAAGCGCAACGGCAAAAAGACGTTTGTGATTACCGACGCCGGGATGAACGACCTGATCCGGCCGGCGCTTTACCAGGCGCATCACGAGATTGTGCCGGTGCGGCCGAGGAGCGGCCGGGCGCGCGTGGTGGATGTGGTGGGGCCGGTATGCGAGACGGGAGACTTTTTTGCGCGCGACCGCAAGCTGCCTCCGCTGGAGGCGGGTGACCTGGTGGCGCTGCTGGACGCCGGGGCGTACGGGATGGCGCAAAGCTCGAACTACAATACGCGGCTGCGGCCCGCCGAGGTGCTGGTGGAGGGCGGCAAGGCGCGCCTGATCCGGCGGCGGGAGACGATGGCGGATCTGCTGGCGCCGGAGATTCTTTGAATTGATCGCATGATTCTTGGGAAGAGAATGCGTTATTTCCTTCGGGAAGATTGTTTGTATTCGTCCGTGCCGCGGATGGATTCGTAGCCCTCTGGCAATTCATCCCCTGGATCAGGAGCATTCTGCGCCAGCCGGTCCAAGGCAGTAAGTCCTTTTGAAATGCCGGCGGCGGTTGGCCTTGGCCGGGCTGCCAACCATGCATCGTGCTGCAGATGCACCAGCTTTTCTGCCACGGCAAGATTGATGAATTGATTCAGGGAGACACCCTCAATTTGTGAAAATTCTTCGGCTACCCTCCGCACGGAAGGCATCAGCCGGAGCGGAAATTTACTTACCGCGTTTTTTCTTTGACTCGACGGCATAATGGGCTCCTCCTCTTCTGAATGCAATCAAAAAATCTCGTGGGCACAGAACTTGAATTCCAAACCGCGCTGCTGTTGACGCAAAATCCTTTATGTTGTTTGTCACAACAGCATCGGCATAACCATTGATCGCCACGTCGAGAACCATATCGTCATTTACGTCCTGGGAGAGCGGTCGATGTTTTACCAACACCAGAACGGGGTCCGCAATAGCTTCCAGCATGGCGATGACGGCTTCCACATCTTCCGGCGTTGTGCCCGATGCGGCAATATGCTGTGGACGCAGAGCAACATCCCGATATTCGCAGACTAGCTTGTAATCCATCAGCAGAGTCAGCTTTTCCAGAGCAGCCAATCGAACAATCTCAGCGGCAGCGCCAGTTCCTGAACGTACTGCGCTGACGAGTGCAGAGGTATCGAGCACAACTCTCACGTAACTATGGTATCACCTGTGGCATCATTCCGCGGGCATTTTTCTGGAGATACTTCCCACTTCCGCCCTGTTTCTACTATTGAGTACTTCTGTGCGTGTGACCTGATACGCTGCAGTTCCCTCGAAATTGCTGGAAGATGCGAAATTCCAAGGCTTGCCCTGCTATGGTGTTGCGCGGGGGATTTTGCGATGCAGATTGGTATGCGGGCAGTAAGTGCGGTGGCTGTGCTGGGATTGGCGATGGGGCTGGCTATGCCCCTGCGGGCCGATTCGCTAAAGGTGAAGACCGAACAAGGCAAGGTTCAGGGCAAGACCATCAACGATGGGAAAGTCAGGGCGTTTCTGGGGATTCCGTACGCGACGCCGCCGGTGGGCGGGATGCGCTGGAAGGCTCCCGAGCCGGCAGCCAAATGGAAGGACACGCGGGACGCCACGCATTATGGGTCGCGCTGCGTGCAGACGCCGGCCTCCGACCAGAGCTTTACGGACGCGGGGCAGAGCGAGGACTGCCTGTATCTGAACATCTATACACCGGCCGACGCCAAGGGGAAAAGTAAGCTGCCGGTGATGTCCTGGATTCACGGAGGCGGATTTTCCAGCGGCGCAAGCTCCGAGCAGCGGCACAACGGGGACTTTTTGCCCACCAAGGGCGTGGTGCTGGTGACCATCAACTACCGGCTGGGAGTGTTTGGTTTTCTGGCCTCGACGGAGCTGGCCAAAGAGGGCAACGGCACGGTGGGCAACTACGGGCTGATGGACATGGTGGCCGCGTTGCAGTGGGTGAAGGCCAACATCGGCAAATTTGGCGGCGATCCGGGGAATGTGACGATCTTTGGCGAGAGCGCGGGGTCCATGGCGGTGAGCGTGCTGATGGCGTCGCCGCCGGCGCGGGGACTGTTTGCCAAGGCGATCGGCGAGAGCGGCGGCGGCCTGGGCAACGGCGCGCCGGCCATCCCGCTGGAGACGCGCGAGAAGCGGGACGCGGATTGGACCGCATCGCTGGGCGCAAAGTCGCTGGCGGAGCTGCGTGCGCTGCCGACGGATACGATCTTTGACGCGACGAAGGTGAAGGGCGCGCCGCGGTTTTCTCCGGTGGTGGATGGGCGGGTGCTGACCGAGCCGGTGGCTGATACGTATGCTGCCGGGCGGCAGGCGCATGTGCCGCTCTTGGCCGGCTGGAACCGCGACGAAAACAGCGCGATGGCCAGGGACATGACCGTGGAGAAGTGGAAGGCCCTGGCGGCGGAGCGGTTCGGAGACCGGGCTGCGGAGTTTCTGACGCTCTACCCGGGCGATACGGACGAGCAGGCGCAGCGGTCGTCGATTGACTACGGCAGCGACGCGTTCATCGCCTTCGGGACGTGGAAGTGGCTCGAGGCGCAGCGGAAGACGGGCGAGGCGCCGGTGTACCGCTACCACTTTGAGCTGCCTGCGCCGCCGAGCAAGTTCCATCCTGGCTGGTTTGTCTTCCACTCCGACGACATCGAGTACGTGTTTGGCGTGCTGGATACGCGGCCCGAAGCGCAATGGCGGCCGGAAGACCGGAAGCTGAGCGAGCAGATGATGGACTACTGGACCAACTTTGCAAAGACCGGCGATCCGAACGGGCCGGGACTGCCAGTGTGGCCGAAGTACGGCGCGGACAAGCAGGTTCTTCACCTGGACAGCCCGATTACGGCGGGCCCGAGCACGGTGGAGCCGCGGGATGAGTTTCTGCTGAAGGGAATGCCGGCGGCGCGGTACTGAGCGTTGGGAGGAATGAGCTGCAAAAGCGGGACGGGCTTAGCCCGGCCAGCTTTTGCGGTATTTGTTTGGATATGGATGGAATTGTGCTTGACCTGATATCCCGAAAGTGGGATAAATAATGACACGGGAACCGGTGCCGGGTGAGAAGCCCCTCTATTGGGTCGGATCATCGCTGAAAGATATGGCTCAATTTCCGCCTGATGCACAGCGGAGCATTGGGTTTGCCCTGAGCGCCGCTCAATACGGTGGAAAACATTCCTCGGCAAAGCCCTGGAAGGGAGAGGGTTCAGGAGTGTTCGAGGTTGTAAAAGACCATGATGGGAGCACGTACCGGGCGATTTATACCGTGCGCTTTACAGATGCCGTTTATGTGTTGCATGCATTTCAGAAGAAGTCACCGCATGGTATAGCGACATCACAACGGGACATTGCTCTGGTAAAGGAACGATTACGGATTGCGCAGCGGGATTATGAGGAGAGACATGCCTGAAAAAGTTGCCGGTACAGTCGTTCGGAGCAGCGGCAATGTATTTGCCGATCTTGGATTGCCGGATGCCGCTGAGCTAGCTACCAAGGCCCGGCTCTGCGCGGCGATCAACCGGACCGCCGAGCGAAAGCGGCTTTCGCAGGCTGACACCGCGTGCGCACTGGGAATCAATCAGCCCAAAGTCTCTGCGCTGCTGCATTACAAGTTGGAAGGCTTTTCCGTCGAGCGCCTGATGCACTTTCTTCTGGCGCTGGGGCAGGATGTGGAGATCGTCGTCAAGGCCAAGCCCCGCTCCCGATCTGCCCGAATTGCCGTGAAGGCAGCGTAATTCACTTCGTCATGTTGCAGTGATTCGTCCTGTTCACTTTGCGGAAGAGGCGGTAGAGATTGCAGGCAGGCGCAGCCGGGATTTCAGGTTTCATGGCGCGCCCATGCGGCCGGAGGTCTCACGGCGCAGGGCAGGTTCTACTGGGTGACGCCCGCAGCCGCTGCAAAGCCGGCGGTCTGAACCGGAGGAATGCTGGCGGAAGGCGGCTCAGCGAAAGATGAGTTCCTGGCGTTGATGGCGCCGGAGTAGTCGGGACCGAGGCCCAGCTTTTTGATGGCGCGGGAGTCGGGCATCAGCTTGGTCTGCCAGCCCTGATCGGCCTGGTATTTCTGCATGGCGGCTTCAGTGGTGGAGTCCCACTTGCCGGTGGGCTCGCCGCTCATGTAGTGCTCGCGGATGAGGGCTTGCTGAATCTGGGTGGCGCGCTCCGGTGCGATGACCTGCTGACCGTGCATCTTGTGCGCCTTGTTATGAGCCGGCCTGCGCGATTTGTGAGTCTGGCCGCTGGTGGGCGCCCTGTGAACGCGCGAGGCGAACACGGTCGGAACGGTCAGGGCCGCGCCGAGAACAAAGACGAGGCTTAAACGGAAAATGGACACGATGCTGCCACCTTAATAAAAAATAGAGCTGTTTTGAACATGCTGACCAAGCTTAGCGGAACGTACCGCATTGCGGCAAGGTAATAATTGAGCCGATTCAAGGAATGTGCAGAGTCGAGCAAGAGCGCCGGCCGGAGGGAAGGTCAAAGCCGGCCGGCGCCTTTTGCACGCTACTCCAAAGTACCGCCCAGGTAGTTGATTCCATTGCCCGGGTGGCGCGGGTCGATGACCTCGAACACGACATCATCTCCGGTTTTGATTTTGCCCACCACGCTGTTGAATTGATCCTTGTTGCCGGTGGGCTGCTTGTTGATGTGGGTGATGACCAGGCCGGGCTCAAGACCCTGCAGGTCAGCAAAGGAGCCGGTGCGGACCGACTCGACGACCACGCCGGAAGTATGCAGTTTGGCGGTGGTGGCGGCGGAAGCGTCGCGGACGACCAGGCCCAGCTTGGTCTCGCCTACATCGCCTTTGTCGCCTGGGTTGGCCTCAGACTGAAGGTCGCCGAGGTCGGCAAAGACCTTGTCGCGGTCGCCGATGGTGACCGTGGCGTCAGCCGGCTTTCCGTCGCGCATCAAGCCAAGGCGGACGCTGCTTCCGGGGCGGCGGCTGGCGATTTCATTGACCAGGTCGTCGCCGTCCTTGATGGTGCGGCCGTCGATGGTGGTGATGATGTCACCGGCCTTGAGGCCAGCCTTGTCGGCCGGACCAGAGGGCGTAACTTCCTGCACCAGGACGCCGTTCTTGAAGCCGTAGACGCGATTGACGGCGCCAGAGAGGCCTTCACGGAACTGGATGCCGATGGAGCCGCGGGTGACCTTGTGGCTGGGGCTGATGAGGTCGTTATAGATATCGACCACGGTGTTGGAGGGCATGGCGAAGCCGATGCCCTGGTAGCCGGCCGACTGCGTGTAGATGGCCGTGTTGACGCCGATGACATCACCGTTCATGTTCAGCAGAGGGCCGCCGGAGTTGCCGGGATTGATGGCCGCGTCGGTCTGAATGAAGTGCTGGAACTGGCCGGGTGCGCCGGGCTCGATGGTGCGGTTTTTGGCGGAGATGATGCCGGCGGTGACGGTTTGCGAAAGCGCAAAGGGGCTGCCGATGGCCTCAACCCAGTCGCCGACCTGGGCGGTGTCTGAGTTGCCCATTTTGACGGTGGGCAGTGGGGTGCTGGTGTCGATTTTGATGACCGCCAGGTCGGTGGCCTTATCGGTGCCGATGACCCGCGCCGGACGGCCGAGGTCCTGGTTGTCGGGATCGGTGGAGAGCTTGACGTAAATCTTGTCGGCTTTTTCGACGACGTGATTGTTGGTGATGATGTAGCCCCTGGAGTCGACGATGAAGCCGGAGCCGAGGGATTGCTGTACGCCGCCGTCGTTATCGCCGCCATCTGGAGCGCCGGGAATCTGGCCGCCGAAGAAGCGGTTTAAGAAATCCTGGAGGTTGCCCTGGCCCTGGCCTTGCGGTTGCTGATCTTCTTCGTCGCCGTCGCCGGGATTTTGCGGAACGGGCTGGACGCGGCCGTGGAAGTTGCGGCGGCCCTTGTTATCGGCTTGCTTGGGGAGGGTCTGGGTGTTGATATTCACGACCGCCGGTCCCACCTGGCGGGCAATCTTCACGAATTCATTGGGAGCGACGGTGGAATTGACGACCTTGAGGGGAGTGGCGTCTGTGCTGGCGTTCTGCTTCTCCTGCCCGCGGACACCGTGAGCGGCAAAGGAGCCGGCCACAATCGCAACTGAGAGAGTAGCAAGCAAGACAAATGCTGAAGCGAGACGGCGCGAACGCAGCCGTTCGAAGAGTGCTTTCATGGGTTCGATGACCTCGTCGTTGTGACCAGCATCGCGGCTGGATTTGTTGTTGACACCAATAACCAGTATAGCCAGTTGCGGGCAAACCCGTCTGGTTGGCGGACTCCCCACGCGGTGCAACGGGCACGGCGCTCGCAGGTGCGTCCATTCCTATAGACGCAATCTCCGGCAAAGAGTCGCGGCGAGGCGGAGAACCGCTCTAGCGGCCGGTTATTGAATCCTGATGCCGGCGGCGTAGGATTCCCGTCCGGCGACGAATGTCTCCAGGACCCGAGTGTGCAGGAGTTGGGGAGCTGGAATGGTGTAAAGGTTGCGGTCAATGAGGATGAAGTCGGCATCGTAGCCGGGGGCCAGCTTGCCCTTGTGCTTCTCAGCGAACTCGGCGTAGGCCGAACCCTGGGTATAGGCGTAGAGCGCCTGGCCGCGGGTGAGCTTGTTCAGCGGGAAGTACGTTTTGGTTCCGGCCTCGTTCATGCGGGTGACGGCGGCGTAGAGGCCGCGGAAAGGCGTGATGGGTTCGACGGGGTAGTCGGTACCGAAGGCCAGCGGCACGCCGGCGTCGAGAAAGGCCTTCCATGCGTAGGAATAGGCGGCGCGCCTGGGACCGAGGCGGGCTTCAGCCCAGTTCATGTCAGTGAGCAGGTGGCTGGGCTGCATGGAGGCGATGACGCCCAGCTGCTTGAAGCGCGGAATGTCGGCGGGATCGACGACCTGGGCGTGTTCGATGCGGTTGCGCGGAGGGAGCCCCGCCAGGACTGGATAGCACGGCGATCCGTCCTTCAGCCTGCAGACGGGAGTAGACGGATTTGGCCCAGTGCTGCTGTTTGAGCAGGGCATCTTTTCATCCCACACTTCATAGGGCTGGCCGGCAGCGCGGCAAGGACTGAGCAGAGAGAGTGAGAGAGGAGGGGTTTGCGGGTCCCTGGCAGCTTCAAACGCGTCCAGAGCCATGGCGGCGGCTTTGTCGCCGATGGCGTGGAAGCCGAGTTGGAAGCCTGCCTGGGCGCGCTCAACGGCCATCTGATTCAGTTGCGCCTGGGTGAATTGCGGCAGGCCGGTGTTGCCGGGATCGTCGGCGTAGGGGGCTTTGAGGGCCGCGGTACGGGAGCCGAGGGAGCCGTCCATGAAGCCCTTCAACATGCCGGTGTGCAGCAGGGGGTCATTCATGTCGTGGTGATTGCGCATGCGGATGAGATCGAGCAACGGAGCCTTGAAGGGCAGCCACTCGGTGATGCGCAGGTTGAGCTTGCCCTGCTTTTCCAGCTCTTCGTAGACCAGAAAATCCTGCCAGTCGCTGAAGTCCTGAACGCTGGTGACGCCGTGCGCCAGGGCGTCGGCAATGGCCAACTGGGCGCCGCGCAGGCGCTCGTCGTGCGTGGGAGGCGGAATGATCTTTTGGACCAGTTCCTGCGCAGATTCGCGGAGGATGCCGGTGGGCTGGCCCTGGCCGTCGAGATCGATGGCTCCGCCCTGCGGCGGCACGGTTTTGCCAGTGATGCCGGCAGCGGCCAGGGCGGCGGAGTTGGCGATGGCGATGTGGCCGTCGATGCGGACGAGGAATGCGGGGTGGCCGGCAGTGACTTTGTCGAGATCCTGGCGAGTGGGGAGGACCTTATGAGGCCAGAGCGTGTGGTCCCAGTTGCCGCCGATGAGCCAATGCCCGGCGGGAGCCTTGGCGGCGTAGGACTGGACGCTGGCGAGCAGGTCGGCGAGGGAGCGAACGCCGGTGAGGTCGACGTTCAGTTTGGTGCTGCCGGCGCCTCCCAGATGGGTGTGGGCGTCGTTGAAGCCGGGGAAGAGGAAGACGCCTGTATGCGCTGTATTCAGGTCGCGAAGGCGAGTATTTGGCCCGGCGTGCAGCTTCACCTGTTCGTTTGTTCCCACGTACAGAATCTTGCCGCCGCCGATGGCCATGGCTTGCACGGTTTCAGGCTTGCCGCCTGCCATGCCGGCGCCTGTGTAGATGACGCCGTTGAAGATGATGATCTCCGGCGGCTTGTCCCACGGAGGCGCGGGCTTGAGCGTTCCCATCTGCACCCTGGGGGCCTGTGCGGGACAGAGGGAAGCGGCAGCAACGATTACGGCGAGCAAGGAAGCGTAATAGCGCATGCGCGGAGTGTAGCAAACTACTATTCCGCAGCCCACTCCAGCATGGACAGGGTGAGCAACAGGACCCGCTTCAGGCCCATTTCGCGATCCCGGGCGCAGTACCACTCGGCCTGGGTATGTGCGCCGCCGCCCTCGCCTCCTGCGCCCATGGACAGGGCGGGAACGCCGAGCGACAGCGGGATGTTGGCATCGGTGGACCCTAGGCGCAGATCGGAGCGCAGGCCGAGATGGCGGTCGACGGCGCGCAGAGCTTCAAGCAGAGGAGAATCGGCGGGTAGGTGGGCGGCGGGACGGTCGCCGATTTTGGCGATGGTGTAGGAAAGACGGCTGCGGCTGCCGGACGACGAGTCCCTTGCCCGGGAGTTGCAGCGGTCAACCGCATCTTCAACGGCGCGATGCAGGGCAACTTCAAGGCGGAGGATCTGATCGGGGTCAGTGGAGCGGAAATCGACGGAGGCCTGCGCGCTTTCCGGGACGGAGTTGACGCTGGTGCCGCCGCGGATGGTGCCCAGGTTGAGGGTGGTGCGGGGTTCCTGGGGTAAGGTGGTTCCCGCCAGCGCGGCCAGGGCCGCAGCCAGCGCGGCGATGGGGTTGGGGGTGCCCGCATCCGTAAAGCTGTGGCCGCCGGGACCGGTGATGCTGACCAGAAAACGGCGGCTGCCCAGGGCCTGGGTGACGGCCGAGTCCGCGCCTGCGCCGTCCAGAACAATGTGGGCGGCGATGCGGCCGGCCAGCGGGCTGTGGCTGTAGACATGGCGCACGCCGCGCAGGTCGCCTTCGCCTTCTTCCCCTACATTGCCGAGGAAGATGAGGGGCGCCGGCAGAGCGGCTTTGGCCTGGACCAGGGCATGGGCAAGAGCCAGCATGCCGATGACGCCGGCGGCGTTGTCGCATGCGCCCGGAGCTTCAAGGCGGTCTCCGTTGACCCGAGGGTGAAGCGGAGTTTCAGCGGGAAAAACAGTGTCGAGGTGTGCGGAGAGCACCACCACGGGGCCGGTGCTCTCCGGCGGCAGGTTGGCTGCGGGCAGAACCCCGAAGACGTTGCCGAGGGCATCGGACTCGATGGAGCTGAGGCCGGCTTCGGCAAAGCGGTCGAGGAGCCAGGCCGTACGCGCCTGTTCGCCAAAGGGGGGACCGGGGATGGCGACCAGCTGTGCCTGCATGTCCATGAGCTTATTGGGATTGCCGTGCAGCCAGGCAAAGGCGGCATGAACAGGCCTTTGCGCGGCCAGGGCCGTGACACGGGAGAAGGGCGAATTGTGGGGAACCGAGGGCATGCGGGTTGCTTCAGGGTAGCAGGAGGGCGTAATACGCTCTCCAACATCAAATTTACGGGTTATGGTTTTCGAAGCTTCAATCTCCGGCTTTGGATCTGGTCAATCGTCTCGCCAGCAAGGCTGCCATATCCCGCCGCCCATCGGCAATGAGAGCAACAGTCACGGTATTGGCGCGAATCCGGTACAGAATACGGTACGGTTTGAAGAAAATCTGACGGTAGGAACGGTTACCCATCTGCAGCAGTTCCGGAGGGTGAGCTCCACGATCGGGGAAATCCCGCAGTGCGAGAACAGCACGTACGATCTCCCGTGCAACATAGTCTGCGTTTGCCGTCGAGTCATTCTTTGCAATGTAGGCATGAATGGCGCGCAGATCGTTCCTTGTGCTTACGGCGAACTGGACATTAAAAGCCATCAGGCTTGCGCGGCCTTGACGCCGAATTCAGCCATTACTTCTTCTATTGGGATCGTCTCTCCGGCCTCAATTTCTTTTTCTGTCAGCGCCAGAACCTTGAGCAACACCTGGGTCTCGTGCATCATCTCCTCGTAGCTGGCCACATCCACCAGGACGGCTCGTGCTTCTCCGTTCTGGGTGATGATGATGGGCTCGCGCTCCGCGGTGATGCGGTCCAGGAGTTCGGCAGCGTGGGCTTTGACGTAGCTGATGGGCTTGATCTGGGTGGAATAGCGCATGGGGACCTCCGATGACTCTTTATCGATCTTAATATAGTCCTAATTTAGTACGAAATAAAGTCTTTATTCGGCTTTCAAGTCGATGGCCCCCTCGTCGTACTTCACCGAATGGAGGAACAGGCCGCGGGCGGGGGCGGTGGGACCGGCGGCGGCGCGGGAGCGGGCGGCGAGGATACGGAGAATTTCATCGATGCCGAGGCGGCCCCGGCCTGCGTCGAGCATGGTTCCCACCAGGTTGCGGACCATGTGGTGGAGGAAGCCGTTGCCGCGGACGCGATAGACGAGAAGATCGCCGGAATCGGAGGGGTGCTGCTCCCAGGTGGAGGAGAAGATGGTGCGGACGGCCGGCGCCGCCGGGGGCGCTTTTGCGTTTTGGTCGGGATCGGCAGCGGGGAAAGAATCGCGGGTGGCCTGGTCGGGATCGGAGGCGGCGAAGCTGAGAAAGTCGTGTTCGCCTTCAAAAAGCCGGGCGGATGCCTGCAGGGTTTCGAGGTCGAGGGGCCAGGGGCAGGCGAGGACATAGCGGGCCAGGAAGGGCGGGCAAAGCGCGTTGCGGAAGACCCGGTACTCGTAGGTTTTGGCCACGGCGGAGTGGCGCGCATGGAAGGTGCTTCGCACCGTTCTCGACTCCAGGATTCGTATGGATGGGAGCAAGGTGCGGTTGAGGGCGCGCGTCAGGTTTTCTGCCGGGATGGGGGCCTGGAGGGCAAAGCTGGCCACCTGGGCGAGGGCGTGTACGCCGGCGTCGGTGCGGCCGGAACCCTGGGGGAGGGGGGATTCGCCGGTAATGCGGCCCAGGGCGGCCTGCAACTCGCCCTGGATGGTGGCCTCACCGGGCTGAACCTGCCAACCCCGGAACCCGGTGCCGTCGTAGGCCAGGGTGAGCTTCCAGGTTTGCAGGCCGGGTACGGGTTGGGGGCTTTCAGTCACGGGCATGAGCGTTGACAACAGGTTACCTGACCGTGGCCGCGGCGCGAACGAAGAGTGCCGGTGGGATATACTCAGCTTTCTGCATGCGATGGCGGATTGACTGCCGCGAATCGTGGAAATCGGGATGCAGAAGGCCTGCCGGCGGGAACGAATTGGATGGCGAACGCGTAGTACCGGATGAACCCGCAAGCCGGACAGGGAACGAAAATCGTCCCGGCGAGGCACAAATATGCGTCTGGAGAGGCACTTCAGGCGTCTTGAAGAATGGCACCCCACATGCCTTAGCAATCCGTGGAGAGGAACCATGCATTTGTTCGGTACACGTGTGTTTGAGCAGGAGCAGAATCAGAGCGCGCGCGTAATGCGCGGAGTGTCAGGGCGTGGGCAGGCAGGCAGCCGGCTGCGCGCGATAGCGGCGGTTGTGCTGACGATGACGTCGTGCATGCCATCAGGGTATGCGCAGACGCCGGCCGGGACCAAGGGGCCGGATAAAGCCGCGTCGGATCTGCCATCGGCGCCAGCGCCGGCTCCGACGGAGCCCTTTTCGCTGCGTCCGTCCGATCGGGATTTTTCAAAGCCCTACGCCGGTTTTCTGAGCAATCCGATCAACAAATACCGGCCGACGTCGATTGGCAAGGCGAGTTTTGAGAATTCTGTGCGGCTCACCGACATGGTGAAGAACGGCAAGATTTACCTGAGCCTGTCGGATGCGATCGCGCTGGCCCTCGAGAACAACTACGACATCGCCATTGCGCGCTATGACCTGGACATTGCAGACACGGACATTCTGCGGACCAAGACCGGCAGTCTCCCTCTGGGCGTCCCTTCCGGCCTGATTACGAATACACTGGGCGGCTCCGCCGCGATCCTGTCCACGGGCGGCGGGCCTGGCGGATCGTCTGTGGGCTCGGGCGGCGCGGGTTCCGGCGTCAACGGCTTGACGATGACCACGGCGGGCGCGGGTCCGTTACCGGCGAACCTGGATCCGAACCTGACGGCGGCGGTTAATTTCGATCGCGACCATCTGCCCTCGTCGAGCTTCTTCTCAGGCGGCACCAGTTCGACCAACAACTACAATTTCGCGGTCAACCAGGGCTTTGTGACGGGCACGAATTTGAACGTGGCCTTCAACAACGAATATGCCACGACCTCAAACACGACCGCGCAGTTCAGCCCGGAGTTGTACTCAACCTATAAAGCCACGGTGACGCAGCACCTGCTGCAGGGCGCGGGCATCTGGGTGAACAAGCGCTTTATTTACCAGGCGCTGAACGACCGGCGGATTGTGGACGCGTCGTTCCGCCAGCAGATTCTGTACACCGTGAACCAGGTGGAATCCATCTACTGGGGACTGGTGCAGGCGTATGAAGACGTGCAGTCCAAGGAGCGCGCGCTGGCGCAGAGCACCAAACTGGACAGCAACGACCGCAAGCAGTTGGAAATCGGCACGGTGGCCCCGCTGCTGGTGGTGCAGGACGACTCGGCCGTAGCCACGGACAAGCAGGCACTGATCAGTTCGCAGAGCGCACTGAACTATCAGCAACAGATCATCAAGCAGGCGATTGCGCGCAACCTGAACGATCCGGCGCTGTCGGCTGCCCCGGTAATTCCCACTGACCGGGTGAGCATCGAGGAAATCCCCGAAGAGGCACAACCGGTGGAAGCGCTGGTGCAGGAGGCGTTTCAGCGGAGGCCGGAGCTGGAAGAAGCCGTGCTGACGCTGCGCAACGATGAAATCACGCTGAAGGGCGCGCGCAATGCGCTGCTGCCGACCTTCGATATTTTTGCTTATCTTGCCGGACAGGGCATTGGCGGCTCCGTCAACAAGGACCTGAATTGCAGCTACTATCCCGGCGACATTTGCCCAACGGGCAGTTCCGGCTACGGGACGGCTCTGGACCACGCCTTCAACAACTCGGCGCCGGACAAGGGTGTCGGGTTCAACATCACGATTCCTCTTCGCAACCGGTATAACCAGTCGGTGCAGGAGCGGTCGCTGATGGAGTACCGGCAGGCGGAACTGCGTCTGGAGCAGTTGTACACGCAGATACGTATGCAGGTGGTGAACGCGCAGTTTGCGTTGACCAACGACCGGGCAGCGGTGCTGGCCGCAACGGCAGCCAGGGACTTTGCGCGGCAAAGCGTGGACGCAGAAGACACGAAACTGCGCCTGGGCGCTTCGACCTCGGCCAACGTGCTGCTGCAGGAGCGCAACCTGGCAGGGGCGGAAGACAACCTGATCGCGGCCAACGCCGCTTATGCCAAGGATCGCGCGGGCCTGTACCAGGTGTTGGCTTCCACTCTGCAGCACTACGGCATCAACCTGACCGAAGCGGCTTCAGGCGAAGTCAAGACGGCGCCCCTGGTTCCTGGACTGAAGGCAGCCGAGCCGGGCAAAGAGCCCACGATGACTCCGCCGGCAAGCCGGTAGTTGCAAGCAGATTCAACAAAAAAGGCCCGGCTTTGAGCCGGGTCTTTTTTTGTGTGGAGTGATTGCGGTTGGCGGAGTTGGCCGCGCGTGTTGCTAGCGCTCGGCGACCAGGTCCAGCAGGTCAAAAAACTCAGGGAAGCTGATGGCGGCGGATTCGGCGCCCTGGATGAGCGTGTCGCCCTCGGCGCGGAGAGCGGCGACGCTGAAGGCCATGGCGATGCGGTGGTCGGAGCCGGAGTCGATGGTGGCGCCGTGCAGCGTCTGGCCGCCGGGAACGTCGAGGCCGTCTTCAAACTCTTCAACTTCAGCGCCCATGGCGCGCAGGTTCTTGACCACCAGGGCGATGCGATCGGATTCCTTGACGCGAAGTTCTTTGGCGTCGCGGATGCGGATGCCTCCGCTGGTGTAGGGGGCGATGGCAGCCAGAACCGGCAACTCGTCAATGATCTGGGCGGCGAGCGCGCCGGTGACCGAGGCGGAGCCAAGGCCTTCAGGCGGGGCTGAGATCTGCACGGTGCCGACCAGTTCGGCATTTTTCTCTTCAAGGTTGAGGACGGCGATGTGCGCGCCGAGCGCGGTGAGCACGTCGAGCAGCGTGGCGCGGGTGGGGTTCAGGCCGAGCGAATCCAGAGCCAGGCTGGAGCCGGGGAACAGAGCCGCGGCGCAGAGAAAGAAGGCCGCGGAAGAGATGTCTCCGGGGACGGCGGCGTCGATGGCGTGGAGAGATTGCGGGCCGGCGATGGAGACCGAATCGATGGTGCGGGTGAGTTTGGCTCCGAAGGCGCGGAGGGCGAGTTCGCTGTGGTCGCGGGTGCGAAGTGCTTCTCGCACTACGGTCGTGCCCGGAGTTTGCAAGCCGGCTAGCAGGACACAGGTCTTGACCTGGGCGCTGGGGACCGGGGTGGTGAAGTCGATGGCGTGGAGCGGGCCGCCGTGGATGGTGAGCGGGGCGTGGCCGTCGGTAAGGACGAGCTTTGCGCCCATGGCCTCAAGAGGCTTGCGGATGCGCTCCATGGGGCGGCGGGAGAGCGATTCGTCGCCGATGAGGGTGAAGCTGCCCTGCTGGGGCGCGAGAAGGCCGGAGATCATGCGCATGGAACTGCCGGAGTTGCCGCAGTCCAGTGGGTGGCTGGAGGGGGTTACGCGGCCGGCTACGCCGGTGATTTCAACGGAGTTCTCGCTGGACCTGTTGACCTTGGCGCCGAGGGCCTCCATGCAGGCGAGGGTGGAGGCGCAGTCGGCGCCGGTGGAGAAGTTGGTGAAGCGCGAAGTGCCCTCGGCGAAGGCGGCGAGCATGGCGTAGCGGTGACTGATGGACTTGTCACCGGGCAGGCGCAGGCTTCCGTAGACGTTGCGGGCGGGGCGGATGAGGCGTTCTTCGGTGGTGGTGTGCAAGGGGGCTCCGGGGGTGGTGGATCGTCACTTTGAGTTTATCGGATGGAGATCAGAGACCTGGGAACGGGGATCGGCGGGGAGCAAATGTTCGCCTATAGGGTTGCATTTAAACGCTCAATGTTCGCTTATAGGGTTGCGATTTAGCGCAAATGTTCGCTTAAAGGGTTGCGCTTCTTTGAGGGCTTAACCCTAAAGGGTTGCGAATCCGGCGATTTGGCTGCTGAGAGCTTCCCATTCCAGAGCAAAGGGTTGCCTGGAACTACCCGGCCATTTGTTTGTAAAGCGATTTACTGGAATAGAAGATGAGCATTTTCACGCAAAATCAGGTATTTTCCGTGTTTTTCACGACAGTGGGGGCAGGGAACAGGGAATAGGGAATAGAAAAGCGGCGGGAAAGGTTCGTGGTTTCCCACCCATGCGGCAATAACAAAGACGCCGCATGGGCACCCTTATATTGTCGAGTCAGAAAGGGCGGGCAGGTGCCGGCGCTCAGGGGGTGCGGACGATGAGATTGTTGTTCCAGAGGGCGAGGACTACGTCGATCTGGCCGTTTTCCTTTTCCTCGCTGTTACTGGTTACGGCGCGCCACAAGGCGCTGCGGGATGAAGCCGGCGTGCCTTCGACCAGCAGTTTGGCGGCACTGACTGCGTAGTCCTTGTTGCTCTTCGATGCGGAGTATTGGCCCGCGGGGATACCCTTCACCAGACCCTCTTCGCAGAGGCCCAGAAACGCTCCGCGCGGGGCGCCTTTTTTGCGCGCCGCGGAACTGGTGGGGTAGAGCTTTTCCATCGCGGCTTCCCAGCGGATTTTGGGATTAGCGCTGTCGTGAGGGCCATTTCTTGCGGCCAGAAGTGCCGCTTCTCCGTATCGATTCGCCACGTGTGTGCCTCCGCCTTGCTCGATTGCAAGGGCCGTATTCATTGTAGGGGAAGGGTGGGGGGGCTAGAGCAAGAGGGAGAGCCCCCGGCTTTGCCGGGGTGGCAGAGAACGCCGTCCCTACGGGACTCTGGATGTGTTGTTGTTTTCGCCAACCCCACGCTGAAGCGCGGGGCTAACTAACACTGCGCCTCTGGCGCGGGCGACGAGTTGCTGACGGCATGAAATATTCCGGCACAGCCCCTTTGAGGGGCACCAACCATAATGCATCCGGCTCTGCCGGAGGCATTATGGTTGGTGGCGTGGATTGGAGCGGCATCGTACCGGGGTTGAAACCCCGGCACGATGCCCCTACCCTTTTTGTTCTACGGGTATGCCTCTGCGGCGCGGCTGAAGCCGCGCCCTTTCAAAGCCGCAATCCCTTTTACCTAATCTGTCAGCGCACGCGGAGGACGATGATGGTTTCGTCGTCGAAGCGGTCCTTGGCGCCCTGGAACCGCGTGACGTCGGCGAGGATGGCGTCGGCGATCTGCTGGGCGGGATGGTCGCGCTGCGCGCAGAGAATGTTGGCCAACTGCTGCTCGCCGTACATGTCGCCTTTTTCGTTTTCGGCGTCGAGAATGCCGTCGGAGACGAAGACGATGGCGTCGCCGGGCTGCGTGGATACGCTGATTTCTTCGTAAGTGACGTTGGGGAAAAGGCCGAGCGGGAAGCCCTCGGCCTTGACGGTGACCGACTGGCCGGCGCGGCAGAAGATGGGCTGGACGGCGCCGGAGTTGGCCACCTGGAGGGTCTGGTTTTCGTCGTTCCAGAGGGCGAAGAGCAGGCAGACGTACTGGGATTCGAGCTTGCGCTCCTGGATGGCGTCGTTGAGCTGGGCGAGCAGTTGCGCGGGTTCGGGCTGGAGGGTGGCGGCGGAGCGCATGATGCCGCTGACCAGGGCGGCGAACAGGGCTGCGGGCGCGGCTTTTCCGCTGACATCGCCGAGAACGATGGCGGTGCGGTTGGGGCCGTAGTCGATGAAGTCGTACAGGTCGCCGCCGATGGTGCGGGCGGGAAGGAAGCGGACGGCCATTTCGGCGTGGGGGTGCTCGGGCGCGGTGGGCGGAAGCAGGCGCAACTGCACCTCGCGGGCCATGGCGATGTCGCGCTCCAGTTGCCGCTCCTGGCGGTGGATGGCCTGGTAAAGGCGGGCATTCGCAATGGAAATGGCCACCTGCGCGGCCAGGGTGGTGAGGATGCGCTCGTGATCTTCATTGAAGAAGCCCGCGCGGGTGTGTTCCAGGTCGAGGACGCCGATGATGCGGCCCTTGTAAAAGAGGGGCACAACCAGCTCGGAGCGGGTTTCCTCGTTCATGGGCAGGTAGCGGGGGTCTTTGCGGACATCGGCGACATTGATGGGACGCCACTCGCGGACGGCTGCGCCGACCAGGCCGTTGGCGATGGCGATGCGGCGCATGGGGGCATGGACAGAACCGAAGCGCCAGGCATAGCGGGTGATGAGGGTTTCGCCCTTCTCGTCCAGCAGCATGATGGAGAACATCTGGTAGTCGATGAGGCGGCGCAGGAGCTGGCCGACGCGTTCGAGCAGGGGATCGAGCTCGAGGATGGAAGCCAGCTCGACGGCGATCTCGTTGAGGACTTCGAGGGTTTGCGCCTGGCGGGAGACGCGGGTGTAAAGACGCGCGTTCTCAATGGCCTGGGCGATGCGGCTGGCGGTAAGGGTGAGCACGCGGAGGTGCTCGGGGCGGAAGTAGCCGGCGGTTTCGCTCTCGAGGTCCATGACGCCGATGAGGCGGTTCTTGGCGATGAGGGGCACGGCCAGCTCGGAGCGGACTTCAGGGTTGGCGTTGTAGTAATTTTCGTCGGTGGAGACGTCGTTGAGGAGGATGGGCTGGCGGGTGAGCGCGACCTGGCCGACGATGCCCTTGCCGAGAGGAAAGCGGGTGCGCTCGACCTGGGGAGTGTGACCGATCTGGAACCTCATGCGCAGTTCGTGGGTGCGGTCGTTGAGCAGGAGAATGGCGAAGATGCGGTAGTGGATGACGGCGCGAACCAGCTCCGAAGTGCGCGTGAGCAGGGTTTGCAGGTCGAGCGTGGTGTTGAGCGCGTCAGCCAGTTGCATGAGGTAGGCCACATCGGCCGGCTCCACGCGGGCATGGATGGGGTCAAGAGCCGAGGGGCCGGCGGGGCGATAGTCGCCTTCGAACTCGGGCTGCTGCGGCGGAGATGGGGGATTTTCGGGCATAGGTGTTGAAGGGAATGATAGACGATTCAGTTGTCAGTGGTCAGTGGTCAGTGGTCAGTGATCAGTTGTCAGTTGTCAGCTACTCGATGCTGGCTGAAAATCTGAGGTCTTAATTCGCAGATTCCACATCATCATCCGCAAATAGTCAGGCGATACACCGGCGATGAAGACTCTGATGAAAGCACTGGCGTCTGATGAGAGCACCCGGCAACTGACCACTGATCACTGACCACTGACCACTGACCACTGTCTTCTACTCCGCTCCGAGTTCGCGGACGATGGCGACGGAGGCCGATGCGCCGATGCGGGTTGCGCCGGCTTCAAGGAGGGCGCGGACGTCGGCGAGGGTGCGGATGCCGCCGGCTGCCTTGACGCCGCAGCGGGCGCCGGCAACGCCGCGCATGAGGGCTACATCGGCGGGGGTTGCGCCGGCGGTGGAAAAGCCGGTGGAGGTCTTGATGAAGTCTGCGCCGGCCTGGATGGCGATCTCAGAGCCGCGCAGTTTTTCTTCCACGTTGAGCAGGGCGGTTTCAAGAATCACCTTGAGCAGAGCGCCGTTGTGATGGGCGACGGTGGCCGCGGCGCGGATGGCGTGATGGACGGCGGTGTGGCTGCCGCTCTTGAGCAGGCCGATGGGGATGACCATGTCCAGCTCGCGCGCGCCGAGGCGGGTGAGCGCGGCGGCTTCCTGGCGGAGCGTTGATACCAGCGAGGCGCCGAGCGGAAAGCCGATGACGACGCCCACGGGAATGCCGGTTCCGGAGAGCTTGCCGACCGCCGTGGAGGCCCAGACGGGGTTGACCATGGCGCAGGCGAAGCGGTAGCGGATGGTCTCGTCGCAGAGGGTTTCAACCTGGCTGCGGGTGGCTTCAGGCTTGAGCAGGGTGTGGTCAATGACGGAGGCCAATGCCTGCCAGCTTGAAAGGGTACTTGCTGCAAAGGCGGCTGAATCGAACGAGCCGTTGTCAAAATCGAGATCCGCATCCTGAACGGGTGTGGTGGTTACCATGGGTCCTGCTCCTTGCCGGAGAACGCCGCTCTTGAGGGCCGGCTTGCCGTACAGTCTCCGGGGTTGAGTATAGTGCCTGCCGGAGGGCCGGGCCCTCTACATGGACGCGAAACAGGCGGTTGGGGTTGCACTGGTTAATAGCCGCGGAGGCCGCCATGAGCCGCTTCCTTTATGATTTTCGGATGCAAGGTGAGTTTTTTCCACGACGCCGGGTGACGCGATGACGACCTCAGCGCCGGGCACACTCGACGTTAAACCCCAGTTGCGCAAGACGATGGGCTTCTGGGACGTGCTTTTGTTCAATATCGCCACGGTGCTGGGGCCGCGCTGGATTGCGGCCGCGGGACATAACGGCACGTCGTCGATCAGCCTGTGGGTTCTGGCCGCGGTGTTCTTTTTTGTGCCCGGGGCGCTGGTGATCAACGAGCTGTCTTCGCGCTTTCCGGAAGAGGGCGGGCTGTACGCGTGGTCAAAGGAAGCTTTTGGACCCTTTCACGGGTTTGTGGCCGGCTGGACCTACTGGATTTATACCGTCTTTTATTTCCCCGGCCTGCTGCTGGCCAGCGCGTCGATGAGCGCCTACATCGTGGGCGGGCGCGGCGCGGCATTGGCGCAGAACCGGACGTTTCTGCTCTCGGTTTCGCTGGGCATGCTGCTGGTGGCCGTGGTGCTGAACATCATTGGGCTGAACGTGGGCAAGTGGCTGCAGAATGCGGGCGGCGTGGGAACCTATGTGCCGCTGCTGATGCTGACCGGGATTGCCGCGGTGGTGTGCTGGCGGCACGGCTCGGCGACGCACTTCACGGTGGCCAACATGCTGCCCACGTGGAACTGGGACACGGTGAACTTCTGGTCGCAGATTGCGTTTGCGTTTACGGGGCTGGAACTGGTTGCGACGATGAGCGAAGAGGTGCGCGATCCGCGGCGAACGCTGCCGCGGGCGGTGTTTGGCGCCGGGGCGCTGATTGCGTTGATGTACATTGTGGGCACGTTCGCCATTCTCTCGCTGGCGCCGGCCGCGGACATCGATCCGCAGAGCGGCGTGTTTCACGCGATTACGGTTGGATCGATGGCGCTGAAGCTGGGATTGCTGGGCATGCTGGCGGCCATCCTGGTGACGGTGGGCAACGCGGGCGGAGTGGGCAGCACGGTGGCCGGCATTGCGCGCGTGCCGTTTGTGGTGGGCGTGGACCGCTATCTGCCCGCAGCGTTCGGGAAGATTCATCCGCGCTGGAAGACGCCGTATGTTTCGATTCTTGTGCAGGCGTCGATTTCCGGTGCGATTCTGCTGGCGAGCCAGATCAACGAGTCGACGCGCGGGGCCTATCAGTTTTTAATCGACGCCGCCATCATTCTCTACTTCATTCCGTTTCTCTACATGTTTGCGGCGGTCATCAAACTGGCCGGACGCAGGGACCGCAAAGAGAACGAACACGCCGTGCTGGTGCCGGGAGGGAAGGCAGGCGTGTGGATTTGCGGGAGCCTGGGGTTCATCGTGGTGCTGATCGGCATTGCGGTTTCGCTGATTCCGCCGGGGGATTCGATGAACAAGCTGGGCTTTGAGATGAAGCTGGTTGCGGGGACGGTTGCGTCGGTGCTGCTGGGGCTGGTTTTGTATTGGCGCGGAGCGCGTGCCAAACAAGAGGGGCTGTGAAGGGCGGCGTGTTAGCGGATTTTTTGATTATTTTTGCGATATTGCTTTGGAGGGTTTCATGAAGCACGTTGGGAAATTGGCCTTGATTCTCTGCGCCGTTGTTCTTGCTGCCGTACCAACGCTGGGCGCGCAGGGCGGCTTGACCGCCGTGCTGCCCAATGGCCGCGCGATTCATCCGGAGGGCAAGTGGATACCGCTGGCGCCCTATCCGTTTGCGCTGGCGGTGCGGCCGGATGGAGCACAGGTGGCCGCGCCGTCGATTGGATTTCCTTTTGCGCTGAACGTGATCGACATGCCTGCAAGCGACGGCGCCACGGTGTGGCGGATGCCGGCGGGAGCGGAGAAGGATCCGGCAATGGAGGTGCACGCGGGGCTGGCCTACTCGCCGGACGGAGCTTTGCTGTACGTGGCCACCGGCGACTCGGGCAAGATTCGCGCCTACCGGACCGACGACTGGAAGGCGGTGGGCGAGGTTGCGCTGGATGGGCCGCTGGGCGGGAAGAATTACGGCGGCAGCTTTGCGGCTTCGCTGACGGCTTCATCGGACGGCAAGACGCTTTATGCGCTGGACCAGGGCAACTTTCGCATCGTGATTGTGGATGCGGCAAGCATGAAGCGCATTGCTACGGTGGAGACGGGGAATTATCCGTACGGGCTGACGCTGTCTCCGGATGGGACCAGGCTCTACGTGACCAACACGGGGCTGTTTGCGTACGCGACGATTCCCGGAGCAAGCAAGGACAATGAGCTGGGCACGGGACTGCATTTTCCGCCGTTCGGGTATCCGTCAAAGGCGGCGCGCGAGGGAACGATTGCTGAGGGCAAGCGGATTGCCGGGCTGGGCGAAGAGAACTCCGTGAAGGGCAGCTCGCTGTGGACCTATGACGTGCGGGACCGCGCGCATCCGGCAATTACGGCCACGCTGCGGCTGGGCGCGAAGATTACACAAGAGACGGTGGGCGGAGCAGCGCCGAGCGGAGTGACGGCTACCAACGACGCGGTGTTTGTGGCGCTCGCGCACGACGACGCGATTGCCAAGGTGAGCGCGGACGGAAGCAGAGTGCTGGCGCAGGCCGGGCTGTCGCCGTTTACCGGAGCCGATTTGGGGAAGCGCTTCGTGGATGCGCAGGGGCAGGCGTTGCGGGGCGTGATGCCGAGCGGGCTGGCGGTGCGCGATGGGCGGCTCTACGTGGCCGAGTCGGGCATCAACGCGGTGGGCGTGCTGGATGCGGAGACGCTCGATGTGGTGGAACATATTCCCGTGGGCTGGAATCCATCGGCGGTGGATTTTTCGCCGGACGGAAAGACGCTGTACGTGGCCAATACCAAGGGCAAGGGCACGGGGCCAAATGGCGGCAAGGAACACAATCCGAATGCTCCGTCGTATATTGGGTCGCTGGAGATGGGCAGCCTGAGCGTGATTACGCTGGCCGACCTGCGCGCCGCCGATGCGCTGACGCAGACGGTGATTGAAAGCAACATGGCGGACATTGCGCATCATCCGGCGCTGCCCAAACTGAAGCATTGCTTCCTGGTGATCCGCGAGAACCGGACCTACGACGAGGTGCTGGGCGATGTGGCCGGGGCGAACGGCGATCCGGCGCTGGCGCGGTACGGGCTGGACGGGTGGGACGATCAGGATCAGCCGAAGGGGCATCCGAGCTGGTACAAGCCGGCGATGCACCTGCGGGTGACGCCGAACCTGCACGCGCTGTTGGCGCAGTACGCGATGAGCGACAACTTCTACGTGGACGGCGATGTGTCAAACGACGGGCACCGCTGGGTGGTGGGGATGAATCCGACGCCATTTTTCAATACGGCGTGGAGTTCGAGCTACGGCGGGCGGAGGAAGCACGAATTCAATGCAGAACAGCCGGGGCGACGGGCTCCGTTTGGCGACGCGGACGCGCCGATGCCGGAGGATGAGCCGCAGTTCGGGTCGCTGTGGGAGCATGTGGCGGCCAGCGGCAAGGGGCTGCTGAACTACGGCGAGGGGCTGGAGATTGAAGGGGACGACGAGATTGACGGCGCGCAGCCGGAGGGGCAGAGGCTGTTTTTGAACGCACCGGCGCTGGCGCCGATCTTCGAGTGGACGGACCGGAAGTTTCCGACGTTCAACCTGGGGATTCCGGACCAATTTAGAGTGGTCGAGTTCGAGCGGGACTTCAGCCGGCGATTGGCGGAAGGCAAGGTTCCGGCGCTGATCGTGATCCGGCTGCCCAACGATCACACCACCAAGCCGAGGCCGGGCGACGGCTATCCGTATCGCGCTTCGTATGTGGCGGACAACGACCTGGCGCTGGGAAAGATTGTGGCGTATTTGACCAAGACCTCGATCTGGAAGGACTCGGCGATGTTTGTGACCGAGGACGACGCGCAGAGCGGCGTGGACCACGTGGACGCGCACCGCAGCATTCTGATGGTGGCGAGCCCGTGGGTGAAGCCGGGCGCGGTTTCGCACCAGCACACCAGCATGGGATCGATAACGCGCACGATCGACGAGCTGCTGGGGCTGGGAACGCTGAATCTGGAAGACGCGCTGGCGGGGGACATGACGGATATCTTCGACACGACCCAGCACCTGGAGCCGTACACGGTGCGGCCGCCGGACTTGAAGGTGTTCGATCCGGCGAAGGCGCGCTTTGCGCGGCCCAAGACCAAGGCCGAGGCCGAGGAGTTGCACGACGTGGACAACTCCGACCGCATCCGCAAGCAGATGGAGAAGAGCGCGGGCAAGCTGACCAAGCCGAAGGACTAGGCGAGAGCAGTTTCAGCGTTCCTGTAAGGTGGGCATCCTGCTATCCCACCCTAGTGTCCTGTCTCTATCGTTCTTTGGAAAATGCGCGCAAGAACAAAAGCAGATTCTTCGCTCACCACCCCCGAACTGAAAAGCGTTCGGGGCCCCGTTCACTCAGAATGACAGTCTCTGTTTTTTGTGAGTTTCAGAGACATGACACTAGCCACAAAAACAAAAACGCGGGACCCATAGGCACCCCGATGGGGCACCCAGACCTGACACTATCAGTGAAAATGCTCTAAGCGAGAGCTGCGACCATCATGGGCTGGACCCGTGGGCTATTGGTTCGGCCAAGTGAGGCGCAGCAGGGCAATGCCCTGACGGGGCAGGTCGATCTGGGTTTGCACCTGGCCCTTGTCGACGGCGATCCACTGCGGGGAACCCAGCAATTGCAAATCGCCCGCGGCTTGCAGCTTTTCATACTGCTCAGGCGACGGCTGCTGCGGAGAGCCCATCTGCTTCCAGACGGTGTACGCATTGCTGTGATCGGCGTCGATGCGGTACTGCTGCAAGAGAACACGGTGGATCGGCGCGGCGATTCCCTGGATGGTGACCTGGACCGGAGCGCTGGGACCGGGAACGTCATTGTCCGCGTAGTTCCAGAGCATGACGGCGGCGGCGTCAGGAGCGCGGGTTGCGAGCGCGTCAATGTCGGGCTGGCTGCGCACGCCTGCTGAGAGAATGCTGTCCAGCGGCACCGCACCGCTGCTGGCGGCGGCAACGCGATTGCCGCTCATCAGGCCGGCCATGCGGAAGAAGTTCAACTCCGGCTTGGCGACGCCGTTGGTGGCCAAGGTGCGAAAGCCCGCGAACCATGGCTGATCTTCAAACTCGAAGGCCCAGGTGAGGAAGCCAATGAGATTGACGCGCCGGCGCGCGGCCAGATCGAGCAGAGCTTTCATGGACGCGGCTGTGTAGCTGGGATAGAGTGGGCCGTTGCGATAGGCATTCTCAGGAAAATGTTGCGCGGAGCAGGCGGCGCAGCCCTCGGGATCGGCCTCGCTGAGAATGATGGGCAGATGCGCGAGCGAGGGAAATTTGCGGACGATGGCGAAGCCCGTATCCGCATTCAGTAGCTCGCGGTCAAGGCCCATGCGCACATGGCTCTCGATGACGCGCGGCCTGCCTTTGACATGGAAGGAGATGAAGTCGAGAGGAACGGCGCCGCCGGTTGCGCTGCTTTTCTGGCTTGCGCAGTGCTTGAGAAAGGCCTCAAGGAAGGCCGCGTTGTGCTGGCCGGGAACCGGACCCGTGGTTGCTGGGCCGCCAACGTGCGCGCCGGGAATGGCCCGCCGCACGCCGGCTGCCGCGTAGTCGTAAAGCTGGTTGTACTGCTCTTCGGTTCCATTCCAGTAGTTGGCGTCGGGCTCGTTCCAAACCTCCCAATACCAGGTGGAAACCTGCTGCATGCCGTAGCGCTCCACCATGTGCTGCGCGACGTGGCGCACCATCTCGCCCCAGAGCGCGAAGTCCTTTGGGGGAAACGACCAGCCCTCCACTTCGCCAGGCTTGGTGGGCCAGGGAATGTGATAGGGATCGGGATGCGAGGAGAGCGCCCTGGGCATGAAGCCCAGCTCGACCATGGGACGCACGTGCGCGGCGGCGTAGGCGTCAAAGATGCCGTCGAGGACGGTCCAGTCATAGACGGGCTTGCCGTTGGCGTCTTCCGTGTAGACGTTGGACGAACTCCACTTCAGCTCCGGCTTGCCGTTGCCGCTGGCCAGCAGGAAATGCGCGCGGATGTAGACGGGGACGGGGCTCAGGTCGTGCAACTGGCCGAGCAGCGCCTGGCCGTTGGGCGTGGTGGTGTAGTTGGACTCGTCGTAGCCGAACCAGCGATAGACGGGGGTGAACGGGCCGAGGTCCTGCTTCAAATCCACATGCACGGCGACCGGTGATTGAGCGCAACAGTTGAAAACAGCGAAAAAGAAACACAGACTTGCGAATGATTTGCGCATTGAGTACAGCCTCCGGCATGCGTGGATGACAATCTGAAATATATAGGGCAGTACACTAATGTCAAGCGGGCACGCCTGCATGCAAGGCAAATGCCTTGTGCGGCGCCGGCGATGAAACATGCGGTTGGAAGTGGAGTGAGCGATGTTGCTTGGGCATTCAATCATCAACGGTGAGCCACGCGAGGGCAGCGGGGCGGGATTCAGAGGGTTCGAGCCGGCTACGGGAGCCGAACTCGATCCGGTGTATTCTTCGGCGAGCGCGGCGGATGTGGAGCTGGCGGCGGATCTGGCCGAGGCGGCATTCGCGGTTTACGGCAAGCTGCCCGGGCGAGACAAGGGACGGTTTCTGCGCCACGTGGCCGCGGGGATTGAAGCGATTACGGCGGAACTGGTGGAACGGGCGCACCGGGAGACGGCGCTGCCGACGGCGCGGCTGCAGGGCGAGGTGGGGCGCACGGTGAACCAGCTCAGGCTGTTTGCGCAGGTGGTGGAAGAAGGCTCGTGGGCGATGGCGCGCATCGATCCCGCGCAGCCCGGGCGCAAGCCGATGCCCCGGGCCGATATCCGCAGCGTGCTGCGGCCGCTGGGACCGGTGGCGGTTTTTGGCGCGAGCAATTTTCCGCTGGCATTTTCCGTGGCCGGCGGCGACACGGCATCGGCGCTGGCGGCGGGCAATCCGGTGATTGTGAAGGCGCATTCGGCGCATCCGGGGACAAGCGAGCTGGTGGGGCAAGTGATCTGCGCGAGCGTGCGGGAGTGCGGATTGCCGGCGGGCACCTTTGCACTGCTGTTCGGCTCCGGCGCGCAGGTGGGATCGGCGCTGGTGAAGAACTCCAGGGTGAAGGCGGTTGGGTTTACGGGATCGTTGTCCGCAGGCAAGGCGCTGATGGACATGGCCGCGGCGCGGCCGGAACCGATTCCGTGCTTTATGGAGATGAGCAGCGTGAATCCGCTGTACGTGCTGCCGGAGGCGCTGCGCACGCGGGGAGCGGAGATCGGCAACGGATTGTTTGGCTCGTTCACCATGGGCGTGGGGCAGTTCTGCACCAAGCCGGGACTGGTATTTTTGCCGCAGAATGCAAATGCGGACGCGCTGGTGGCGGAGATGACGGCTCGCGTGGAGAAGGCTGCGCCGGCCGCGATGCTCACCGCGGGCATTTGCAGAAGCTACAAGGCTGGAGTGGGAGAGCGGCAAGGGCCTGGCGCGGTGAAACTGCTGGCACAGGGCGAGGCGGGCGGTGGTGCGCAGGTTTTCGCGGCGCTGTTTGAGGTGAGCGGCGGAGAACTGCTGCGCGAGCCGGAACTGGCGAAGGAGATCTTCGGGCCCAGCACGCTGATTGTGCGCTACAAGGACCGGCAGGAGCTGATGGCGCTGACGCGGTCGCTGGAAGGGCAACTGACCGCAACCCTGCATGGAACCGATGCGGATATTGCAGAGTACGGCGATCTGATCGGCCTGCTGGAACGCAAGGCGGGAAGACTGATTGTCAACGGCTTTCCGACCGGAGTGGAAGTCTGCCATGCGATGGTGCATGGCGGGCCGTATCCGGCAACCAGCGACAGCCGCAACACGTCGGTTGGCAGCCAGGCGATTTATCGCTTTGCGCGGCCGGTTTGCTACCAGGATTTTCCGCAGGCGGCATTGCCGGAGGAGTTGAAGGACGCGAATCCGCTGGGGATTTTGCGGCTGATCGACGGCGTGTTTACGCGGGATGCGGTTGTTTCCGCAAAATCGTAATGTCTCTTACCGAATGCTTTAAAGTCTGGGATGAACCGGCTCCGGCTTTGCGGGACGCAGGCAGAAGATAATGGCGCCGGCGAGCATGAGAGACATGGACATGCAAAAGTAGCCGGCGCGGGAGTTGCCGGTGAGGGCCTGCAGCAAGCCCACCAGCCATGTGCCGACAAAGCCGCCCAGAGCGCCGCAACTGTTGATGAGGGCGATGACTTCTCCGGACACATTCTTGGGCAGCATCTCCGGCATGATGGAGAAGAACGGGCCGTAGGGCGCATACATGGCGCCGCCGGCAACGATGAGAAAGGCATACGCCACCCAGAAGCTGTGGGCAGCCGTCATGAACGAGACGAGCAGCGCCGCCCCTGAGAGCACCAGAAACGGCCAGATAAAGCGCTGCCGGTTGAGCGTGCGGTCAGAGAAGTGCGCGACCGTCATCATGAGCACGACGGCCAGCAGAAAAGGGGCGGCGTTGAGCAGGCCGACGGTCTCGATGCCTCGCGCCGAGCCGGCGCGAATCATGGTGGGAAGCCAGAGAACCAGGCCGTAGACGCCGATGCTCCAGCAGAAAAACTGAACGCAGAGCAGGACGACGCCGGGCACGCGCAGAGTGGCGGCGAAGTTGGCGATGCGGGGAAGCGTGGTCTGTTCGCGCTCCAGTTCGGCGTTGAGATGGGCGCAGCAATCCCGGCTGAGCCAGGATGCGTCCTGGGGCCGGTCGCGCACCACGAGCATCCAGACAAAGGCCCACACGATGGAGGGAATGCCTTCCAGGATGAAGGCCATCTGCCAGCCCAGCGCCTTGATGAGGTAGCCGGTGACGGCGGACATCCACATGACGGTGACGGGATTGCCGAGGATGAGAATGGCGTTGGCGCGCGAACGCTCAGCGCGCGTGAACCAGTCGGAGAGCAGGATGAGCATGGCGGGAAGAATCAGGCTCTCCGCGACGCCGAGCAACATGCGGTCGATGGCCAGCAGCCAGAAGGTGCGGATGACGCCGGTCAGAGCAGCGAGCGTGCCCCAGTTCAGAAGCGCAAAAAATACCAGGCGGGTAGCGCTCTTGCGCCGCGCGTAGGCCGCGCCGGGAATTTGAAAGAGAAAATAGCCGAGGAAAAAAAGCGAGCCCAGGAAAGCCGAGCGGGAGTTGCTGATGTGGAGCGTCTGCGCCATGCCCGCCGCTGCGCCGAAGCCGTAGTTGGCGCGATCGAGATAGGCCAGGCTGTAGGTAACGAAGACCGCGGGCATGAGGAAAAACCAGCGACGCCGCAAACCGCGCTGCCGCTTCGCCGCATCCTGGACCTGTTCATCGGGCACACAAGGGTTATAGCATCTCTGAGGGCAAACGCTCGGGTGCGGCGCGGCTCACTATACTGTGTGGAAAGGACACGCCATCACAAACATCACACTCAGTGCGGTGCTGGAGACGGCGGACCCCAGTCTGCTGCGCGTGGCTACGCATGCGGCCGGGCCCGCGGGGCAACTGCCGCTGACCGCGGAGATGCTGCTGACCGAGCCATCGGGAAACCTGTTCGGACTGACGCAGAACGCGGGCATGGGCTGGGCGCCGGAGCGGCTGCTGGATCCGGAGTTTCTGATTCTGAGCACACACGGCGGCCTGCGCGCTGAGAATGGAGAGCCGATTGCGCTGGGCTTTCACACCGGACATTGGGAGGTGGGCCTGCTGGTGGCCGAAGCGGCGCGCGAACTGAAGGCGCTGCACGCGGTTCCGTTTGCGGGAGCCTGCACCGACCCGTGCGACGGGCGGACGCAAGGCACTGCGGGAATGCTGGACTCGCTGGCGTTTCGCAACGATGCGGCAATCGTGCTACGGCGGCTGATGCGCTCGCTGCCCACGGGCAAAGGGGTATTGGGCATTGCGACCTGCGACAAGGGATTGCCGGCGATGATGATGGCGCTGGCTTCGTCGGGCAAGAGGCCGGCGGTGCTGGTGCCTGGAGGCGTGACGCTGCTGCCGGAGCAGGGCGAAGACGCTGGCAAAGTACAGACGATTGGCGCGCGTTTTGCGCAGGGACAGATTACGCGGGAGTACGCGGCGGAGGTGGGCTGCCGGGCCTGCGCGTCTCCGGGTGGCGGCTGCCAGTTCTTGGGTACGGCGGCGACGGCGCAGGTGGTGGGCGAGGCGCTGGGATTGGCTTTGCCGCACACCGCGCTTGCGCCTTCAGGGCAGTCGGTGTGGCTGGATGGCGCTCGGCGCTCGGCACGGGCACTGATGCGGCTGCATGAGTTAGGAATTGGCGTGGAGGAGATCCTGACGCAGGCTGCGGTGCGCAACGCAATGGTGGTGCACGCGGCCTTTGGCGGGTCTACAAATCTGCTGCTGCACATTCCGGCGATTGCGCATGCGGCGAAGCTGCAGCGGCCAACGGTAGAGGACTGGGCGGAGGTCAACCGGCAGACACCGCGGCTGGTGGACGCACTGCCCAATGGGCCGCAGAATTTTGCGACGGTGCAGGTGTTTCTTGCCGGCGGCGTGCCTGAGGTGATGCTGGAACTGCGCGCGGCGGGACTGCTGGACACAAGCGTGAAGACGGTCTCAGGAGAGACGCTGGGCGCGTGCCTGGATTGGTGGAAGCAGAGCGAGCGGCGCCAGGCGTTGCGGCGCAACCTGCAGGAGCAGGACGGCATCGACCCCGGCGATGTGATCATGGGGCCGGAGCGCGCCCGCACGAAAGGGCTGACTTCGACCATCTGCTTTCCGGTGGGCAATCTTGCGCCGGAGGGCGCGGTGATCAAGAGCACGGCGATCGATCCCTCGCTGGTGGATGAGAAGAACGTCTACCGGCATGTGGGCCCGGCGCGGGTTTTTGTTTCCGAAGCTGCGGCGATTGCGGCCATCAAGAGCGGCACAGTCACGCAGGGCGATGTGATTGTGCTGGTCTGCGGCGGGCCGAAGGGCGCGGGCATGCAGGAGATTTACCAGATCACCGCGGCGCTCAAGCAACTGCCGCACTGCAAGCACGTTGCGGTGCTGACCGATGCGCGCTTCAGCGGCGTTTCCACGGGCGCCTGCATTGGGCACATCTCGCCAGAGGCGCTGGCCGGTGGGCCGATCGGCAAGGTGCTGGAGGGCGACCGGATTGAAATCGTGATCGATCGCGCGAGCCTGACCGGCTCTCTGCACCTGGTGGGAGACACCAGAGAAATATTTGGAGCGGAAGAAGGCGCGCGGCGGCTGGCCGGGCGCAAGCCGCGCGCAGATTTGCGGCCGCATCCCGATCTGCCCGAGGATACGCGTTTGTGGGCGGCGCTGGTTGAGGCCAGCGGTGGCGTGTGGGGCGGATGCGTGTACGACGCCGACAGGATTATTTCAAAACTGGAGAAGCAACGATGAAACTCTATCGCACCAGCAACGGACCTTTTGTAGAACAGGACGGCAACTATTACCGCGTTCCCGAGACTTCGTGGGATGCGCTGGTTAAGCATGAAAACCTGCAGGAGTATTTGCTTTCGGTCATCGCCAAGGGCGTGGCGGCCGGGGATTTTGCGGCGGCGAAGATACTGGCGCCGATCGGCAGCCAGGAAGTGTGGGCGGCGGGGGTGACGTACTATCGCAGCCGCAGCGCGCGCATGGAAGAGTCGAAGGACGCGGGCGGCGGAGATTTTTACGATCGCGTGTATACGGCGGATCGCCCGGAGCTGTTTTTCAAGTCCACGCCGCACCGCGCGGTGGGACCGGGAGACCAGGTGAGGATTCGCAAAGACGCCACGTGGTCGATTCCCGAGCCGGAGCTTACGCTGCTTGTGAATCCGCGCGGCGAGATCATTGGGTATACCGCGGGAAACGACATGGGCTCGCGCGACATCGAAGGCGAGAATCCGCTCTATCTGCCGCAGGCCAAGATGTATAACGGCAGTTGCGCGCTGGGGCCGTGCGTGCTGATCAGCCGGCAGATGCTGCCCGCCACCACGCCCATTCGCCTGGAGATTGAGCGCAAGGGAGTGATGGAGTTTTCCGCGGCGACAACGCTGGAGAAGTTCAAGCGCGATCCTGCCCAACTGGTGGAATATCTGTTCCGCGACAACAGCTTTCCCAGCGGCACGTTTCTGATGACGGGAACGGGCATTGTGCCGCCGGATGCGTTTGCGCTGGCCAGCGGAGACCGGGTGCGGGTGACGATCGACCCCATCGGCACTCTGGAAAACGACGTGGTGCAGGCAAGCTGAAACGAGGGAACGGTTGGCAACTGAGGAGTTACACAGGCGGATACGCCTGCCCCGGCGCCGCTGGCGCATTGCGTGGCTGTTGGGTTTTGGCGTTCTGGTCAACTACTTTGACCGCGTCAACCTTTCGGTTTCGCACGCCTCGCTGTTTGCGGCTTTCGGAATCTCCGATATTGCGTTCGGCTATCTCTCCGGCGCGTACAACTGGACGTATGCGTTATGCCAGTTGCCCATCGGCGTGCTGCTGGACAAGATGGGCGTGCGGCGCATCGGGCGCATCGGCACGTTCCTGTGGAGCATAGCCTCTTTCGGCGCGGCGGTAACTCCGAACCTGGGAGGATTGTTTGCGGCCAGGCTGGTGCTGGGCGTGGGAGAAGCGCCCACGTTTCCGGCGAACGCAAAAGCCATCGGCCAATGGTTTCCTGCCAGGGAACGCAGCCTGGCCACAGCGATGTTCGACGCGGCGGCAAAGTTCGCTTCGGCCATCGGCGTTCCCATTATCGGCATCATTCTGATCAGCGCCGGCTGGCGCTGGAGCTTTGCCATTACCGGCGTCATCAGCCTGGTGTATTTTGTGTTTTTCTGGCGGGTGTATAAAGACCCGGACGACGACGCAGAACTGAGCGCGAGCGAGCGAAGCTACATTGACGAAGTGGTCGAGACGCACGGTGCGGAGCCGCACGCCGAGGAGGAAGCGTCTAGCCTGGGCCACTTGTTGACGCAGCGCAAAGTGCTGGGCCTGGCGATCGGCTTTGGCTCGTACAACTACGTGTTTTACTTGTTGCTGACCTGGCTGCCGAGCTATCTGTCGTTTGCGCTGCACATCGATCTGCTGCACTCGTTTTTGTATACGAGCGTGCCGTGGCTGTTTGCGACGTTTACCGACATCGTGGCTGGCGGCTGGATGGTGGATTTCCTGGTGCAGCGCGGCTGGAATGCGAACCTGGTCCGCAAGGCGATTCTCATCGGCGGCACGGCCTGCGGGCTGGGCATCCTGGGCGCGGCGCATGCGCACACCGCCACGCGGGCGCTGATCTGGATCAGCATTTCGATCGGCGGTCTGGCTGCGGCGGCGCCGGTGGGCTGGTCGATTCCTTCGCTGATCGTGGGCCGCAACGACGTGGGGAAGGTGGGCGGCATCGTCAACTTTTCCAATCAACTCTCTGGCATTGCCGCGCCCATCGTCACCGGGTACGCGGTATCGGCTTTTCACTCTTATGCGTGGGCGTTCGGCATCTCGGCCATCTACCTTGCGATTGGCATTGCGGCGTATATCTTTCTGCTGGGCAGAATTGAACGGACGCCGCAGAAGCCTTCCGGCGGGTTGCGCGTCTAGAGCAGTTTCATCATAGCTGTACCCAGTTGAGAGTCAGTCTGAACCATGCTTGTGCATTTTCTGCGGATATTTGCTGTAGGGCTTCTGTGATGGCTTGGTCGAGGGCTTGTTCCGTCCGGGCTT
>Ga0302320_10003366_pt1 | contig 37291 bp, 36 predicted proteins | sample Bog_T0_3_FD_202130 | JGI IMG/M metagenome (GOLD analysis project Ga0302320, IMG submission 202130) | Peat permafrost microbial communities from Stordalen Mire near Abisko, Sweden - Bog_T0_3 | ecosystem: Environmental > Terrestrial > Soil > Wetlands > Peat | place: Sweden: Abisko, Stordalen Mire... | reverse complement strand
CGGCTCCCTCCAAGCGGCCGTCTCCGCGTTGGAATATGAAATGATCGTGGCGGAACTCAAGGCCTGCGACGGGAACATGGCCGCCGCCGCGCGAAAGCTGGGGTTGACGGAACGGCAGATTGGCCTGCGGGTGCAGCGGTTTGGCATTGATTTCAAGCGCTTCCGCCGGTCGGAGGCCGCCAAAGCCACCGTCGCGTAGCTTTCAGCGGCTTTCCCACCGATATGTAACCTTCTGCCTCCGGCACAGCGTGCCAAAAGCCTGGGGGCCGGCGATTTCAACCATGAACTCCTCATTATTAAACCGGGCCTTGGGGTCGTTCCTGGGATTGGCCATCGGGGACGCCTTGGGGGCCACCGTCGAGTTTATGTCGGCGCAGGAAATTGCCGTTCAATATAAGGTCCACCAACAGATCCTGGGGGGCGGCTGGCTGCGCCTGAAACCCGGACGGGTCACGGATGACACTGAAATGGCCTTGGCGCTCGGTTCCGCCCTGGTTGCGAGCGGCGGCTGGAATTTGCGCGCCATTGCCGACGCTTTTGTGGTCTGGATGCGCGGCCGGCCGGTGGATATTGGCAACACCTGCCGCCGGGGGATCAGCCGCTACATTGCCACCGGGAGTTTGTGCGCCCCGCCGGCCGAGGAGGACGGGGGCAACGGTGCGGCCATGCGCAACCTGCCCACGGTGCTGGCTTCGCTCACCGACGAGAACTTGCTCAGGGAACGGAGCCTGGCGCAGGCGCAGCTCACGCACCATCATCCCCTGTCCGATGCCGCCACGGTGGCGCTGGCCTGCCTGACCCGCCGGCTCCTGCTCGAAGGCCCGCAGGCCGCCGGTGGTCAAATCGCCGGGGAGCTGATCGCCCGGCATCCCGCCTTCGCCTTCAAGCCGTGGCCCGGCCGAACCAGCGGGTATATCGTGGACACGGTGCAGACGGTCTTCGACGGCTTCTTCAACACCGGCAGCTTCGAGGAGTGCCTCGTGCGCGTGGTCAACCGGGGCGGGGACGCCGACACCACGGGGGCGTTGGCCGGCCAGTTGGCGGGGGCGCTCCATGGCTTGGAGGGCATCCCGGTCCGCTGGCTGAAAAGACTCGATCCCAACGTCAGGGCCGCCATTGAATGGCAAACCCCGCGGCTCCTGGGTCTTTCGGACTTTCGCGGCCGTTGAAATAATGCTCGACAGACGACCCCCTAATTTCTTTCATGCTGCCATGCGCCCGCCGGAAAACCTGTATCATCAAAACATTGCGGGGGACCCTTCGCGCTCGTCCTGTTCGCTGAACCGCTGCAACCTCTCGCCGTGGATCATCGGTTCCGAAGAGTTTCAGGCCCACCCGCTGCCCGTGGAAATAGACGGCGCGCGGGCCACCGACGCCCGGCTGTTCCGCCGGCTGGAGGAAATCGCCGATCCCGAAGAGCGGAGCCGGCTGTTTCATGACTACGTGTGCGTCAAATTTGGGCTCAATGAAACCACCGCGCGCGAGGGAAAGAGCCGGCCCGCATACAGCTATGTGAATTTGCTGCGGGCCTGGGGCGCCGACAGCAACCGGCAAGCGGGGGCCGTGCTGAAAGCCTGGGTGGAAAGCCGCTTTGGCATTCTGGCGACCTACCACAACGGCCGGTTGGCGGAGGACGCCGGCGCACGGGCGGCCTTCACCCTGGATCGGATGTGCGGCACGGCCAAATCCATTGGCACCCTGATGCAGCTCGACCTCCTTTACACCTTTTGCCAGGACGAACTGCGCCGCCGTTGGCCGGACCTGCGTTGCAAAACGCTTTATCGCGGGACGCATGATCCCGAGGAGTACGCCATCCGCGACCCGGGCCGGCCGGGCCGGGACCGGCGGGCCATGCTGGTACAGATCAATAATCTGAGTTCCTTCACCTCGGATCCGGAGGTGGCGTGGGAGTTCGGTTCCAGCGCCTGGGAAGTGGCGGTGCCGCTGGCGAAGATTGTCTTCTTCAGCGGGTTGTTGTCCAAATCCCTGCTCACGGGCGAATCCGAGCACCTGGTGCTGGGCGGATATTATAACGTGCGCACGTTGCTGTGCTGAGGCGCCGGGCCGGCCAAGCCCCGGCGTCGGACCCCGGAAAGGAAACCATGACCTGCAAAATATGCGACGGTGCGGGACCCCTTTACACAACTCCCCGTTTCGCAGCGCCGCAGCTTCTCGGTGAATGTTCTAGCGGATGAGTTTCCGGCGCAACCCGCCGAGGAGGCAAAGAGCACTGCCCAGCAGCATCACGGTTGAACCCGCATCCGGAACACTGGGCACCACGTTTTGCAAATCCACCACAAAATCACCGGTGTTATTATCCCAACCAAATCCGTCCATGGTGCCCAAGAACAGGCGCGTGGCGCCGGCGGGGACAATGACGTCCTGCGCCGACCCGTCGCCCATGTAAAACACCTGATCCACCAGAGGTGACAGGCTTCCATAAGTAAAGCCAAGGCCACCGCCACCACCGAACGTCAAGGCTGCCGGAGTCGTTCCGGCCGGCACCCCGGGGCCCAGAAACACGCCCAACAAAGCATCAACCCCGATGCCATTAATATCAGAGATGCCGTTCTCGGCGCCAGAACCGTGGCTCAAAAGACCATAGAGAGTCCCGGCAGTATCGCCATTCGGACCGAATTGCGGTTCACCCGCACCATTGCCGACCAAGCCGGTGGCGGACCAAGTGACGGTGTTTCCGGGGGTGACAGTTCCGGCATACACCGGGGATTGGGCTGGGGCATAATCTCCGATGCCGTCGCCCAAGCTGGCCGACGTGCCATTGGGCTGGCCCGCCAACCAAGGATCCGATGTGCCAGCAACGACCACCGAGGCCGCGTTAGCCGCCAAGGCCAGGCTCGCAAATGAACCTCCGACAACAACCGACAGCCACAGTTTTCTCATAGTTTTGTTTTTTCGTTCTTGGTTTTGTGAGTTATGCACGCTTAAACACTTAATAAAATTAAATGCTAAATGCCAATCTAGCATTGTTGGTGCCAAGCAGACAGTATATTACACAACATATTGTTTATGAGTCACTTATAGATTTGTTCAGCTCTTTGGAAGGGAGCTTTTCAGTCGAAAAGTGTAAGTTTTTCCGACATTCTTCCCTTAATCCGGCCCGTCACAGCCCACTCTTACATGGTAACAGATTCGTGTTTAAAGGCTTATATTAAAAAATTAGGTAGTGTAAGACATTCCGACAGCGCTGCTTTGCCGATATCATTTCCGACAAGACGTTCATGAGCGCTTCGGAATGCTTCGTCGTCATCCTCGCTGGGAGCACTCCAGTCTGAAGTGATGCGCCTGCCATTTTTGCAACGAAGTTGACTTGCGCTTCGCGCCGGCGGTCGGCCCGCCGGGGGGGATGCGCGGGCCGGGCCGCCTTGTCCAAAGCCAAAGTCCCTGGCTGCAGAACCCCTTTCAACTTTCAGACAGGCGGTAAGCTACTTTGATGTGGGTTCTGTTTTCAAAAGCCACGCTGAGGTTGGAAATTCCGGGGGCGAACCCGCCGGACCTGTTTGGCCGGAGGGATGAATTGCCCGTAATCAGCGGTTTTTCAAGGGTTAACCCCGTTTCTCACGCCGGCCGGGCGGGTTGGCATCCAACCTGCATTAGGACCGGAACAGAGGGCGGGAGAATCCGCCGGACTTAAACACAGTATTTAATTCATTTATGAGAAAAATAGCAATCTACGGAAAAGGCGGAATTGGCAAATCCACCACCACCCAAAATACCGTCGCCGGCCTGGCCGAGAGCGGCAAAAAAGTAATGGTCGTCGGCTGCGATCCCAAGGCCGATTCCACGCGGCTGCTGCTCGGCGGCCTTTCCCAAAAAAGCGTGCTGGACACGCTCCGGGATGAAGGCGAGGACGTGGAGCTGGCGGACATCCGCAACGGCGGGTTCTGCAACACCATGTGCGTCGAGTCCGGCGGGCCGGAACCCGGGGTGGGCTGCGCCGGCCGCGGGATCATCACCTCCATCAACATGCTGGAGCAGCTCGGCGCGTATGACGCGAGCGAAAACTTGGATTATGTGTTTTACGACGTGCTGGGGGACGTGGTGTGCGGCGGATTCGCCATGCCCATCCGCGACGGCAAGGCCGAGGAAATTTACATTGTCTGCTCCGGGGAAATGATGGCGATGTACGCCGCGAACAACATCTGCAAGGGCATCTTGAAGTTCGCCACCAGCGGCAAGGTCCGGCTCGGAGGCCTGATTTGCAACAGCCGCAAGGTGGACAATGAAAGGGAGATGATTCAACAGTTTGCCAAATTGCTCGGCACTCAGATGATTCATTTCGTGCCGCGCGACAACGATGTGCAACGCGCCGAGATCAACCGCAAGACGGTCATTGAATGGAACCCGAAATGCGGCCAGGCGGATGAATACCGCGCCCTGGCCAAGGCGATTGATCAGAACCAGAATTTTGTCATTCCCAAGCCGCTGGCCATTCCGGAGCTGGAAAAGCTCCTGATGGAATTCGGCCTCTACAACTAAACCTCGGGCGTCCGTGGTAATTTGGGGCCGCCGCCGAAAACCAACCAACCAACCAGAAAGGAAATTTTATGTCCGAACCGACCCTCACAGTTCCAACAACCATGCCCGATCCGGCCGCGGTCAAGGCGGAGATGCTGAAGATTTATCCGGCCAAGACCCGGAAAAAGCGTGACCGGCAGATCGTGCTCAACGAGCCGGAGACCCCGCCGGAAATCGGCGCCAATTCGCGCACGCTCCCCGGCATCATCACCCAGCGCGGTTGCACCTATGCCGGTTGCCGCGGGGTGGTCCTCGGGCCGATTTATGACATTCTGCAAATCACTCACGGCCCCGTGGGCTGCGGCTTTTACGCCTGGCTTTCCCGCCGCAATCTCGTCCGCCCGCCCGCCGGCACGACCAATTATCTGCAATACTGCATGAACACCGACATGCAGGAGGACCAGATCATTTTTGGCGGGGAAAAGAAATTGAAGCAGGCCATCCGCGAGGCTTACGACATCTTCAAGCCCAAGGCGATTGCCATTCTAGCCACCTGCCCGGTCGGGCTTATCGGGGACGACATCCATACGGTCGCCCGGCAAATGAAGGAGGAGCTCGGCATCAACGTCATGGCCTTCAGTTGCGAAGGCTACAAGGGCGTCAGCCAGTCCGCCGGCCACCATATCGCCAACAACGGGGTGTTCAAGAACATAATCGGTCTGGATGACCAGCCGGACGAGGCCGAGTTCAACATGAACATTCTGGGTGAGTACAACATCGGCGGCGACGCCTGGGAGATTGACACGCTGCTGCGCAAATGCGGCATCCATGTCACCTCCACCTTGAGCGGCGATGTCAGCTACGACCAGGTGAAAAAGGCGCACACGGTCATGCTTAACGGCGTCATGTGCCATCGCTCGATCAATTACATCGCCGAGATGATGGAGAAAAAATTCGGGATACCGTGGATCAAGGTCAATTTCATCGGAGCGGAAGCGACGGCCAAAACGCTGCGCAAGATCGCCAAGTTTTTCGACAGCAAAAAACTGACGGACCGCGTCGAGGAGGTGATCGCCCAGGAACTGATCGCGTTGCGGCCGGTGCGCGAGGAGATCAAAGGCCGGCATCAGGGCAAGAAGGCCGCGCTGTTTGTCGGCGGCTCGCGGGCGCATCATTACCAGGATTTGTTCCGCGACATCGGCATGGAAATCGTTTCCGCCGGTTACGAGTTCGCCCACCGCGATGATTACGAGGGCCGCAAAGTCCTCCCAACGATCAAGGTGGACGCCGACTCGCGCAACATCGAGGAAATCCACGTCGAGGCGGATCCGCTGCGGTACAAACCCACGCGCACGCCCGAACAAATGGCCGCGCTCCAGGCCGGTGGGTTCACCTTCAAAGATTACGACGGCATGATGACGGAGATGAAAAAGAGCACGCTCATCATTGACGACATCACCCATCACGAGATGGAAAAGCTCATCGAAATCTATAAGCCCGACATCATCGGCTCCGGCATCAAGGACAAATTCGTGATTGAGAAAATGGGCGTGCCCTGCAAGCAATTGCACAGTTACGACTACAGCGGGCCATACGCGGCCTTCACCGGGGCCGTGAATTTCTACCGCGAAGTGGACCGGATGCTGACCACCAAGGTCTGGAAATACATCACGCCGCCATGGGAGAAAGCACCCCGGGAGTCCGTGGCCCTCTGCCACGCCGGGAAAAACAGCGCCGCAAAAAACGAAGAAGCCCAGTCCTGGCGCAAACCGGCCGCAGCGGCCGCTGGCGACCCGGTTTGATTTTTGAACGCTTGAACGCTTCAACCCTTTAACTCTTTAATCCTTTAACCCTTTTAACCCCATAATAATATGCTCGACGGAACCACGGCCGAAATCAAACCGCGCGAGGCGTTGCGGATCAACCCCGCCAAAACCTGCCAGCCCATCGGCGCGATGTACGCCTCGCTGGGCATCCAGGGTTGCATGCCGCACAGCCACGGCTCCCAAGGCTGTTGCGCCTATCATCGCAGCCATCTCACCCGCCACTTCAAGGAACCGGTCGTGGCCACCAGCAGTTCCTTCACCGAAGGCGCGTCGGTCTTCGGCGGCCTCGCCAACATGACCCAGGCGTTGAACAACATCTTCACGATCTATAATCCGAGGATTGTGGCTGTTCACACCACCTGTCTGTCCGAGGTCATTGGCGACGACATACCGATGATGATCAAGAAGGCCACCGAGGAGGGCATTATTCCCGCCGGCAAGGCGGTGATCCATGCGAACACGCCGAGTTTTGTGGGTTCACACGTCACCGGCTTCGCCAGCATGGTCTCCGCCATGGTGCGCTATTTGTCCGAGTCCAGCGGCAAGACGGAGGCGCAATTGCAGGCGGACCGCCAGTTGAACCTGATTCCCGGTTACATTGATCCCTCCGACATGCGCGAACTCAAGCGCATCGTCGAGGAGATGGGGGTCAAGACCGTGATGTTTCCCGACACCAGCGGGGTGCTGGATCTGCCGCAGGACGGTCATTACCGGATGTTCCCCAGCGGCGGGGCCACCATTGAGCAGATCAAGTCCTCCGGCGACAGCGTGGGCACAATTGCGCTGGGCCATTTCGCCTCGCATCCGGCCGCGATGAAGCTGGACGAAAAATGCAACGTCCCCTGCGCGCTCTTGGAACTGCCCTACGGCCTCACCAACACTGACCGCTTCATTCACGCCCTGCGCAACCATGGTGGCGTGGATGTGCCCGGTTCCATCGGCGAGGAACGTGGCCGGTTGCTCGACGCCATGGGCGACATGCACCAATACTTCCACGGCAAGCGCGTGGCGCTGGTCGGCGATCCCGACCATGTCATCGCGCTCACCCAGTTCCTCGTGGAACTGGACATGAAACCCGCCTACATCATCACCGGTTCGTCCGGCAACCACTTCGAGCAACGGGTGAACGAGATTCTCGGCGATCAAGCCACCGACGTGGTGGTGAAGCAAAACACCGACCTGTTCGCCCTGCATCAATGGATCAAGCAAAAGCCGGTGGACCTGCTGATCGGCAACACTTACAGCAAATACATTGCCCGCACGGAGAACATCCCGTTCGTGCGCTTCGGCTTTCCCATTCTGGACCGCATGGGTCACCGCTATTTCCCAACGGTCGGGTACACCGGGGCGCTGCGCCTGATGGAATTAATGAACGACGCGCTGCTGGATCACAAAGACCGCGAGTGCGCCGAAGAAAACTTCGAACTCATTCAATAACCATCTGACGATTGTGCCTCCATTCACTGTCAACCCGGCCTTGCCAACGGATGTGCCCATTCTCCTGGAGATGGTCCGGGAGCTGGCCGGGTTTGAACAGCTCGCCCAGGAGTTGGAGGTGACGGAGGATTTGTTGCAGGAAGCGTTGTTCGGCGAAAATCCGGTCGCGCATGCGCTGATCGCCCGGATGCATGGGCGGCCGGCCGGCTACGCGGTTTTCTTCCGGACCTTCTCCACCTTCGTCGGTCGTCCGGGAATTTTCCTGGACGACCTGTTCGTCCGCCCGCCGTTTCGCAAGCTGGGTGTCGGCCGGGCATTGCTGACGCGCGTGGCGGAAATCGGCGTGGCAACGGGCGGCGGCCGCTTTGAGTGGATCACGCTGCGTTGGAATGAAAATGCCTTCCGCTTCTACCGGAGCATCGGCGCTTCGGTCATGAATGAATGGGCGCTGCTCCGCATGGACGGCCGTGAAGCCGGCCAGCTCATTGGCGCGAAAGGGCGGGTGGCCGTATGATTGAGGTGCTCCCAGCTCGCGCCGCATCGGTCATTGAGAAGGGCGGCGGCCGGCCCGCCGAGATGGCTTGCGGCAAGGCCAGCGTGGCCGGTTCCGTCAGCCAGCGCGCCTGTGTGTTTTGCGGTTCGCGCGTGGTCTTGTATCCCATCGCCGACGCCCTGCACATCGTCCACGGGCCGATTGGCTGTGCCGCCTACACCTGGGATATCCGCGGCGCGCTCTCCAGCGGGCCCCAGCTCCACCGTCAAAGTTTTTCCACCGACCTCCAGGAAATGGACGTAATCTTTGGCGGCGAGAAAAAGCTGGAAGCCGGGCTGCTCGAACTCATCGCGCACCACGCCCCCAAGGCGGCGTTTGTTTATTCCACCTGCATCGTCGGCCTGATCGGTGACGACGTGAGCGCCGTCTGCAAGCGGGTTTCGGAAAAGACCGGCATTCCAGTGCTCGGGGTGCATTCGGAAGGCTTCAAGGGCACGAAGAAGGACGGCTATCGCGCCGCGTGCGACGCCCTCTACAAGCTGATCGGCACGGGGGACACCTCCGCGATCGGCCCGCACAGCATCAACATCCTCGGCGAATTCAATCTCGCCGGTGAGACCTGGGTGCTGCGCGACTACTATAAACGCCTGGGCATCGAGGTCGTCTCGTGCCTCACCGGTGATTCCCGGATTGAGGAGATCCGCCGCGCGCACGGCGCGAAATTGAACCTGGTCCAATGTTCCGGTTCCATGACCAGCCTCGCCAAAATGATGGAACGTGATTACGGCATCCCGTTCAAACGCGTATCCTATTTCGGCATTGAGGACATGAGCGCCGCGCTGTATGACGCCGCCAAATTTTTCGCCGACGCGCCCGAGATCCTGACCCGGGCGCGGAATCTGGTGCGCGACGAGGTTGCCGCCATTTATCCCGAACTCCTGCGTTTCAAGCAAAAGTTGCTCGGCAAAAAAGCGGCGATTTATGTCGGCGGCTCGTTCAAGGCCTTTTCGCTGATGCGCGCCCTGCGGCTCATTGGCATGGAGACGGCCATTGTCGGCTCACAGACCGGTGACCAGGAGGATTACAAACAGCTTCAGGAAATGGCCGATCCGGGCACGATTATTGTGGATGATGCCAATCCGCTGGAACTGGCCAAGTTCTGTCTGGAAAAAAATGTGGACCTGTTCATCGGCGGGGTCAAGGAACGGCCGATCGCCTACAAGCTTGGCATCGGCTTTTGCGACCACAACCACGAGCGCAAGGAGCCGCTGGCGGGGTACATCGGGATGTTGAATTTTGCGAAAGAAGTGTATGCCAGCGTGGCCAGTCCGGTCTGGCAGTTTGCGCCGCGCCGCGCCGGTCGGGATAATTCACAATTCAAAATCCAAAATTCAAGGAGCCCCCAAACTCCAACCTTCAAGCTGTGAAAAGCCGCTTTGCCAAACACCACCGTCCGACGGCCTACGTTAATGTGGCCGGTCTGGCGCAAAGCGACCTAAATGTGGGAACCCGGTGGGGAAAACTGTTGAGCCGGGATGCGGGCACGGCCAATGCCGCCGTTTTTCAGGGAATTTCCGCATTTTCGCGGGAAATAGATAATCTGGCATCCCACTTGCCATAAGGCTGGTAGTTGTGATGAAAACTGACATTCAAGAACTGGAAGAGGAGACCCTGGGTTGCCCCGCAACTTGCGGAAGTCCAGGGGACTGTCAGGGGGTGGACCATTGCCCCGGGCTTCACCGCAGCCGGCGTGAGGAGGCTCCCATTGAAAAGGCCCCCCAAGGGAGCCTCCATGCGTCGGCTGCTGCAAATGAAGATGAGGACGACCCGACGTCCAAAAACTTCACCTCCACGCGCAATGCCTGCAAACTCTGCACCCCGCTGGGGGCCTGCCTGGCCTTTCGCGGCGTCGAGGGCTGCATCCCGTTTTTGCATGGCTCCCAGGGTTGTTCGACCTATATCCGCCGCTACCTCATCAGCCACTTTCGAGAACCGATTGACATCGCGTCGTCGAACTTCCACGAAGAGAGCGCGATTTTTGGCGGCAGCAAGAATTTCTCCCAGGGGGCCTTGAACATCACCCGCCAATACCATCCCCAGCTCATCGGCACCGCCACCACCTGCCTGGCCGAGACCATCGGCGAGGACATGGGGCAACTGGTGCATGACCTCAAGGAAAAACACGGGGCCAACGCTGCCGCGCCGATGGTGCATGTCTCCACCGCGAGTTATCGCGGCACCCATATGGACGGCTTTCATTCCGCCGTGCGCGAACTGGTGACGCAACTGGCGGTGGCGGGTGAAAAGAACCAAACCGTCGCGCTCTTCCCCGGCATGGTTTCCACCGCCGACCTCCGGCATTTGAAGGAAATCTTCGCGGACTTTGGCCTGCCGATGACCTTGCTGCCGGATTATTCGGACACCATGGACGGCGCCACGTGGTCCAATTACGAGAAACTGCAATCCGGCGGCACGCCCATCGCCGCCATCCGCGCGCTGGGATCCGCCGGGACGGCCATTGAGTTTGGGCGGGTGCTGGCCGGGACGGAAACCGCCGGAACCGTGCTGCAAAACAAGTTCGCCATTCCGCGCCGGCTGCCCGGCCTGCCGATGGGCATCCGCGAGAGCGATGCTTTCTTTAGCACCCTGGCGGAAATCGCCGGGGGTGGAATCCCCTTGAAATACCTGGGCGAACGCGGTCGGCTGGTGGACAGCCTGATTGACGGGCACAAGTACGCCTTTGAAAAGCGCGCCGTGGTTTTTGGCGAGGAGGATTTGGTCATCGGCCTGACCGCGTTCCTCTGCGAAATTGGGGTGACGCCGGTGTTGTGCGCCAGCGGCGGCCGCAGCAAGCAATTGGAGAAATGTTTGCGCGCCGCCGCACCGGAATTGCCTGCGGAAACGCTGGTGAAGGAGGGCTTTGATTTTGCGGAAATCGCGGAGACCGCGCCCGGTTTGAAACCGGACTTTCTCATCGGTTCCAGCAAGGGCTATTCCATTGCGCGCAAACTGAACGTGCCGCTCCTCCGCGTGGGCTTCCCCATTCATGACCGCATTGGCGGGCAGCGTGTGCTGCACCTGGGGTATCGCGGCGCGCAGGAACTTTACGACCGCATCATTAACGCCCTGCTGGAAGTCAAACAAGGCAACTCCAACGTTGGTTACAGCTACCTATGATCACCACCACCGAACCGCTCTGCGAGGCGCCCAAGATCGGGCCGATAGATTTCAGCAACCACCCGTGCTTTGACAAGGACGCGCACAAGAAATACGGACGGGTTCACCTGCCGGTGGCGCCGCGTTGCAACGTCCAGTGCAATTTTTGCAACCGGAAATTCGATTGCATGAACGAAAGCCGTCCGGGCGTGACCAGCACCGTGCTGACGCCACCGCAGGCGCTGGCCTATCTTCACAATGTGACGGCCAAACGTCCGGAAATTTCCGTCATGGGCATCGCCGGGCCGGGGGACCCGTTTGCGAATCCCGAAGAGACCATGGAAACTTTGCGGCTGGTACGGCGGGATTTTCCGAAAATGCTGCTGTGTGTCGCCACCAACGGTTTAAACGTGACGCCCTATGTGGATGAGATGGCGGCGTTGCAGGTCAGTCACGTCACGCTGACGATCAATTCAGTGGACCCGGAAATCGGGGGCGACATTTACGCCTGGGTGCGCGACGGCAAACGGCCCCTTCGCGGCGAAGAGGCGGCGGCGGTGTTGTGCGCGCGGCAAATGGACGCGCTGGTCAAACTCAAGGAACGCGGCATCACGGTGAAGGTGAACACCATCATCATGCCGGGAGTGAACGATGATCACATCCCCGAGGTGGCCAAAAAGGTTTCCGCCCTGGGGGCGGACATCATGAACCTGATGCCGCTCATGCCGGTCAAAGGCGCGGTGTTCGAGGAACTGGCGCCGCCGGACACGCTCACAACCGCGCGGCTGCGGTTGCAATGCGGGCTGCTGCTGCCGCAGATGACCCACTGCGCCCGCTGCCGGGCGGATGCCGTCGGCTACGTCGGCGAAGACATGACGACGGAACAGCATGATGCGCTGAAGCATTATGCGAATTCCACGCTGAATCCGGCGGAGGAAAACCGGCGGCCGTATGTAGCCGTGGCGACGATGGAAGGCGCGCTGGTCAATCTGCATCTCGGGGAAGCGGAAAAGTTTGTGATCTATGAGCAGGACGCCGAAATGCCGGGCCGTTTCCGGTTGAAAGAAATCCGCCCGGCCCCGCCCAAAGGGGATGGCGACGCCCGGTGGGCGGAACTGGCCGGCACGTTGAAAGACTGCCGCGCCCTGCTGGTCAACGCCGCCGGTCCGACCCCAATGCGCGTGCTCACCCAGCACGGGCTGAAGGTGACCGAAATGGAGGGCCTGATTGACGAGGGGCTGCGCGCCGTGTTTGCGAACCAGCCGATTCCCCCCGCCCTGAAACGGCGTTTCACCAGTTGCGGCGCGGGGGTGACCTGCAAAGGCACGGGCACCGGTTGCGGCTGAAACCAGACTGATGATTTAACTTAACTTTCAAATGAAACCCTCCCCCAAACTGATCGCCGCCCTGGAAAAACAGGCGAACCACGAATTATTGGCCGCGCAGTCCTATCTGGCGATGGCCTATTGGTCCGACGTTCATCTTCACGGCGGTTACGCCAATTTCTTTCATGAACAGGCGGCCGAGGAACAAATCCACGCCGGAAAAATCCTGAAACATCTGGCCGACCGGGACGTCGTGCCGACGTTGGGCGAGGTGGCCGCGCCAAAGGTGAGTTTTCAGAACCTTGTCGAATTGGCGCAGGCAACCTGCGATTTGGAACGCGCCAACACGGCGGGCATCCATGCCGCCTACGAAACCGCGTTGGCAGAGAAGGATTATCCGGCGCAGGTCCTGCTCCACTGGTTCATCAGCGAGCAGGTGGAGGAGGAGGCCTGGTCCGACAAGCTGCTGGTGAAGACCCGGGAGGCGTCGTGCGCCGGGGCCCTGCTGAACCTGGACCGGCACCTGGCCAAAATTCTCAAGGGCGATGCCGCTGAAAGTTAGCGGAATCTTCCCACCAACAACCATAATCATTCACCAACAAACACATGAGCAAACCCAGTCATCACATATTTGTCTGCGGCAGTTATCGGCCGGCCGGCGCGGCGGGCGTCTGCCACAAAAAAGATTCCTCCCAAATTCTCCAGCACCTGACGATGGAAGTGCAGGACCGCGGGTTGGACGACGTCATGGTCTCCAGCACCGGCTGCATGAACATCTGCGACAGCGGCCCGGTGATGGTCGTGTATCCCGAAGGGCACTGGTACAAGCAGGCGACCGTCCAGACGGCCGAGGCGATTCTGGACAGTCTGGAAGAGAAAACCGCGCTGCCACCGGCCACCCTGTTTGCGTGAAACCCACCGGGATCCATCTCATTGACACCACGCTGCGCGACGGCGAACAGGCGGCGGGAGTGGCGTTTTCGCGGGCGGAGAAAATGGGCATTGCCGCCGCGCTGGCCGGCGCCGGGGTGCCGGAGCTGGAAATCGGCATTCCCGCCATGGGCCGGGCGGACCGGGACGACATCAACGCCGTGGCGGATCTCGGGCTGCCGGTCCGCCTGACGACTTGGTGCCGGGCGATGCGCCAGGATTTGCTGGAGGCCGCGCAATGTCGGGTTCACGGGGCGCATTTTTCCCTGCCGGTGTCGGAAATTCATTTGCGCGCCTGGAAAAAGGACCGCGAGTGGGTGTTGCGCACGCTGGTCGAACTGGCGGCCGAATTCCGCGACACGTTTCAGTATCTTTCGGTCGGCGCGCAGGATGCCTCCCGGGCGGACCGGGGATTTTTAGTCGAGTTTGCGCAGACCGCGATGGTGGCGGGGCTGTGTCGGCTGCGGATTGCGGACACGGTGGGCATTCTCAATCCGTTGCAAACGGCGGATCTGTTTGCCTCGCTGCGGGCGGCCACGCCGGAGTTGAGCCTTGAATTTCACGGCCACAACGACCTGGGGATGGCGACGGCGAACACCATTGCGGCGCTGGCCGCCGGCGCGGATTCGGCAAGCGTGACCGTCAACGGCCTCGGGGAGCGCGCCGGCAACGCAGCGCTGGATGAAGTGGTGATGGCGGCGCGCCTGACGCTGCGGCAGGACTGCGGTGTGGACGCCCGGCGGCTGTCCACGCTGGGGGAATTGGTGGCATGCGCCGCCGGGCGTCCGCTGGCCCCGGACAAACCGGTCACCGGGGCAGGGGTGTTCCGGCATGAATCCGGCATCCACTGCGGTGGCCTGCTGGCGGACGGCGCCACCTACGAACCGTTTGCCGCCGGCGACGTCGGCCACGCGCCCACCGAATTGGTGCTGGGGCGTCATTCCGGCACCCGCCAGCTTCGCGACCGGCTGCGGCGGTTGAACGTTGATTTTCCCGCAGTGCTGCTGCCGGCCCTGTTGGGGGCGGTGCGGCGGTTCGCTGCGGTCAACAAACGCAACCTCACCGACCAGGACCTGCAATCCCTGGCGGACAACCTGAAAAACAACCATGGGCTTCCTGATCTATAAAAAATTCGCCAACGCGCAAACCGTCCGCTATGAGCAACTCCAACCGCTGCGCCTGGCCGGCAAGGACGGCCTGATCGCCCGGCATGTCAAGAGCCTGCCCGCCGCCGACACGCAAAGCTGGAAACTGGGCGCCACCCGCCTGCTCAAGCTGGCCGGGATTGAGGCCGCCGCTGATGAGTACACCATTCTGTTTGACGTGGCGGGCCCCGAGGCCACGAATGTCTGCCTGTACGAACTCACGCGGATTCACGGGAGCAGCCGGGACATCTCCACGCAACTGGTGCTGGATTTTATCGTGGTGGCGGACCGGGAATTTGACGGGGACGCGGTGGCGTACGCCAAAAATTTTGAGATTGCCGCGCCGGAGCGGCCGCGGCAGTTGGGTGAGACCCTCGCCCTCACCGGCGGCCCGGGCGGCGGCGATTGGAAGTGGACGTCCACGTCCCTGCAACTGGGGGCGACAGTGGTGCAGGCGCAGCACGGCCACGGAGGCGGCGAGCCGTGCCCGAACTGTTCCTGCGGCCGGCGCGAGGCGATGAACAAATGATCTCCCATGTGCGTTAAAGTTTCGCCGAAATCTGGTTGTCAGAAAACGTCCTGCGGGTGCGGTGGTCACGGCCAGGCCGCTGTGCCGCCCGACCCGCGGGCCATCCTGGCCCTGAAATTTGACGGGACGGAGATGGAGGAGCATCAATGCCAGTGCGGCGGAAAAAACTGTCCGCGCCATTACCTGGCGTTCACCGGTTTGCTGCTGGGCGGATTTCTGGTGCTGCACTTGGCCATCAACACGCTCGGCCTGTGGCCGGACGTATTTCAGGCGGCGGTCAACCGAAATCACGCGCTGGGACCGCTGCTGCCGGCGCTGGAGATCGGCCTGATTTTTCTGCCGCTGACGATCCATGCCGCGCTCGGGCTGCGGACGTTGGGCCGGGAGAAATTTAGATATGGCGTGGCCAAACATCATCACGGCAGCGATCTGCGCCAGTGGTTGCAGCGGGTCACAGCCCTGATCATGCTGGCCTTCATTCTGTTCCATGTGGTCACGCTGCACCGCTGGTTTGGGGGGCGGTTTGATCCGCACCACGCCTTCAGTTCGGCGGCCCAGGCCGTCTGGCAGTTTTGGCGGGATATGCCCGCCGGGCGGATGAGCAACCTGTGGTTCGCGCAGTTTTATTTGCTGGGCCTCTTGGCGGCGGTGTATCACCTAACCAATGGCGTGGCCACCGGGGCGGAAGTTTTGGGCTGGGTGCGCACCCCGGCGGCGCGGCAGCGGCTCGGGCGCGCCTGTTTCATTGCCGCGCCGGCGCTGCTGCTGGCCGGCATGGTGGCCTGGCAGGCGTTGGCGGTGAATTAAGCTCTGCCTGCCGCTTATCACCAAAAGCCACCTTTGGGTGGCCTTCTGTCTTAAAAGCTTCATTCCGGTCGGATTTCGCCAATCCGGTTTCCCGTCTTGAGTGAATGCCGGCCGCAAGATCCCCTTGTTTTTCAAGGGTTCCATTTGCGCGGTTAAGAAATTCCACGGGTTGGCACTGTTCTTGCAACCAGCGACCCGGAATGACATGATAATGGCAATGCAAGACATAAACATATCATCCAACCCCGTGCAGGCGCGGCGGCTGGCGCGGGAGTGGTCGCAGGCGGAGTTGGCGGAGCGCGCCGGGATTTCGCGGGCGGCGGTCAGCGCCATCGAGGGGGAGCGGCTGTCGCCGTCGGTGGCGACGGCGCTGGCGTTGGCGGATGTGTTTGAATGTTCGGTCGAGGAATTATTCCGGCGCGGCGGAAACGAGCAGCCATCCGGGACTGAGCCCACCTGGGCCTGGCTGCCTCGTGGGGAACCCAGCCGGTATTGGGAGGCCGAAATCGGACACCGCCGTCTGCTATATCCGGTCGAAGCGGTGGCGCTGAATCCGCTGCCGCATGACGGCGTTTGGCAGGACGGCGTGTTGCGGGAAAGCGCCCCCGCCGGTTCGGAAAACACGCTCATCATGGCCACCTGCGATCCGGCGGCGGGGCTGCTGGCGACGGAATATGCGCGGGCCTCGGGCCACCGGCTGCTGGTATTTCCGCGCGGGGGGCGCAAGGCCTTGGAGCTGCTGAAACAAGGGGTCGTGCATGTGGCTGGCCTGCATTATGCCACGACGGAGGACCCCGACCGTAACGCCGAAACCGTGCGCACACAACTGGGCGGCGATTACCGGCTGCTGCGCCTGGCCAAATGGGAATCGGGCATCGCGCTGGCCACGGACAATCATGCGCGCTCGCCGGCAGCGGTGGCGCGGCGGCCGTGGCACTGGGCGGCGCGGGAACCCGGGTCGGCGGCGCGGGAATGTCTGGATGGGCTGCTGGGCAAACGGGAATTCAGCGGGCGTGAAGTGGATGGTCATGCGGCGGTGGCCGAGGCGGTGCGGGCCGGCTGGGCGGAGGCGGGCGTGTGTACGCGTTTCAGCGCGGCGGAGGCGGGGCTGAATTTTCTGCCGGTGCGGACGGAGATCATGGATTTATGTTTCCCGGCCGCCTTCCAACATGATCCGCGCCTTCAGGCGCTGGTGCGATGGCTGCGGGGGCGCGCCTGCCGCCGGCTGATCAGCGAACTGCCCGGCTATGACGCGCGGGAAACCGGGGAAATGGTCACCTGCTTATGAATGCCTCCAAGAACACCCCAACGGAACTCCGGCTGTCGGAAATCGGTCGCGTCCACTCGCCTTTTCGCCAGGCGACGGGCACGCCCATTCAACCCTGCCGGGCCGGGCCGTCGCCGGGATATGTCATCCTGCGCCCGGAATTTGTACCGGGTCTGGCGGACCTGGCAGGGTTTGAACGCGTCTGGCTGATTTACTGGTTTCACCGGGCATCGGCCCCGCAACTGCGGGTGGTGCCTTATCGGGATACAGTTGAGCGGGGGCTGTTTGCCACCCGGGCCCCGGCGCGGCCGAATCCGCTGGGCCTGTCGTGCGTGCGGCTGTTCAGCATTGAAGGGAACATCCTGCGTCTGGGCGAGGTGGATATTCTGGATGACACGCCGCTGCTGGACATCAAGCCCTATGTGCCGCAGTACGACAATTATTCCATTGAACGCTGCGGCTGGGTGGACACCGTGCCGGACCGGCCCGTGGTGGCCGACGATCGGTTTGAACGCAAAGATTTACGACCCGGAATGGGCATTTTCCGACCTACAAACTAAAAACATGAAAAACACCAAGAAACGTTACCTGACCCTCCATCGAAAGCTGAAATTAACTCTCCCGCTCACGGCGGCCACCCTGCTGGCGGCGGTTGCGCCAGCGCAGACCACGCCGGGCGGGGGCAATGGCGCGCCCGCCAACACCAGCCCGACCTCTACCAGTCCGGTGGGGGATTATTTCAGCAATTGGTTTACGCGGGTTTCGGCGACGCGGGCGGAGCAGCCGCACTGGATCACGCCTCTGGCCACCGTCACCCCCCGGTTGGAGGAGGAGCTGCGCTACGACCAGACGTGGTCGGCGGTCCCCGGCGGGCATTCGCTGGACAATTATGACAGCGGCAAGGGGGTGGAACTCATTCCCTGCGAGAAGGTGGAACTCATCATCGGCCTGCCGGCCTGGGAATCCGAAAACACGAAGCCGGTCAAAAGCGGGTGGTCCGATCAGAGTTTCCTGCTGAAATACCGGCTGCTCTCCGCCAATGAGGAGAACGGGGATTACATCCTGACAGCCTTTTTGGGCGTGGGCGTGCCGGATGGCAGCGATGACTATTCGGCGCATTACTATACTGTCACCCCCACCATTGCGGGGGGCAAAGGCTGGGGGGATTTTGACATTCAAAGCACGCTGGGAGTGTCCATCCCTGACAACGGGGGGGAGCGCATCGGAGCGGGAACCCCGCTGGCGTGGAACACCGCGTTTCAATGTCGCGTCATGAAATACTTCTCCCCGGAAGTGGAGGCCAACTACACCTATTGGCCGGATGGCGAACACGAGGGGAAAAGCCAGCTTTTCCTCACCCCAGGTCTGCTCATCGGTCGCCTCCCCATCGCCGGGCGGGTGGGATTGACCTTTGGAGCCGGCGTGCAAGTTGCGGTGACGGAAAAACCGCTGGATCATCGGAACATCGTGCTGACCGCCCGGCTGCCTTTCTGAGGGCGGGTGACATGGTGATTGACAGGGTGAAAAACCAACGTAAAATTCAGCATGTGGCCCGGCTGCCGGGGAATGACCCGGGTGCCCATCGCGGATGGAGGAAGGCCATCCGGAGCTCTTTGACATGAACGGTGATGAGTGATGGGTGAAACATAAATTTCCACACCCGAAATTCAAATTCCAATGAAGATCCCTGCCTCAACGCTCAAGGCCCGGGCGCCAGAATTCGACCAAATCCGACTAAATCCAACCATTGACAGGCGGAAGTCCGACCGGGTTGCGGTGAATAACGGTTAATAACGCCAAATATCGGTAAATAACGGTGGGAATTTTGAACCGGTGCCACTAGGGCAGAGGGGACGAATGTGCGAGGCCGGGCCGGAGCGGCCATGCTGAGTCCGGCTGAGTCCGGCTGAGTCCGGCTGAGTCCGGCTGAGTCCGGCTGAGTCCGGCTGAGTCCGGCTGAGTCCGGGCAAAACGAATTCTTAACCGATAGAAACCAAAAAAACTAAGAAAACAACTCAAAATATATGAAAATAAGCGCGCGTAACATCCTCCAAGGCAAGATCAAAAGCGTCAAGAAAGGGCCGATCAGTTCGGTCGTCATTTTGGAAATTGCACCGGGAGTGGAGATTGTGTCTTCCATCACGAGTGATTCGGTGACCGCCCTCAAGCTCAAGAAAGGCCACGCGGCTTATGCCGTCATCAAGGCCTCCAGCGTGTTGCTGGGTGTGGATTGAAGCCCGGCCATGAAAAAAGTTCACCAGTTGCTGGCCGCCGTAATCCTGCTGTTGACGGTCACTGCGGGGCCCGCCGCCAGTGTCACGGTGTTTGCCGCCTCGAGTTTGACGGATGCGTTGCAGGAAATCGCGGCCACGTACGAGCAGCAGTCAGGGGACCAGATTGTGTTCAACTTTGCGGCTTCGGGGACGCTGGCGCGGCAGATTGAAGCAGGCGCGCCGGCGGACCTGTTCCTCTCCGCCGACAAGGCGCGGGCGGACGCGCTGGAGCAAAAGGGGCTGCTGGTGAGCGGGACGCGGATTAATTTGCTGGGGAATTCGCTGGTGATCATCACGCCGCCGGACCAAGGGACCGTGCATTCGGCGGCGGACCTGACGAACGCGGCCTGCCAGCGGGTGGCGCTGGGGGAGGTGAAATCGGTGCCGTGCGGAACCTACGCGAAGGTGTATCTGGACAAACTGGGGTTGTGGACGGAGGTGGAGCCGAAGGTGGTTTCGTTTGACACGGTGCGTGCGGTGCTGGCGGCGGTGGAATCCGGGAACGTGGATGCGGGCTTTGTCTTTAAAACGGACGCGATGATTTCCAAGAAGGTGAAGGTGGCGGCGGCCATTGCTGCGGCGGACGGCCCGGAAATCACGTATCCGCTGGCCTTGGTGAAAGACGCGCCGCAAGCGGCGGCGGCGAAGCAATTCGCCGCGTTTCTGGAGACGGGCGCGGCGGCGGCGGTGTTTGCAAAATTTGGGTTCGTGGTGCGGCCATCACCGTCAGGGCCATGAATGCGGCGGACTGGCAGATTGTCGGTTTCACTTTGCGCATGGCGCTGGTCGGTCTGGCGCTGGTGCTGCCGCCGGGGTTGGCGCTGGCGTGGTGGCTGGCGAAACGCAACTGCCCCGGGAAGAGTTTGGTGGAAACCTTGGTGACGCTGCCGTTGGTGCTGCCGCCGGTGGTGACGGGGTTGGTGCTGCTGGACTTTTTTGGCCGGCACGGGATGGGTGGCTGGCTGCACCGGACGCTCGGTTTGGACGTGGTGTTCACCTGGCGGGCGGTGGCGGTGGCGGTGGCGGCGATGTCGCTGCCGCTGTTTGTGCGGTCGGCACGGACGGCGTTGGAGGAGGTGGACGTGAAATATGAACAGCTCGCGCGGACGCTGGGCGCGGGGGAGTGGCGCATTTTTTTCACAATCACGCTGCCGCTGGCGCGGCGCGGAGTGTTGGCGGGGGTGCTGTTGGCGTTCGCCCGGGCGCTGGGGGAGTTTGGCGCCACGATCACGGTGGCCGGGAACATCCCGGGACGGACGACGACGCTGCCGGTGGCCATCTACGAAGCGGTGCAGGCGGATGAAGACGGGCACGCCTGGACGCTGGCGGCGGTGTCGGCGGTGATCGCCTTTACGGCGGTGTTCCTCAGCGAAAAACTCTCCCGCCGTCGCCGATGAACCGCGAACTGCTTACCGCCACCTTTCGCCGGCGCTTTCCCGGCGGCCCGGAAATTGCCGTGGACAACCTGCGGTTGGGCGGCGGCATCACGGTGCTCTTCGGGGCGTCGGGTTCGGGGAAGACGACGATCCTGCGCTGCCTGGCGGGGCTGGAGCGGCCGGACGAGGGGGTGATTCATTTTGACGGGCAATGCTGGTTTGAGCCGGCGCGGCGGATTTTCCGGCCGGCCCGGGAGCGCAACGCGGGCTTTGTGCCACAGGATTATGCGTTGTTTCCCCATCTGACGGCGGCGGGCAACATCGGCTACGGTCTGGACCGGTTGTCCGCCGCGGAACGGGGGCGGCGGGTGGCGGAAAATCTGCGGTGGCTGGGGCTGGAAGGCCTGGGCGGCCGGCGGCCGCGCGAGTTGTCCGGCGGGCAGCAGCAGCGGGTGGCGCTGGCGCGGGCGGTGGTGCGGCGGCCGCAATTGCTGCTGCTGGATGAGCCGTTTGCCGCGCTGGACACGCCGGCCCGGCTGCGGCTGCGCGGCGAGTTGCGGACGCTGCTCCGGCAGACCGGCATTCCCACGATGCTGGTGACCCACGACCGGTATGAGGCGCTGGCGCTGGGCGACGAGGTGGTGGTGCTCCACGGCGGGCGCAATGTGCAGCAGGGCGCGCCGTCCGAGGTGTTCAGCCGGCCGGTGAACCTGGCGGTGGCGGAAATCACGGCGATGGAAACGATCCGGCCGGGCCGCATCCTCGAAACCGGCGAAGATCTGGCGACGGTGGCCGTGGGGGACGCCCGGCTGATCGGTGTGGCGGAGGTTCCGCCAGCCGTGGGATCGGGCGTTTATGTATGCATCCGAGCGGAGGATGTGATTTTGACGGGGGCGGACCCGGTGCCCTCCAGCCCGCGCAACAGCCTGGCCGCCACGGTGCGGTCGCTGGCGCGCGAGGGGCCGTTGGTGCGCGTGGAGCTGGACTGCGGTTTTCCCTTGGCGGCGCTGCTGACCCGGCCGGCCTGCCAGGAACTGGCGCTGCAGGAAGGGGTGAAGGTGACGGCCCTGATCAAGGCGCCGCAGGTCCATCTGATTCCCTTCGCCCGCTAAAACGCGGCGGCGGGACCTCGCGGGTTAACGTGACGGGACTTTTCAATGGCGGGCGAAGCGGTTCGCGGGTAACCTGGTGGCATGGCGGATTCCCGCATCAACAGCCTGTATGTCCATGTGCCGTTCTGTGCGCAGAAATGCGGGTACTGCGCGTTTTACTCCGAGGCCGCCAGCGGCGAGCTGATCAACCGTTACGTGGCCGCACTGGTCCGCGAACTGGAGCTGGTGGCGGACGAGTTGGCGCCCCGGACGATATTTTTTGGCGGGGGCACGCCGTCGCTGCTGAACCTGCGGCAATGGGAGCAGATTCTCAAGGCGATGGAACGGCTGAATTTGCTGGGGGCGGAGGAGTTCACGGTGGAGTGCAATCCGGCGACGGTCTCGGCGGACAAGGCGAAGGTGCTGCGGGATTTTGGCGTCAACCGGGTTTCGATGGGGGTGCAGTCGCTGGACGAAGATTTGCTGGACCGGCTGGGCCGGGTGCATTCGCGGGCGATGGCGTTCAAGTCGTACGATGTGCTGCGGCAGGCGGGGTTTGCGAACGTGAACCTGGACTTGATGTTCGCCATCCCGACGCAGACCATGGCGGTCTGGCGCGATACGTTGACCGAGGCGCTGGCCATGCAGAGCGAACATCTGTCCAGTTACGAGGTGATCTACGAGGACGACACGCCGCTGTACGCACAACTGCAGGCGGGGCAGTTTTCCGTGGATGAGGCCCTGGCGTGCGAGATGTGCGAGGAACTGGTGGCGCGGGCGACGGCGGGCGGGCTGGCACAGTATGAGGTCGCCAATTTCGCGCGGAATGGGGGGGCGGCGGCGCGTTCGCCGGACGATCCGCTGGCAGGGGTTCCGGCGCGGGCGTGCCGGCACAATGTGAATTACTGGCGCGGCGGATCGTTTCACGGGCTGGGGCCGAGCGCCACGGGTTATGTGCGGGGGGTGCGGACAAAGAACTGGTCGAACACACCGTTGTATTGCGAGCAACTGGAGAAGGGTCGGCGGGCGTTTGAATCGAGCGAGGAGCTGTCGCCGCTGCGGCGGGCGGGGGAGACGGCGGCGTTCGGGCTGCGGATGAACACGGGCTGGCCGTTCGGGGAATTCACGCGGGTGACCGGGTTTGACCTGCGCCGGGAATGGGCGGGCGAGATGGATCAGATGGTGGAGCGCGGCTGGGCGGTGCGCGGGGCGGAGCGGTTCAAGCTGACGCCCCAGGGCCTGCGTTTTGCGGACGCCGCCGCCGAGCTGTTTTTGCGTTAGGGGGGAGGGTGGCCGGCGCGGCGGCGCCGAAGATGCGTTCGTATTCGCGCAGGAGATAGGGGTCGGTCATGCCGGCGATGTAATCGCATACCGCACGGTGAAAGCCGGTCTTGCCGATGCGTTTGCGCGCACCGGCGCCGATGGCTTTGGGGTGCTCCAAGTAATGGAGGAAAAGTCGTTCCAGCATCTTCACCGCGCGCCGGTTGGGGCCGTGGACCACGGGGTTGTAATACAAATTCTGGTAGAGGTATTTGCGCAGCTCGAGATTGAGTTCGCGGCGTCCGGGGCTGTGCCGCACCAGGGGTCTGGCCAGCAACCGCACCGCGTCCGCCGAGGTCACGCCGGACCGGGCGATGAGGGCTTCGGTGGTGTTCACCACGTCGTTGATTTGCAGGTCAATGATGGTGCGGATGGTGAAGGAGCGGCGGCATTCATCGGGCAGGGCGCCGTGTTCGCGCCGGACCAGCCCCGCCGCGTGCCGCCACAGCCGCACGTTGCGGGTGAGGTCGGTTTCGGAGAGCAGTCCGGAATCCAGACCGTCATCCAGGTCGTGGCTGTTGTAGGCGATCTCGTCGGCGAGATTGGCCACCTGGGCCTCCAGCGACGAGTTGCGGGCGTGGAAATGTTTGCGGCGGCCCGGATGGTCGTAGGCGGTGTGGTGTTTGGCCAGCCCCTCGCGGACTTCCCAGGAGAGATTCAGGCCGGGGAAATCAGGATACTTCTGTTCGAGCACCTCCACGATGCGGAGGCTTTGGCGGTTGTGTTCAAAGCCGCCGTGGTCGCGCATCAGCCGGGCCAGCACATGCTCGCCCTTGTGGCCGAAGGGTGAATGGCCCAGGTCATGGGCCAGCGCGATGGTCTCGGCCAGGTCGGTGTTCAGTTTCAGGGCGGAGGCGAGGTTGCGCGCGATGGCGGCCACCTCGATGGTGTGGGTCAACCGGGTGCGCAGGTGGTCGCCGGTGCCGTTGAGAAAGACCTGGGTTTTGTATTCCAGGCGGCGGAACGCCCGGGAGTGGATCACGCGGTCACGGTCGCGCTGGTAGTCGGTGCGCCAGAGCGGGGCGGGTTCGGGGTGGGCGCGGCCGCGGGAGTCGGCGCAGAACTGGGCGTAAGGCGCGAGCAGTTGCCGTTCGATTTGGTGCAAATCTTCCCGGGTGCGCGGCATGGCGGAATAAGGTGAAGGCGGGGCGAACGCCCCGGTCAACTGGCCAGGACTTGCTGCACGGACAACCCGCGCAATTCAAACAACCGGCGGATGGTGTCCTCAATCAGGTTGTTCGGGCAGGAGGCGCCGGCGGTGATGCCGACGGTAATTTTGCCGGCGGGCAGCCAGTGCTCCGTTTCCACCTCCTGCTTGAGGTGCTGGTCGTAATGGAAAATCAACTTGTCCGAGACCATCTTGGCCGCGTTCTTGATGAAATACGTGGGCAGCTTGGCCTCACCCATTTCCGCCAGGTGGGAAGTGTTGGAGGAATTGTAACCGCCCACGACAATCAGCAGGTTGGGCGGGTCCAGCAGCAGCTTCTCCAGCGCGTCCTGCCGGTCCTGGGTGGCGCCGCAAATGGTGTCGAAAAAGCGGAAATGCCGGTCAATCGCACCCTCGCCATATTTCTGGATCATGGCCGTTTTAATGCGACGCTGGACCTCCTCCGTTTCACCGCGCAACATGGTGGTCTGGTTGGCGACCCCGACGGCCTGCAGATGCAACTCCGGGTCGAACCCATTTGAATAGGCCCCGGTGAACCGTTCCAGAAATTCGTCCTTGTCGCCGCCGTGGAGGATATAATTGCACACGTAGTCCGTCTCCGCCAGGTTATAGACGACCAGGTAATGACCGTTGCCGTAGGCGCGCGCCTGGGAGGTGGTGGCTTTGGTCTCCTCGTGCTTGGCCTTGCCGTGGATGATGCTGGTGACATTCTCCTTGGAATACTGGCGCACCCGTTTCCAGACACTCATCACGTCGCCGCAGGTGGTGTCCACCATTACGCAGCCCTTGGCCTCGAGCTTCTTCCGCGTGCCCACCTCGGTCCCAAAGGCCGGGATGATCACCGCATCGCCGGATTTCAACTGCAGCAATTCCTCCTCCGAGGGCTTGGGCGAGATGATCTGGATGCCCATGTTGCGGATCTGGTCATTGACCTCGGGGTTGTGGATGATTTCGCCTAGCAGGTAAATGGGGGTTTCCGGCGCGACATCCGAGAAATATTTCCGGGCGGCGTACGCCAAATCGATGGCCCGTTCGACGCCGTAGCAAAAGCCGAATTCCTTGGCCAGTTTCACCGTCAAATCACCGGCGGACAGCACGCTGCCGTGGGCGCGGACCCGCTCCACCAGTTCGCTGCGGTAGTGCGACAGGACCTGCGCCTGCACCGCCTCCATGATGTCAGGACGACGCAGGTTGATTTTTTTCTGGTCGGTGTCGTCCGTTTGCAAAAGGCCCGGGCTCAACATATCCCTTAACTTAGCCCGGATGGTGGAGAATGAAAAGAACTTCATTGTTTTGATGAAGCAGGCCCTCAGCATGTCTGCATGGTGGATTCGCCGACGGGGGCGGCGAGTGAAATTCCACGGACCGATGGAATTTGATTGCGCCCCCGCGAAATCATGGGATGATGGGGCAAGTCGGAGCGTAGCTCAGCCTGGTAGAGCACTTGCTTTGGGAGCAAGACGTCGCAGGTTCGAATCCTGTCGCTCCGACCATTTTCTTTTCTCCCCTTGGTTCGGCCGGCCCGCCCGAAGTGGTGTTTTTTAGTCATTTCTGCAACTGGTGAAATATTTCTCAAGTGGACAAAAGAGGACAGAACGGCTTCCCGGAATATCCCGCCCGCCAAATATTTGGCGGTTTAGGCCCAATAAAACCGGGGATTTTTCAATTAATTGAGTTTTGGCAGATGGCTGGCATCGTCATTGCTTAAGTCACAAATGTGCCTGTCCCAGCCTTGGAAAGTTGGGAAAGGTGCATCCTCCGGGTGGGGGATGACAGGACCACCGGAAATCCGGGCGCAACGATGGGTCTGGAATGACGCGGCTAAACAAACAATGAACCAAATATGAAGAAAATTGAAGCAATCATCAAACCATTCAAGTTGGAAGAAGTGAAAGACGCCCTGAGCGAGATCGGCATTGAAGGCATGACCGTCAGCGAGGTCAAGGGCTTCGGCCGTCAGAAGGGGCACACGGAAATTTACCGGGGCAGTGAATACACGGTGGATTTCCTGCCCAAGATCAAAATCGAACTGGTCATCACCGATGCCCAGGTGGACGCCGCCGTCGCCGCCATCATCAAGTCGGCCAAGACGGGCAAAATCGGGGACGGCAAGGTGTTCGTTTCGCTCGTGGAACAAGCCGTCCGCATCCGCACCGAAGAAAAAGGTGATTCCGCCGTATAAACCCAACCCATTTGAACCTTACTCAAATAAATAAAATGAAACGACACATACTGACTCTTGCTTTGCTGGCCACCACGATGCTGGGCGCCCTGACCGTGCACGCCGCCGACCCGACCAACGCGCCCGCTGCGACCACCAATGCGGTGGTGGCCGCCCCGGCTACGCCGACGCCGACCAACCAGCCGACCATGGAACAACGCCTGGAATCCATCGAGGCCTACTTCCAGGACACCGACCCGACCGCTCCCTACCGGGACACCAACGGCAACTTTACGGTGACGTTCACCAACGGCTCGTATATCATCAATACGAACCTGATGAACAGCACCGGGGGCATCGCCTCGTATCCCGGCGCGGGCCACAATGCGTGGCTGCTGACCAGCACGGCGTTCGTGCTGTTCATGACCCTGCCCGGGCTGGCGCTCTTCTACGGCGGCTTGGTCCGCCGCAAAAACGTGCTCTCCGTGCTGGCCCAGTGCTTCCTGATCACCGGCCTGGTGACCATCCTGTGGGTCATCTGCGGGTACAGCCAGATTTTCGCCGGCACCGGTGCCTCGGCCAAGGAGGACGTCATCAACGGGATTGTGGGCAGTCCCACCATTGCCTGGATGATGAACAACGTCACCTCCGCGCCCAACCCGCTTTACTCGTCTTGGGTGTCGGAAAATGTGTACGCCATGTTCCAATTGATGTTTGCGGTGATCACCCCGGCGCTGATCATCGGCGGCATCGCCGAGCGCATGAAATTCTCCGCGATCCTGGTGTTCATGACCTTGTGGATGTTCGTCATTTACTTCACCCAAGGCCACATGGTCTGGGGCATCAACGGCCTGATGAACGGCTGTTCCAACGCCAACGCCAAGATTCACGCCATTGACTTCGCCGGCGGGACGGTGGTGCACATGACCTCCGGTTGGACGGCCTTGGTGCTGTGCCTGATCTTGGGCAAGCGCATTGGCTGGGGCAAGGAAAACTTCGCGCCGCACAGCATTGTGCTGTGCTACATCGGCACGGGCATGCTGTGGGTGGGCTGGTACGGGTTCAACTCCGGCAGCGCCGTGGCGGCGGACGTGATTGCGGCCAACGCCTTCACGACGACCACGATCGCGACCGCGGTGGCCTCCTTCGTGTGGCCGATGGTGGAATGGATCGTCAAGGGCAAGCCGAGCGTGCTCGGCTTCTGTTCCGGTGCCGTCGCCGGGTTGGTGGTGATCACCCCGGCCTGCGGTTACGTCACGCCCCAGGGCGCGATCCTGATCGGCATCGCCGCCGGGATCATCCCATGGTTCTTCGTGTACAAAGTCAAGGCTTGGTTCGGTTATGACGACGCCTTGGACACCTTCGGGGTGCATGCCATTGGCGGGACGCTGGGGGCGATTATGACGGGCATGCTGGCCCGGAATGCGGCGAACGCCAACTTGGCGACCAACCTGAGCAAATACGTCACGGACAGCTTCTTCCAACCGTTGGTCTGGGAACAGGTCAAGGCGGTGGGGGTGACCCTCGTGCTGGTGATTGTGGGCACAATCGTGATTGCCTACATCACCAAGGCCTTGGTGGGTCTGCGGCCGACCGAGGAAGTGGAAATGTCCGGTCTGGATCTGGCCGAACACGGTGAGGAAGGCTATCACAGCTAAGCCTGCGGTGGTTTAAACCCGCGCCGGTGGTTGACGCAAGTCGCCACCGGCGTTTTTCTTTTGGAACAGGCCCGTCCCCAAGCGCAGGAACACGCGGTGGGGGAGGACGGTTGGAACTTGCCATGGTTCGCCCGGCGGCGGATTTTGCCGTGCCCGAGAACGGTCACTCTCCGTCGCCTACACCACTTCGACGACCAGCGCCGTGATATTATCGTGTCCGTCCTGCGCCAGGGCCGCCTCGACCAGCCGTTGGGCCGGATTCCCGGCCGGCCGCAGCAGGTCCGGCAGCAGGTGGTCGTACAATCCCTCCACCAGTCCGTCCGTGCAGATGAGAAAAACGTCCCCGGCGGCGCAGGGCACCGAACCCACCTGCGGATCCACAAACTGATTGTTCCCGCCGAGCGCTTTTTGCAGCACCTTCCGCCGCGGATGGGTCCGGGCCTCCCGCTCATTGATCCGACCCTCCCGGAACAGCCAGCCTACATGGGTGTCATCGTGCGTCAGTTGTCGGAGGGAGCCGTGGCGGGACAGGAGATAAATCCGGCTGTCGCCCACATGGCCGAAATACACCCGGCCGGGTGTGAACCAGCACAGGCTCAACGTCGCCTCCATCTCCGCGCACTCCTCATAACAATCGCCCAGATATCGCAACGCCCGGTGAACTTGTCGGAACACCTCCGTCAACACCCGCCCGGCGGCCGCCTCGTTCGGCCGTTTGAATTTCTGGAACGCCCGCGGCAGCAGGGTGGTGAGCTTGTCCACCGTGATCCGGCTGGCATATTCCCCGGCCATGGCCCCGCCCATGCCATCGCTGACCGCAAAGGCAAAGTCCCCGTCCGCGAGGCCGGACCAGCCGGTTTTGCCGAGCAACCGCACCTCCCGGGCGTCAAACTTCAGCCCCAGAAAGGCGTCCTCGTTGTTCGGCCGCACCCGGCCGCGATCCGTCTGCCCGTGCCATTTCAGCCGGCGGTTTTCCACGGTGCGGGCGGCGGCCCGGGAGAGGTTCTTCATCGTGCCGGCCATTATTTGGTTTCCCCCAGGATGGTGGCAAATTCAAAATCAATGAGGCAAAACCGCCCGTCGGAAGCCCGGTACGTCACGTTCCGCATGTCCGGGTCATCATGGCGCACGCCGTAGGGCGTCAGTTCGGCGAACAAGCTCTGCCGCCGTTCTTCGTCCAAATGATCCACCCGGCTGCCGCAATTGGTGGTGATGATCTTCAATTTTTTGGGGTCCGCGCTCAACAGGCGCGGCACGAACGTGCAGCCGCGATTTTCCAGATGCCGCAGCACCCGCACCTCGTTGTCAAAACGCGTCCGGGCGTCCGGGCCATGGTAAGCCTTGTACACCCGCCCATCAAAACCCAGATGGACGGTCGCGCGGAGCGTGTCTTTGACTTGCAGCATAACGGCCCGCTCCAGTGAGCGCCCAAGCGGGCCGGATGACAATCAAAAAATGGGCCGGGCAGGGTGGCGGGGTGGCGACTGGGCGGTTTAACGCCGGATTTAACGCCGGACAGAGTGGATTTTCCGGGCGGGTGGTGTACACTGCTCACCACAACTATTGAAAGCGCTCATCGAAACCAGAAACACGCGCTCCGAACGGGTCTTTCTCGTCGGGGTGGAACACAAGGCACACACCGGGGTGGAGGTCCGCGAATCGCTTGCCGAATTGGGCGAGCTGGCCGTCACCGCCGGCGCGGAAATCATCGGCGACGGCACCCAGAAAGTGGAGTCCCTCTCCCCCGCCACGTTCATCGGCAAGGGCAAGGCGGAGGAGTTCGCCAAGTTCTGCAAGCAAAACAATGTGGATACCGTGATTTTTGACGATGAGCTTTCCCCCGCGCAGAGCCGCAACCTGGAAAAGATTTTCGAGTGCAAAATCCTGGACCGCACCGCGCTGATCCTGGACATCTTTGCCCAGCGCGCCCGCACCCGCGAGGGTAAATTGCAGATTGAACTGGCCCAGCTCCAGCACTTGCTGCCCCGCCTCACCCGGTTCTGGGGGCATCTCTCCCGCCAGTCCGGCGGCATCGGCATGCGCGGCGGCGAAGGCGAATCCCAGCTCGAAGCCGACCGCCGGAAGGTCTCCGAGCGGATTGACAACCTTGAGCATGATCTGGACTTGGTCCGCCGCCAGCGGGCCACCCAGCGCGCCGGCCGCCAGCGCAGCAACTGGCCGCTGGCCTCCATCGTGGGCTATACCAACGCGGGCAAATCCACCTTGCTCAACCAACTCACCGGCGCGGAGGTGCTGGCGGTGGACAAATTGTTCGCCACCTTGGATCCCACCACCCGGCGCCTGCGCCTGCCCACCAACCAGAACGTCCTGCTGACCGACACCGTGGGTTTCATCAAAAAACTGCCACACGGGCTGGTGGAGGCGTTCAAGGCCACGCTCGAGGAGGTCGTGCAGGCGGACCTGTTGCTGCACGTGGTGGATGTCAGTCATCCGTTGGCGGAGGAACAGATACTGGCCGTGAACACCGTGCTGGGGGAAATGGGGGCGGCGGAGAAGCCGGTGCTCATGGTCTTCAACAAAATGGACCGGCTGACCGGTGCCGTGCCCGCCGGATTGCGCGAACAGTTCCCCCACGCCGTCGGCATCTCCGCCAAAACCGGCGAGGGCCTCCCGCAATTGCTGGCGGAACTGGGCACCCAGCTCCGGCCGGTCCGCGACGTCCTGGACCTCCGCGTGCCGCAGGAGGAGGCCGCCGTCATCGCCCGCATTCATGCCGTGGGCCAGGTGATGGCCAGCCGCTACGGCGGCAAAAACGCCCGGTTCAAAGTCCGCATTCCGCCGCACCTGCGCGAGGAGTTTTCGCCGTTTGTGGTGGACGCACCGTAAAATTTTCCAATCTGCGGCTTGATTCCTCCCGACAATCGGCGTTAAGTTTTGGGCCGGAACTCAACCTCCATTTATTATGTCACAAACCGGCCGCCAGTCACTGAATATAAGCAAGGTGCTCTGCGTCATCATGGGGGGCGGACAGGGCACGCGCCTGTTTCCCCTGACCAAGGAGAGGGCCAAACCCGCCGTGCCGCTCGCCGGCAAATATCGCCTGGTGGACATCCCCATCTCCAACTGCATCAACTCCGGCTTCCGCCGCATCTACATCTTGACGCAGTTCAACTCCACCTCGCTGCACGGCCATATCTCCCGGACCTATAAATTTGACCAGTTTTCCAGCGGTTTCGTGGAAATTCTTGCGGCGCAGCAGACGTTCACCAACACCTCTTGGTACGAGGGCACCGCCGACGCCGTCCGCAAAAACCTCGTCCATTTCCTCAATCACGATTTCGATTACCTCATCATCCTCAGCGGTGACCAGTTGTACCGGATGGATTTTCGTAAGGTCATCGCGGAGCACATTGAGAACGAAGCCGACATCACCATCGCCACGCTGCCGGTCGCGCGCAAGGAAGCCAGTTCCCTGGGCATACTGCAGATCGCCGATGACCGCCGCATCACCCGGTTCGTGGAAAAGCCCAAGGAAGACGCCGTATTGCAAACCCTCAAAATTCCGGCGGAACTTCAGGCCCGCCTGGGGATTGAGGGCGGGGGCGAATCGTATCTGGCCTCCATGGGCATCTACGTCTTCAACCGCCGGCTCATCAGCGAACTGCTCGACAATCCACTGTCCGACTTTGGCAAGCACATCATCCCCCACGCCATCAAATCGCACCGCGTTTTCTCCTACATTTTTCAGGGCTACTGGGAGGACATCGGCACCATCCGCTCCTTTTTCGAGGCCAACCTGGATCTTGTCTCCGAACTCCCCCGCTTTAATTTCTTTGACATGGAGGCGCCTGTGTTCAGCCGGCCCCGTTTTCTGCCCGGCTCAAAAATTAATGGCGCCCAGATTGACCACGCCTTGGTCACCGACGGCTGCATCATCAACCACGCCGTAATCCGCAGCACCATCGTCGGCTTGCGCACGACCGTTGGTGAAGGCACGGAACTGCACCGGGTCATCGTCCTGGGCGGCGACTATTACGAATCGGCCGAATCCGTCGCCAAGCACGAACAGGAAGGTCTGCCCCGCATTGGCATTGGGACCCACTGCAAAATCGAGAATGCCATCATCGATAAAAACGCCCGCATCGGCAACCACGTCACCATTTCCCCCGCCGGCAAACCCGAGAATGTGGATCACGCCCTGTATTTCATCCGCGACGGCATTGTGATCATACCCAAAAACGGCATCATTCCGCACGGCATGGTGATTTAGCCGTGCCAACCAATCCTGATGATGGACGAAAATGAATTATCCGGGCGGCAATACGATCCGTATGGCCGGCCGATTCAGCCGAGTTTCTGGGGGAGAATTAAAAAATTTCTCGCCCCCATCGGCGTCGGCATCGTGGCGTTTTTCAAATTTCTGGCGCCCTTGAAGTATTTTCTCTGGCCATTGATCAAGACCGGCGGTTCGATGATCATCATGATCTGGGTTTATACGATGCGTTGGGGCTGGCGGTTTGCCGCCGGGTTTGTGCTGCTGATTTTCGTCCACGAATGCGGCCATTTGCTTGCGGCCAAACGGATTGGCTTGAAGGTTGGCGCCCCGGTGTTCATTCCGTTCATGGGCGCCTTCATCGCGCTGAAGGAGGCGCCGCGCAACGCGTGGATTGAGGCGCAGGTCGGCATCGGGGGGCCGTTGTTGGGAACGGTGGGGGCGGGGATTTGCGAATTAATCCATCTCGTCACCGGCAATCCGCTGTTTCGTGCGCTGGCTTACTCGGCATTTTTTCTAAACCTGTTGAACCTGATGCCGATCGGCTTTTTGGACGGCGGACGGGTGGTCACCGCGCTGTCACCGTGGCTTTGGCTGGTGGGGTTTGGGGTTTTGGTGGTTGTGCTGGTGACGTCCCTTCCCAATATCAACTTTCTGCTGGTGCTGATTCTGATCGTGTCCCTCCCGCGGCTGTTTTTTCTCTTCCGCCGGAAGTCCGAGGCGGAACTTCGCTATTTTGAGGTCACACCCACTCAGCGGTGGACGATGGCAGCCCTGTATTTCGGCCTGATCGCCGTTCTGGTGCTGGGGATGGCCGCCACGGAATATGCCGGGTGAAGCATTTCCATGCGGTCAGAATCCCAGCCGGGCGAGTTCGGTTTGCAGGGAGAGTTGGAACTGCTGCGCATCGGCGGCGGTGAGTTTGTAGCCCGCCACTTTGGGTGCCAATCTCACGCGTCCGTCTTGATCCAGATACCAGTCGGCGCTCTGACCGTCGCTGAAGGTGACCTTGCCGCTGACGATGGCGCCGGGTTTGGCGAGATGATCCACGGTGACATTCACGCCGCCGGGCGCGGGCGCCAGCCCGTCTTCGGATGTCAGGGGCGCTTTGGCTTCTGGGGCCGCCTCCGCCGGGGGCGTCACGACTTTGGGCGGCTCCGGGTCGCGGGGGGTGAGTTTCAAATCATCCACCAGGAAACGGACCTCCATGTAGGTGAGTTTTAAACCCAGTTCGCTTTGGAGTCGGCTTTGGATTTCGGAGAGCTTCGCCCCGGCGTTGATCCAGTCCGCGACTTGCTGACGTTGTGCTTCGGTTAAGTTCATAGGCTGCTGGTGATCCAATCGTAGCCGCGGGCTTCCAATTCCAAGGCCAGGCTTTTGTCACCGGTCTTGACCACCCGGCCGTCCACGAGCACATGCACAAAGTCCGGGATGATAAAGTTTAGCAGGCGCTGGTAATGCGTGATGACCAACTGGCATTTGTCCGGCCGCTTCAGCTTGTTCACGCCGCCGGCCACAATGCGCAGGGCGTCGATGTCCAGGCCCGAATCCGTTTCATCCAAGATGGCCAGGGTGGGCTCCAAAACGGCCATCTGGAATATCTCGGCTCGTTTCTTCTCCCCGCCGGAGAAACCTTCGTTCACCGAGCGCTTGAGCAGGTCGTCCTTGAGTTCCAGGAGTTGCATCTTGTCCTTCACCAGGTTGAGAAACTCAATGGCGTCCAGCTCCGGCAGGCCGTGGTGCTTGCGGATCTCGTTGAGGGCGGCCTTGAGGAAGTAGGTGCTGTTTACGCCGGGGATTTCCACGGGATATTGGAAGGCGAGGAACACACCTTCCCGCGCCCGTTCTTCGGGGTCGAGTTCCAGCAGGTTTTTGCCGCGGTAAATGACTTCGCCGCCGCTGACGTCGTAGCCGTCGCGGCCGGCGAGGACTGCGGCCAGGGTGCTTTTGCCGCTGCCGTTGGGGCCCATGACAGCATGGACTTCGCCGGGGTTCATGGTCAGGCTGACGCCCTTGAGGATTTGTTTGCCCTCCACGCCGGCGCTGAGGTTTTTAATTTCGAGTATGGGGTTGCTCATGGGTTAAAGAATCATCCGACGCTGCCCTCCAGGCTGACGCCCAGCAATTTCTGGGCTTCGACGGCGAACTCCATGGGGAGTTCCTTGAACACTTCCTTGCAGAAGCCGTTGACGATCATGTTGACGGCGTCCTGGGTGGCGATGCCCCGGGCATTGCAGTAGAAAATCTGGTCCTCACCGATTTTGGAGGTGGAAGCCTCGTGTTCGACGCTGGCGGAGGTGTTTTTGACCTCGATGTAGGGAAAGGTGTGGGCGCCGCAGTTGGCCCCGATCAGCATGGAATCGCACTGCGAGAAGTTGCGGGCCGAGGCGGCGCCTTTGCGGATTTCCACCAGGCCGCGGTAGCTGTTCTGGCCGTGCCCCGCGGAGATGCCCTTGGAGATGATGGTGCTGCTGGTGTTTTTGCCGATGTGGATCATCTTGGTGCCGGTGTCGGCCTGCTGATAATTGTTGGTGACGGCCACGGAATAAAACTCGCCCACGGAATGGTCGCCCAGCAGGACGCAACTGGGGTATTTCCAGGTGATGGCGGAGCCGGTTTCCACCTGGGTCCAGCAGATTTTGGAGTGGCGGCCCTTGCAAAGGCCGCGTTTGGTGACGAAATTGTAAATGCCGCCGAGGCCGTTGGCATCGCCCGGGTACCAGTTTTGCACGGTGGAATATTTGATTTGGGCGTTTTCCAGGGCGACCAGTTCGACGACCGCGGCGTGCAACTGATTTTCATCGCGCATGGGGGCGGTGCAGCCTTCCAGATAGCTGACCTGCGCGGCTTCGTCCGCCACAATGAGCGTCCTTTCAAACTGGCCGGTGTTGGCCGCGTTGATGCGGAAATAGGTGGACAGTTCCATGGGGCAGCGGACGCCCTTGGGGATGTAGCAGAAGGAGCCGTCGGTGAAGACGGCGGAGTTGAGCGCGGCAAAAAAGTTGTCGGTGTATGGCACCACGGAACCGAGATATTTCTTCACCAGGTCGGGATGGTCATGGACGGCCTCGGTGAAGGAGCAGAAGATGACGCCTTTTTCGGCGAGCTGTTTGCGGAAGGTGGTGCCGACGGAGACGCTGTCAAAGATCGCGTCCACGGCCACGCCGGCGAGGCGTTCGCGCTCGCGCAGGGGGATGCCGAGTTTCTCGTAGGTCTCCAGCAGCTTGGGATCCACCTCATCCAGGCTTTTGGGGGCGTCCTTTTTTTGCCTGGGGGCGGAGTAATAAACGATGTCCTGATAATTGATTTTCTCGTGGTGGACTTTGGGCCATTTGGGCTCTTCCAAGGTGAGCCAATGGCGGTACGCCTTAAGCCGCCATTCGGTCAGCCATTCCGGTTCATTTTTCTTGCGGGAAATCAGGCGGATGGTGTCCTCGCTCAGACCGGGCGGGGCGGACTCGGTTTCCACGTCGGTGAAAAAACCATATTTATATTCCGTTTTAACCAGGTCCTCAATTGTCTCGGTGGCGGTGCTCATGGGAGATTATGCCTTTCGGGTGCCGGCGCGGACTGCGCAGGAATGTGAACGGCGATGGCGTTCACTCTCGAAAGGACAATGTAACGGAGCCGGAGGCTGAGTCAAGATTTAGAATCAGGTTCCGTGCGGGCCGGCCGGGCATAGACGCTGACGCGGGCGGGCGGGAGGTTTAACCAGATGATTTTGGAGGCGTGGAGCCGGAACCGGCCGGCCCCGCGCACGTACTTATTGCGAAGGTTGTAGCTGAACTGCACCCAGTGGCCTTGGGGCAGCAGAACGGCCTGGATTTTTTGGGCGAGCGCCTCAGCCTGTTCCATGGAGAAATTCAACAGCGGGAGGCTCGAGATGACGGCCCCGACGCCATGGACAGGGGGGGTGCAGGCGGGCAGCAAATCATCCAAGTGCCAGGCATCGCCAGCGATGATGGTGGCGCGGGGGTGACGTTTGCGGAGCAGCCCGGCCAGGGCCGGGTTGTGTTCGATGGCAATCAGCCGGTCCTCGCGCAGACCGTGTTTGAGCAACGCGGCGGTGACGGAGCCGGTGCCCGGCCCCAGTTCGAGCACGTAGCACTCCGGGTCCGCCGGCAACCAGGCGGCCATGGCCCCGGCCAGTTGGGGGGAACTGGGCGCCACCGCCCCGGTGCGCTTCGGGTTGGTGATCCATTCGCGCAGAAACAGGCTTGAGTCTGTAACTGCGGCGATCAGCTTGTTGGCCATGGGGTTGCCGGTTGGGTTTGGAGCTCTGTTTATAGGATAGAGAATAGTTGATCCGTAACGCTTTGCCCATAAAAAAATCATTTGCCCCCTTCCGGAGCGGGGTTTGGCTCCGTGAGCCGCAGCCGGTTCGTCGGCCGGCCAATGCGGGAAGGCCGCCCGGACCGGTCCTTGCCGGTGTCCCGGCTGCGGGTCGCCGACCCGCCGGACTTGTCCGCCGGCGTCCGGCGGGATAACGGCGGAAAAAGCGAAACTGTGATTTTGGTTATTTATGGTTGTTTTTGGTTATTTTTCATTCAAAAATGTTACATAAATACTTTATCATTAGCAGTTTATGAATATTTTGACCCTCTCCGCGTCGTTCTGGC
>Ga0302320_10003364_pt1 | contig 37293 bp, 36 predicted proteins | sample Bog_T0_3_FD_202130 | JGI IMG/M metagenome (GOLD analysis project Ga0302320, IMG submission 202130) | Peat permafrost microbial communities from Stordalen Mire near Abisko, Sweden - Bog_T0_3 | ecosystem: Environmental > Terrestrial > Soil > Wetlands > Peat | place: Sweden: Abisko, Stordalen Mire... | reverse complement strand
CTTGGAATTCCTGCAGAAGGAAGGTCATCTCAGCCCGACCATCCAGTTGAGGACGGGCCCTATGCCACAATAGTTCCGGAGAATTACCCATGGCCCTCAACGCCCAGGAACTGGCCCAACCCTTGATCACGTTCTCGGACGAACTCTGCCGGTCCCACCTCGACGAGGAGTACGCCCAACTCGCCAGGGTCCTACTCCTGAAGCTGGCCCGCAAGCGCCCTTCCCCTTTGCTCAGAGGAAAGCCGGCCATCTGGGTGGGAGCCGCCATCTACGTCATCGGCCAGAACAACTTCCTCTTCGACAAGTCCCAGACCCCCTTCATGCGTGGGGAGGACCTTGCGGCGCTCGTGGGCGCGGCGACCAGCACATTGACCGCCAAGGCCAAGGAAGTGCGAAACCTGGTGCGGATGCGCCAGGGCTTCGACCCGGACTATATCTGCCCATCCCGACTTGCGGATATTCCTAGTATCTGGCTCATCACGGTGAATGGGTTCATCGTGGACGCCCGGCACCTGGAACCAGAGATCCAGGATGAACTCCATCGGCGGAAGCTCATCCCCGACCCTGCCGTACTGAGGTGCTGAACCACGCATGGTGGCCTCCTCTACCAGCAGCTTGGCCTTCCGGGCTTCCAGCACGATGATCTGGGCATTGGTCGAAGCTTCAGGAGTGGTTGACCCAAGGGGTGCATTGTCTGGCCCTTCAGCCAGTAAAGGGTAACTACCGTAGCAACTATTCGTTTGGGTGGGGGACGGAGGGCTGAGACGCAACCGGGCCCTGCCGGGGACGCTTCCGAAAGCCCGTCCCCAACCAACCCAAGAACAGGAACGGTGGGCGGCCCGATATGCCCGATCAGGCTGGTGGGGAGGTGAATTCGGATCGTGGAAACCCACCGGGAGAATCTCGGAAGGTGACGATCTTTACGTGGTTGACCGCCTCTGTCGCGGGCTGGCCAGGAACAGATAGTTACCACCTGTTTACCATGGCAAGCAAAAAGCCCGATCTCCCGGGCCTAAGTGCTTTGTTTTCTGGTAGGGCTAACGGGATTCGAACCCGTGTTACCGCCGTGAAAGGGCGGTGTCCTGACCCCTAGACGATAGCCCCATGGGTGTGGGTGTGGGTGTTCGGGTCTGGCCTTGCTTGGGGTGGTACGGGTGGGATGGTGAGCCCAGCCGGACTCGAACCGGCGACAATCTCCTTAAAAGGGAGGTGCTCTAACCAGCTGAGCTATGGGCCCATGCCGTTGCCGGCTGAACGGATAGTTTGCCGCGCTTCGCCGGCAGGGTCAAGGGCCGGTTGCTGCGGACGGGCGCCCGGCGGGGGCCAGAGCGTCCGGGCGTCGGAGCATCAGAGCTTGACGCCTAGCCTGCGCAGGGCGTCTTCCACTCGGGTGTCGCCGGTGTCGTATCCGACGATGGTCTCGGCCACGAGGCCCTTGGCGTCGATGATGTAGGTGGTGGGGATGCCGCTGACGTTGTACCGGGTGGCGAGGTTGGCGGGGGACTTGCCGGCCGGGTCGTAGCCGAACTTGAAGCTGAAGTCGCCTTTGTGCTTGAGCATCCAGGCGTCATAGGCGCCGCGCTGGTCCCAGACGCAGACGCCCAGGATGGCCACGTTCTGGCCGGCCACGGCCTTGGCCACTTTCTCCATGTGCGGCAGGGACTTCTGGCAGGGGGGGCACCAGGTGGCCCAGAAGTCCAGGACGACCACTTTGCCGTGCTGGCTGGCGAGGTTCATGGTGCCGCCGCCGTAGGCTTCGGCGCTGATCTCGGGGGCCTTGGTGCCGGGCTTGAGCAGCTGGGGCTGGCCCTGGGCATGGAGGCCAAGGCCGCAGGCGCAGGCCAGGGCGAGGGCGAGGTGAAGCTTCCTGAAGGGCATGGTACCTCCGGCGGTCTAGGGGCCGACTATAACAGGATCGGTCGGGGGCGGATCCTGCGCCAGGATCTCCCGCACCAGCCGGGGGGTGTCGTAGACCTTGGCCAGGGCCTCCAGGATGGCGCGGCCGTCCACGGAGACGGCCCGGTTGGCACGGGGATCGTAGTAGAACCGGCCGGCCACGGTGGCGATGTTGCCGTCGAACACGAGCCCGGCCAGCTCGCCCCGGCGGTCCAGCACCGGCGAGCCGGAGTTGCCGCCGATGATGTCGTTGCTGGTGATGAAGTCGAGGGGGGTGGCGGGGTCCAGGGCGGCGCGCCGCGCCATCCAGCGGGGCGGCAGGGCCCAGGAATGGTCCTCGGCGTCGGGGCCCCAGCCGTCGGCGCGGTCGTAGAGGCCGCCGAAGGTGGTGAAGGGCTGGAGCAGGGTGCCGTTGCCGGGGCAGCTTTCCACCGATCCGTAGCTGATCCGCAGGGTGAAGCTGGCGTCGGGGTAGTCGGCCTTGCCGGACACGGCGAACCGGGCCTGGTCGATGCGGGCGCCGGCCTCGGCGATGGCGCTGTCGGCGTCCTCGTTCTGGCGGCGGTAGGGCCGGGACAGCCGCTCCAGCCTGCGGGCCAGGACCACCATGGGGTCGGCGCTGGCCTTGAAGGGTCCGGGGGCGGACCGGGCCAGGTCGGCCCGGGCGGCGGGATCCAGCAGCCGGGTGCCTGCCACCAGCGCGCGGGCCCGCTCTCCGGGGGAGTTGCCCTCCAGCAGGGCGGCCACGATGGGGTGGGCCGGGCCCAGCTCGTCCAGGGCCGACCGCAGGCCCTCTTCCAGAAGAGCCTGCTCCACTCCGGGATCCAGCTGGTCGGAGAAGGCCAGGCCGGCCTGGACCTTCTCCAGGTCCCGGGCGGTGCGGTAGGCCAGCGCCCGCCGGGCCGCGGGCCTGGCCTCCTCGGCCTTCCAGCGGGCCACGCCCAGGGCGAAGCCCAGGGCCCGGCTCCCGCGGCCGTCCAGCATGGCAGTCTCCCGGGCGATGGCGCAGCGGGCCTGCACCGCCTTCTGCACCTGGGCCCAGCTCTGGCCGGTGCTGGCCTGCAGCCTGGGGTCCTGGGCCACCCGCGCCCTGAGCTGGCGCTCGGCCTCGGCCACCCGGGCCATGGCCTCCGGGTCCTTCAGCCCGGCCAGCTCGTTCTGGCAGACCTTGTACGAATTCTCCAGGGTCAGGAGCTGGGCCGACACCAGCCGGGCCTGCTCCGGGCCGCGGGCGGCGAAGGCGTGCAGGGCCTTGCGGGTGCGGTCCAGGCTGCGCAGCCTCTGCGGGTCCAGGAGGTCCCGGGCGGCCTCCATCTGGGCCAGGGTGTCCAGGCGGGAGGTGCGGCCGGGATGGCCCACCACGAAGGTCAGGTCGCCGGCCTTGAGCCCGTCCCGGGACCACCGGAGGTGGTGGGCGGGGTGGTAGGGCCGGCCGTGCTCGTAGACCCGGAACAGCGCGAAGTCCAGGTCATGCCGGGGGTAGGTGAAGTTGTCCCAGTCCCGGCCAAAGGCGGCGATGCCGTACTCCGGGGCCATGACCAGGCGCACATCGCTGTGCACCTGGTAGCTGTAGATCCAGGTCTCGCCGCCGTGGTAGAGGGTGACCGGCTCGCTGGCGAGCCCGGTGCGGGCCTCGGCCTCCTGGACCAGGCGCGCCAGCGCCTCCCGGCGGGCCCGGCCGGCCTCGGCGTCGGTGGACGAGGGCTTCACCGCCTGCTTCAGCATGGCGCTGACGTTCTCCATGGCCATGAGGGTGCGCACTTCCAGGCCGGGCACCGGCAGCTCCCGGGCCCGGTCCGGGGCGGTGAAGCCGTCCTTCACGTAGTCGTGGGCCGCGTCGGCGATCTTCTCGATCCAGCCGTGGGCCACGTGGTGGTTGGTGAGCACCAGGCCGTCGGCGCTGATGAAGGCGCCGCTGCCGCCGGGCAGGCGCAGGGCGGAGAGCCGCGCGTGCTCCAGCCAGGCGGCGTCCGGAGCGAAGCCGTAGCGGGCCTGGATCCGGGCGGCGGGGACGTTGTCGAAGGTCCACATGCCTTCGTCCCCGTGCAGGGAGGCGCTGAGCAGGACGGCAAGGGACAGGCGGAGGGCGGTTCGCTTCATCTTTGCAGCCTACCCAGGCCGGGGAGCAGCGGGCAAGGGGTTCAGCCCACCTGCTGGCGCAGCCCGGCCTGGGCTGCCACCAGGCGGGCCAGGGTCAGGCAGGCGGTGAGGCCGGGGGATTCGATCCCCAGGAGGTTCCACAGGCCCTTGACGCCGTGACCGGCTTCGCCCTGGATCAGGAAGTCCTTGGCCGAATCGCCGGGGCCCTGCAGCTTGGGCCGGATGCCCGCGTAGGCCGGCTGGAGGCTGCCGTCGGGGAGCCCGGGCCAGTAGCGGCGGATGGCGGCGTAGAAGCCGTCGGCGCGGGCGGGGTCCACATCGTAGTTGATGGTGTCCACCCACTCCACGTCGGGGCCGAACCGGGCCTGCCCGCCCAGGTCCAGGGTGAGGTGCACGCCCAGCCCCGCTGCCTCGGGCACCGGGTAGACCAGCCGGGAGAAGGGGGCGGCGCCGGACAGGCTGTAGTAGTTGCCTTTGGCGTAGTAGAGGGGCGGGATCGCCTGGGCCGGGACGCCGCGGATGGCGCAGGCCACTTCCCGGGCCTGGAGCCCCGCGCAGTTGAACACGTGCCCGGCCAGGATGTGCATGGGCTCGTCTCCGCCCACTTCCAGCTCCACGCCGCCTTCGGCCGCCGCCCCGCCGGTGACCGGGCTGCGGAACACGATGGCGGCGCCGTGGTCCTCGGCGTCCTGCAGCAGGGCCTGCATCAGGCCGTGGCTGTCGACGATCCCGGTGGAATGGGAGAACAGGGCGGCCACGCAATGCAGCCTGGGCTCAAGGGCGACGGCCTGCTCCCCCTCCAGCCACTCCATCTCCGGCACGCCGTTGGCGGCGGCCTGGGCCTGGATTTTGCGCAAGGCGTCCAGCTGGGCCGGCGAGGCGGCCACGATGAGCTTGCCGCAGCGGTTGTGGGCTATGCCCCGGGCCCGGCAGTAGTCATACAGGGAGCGGTTGCCCTCCGGGCAGAGGCTCGCCTTGAGGGTGCCGGCGGCGTAGTACATGCCGGCGTGAACCACTTCGCTGTTGCGCGAACTGGTGCCGGTGCCGAACCGGTCCTCGGATTCCAGGATGATCACTTCCCGCCCGGCCATGGCCAGTTCCCGGGCCAGGGCCAGCCCCACCACCCCGGCGCCGATGACGACGCACTCGATCCGTTCCATGGTAGCTCCCCGCAGTCAAGAGATGGGCATGGAGATGGTGAGCGTGGTGCCTTTGCCCTCCCCCTCACTGCTGAGCTGGACGGTGCCGTTCATCATTTCCATCAGATGCTTGCAGATTACCAGACCCAGCCCGGTTCCGCCGTACTCCCGGGCGTGGCCGCCTTCGGCCTGGACGAATTTCTGGAACAGGTGGGCCTGGGTCTCCCGGCTGACGCCGATGCCGGTGTCCACCACCTGGATGGTGACTTCGCCGATGCCGCGCTCCACCACGACCTTGACGGAGCCGGCCTTAGTGAACTTGAGGGCGTTGGAGACGAGGTTGAGCAGCACCTGCTTGAGCCGGCCCTCGTCCACCGTCACCTCGGGCACGGCGGCCAGGTCCTCGGGCCAGATCAGCTCGACTCCGGACCTGCGCGGGTAGGCCGCGACGATGCTCTTCACCTCGTCCATCAGGCCGGCCAGGCTCTGCGAGCCCAGCTCGATCTGCATCCGGCCGCTCTCGATCTTGGCCAGGTCCAGGATGTCGTTGAGCAGTTCAAGCAGGTGCTTGCCGGACGCGTAGCTGTCCGCCAGCATCTGGAGCATCTCCTCTTCGTTGTCGTACAGCCCGTCCATGACCAGCCGGGTGAAGCCCAGGATGCCGGTGAGCGGGGTGCGCAGCTCGTGGCTGGTGAGGGCCAGGAACTCGCTGCGGAAGCGGTCGGCCTCCAGCAGCGCGGCGTTGGCCTTCTCCAGCTCGTCGGTCTGGATGCGCAGGACGTCGCGCTGCTCGGCCAGGTCGCGGAACAGCCAGGCGTTGTAGATGCTCACCGCCACCTGGCGCTGGAGGATGGTGAGGGTGTTCTCGTCGGCTTCCAGCACCCGCCCGGTCTCCAGCCCGATGATGGCGAAGCCCATGAGCAGCAGCTGGTTCTCGAAGGGCACGAAGTAGAGGTCGGGCCGCCCGGCGGTGGTGAGCGGGTCCAGCAGGCCGCCGTGCACCGCCGGCTCCAGCCACTGGTCCTGGAACAGCACCAGCGGCGCGTTGGGGAACGGGTTGGGGGCGGGCAGGTGCATCTGGCCCCACTCGGCCCGGTCCATCCCGTGGCCGGCCCTGGGCTGGTAGGTGGCGCCGGAATCCTCCAGGATCCAGACGACGCATTTCTTGGCGCCGAACTCCTGGACGAACACGTCCAGCACCACCCCGGCCACCTGGGCCACCTTGGGGGTGGCCGCGAGGATCTCCGCCACCCGCTGCAGCACGCTCATCTGGTGGCCGCGCCGGGCCAGGCTGCCTTTCAGCTCGGCCAGGTCCTGGGTCAGGTTCGAGATCTGGCGCTGGGCATGGAGCAGGTCCACCAGGAGCTCGGCGCTCTGTTCCTTGTTCATGCCGCCGGAGGGCCCGACCGGGGCGACGGGGCGGGGCGGGGGCGGGTTGGGCTTCGAGGGCGGGGCTGGGGGGTTGGCCATTGAATCCTAGGATGGCCAGAAGGCCTCGGTTTGCAAGTGGCTGTTGCGAATTGGCCGGGTCCCGGCATGGCCCTCCGGCGGGCGGAAGAATGGCCAGACGGGCGCCACGACTAGCTCTTGGCTTGTTCCGGGCCCGGGAAATCGTCACACTCCTTCCAGGGAAATGGTGGACTTCGAGTCCCGGGTCCGAGTGACGGAACAACCCTTGCCATTCGCCTTCCCCTGTTCCAGAACCAGGCCGCGCCGATGAATGCTGTCCTTGAAAGCGAACTCATCTCAAGATCCCAACAGGGGGACGGCGATGCCTTCAGCAGCCTGGTGGGGCCGTATCTTGGATTATTCTATGCCGGCATCCACCGGATCCTGCAGGACACGCTGGACACCCAGGACGCCCTGCAGGAAGCCCTGATGAGCATCCATAGCGAACTGCCCAGGTTCCAGGGCAAGAGCAAGTTCTCCACCTGGGCCTACCGGATCTGCATCAACGAGGCCCTGATGTTGCGGAGATCACGAATCCGCCGGCGGGAAGACAATATCGAAGATTTTATGCCACGTTTCTCCCCTGACGGGCATCTCATCAATATGGAGAAGATGCGCGACTGGAGCCAGGACGCGCTGGCATTGGTTTCCGTGGAATCAGAGCAGATGCGGGCCAAGATCCGGGAGGGGTTGAATCAATTGTCCGATGAACAGAGAGCAGTCTTCATTTTGAGGGACCTGGAAGGGATGGACACCAACGAAGTGGCCCACGTGCTGGGCATCAGCAGAGGGCTGGTACGCCAGCGGCTGCACCGGGCGCGACTCGGACTCAGGGGTATTCTGGACGCTTTCATGTCGGGGAGACGCTGATGGGCATGCTTTTCACCTGCGAGGAGACGGTGGCGGCCCTTTCGGACTACCAGGACGGCATCCTCCCCCTGGGGCCGTTCCTGAAGACCCGGGCCCACCTGTTCAACTGCCCCGGCTGCCGGGCGCTGCTGGCCACCCTGCGGGCGCTGCCGGCGCTGGCCGGTCCCGCCCTGCGGGAGGATATCGGCCGGCGCGAGGAGATCGGCGCGCGGGCTAGCCAGGCCCTGGATCGGGCTCTGGCCCGCCTGGCCCAGGGCGAGGCGCTGGTCCCCCCGGAGGCGCGCCAGGTGCTGGAAGCCGACCCGGACCTGCCCATGCGCCTGCTGGCCTCCACCCACGAACGGCTGGTGCGCAACCGGGCCGCCGCCGGCGCGCCCTACCCCCTGCCCCAGGACATCCTGGACCTGCTGCCGCCGGCGGAGCATTGGCGCTGGCAGGACGGCGAGGGCGGCCTGCGCAAGGCGGAACTCTGCTCGGACCCCCGGGGCTCCCGGCTGCTCCTGGTGTACGCCCCCCCAAGTTCGGCCCTGCCGCCGCACCGGCACCTGGGTTCCGAAAGCATCCTGGTGCTGGACGGCGCCATGGACGACCAGGGGCGGGGCTGCGCCCGCGGCGACTGGATCCACCACGGGGTGGGCTCCTGCCACGCCCCGCGCATCGCCGCCACCGGATGCTGGTACCTGATCCGGGAGCAGGGCACGGTGCTGCTGCTAGGACCAGCGGCCTAGGACGCCGGCCTCCAGGTCCTCCCGGCTGGCCACGCCGCGGTCCAGCACCAGGCTGGTGACCAGCTTGGCCGGGGTCACGTCGAAGGACGGGTTGAACGCCGGGCTGGCCTCGGGCGCCCAGCGCCGGCCGCCGAAGCCGCGAACCTCGTCCGCGTCCCGCAGCTCGATGGGGATGGCCGCGCCGTCCGGGCAGCGCAGGTCCACGGTGGACCAGGGCGCCACCGGATGGAACGGCACGTCGTGGTAGCGCGCCTGCACGGCCAGCCCGTAGGTGCCGACCTTGTTGGCGAAGTCGCCGTTGCGGGCCACCCGGTCGGCGCCGGTGAGAACGCGCTGCACCCGCCCTTCCCGCAGCAGGATGGCGGCCATGCTGTCGGTGATGAGGGTGTGCGGGACGCCGGCCCGCGCCAGTTCCCAGGCGGTGAGCCGGGCCCCCTGCAGCAGCGGCCGGGTCTCATCCACGAAGACGTGCGCCACCAGGCCCGCCTGGAAGCCTCGCAGGATCACCCCCAGGGCGGTGCCGACCCCGGCGGTGGCCAGCCCGCCGGAGTTGCAGTGGGTGAGCACCGCCTCCCCCGGCCGGAACAGGGTGAGCCCGTTGCGGGCCATGGCCTCGCACAGGGCCACGTCCTCGGCGAAGATGGCCTCGGCTTCGGGCCCCAGCGCGGCCGGGCCGGCGCTCTCAAGGACGGCGGCCATGCGCGCCATGGCCCACATGAGGTTGACCGCGGTGGGCCGGGCCTTGGCCAGGGCGGCCGCGGCCTGCTCCAGGGCGGCGGGAGCGGCGCCGGCCTCGGCCATGCAGGCCAGGGACAGAGCGGCGGCCACCCCGATCAGGGGCGCGCCGCGCACGGCCAGGCGCTTGATGTGCTCGATCATGGCGGCGGGCTCTCCCGCCTCCAGCCAGAGCTCCTGGTCCGGGAGCAGGGTCTGGTCCAGGATCCGCAGGGTCCGCCCGTCATGGCGCAGGGCCAGGGAATCCATCGGCCTCACAGCAGCCTCCCGCCGGCCTTGGCGCGGGCTTCGCGCAGCGCTTCCAGCTCCGGGCCGGGCAGCGGCCGGGCCCCGCCCAGATCGAAGGCCGCCTTCAGGATCTGGGCGGCGTGCTCCAGCCGTTCCAGGCCGTTGTAGGCTTCCTCCAGGGTATCGCCCCAGGCCAGGGCGCCGTGCCGGGCCAGCAGCAGGAGCCGGTGCTCCGGCAGGAACGGCGCCAGATTCTCGCCCATGGCCGCGGTGCCGGGCCGGGCGTAGGGCACCACCGGAACGCTGCCGGCGGCCAGGATCAGCTCGGGCAGCGCGTCCCCGGGCAGCCGCTCCAGGTCCGGGAAGGCCAGGGTCCAGGCGATGGCCGTGGGCGGATGGGCGTGCACCACCGCTTTCGCCTCGGGGCAGGCCCGGTACACCGCCAGGTGCATCAGCCGCTCGGTGCTCGGCCGCCCTTCCAGCACCGTGCCGTCCAGCGCCATCCAGGCCAGGTCGCCCGGCGCCAGGCCGGCCTTGGCCACCCCCGAGGGGGTGATGGCGATCCGCCCATCCTCCATCCGCAGGCTCACGTTGCCATCGGCCGCGGCCAGGAGGTTCCGGGCATGGAGGCGGCGGCAGACGTCGCAGAGAGTGGCAAGGGGATCGGGGCGCATGGACGGCTCCAGCATAGCAAAGCGGTCCAGTATAGAGGTTATTAATGATCCCCATGGCGGCTGCCGCGCGTATGATTCAAACTAGTTCGAGACCCCGGGCGAATGGGCCCGGCCGGTCCACCCGCCTGGAAGCTATTTGTGACCATCAACCTGTCGCCCCGCAGCGAATCCGTACTGAAAACCCTCATCGAAACCTACCTGGTCCAGGGAGAGCCGGTGGGGTCCAGGCTGCTGTCCAAACTTCTGCCCGGCTCGCTCTCCTCGGCCACCATCCGCAACGTGCTGGCCGACCTGGAGGACGCCACCCTGGTGCACCAGCCGCACACTTCGGCCGGCCGGGTGCCCACCGAGAAGGCCTACCGCTACTATGTCGACCGCTGGGTCAAGGCCACCGAGCCCGGCCCCGCCATGGGCGCCCGGCTTTCGGCGGCGTTCGAGGGCATGGGCGACCCCGAAGGGGAGGCCCAGTGGGTGCGCCACGCCAGCAAGGTGCTGTCCGATGCCATGGAGGGCATCTGCGTGGCCCTGCCCACCCATCTGGCCACCAGCCGCATGGTCCGGCTGGAGTTCGTCTCCATCGGCGCAGGCAAGCTGGTGACGGTCTGGGTGGGGACCGACGGCGAGGTCGAGCACCAGGTCATGGACAACATCTGGGCCTTCTCCAACGAAGTCCTGGTGGAACTGGGCAACTTCGCCTCCGCGCATTTCGCCGGCTGCTCCCTGCGGGAGATGCGCGACCGGCTGATCGCGGCGGTGGAGGAGCAGGCGGACCAGACCCAGCGCCGGCTGTCGGCGGTGGCCCACCGCATGGTCCTGCCGCCCCAGCGCGGGGGCTCCCCGGTGGTGGCGGGCCTGGGCATTCTGGGCCGGATCCCCGAATTCGGCGACGCCTCCCGGTTCCGCGAACTGGTGGATGCCTTCGAGCAGCATGAGCGGCTGGCCCACCTTCTCAACGCCTTCGCCCAGGCCGCCACCCGGGAGGTGCAGCTCCTGCTCGGCACCGAAAACCCCTATTTCAACAAGATGCCCCTGGCCACCGCGCTGCGCACCGTCACCGTGCGCCGCAACCAGCACGTCACCTTCGCCCTGGTGGGCCCGCTGCGGATGGACTATGTAAAGCTTGTGGGAAGTCTGGCCTGGTGGTCCGATGAAATCCAGAGACGGGAACCCTCCAGCGCTTGATTCAACAATCATAACCATTTAATATAGAGTATTCAAATGAACGATAAACCGATGCCCAAACCCCTGAATCCCATGGCCGACGAGTTCCGCCCGGAGGTGGACCCCACCCTGGACCTGGATCTCGCTGAATTTGAAGAAGTGAAGGACCTGCAGGCCCTGGCCGACGAAGTGGCGCAGTCCACCGCCGAGGCCTCTTCCCCGCACGCGGCCCCTCAAGAAGAAACGGAGGCAAGTCTGTTCAAGGCCCGAGCCCGCATCGCCGAACTGGAAAAGCAGGAAGTGGAGCAGAAGGACAAGCATCACCGGCTGCTGGCCGATTTCGCCAACCACCGGAACCGCGTTGGCCGGGAAACCGAGCTGGCGGTGACCCTGGCCGAAAAGAAGCTCCTGCTGGAGCTGCTGCCCGTGGTGGACAGCTTCGAGCGCTGCCTTTCATCCAACTATTCGAACCTTGAGGATTTCCAGAACGGCATCGGGCTTATCTACAAGCAGTTCCTGGAGTCCCTGCGCAAGGCTGGGGTGACCGCGGTGGACGTGAAGGTGGGCGACCCGTTCGACGCGCACTTGGCCGAAGCCCTCACCACCACCAATCAGCCGACCCTGCCCGACGGGGCGGTGGCGGCGGTATACGAGCGGGGCTACACCCTCAAGGACCTCCTCCTGCGTCCGGCCCGGGTGATCGTCAACCACACCCCGGCCCACGAGTCCTCGGACAACGGCAGCACCCAAGCGTAGTCACCCGAAAACCCGGAGTTTTCAATGGCAGGCAAGCTGATCGGAATCGACCTGGGCACCACCAACAGCTGTGCGTGCGTCATGGAGGGCGGCGAGCGCCGGGTGATTCCGAACCGCGAGGGCAGCCGCACCACACCCAGCGTGGTGGCCTTCACCGGCAAGGGCGATGTCCTGGTGGGCCACATCGCCAAGCGCCAGGCGGTGACCAACCCCATGCGCACCCTGTTCGCGGTCAAGCGGCTCATCGGCCAGCGGTTCGATGCGCCGAGGGTCCAGGACGCCATGAAGCGGCTGCCTTTCCCGGTGGTGAAGGCGCCCAACGGCGACGCCTGGCTGGGCGTGGGCGAGCGCTCCTACGCGCCGCCGGAAATCTCCGCCATCGTCCTGAAGAACCTGAAGATCTCCGCGGAGGCCTTCCTGCACGAAGAGGTCACCGACGCCATCATCACCGTGCCGGCCTACTTCGACGACGCCCAGCGCCAGGCCACCAAGGACGCCGGGCGCATCGCCGGGCTCAACGTGCTGCGCATCATCAACGAGCCCACCGCCGCGGCCCTGGCCTACGGCCTGGACAAGAAGGGCGTGCGCCAGGTCCTGGCCATCTACGACTTCGGCGGCGGCACCTTCGACTTCACGATCATGGAGATGAACGACGGGGTGTTCGAAGTGCTGGCCACCAGCGGCGACACCTTCCTGGGCGGCGAGGACTTCGACCAGGCCATCCTGCAGTTCCTGGTGGACCAGTTCCGTTCCACCACCGGCATCGACCTGACCAAGGACCGCATGGCCCTGCAGCGGCTCAAGGAGGCCTCCGAGAAGGCCAAGTGCGAGCTCTCCACCCTGGACAAGGTGGAGGTGCGCCTGCCCTTCATCGCCCAGGGCCCCACCGGGCCCCAGCACCTGGAGGCCACCCTCACCCGGGAGCAGCTGGAGAAGATGGTCAACGACCTGGTGGCCCGCACCATGCTGCCGGTGAAGGACGCGCTCACCCACGCCGGCAAGAAGCCCTCGGAGGTGGACGAGATCATCCTGGTGGGCGGCCAGACCCGCATGCCCCTGGTGCAGCAGCTGGTCAAGGACTACTTCGGCCGCGAGCCCAACCGCGACATCAACCCCGACGAGGTGGTGGCCGCCGGCGCCTCCATCCAGGGCGCCGTGCTCACCGGCGAGGTGAAGGACCTGGTGCTGCTGGACGTCACCCCGCTCAGCCTGGGCATCGAGACCCAGGGCGGCGGCTACGTGAAGATCATCCAGCGCAACAGCACCATCCCCACCCGGGACAGCCGGATCTTCACCACGGTCATGGACAACCAGGCCCGGGTGGAAGTGCACGTGCTCCAGGGCGAGCGGGAGCTTGCCGAGCACAACAAGAGCCTGGGCCGGTTCGACCTCATCAACCTGCCCCCGCTGCCCAAGGGCGCGCCCCAGATCGAAGTGACCTTCGACATCGACTCCAACGGCATCGTCAAGGTATCGGCCAAGGACCTGCTCACCAGCCTGGAGCAGAGCATGAGCATGCGGCCCTCCTCGGGCCTGTCCGAGCTGGAGATCCAGGCCATGCTGCGCGAGGCCACGTCCAACGCCGAAAGCGACTCCCAGCGCCGGGACGAGCTGAAGTACATCGCCTCGGCCGAAGGGCTGCTCTACTCCTGCGACAAGAGCTTCACCGAGTGCGGCAAATTCCTGAGCCTCGAGGACCAGAACATGGTCCGGGACACCCTGGCCGCGGTGCGCAAGGCGGTGGGCGCCAAGGACGCCGCCGGGCTGAAGGCGGTGGAGGTCAGCCTCCTGGAGGTCCAGAAGATCCTCACCAACGCCGTGCTGGCCGCCAGCGAGGCCATGATGTCGACCCTGGACCAGCAGGATGAGCCCAAAGAGCCTTAGATCTGCTAGTCTAAGTAGATGAAGCGTGACTACTACGAAATCCTGGGCGTGGGCCGGGAAGCCCCCCTCGACGAGATCAAGAAAGCCTACCGCAAGCTGGCCATGCAGTTCCATCCGGACCAGAACCCGGGGAACAAGGCCGCCGAGGAGCAGTTCAAGGAGGCGGCCGAAGCCTACGCCGTGCTTTCGGACGCCGACAAGCGCCAGCAGTATGATCAGTTCGGCCACGCGGGCATGGGCAGCAACGGCGGCGGCGGGTTCCAGTTCGACCCCAACCAGTTCGCGGATTTCCAGGACATCTTCGGCGGCATCTTCGGCGGCGGGATCTTCGGCGACCTGTTCGGCGGCGGCGGCCGGCGCCGCTCCGGCGGCGGCGAGCGCGGCTCGGACCTGCAGTACACCCTCCGGATCAAGTTCCAGGACACCCTGTTCGGGATCGACGCCAAGGAGATCGAGATCCCCCGCATGGAGAGCTGCGGGGAATGCAAAGGCTCGGGCTGCGCGCCCGGCACCGGCCCCCAGGTCTGCCCCCAGTGCCGGGGCAACGGCCAGGTGGCGGTGCGCCAGGCCTTCCTGCAGATGTACGTCCCCTGCCCCCGCTGCGAAGGGCGCGGCCAGATCATCCCCAGCCCCTGCGGCACCTGCCGCGGCGGGGGCCGGGTGCACAAGCGGAGCAAGGTGAAGTTCCGCGTCCCGGCCGGGGTGGACCGCGGCCAGCGGCTGCGCATCCAGGGCGAAGGAGAGTCCGGGGTCAGCGGCGGCGGGGCCGGCGACCTGTTCATCGTCTTCGACCTGGAGAAGGACGCCCAGTACGAGCGGGACGGCTTCGATCTGCACCGCAAGCAGGAAGTGCCCTGGCCGCTCATGGTCCTGGGCGGCGAACTGCCCATCGAGACCCCCTACGGCAAGGACACCCTCAAGCTCGCCGCCGGCACCCAGGCCGACAAGATCGTCAAGCTGCCCAACGCCGGCGTGCCCCGTCTGCGCGGCACCGGCAGGGGCGACCTCTACCTGCACCTGCGGGTGTCCGTGCCCACGAAGCTGTCCTCAGGCCAGGCCCAGCTGGTGCGCCAGCTGCTGGACGACGACGTGGCCAGCGGGCTGGTGGCGGAGCCCGAGGAAGGCTTCCTGGCCAAGGTGTTCGGCGGCGACAAGGGCCGGAAGAAAAAGAAGCGCTGAACCGCTCAGTAGCCGCCTCCAGGCGCCTGGTCGTTGCCGGCCGACGCCCTCCTGTCGCCGCCGGGGGCCCTGGGGACGTAGTGGCCGGCGGCCTTGTAGCGGTCGATGGCCTCCTTCAGGTCCTTGTACTCCTCGCTCTGGAAAAAGGTCGTCTTCTTGAGGCGGTCCAGGACGGTCTCGGCGGCCGGCAGATTGGCCTGCTGCAGGCGCAGCTCGCCCAGGTATTCAAGGGTGGGGCGGTGCCTGGGGTTGATGGCCAGGGCGGCGTTGTAGTAGCGCTCGGCGGCGGGGAAATCGGGCGGATCCTGGCGGCGGGAGGCGACGCCCATCAGGTTGTTCCAATCCGGGTCCCCGGTGGCGTTGATCCGCTTGAGCTCCTCCAGGGCGGCCGCCCATTGCCCGGCCTTGACCAGGTCGCGGGCCCGGCCCAGCGTGTCGGTGGTCTTCTCGGTTTCGCCGCCGACGCTGGCTACCGCCGGGACCGGACCCAATGCCGCCAGAATCTGGCATGCGATGCATAGCGTTCGGACTGGGTTCTGCATGACCTCTCCTTTGGCGAGGGATGGGGCTCATCCCTCCAAAAGGTCGTCTTCCTCCGCCCGCCCGCCAGATTCAATTTGAAAAAAGCGGCCCATCCGGTGCACAGGGGTTGGGCAATGTATGATGAAGCAGCAAGGGGAGTAGTTCCCGCTGCCTGCAGCGGCGGCCCGATCGACATGCTGGCCTCAGGGCCCGGTCGGCCACTTCGGAAGTCCAGAAGCGAACGAGACCTTCGTCCAGTCCTGCTGGCGGAAGGTCGCCGTTCCCGGCGCCTTCGTCCCCTCCGGAGCGCGCGAGATGGCAAAACGATGGTGGAAGATTGTCCTGGCGGTGGTGCTGGCCCTGCCGGCGGTGGTGCTGCGCCTCTGCGGGGTCTCCGCCCCGCCCCTGGCGAGCGTGCTCATCTACGGCGGCGCGGTGGTGGCCTCGGCTTTCCTCATGTGCTGGGCGGCGGAGGCGGTGCAGCAGGACATCAGCGCCAGCCTGGCCACGGCCATCCTGGCCCTGATCGCCATCCTCCCCGAGTACGCCATCGACCTCTACTTCGCCTTCTCCTCCGGCCACAACCCCGCCCTGGCCCGGTTCGCCGCCGCCAACATGACCGGCAGCAACCGCCTGCTGCTGGGGCTGGGCTGGCCGCTGGTGCTGTTCCTGCTCATCATCTGGGGCCGGCGCAGCGGACGGCCGGTGACGGCCCTGGCCATCCTGCCCAGCCGCCGGGTGGAGCTGGCCTTCCTGGGGCTGGCCAGCCTGTATGCCCTGGGCTTCCCCCTGCGCCGGGGCATCCACTGGGTGGACGGCCTGGTCCTGATCGGCCTGTACTTGCTGTACGTCCTGCGCCTGGCCAAGGAGGAGCGGAGCGAGCCCGCGCTGGTGGGCGTGGCGGCCCGGCTGGGGGCCCTGTCCTGGAGCCGGCGCCGGCTCGCCCTGACCATGATGTTCATCTGGTCCGCCTGCATCGTCCTGCTGGCGGCCAAGCCTTTCGCCAACGCCCTGGTGGACGGCGGCCGCGCCCTGGGCCTGGACGAGTTCCTCCTGGTGCAGTGGGTGGCGCCGCTGGCCACCGAGGCCCCCGAGTTCCTGGTGGCCGGCCTGCTGGCCCTGCGGGGCGAGGCCGACACCGCCCTGGGCACCCTGCTCTCCAGCAAGGTGAACCAGTGGACCCTGCTGGTGGGCGGCCTGCCCCTGGCCCATTGGCTGGGCGGAGGCCACGGCAGCCTGCCCTTCGACCCCCGCCAGGTGGAGGAGTTCTGGCTCACATCGGCCCAGACCCTCATGGGCTTCGCCATGCTCTCCAAGCTCTCCCTGAAGCGCTGGGAAGGCGCGGCCCTGCTGCTGCTGTTCGCGGCCCAGTTCCTCTTCACCGCCCCGGGCGCGCGGATGGTCCTGGCCTGCCTCTACTTCGCCCTGGCCGCCGTCCTGCTGGCGGTCCACCGCCGGGACCTGCCGGCCATGGCCAGGGCCCTGTGGCGCAGCGGCCCCATGGCCCTGCCGTCGGCCTTCGGCCCGGGTCCGGAATAGGCTAGGTCTTCTTGCTGGGCTGCTTTTCCTGCTTGCTCTTGGCCTTTTCCAGGAGCTTGCCGGTCTTCTGCTTCTGGCCCTTTTCCTTGTCCTTCTTGCCGCCCTTGTCGCCCATGATTCCCCTCCATCGGATGCAGCATGTTGGCTGGGATGCGCCGCCAACGCCAGTGATATTTCCTCAGCCCCTGCCCACGAACGGCATCTTGGTGGCCATGATGGTGAGGAACTGGACGTTGGCCCCCAGCGGCAGGCTCGCCATGTGGACCACGGCGTCGGCCACCTGGCGCACATCCATCATCGGCTCCACGGCGATGGCGCCATTGGCCTGTTTCACGCCCGTGGCCATGCGCTCCGAGAGGTCGGTGAGGGCGTTGCCGATATCGATCTGGCCGCAGGCGATGTCGTACTTCCGGCCGTCCAGGGAGATGCACTTGGTCAGGCCGGTGACGGCGTGCTTGGTGGCGGTGTACGGGGCCGAGTCGGGGCGCGGGGCGTGGGCCGAGATGGAGCCGTTGTTGATGATGCGCCCGCCGCGCGGGTCCTGGTCCTTCATGATGCGGAAGGCGGCCTGGGCGCAGAGGAACATCCCGGTGAGGTTGACCGCCACCACCGACGACCAGTCCTGGTAGGTGAGGTCCTCGAAGCCCACGCCGGGCACGTTGGCGCCGGCATTGTTGAACAGGAGGTCCACCCGGCCGAAGGCCTGCCGCGCCGCGGCGAACAGGGCATCCACGGCTTCCGGGCGGGTGACGTCGGCGGGCACGGCCAGGGCGCGCGCCCCGGCCCCGGACTCCTCCGCCACATGGTGCAGAAGCTCCGCGCGGCGGCCGGCGAGGACCACCCGGTAACCCTGGTCCAGCAGCGCCAGGGCCGCGGCCCGGCCGATGCCGCTGCCCGCTCCCGTTACCACTGCGACGCTGCCCGCTGCTGCCATGATGGTCTCCCTTGTGCGGATGGATCCGCGCCCGCAGTATACCTTGCGATCAAGGGAAGCCGTACCACGCGCCCCGGCCTTCGCCCCGCTGGATCAGGAGGCCCCGGTGCACCAGGCTGCGCAGCTGAACCTTGAGGGTGTTGCGGCTGGCTCCGGTCAGGCCGACCGCTTCGCGCATGGTCATCCGCCCGTGCTCGCGGATGAATTCGACCATCTTCAAGGAGTGGGAAGGCAATCCGGCCAACAGAGTCTTGTCCCGCTCCAGCTTCCGGTCGAGGACCCGCATCTGTTCGTGCAGTGAGCGCAGGAAGAAGGCCATCCATGGCTGCCAGTCCGGGGATCCGCCGCGGATGGTGCCCTGGGTGCGCCGCAGAGCCAGGTAGTAGGATGCGTACGCAACTACTTCGCCGTCAATCTCTTGCCCAGGTCCATGGCCGGCCGCTCAATCCAGCGGTGGGTCAGGGTCGCCAGGACCAGGGTCAGCACCAGGCCCAAAGTGAACCCCAGCGCCGGCGGCAGCCCCCCGGGGGCCAGGCGCAGGAGGATCTCCTGGGCGAAGGGGTGGATGAGGTAGACCGAGTAGCTCACCTCGCCCAGGAAGATCCCGGCCCGCTTGACGGGCGAATCGGGGAAGTCGCGGAAGGCGAACAGCGCCACCATGCCCAGGCAGAGGGCGGCGAAGGCGTAGCGCGGCGGGCCCTCCATGACCACGAAGTGATCGTAGAAGTTCCGGATGTACCGGCTGAACACCAGGGCCAGGCCCGCCGCCAGGATCAGGAAGGTGGGCCGGGTGATGCGCCAGGCGGTGCTGGCCCGGGCCTGGGCGACGAGCCCGCCCAGGAAGAACAGGAAGCCGTGGTTGGCCAGCTGCACGTAGGTGTGGAACTTCATGTCCCCGGCCATGGCCGCCTCGGGCACCAGCCACAGGGTGTAGGGCACCGAAAGCAGGATGGTGGCCAGGGCGGCCAGGGCCAGGAAGGGCCGGAACCGCCACGACGCCCACGCCAGGAGCGGGAAGACAAGATAGAACACATACTCGATGCCGATGGACCAGCCCCCCAGCACCAGCGAGTGGTTGGGGTGGAACAGGCCGAAGGTGAGGGTGGCGTTCTCCACGAGCATGCGCGCCGTGGGCTGGGGCCCCACCGCGTTGCCCAGCAGGACGTTCAGGGCCACGGCCAGGTAGTACAGCGGGGCGATGCGCAGGAACCGCTTGATGTGGAAGTCCCGCAGGCCGCGGCCGCGGAAGCTGCCGGGGCGGTAGATGTGGAAGAAGCAGAACCCGCTGATGATGAAGAAGCCTTCCACCCCGTAGTGGCCGGCCTTGGCCGCGGTGTAGGCCATGAACCGGCCGGGCTGGAACACCGGGTACCAGATGGTGAAGTGGTAGAACGCCACCGCCAGGGCCATGAGGCCCCGGAGCATGTCCAGCGACTCCACCCGGTTGGTCCGGGGGCCGCCGCCGGCGGGCCGGAGGAGCCAGATGGAACTACCGATAGCGCACCACACCTTCGCCATCGACCAGTTCGCCCAGGACCCAGGCCGCTTCACCGGCCGCGGTCAGGCGCCCGAGCACATCCTGGAGGTCCGGCCGGGGGCAGATCAGCACCATCCCCACGCCCAGGTTGAAGGAGCGGCGGGCGTCGGCCAGGGGCAGGCCGGCCTTGTCCATGAGGAACTGGAAAAGGGGCGGGATCGCCCAGGACCCGGTGTCGATGGCCGCGTCCAGATGGCCGGGCAGGACCCGGGGCAGGTTGTCGGTGAGGCCGCCGCCGGTGATGTGGGCCATGCCCAGGAGCTTGCGGTCCCGCACCAGCGGCAGCACCGGCTCCAGGTAGCTGCGGTGCACGGCCAGCAGGGCTTCGGCCACGGTCTTGCCGGTCCCGGGCAGCGGGTCGGCCGCCGCGAGGCCTTCCAGCTCGAAGCACACCTTCCGGGCCAGGGAATAGCCGTTGGTGTGCAGCCCCGAGGAGGGCAGGCCGATGAGCGCGTCGCCCGCGGCCATCGCCCCGGTGCGGGGCAGGAGCAGGTCCTCGTCCACCACGCCGACGATGGTGCCGGCCACGTCCACTTCGCCTTCGGCATAGACGCCGGGCATCTCCGCCATCTCACCGCCCAGCAGGGCGCAGCCGGTGGCCCGGCAGGCGGCGGCCATGCCCTTGACGATCTGCTCGATGACCGGCGGCTCCAGGCGCTGGGCCGCCACATAGTCCAGGAAGAACAGCGGCCGGGCCCCCTGCACCAGGATGTCGTTGACGCAGTGGTTCACCAGGTCGGCGCCCACCGTGTCCCAGGTCCCGGCAAGGCGCGCCACCTTCATCTTGGTGCCCACGCCGTCCATGGAGCTCACCAGGATCGGCCTGCGCTCCGGAAACTGGGCCGCGAACAGCCCTCCGAACAGGCCGATGTCGCTGCGCACGCCCGGAGTCCGGGTGGTCTTCACCAGCGGCTTGATCAAGGCCAGCGCCTGGTCCTGGCGGTTGATGTCCACGCCCGCCGCTGCATAGGTGACCTTGGTTCCGCTCATCGCTCTCTCCCCATGGGATGATCCCATGAAAATGCTCATGCCATGCCCGCGCGATGCCGTTGAGTCCCTGGAAGGGGCTTTCATGGACGTAGGCGCGCTGACGACCCAGAGCCTGCCGGCCTACTTGGCCGCGCTGCCGGCGACGCCGCAGGCGGCCCCGCCCGTCCCGGCGGAAGCCGCGCAGTCCGCCGGCATCGGCGGGCTGGACACCAACTCCGCGGCCGGGCTCCTGGCCAGCCTGGGCGGCGCCCAGAGCGACACGGCGGGCCGGGCTGGACTGGCCATCGCCGCCTACCAGGCCCAGCAGGCCTACCCGGTCTCGACCCCCGCGGCCCAGGCCAGCCCGTCTTCCACGCCCACCACCACCCTGACCGGAAGCCCCGGCCCGACCCCCGTCCCGGCGGCCCCGGCGGCCGTCCAGGCCAGCCAGGATCCGGCCGCCAACCCCGCGCTGCAGCAAGCGCTCCTGGCCTCCCTCAGCCCCGTGAACCTCAGTCTGCTCGCCTAGGAGCTCCGACGGTGGCACCCTGGAAGGGACCCAGGGGGAAACCATGGCCTTCAACGGTGAAAAAGCGGCGCTGGCGGTGCGGGCCCTGCTGGAGGGCCTGGGCTTCGACCCGGAGTCCGCGGAACTGAAGGAGACCCCCGGCCGGGTGGCGGACTACTGGGCCGAGCGCCTCGCGGGCTATGCCATGGACCCCGCGGAGGAACTGCGCCCGCTCCCGGGCGAGCTGACTCCGTGCCCGGTGATCCTGGAGCGGGTGCCGTTCGTGAGCACCTGCGAGCACCACCTGGCCCCGTTCTCAGGCTTCGCCACCATCGGCTACCTGCCCGGGGCCGGGGGCACCGTGGGCCTGTCCAAGCTGGTGCGTGTGGTTCAGGGCTACGCCAACCGGCTCCAGGTCCAGGAGCGCATGACCCACCAGATCGCCTCGGCCCTGGAGGAGCACCTGCGCCCGGACGCCTGGGGGGTGAAGCTGGTGGCGGTGCACACCTGCATGTCCCACCGGGGCGTGAAGACCCCCGAGGTGCCGGTGAGCACCATGATCCTGGGGGGGGGATGGCTGGCCGGGCCTCCGGCGGCCTTCCTGGCCTCCCGCGCCATTTACCCTGATCAAGGTCTTTGATAAACATTTGAGATTTCAAGGACGGAAACAGGGTAGGATTAAACCGGCGCACACGCGCGAGTGAACGGAGGATTTCATGGCCTATGCAGCCAAGAACTACGATCATCTGAAAGGCGGGGCCCTCAAGGGCTTCAGCGATAGCCAACTGGAGCAGCACTTCACTTTGTACAAGGGGTACGTGGCCAAGATCAACGAGATCGAAGAGAAGCTGGCCACCGCCGACAATACCAAATCCAACTATTCATACAACGAATACAGCGAACTGAAGCGCCGGGAGGTCGTTCCCTTCAATGGCACCTTCCTGCATGAGCTGTACTTCGAGAACCTGGGCGCCAACGCCACCCTGTCCCCGGACCTGCTCAAGGCCATGGAAGCCCAGGGCGGCAAGGAGAAGATCCTGGCCGACCTGAAGGCCACCGCCCTGATGGGCCCGGGCTGGGCCCTGATGACCCGCAACTGCCGGGACGGCAAGCTGCACAACTACTTCGTCGCCGAGCACCACCTGGGCCTGCCCGTCGAGCAGGACATCCTGCTGGTGCTGGACAGCTGGGAGCACGCCTACATGGTCGACTACGGCATCAAGCGCCCCGACTACATCAACGCGTTCCTGGAGAACATCAACTGGGGCGAGGTCTCCCGCCGCTTCGCCAAGTAGTCCGGCACCGGTTCCGATGAGCCTGGCCCGTCCCCGGGCAGGCTCATCAGCTGTACCAGGTAGTGCTCCAGCGCGTAGTCCAGCCAGCGGTGGTCCGGCAGGTTGCGGCTGATGTAGCCCATGTGGCCGCCCGTGGGCTCGATGTGCAGGTGCACCGCCGGGGCCAGCGCGCACTTGAGCACGTCCCCGCCGGGGGCGAAGGGATCGTCCAGGGTGGTGAGGATGACCGTGGGCACCTGGATCCGGTCCAGGTAGGGGCCGCTGGAGCACTGGGCGTAGTAGGCGTCGCGGCTGGGATACCCGGCCTGGGGCGCGGTGTAGACCGCGTCGAAGTGGCGGAGGGTGCCGGTGCAGACCAGGGGCCGGGCGCCCGGGCGGAGCATCACCTGGCGCCGGACCTTGCGCACGAAGTACTGGTCGTAGCACCGGTTGAACCCGCTGACCAGGCGCCGGGAGCAGGCTTCCAGGTCCACCGGGGGGTTCACCGCGATGGCCCGGTCCGGCAGGTCCGTTCCGCCCCGCCCAAGGAGCAGCAGCAGCATGTTGGCGCTGATGGAGAAGCCCACCGCCACCTGCATCTGGCCGGGGAAGCGGGCCCGGCCGAAGCGCAGGGCCGCCTCCAGGTCCGGAGTGGAGCCGCTGTTGTAGGATCGGCGGGACCAGCCGGCGCCTTCGCCGGCGCCCCGGTGGTTCACCGCCAGCACGGTGTGGCCCAGGGCGTGGAACCGGGCGGCCGCCCGCAGCAGGTAATGGCCGTCGGCGCTGCCGCCCAGGCCGTGGAACAGCTGGACCACCACCCCGCTGGCGCCGGGGAGCACCCGCAGGGCCAGGGCGTCGCCGTCGTCCAGGTCCAGCCGGACCCGCTCCCAGGGCAGGGCCGGGTCCCGGCTGGGCAGGTAGTTGGCGGCGATGGTCTGGAGGTGGGCGCCCCGGGCCCAGAACGGCGGGTCGCAGGCCAGGCCGGGCCGGGTCAGTGGGATGCGTTCATCAAACCGTTCGCCCATGGCTTCCAGGGTAGCCCCATCCAGCTGGCACCGATCTTGATAAGATTTCAGGTGTGCTGATCCGAAAATCAACTATTCTCATGGATCAGTGCTCGCCACGACCGCCACCCCGCCGGGGTGGACTTTTCCAGGAGGCCCTATGCACCGCTCCTCTATCATCGTCCTCACCGCCGCCCTGGCGCTCGCCCTTCCCGCCATTGCCAAGCCGGCCTACGTGGCCAAGGCCAAGGCCGCGGGCATCGCCAACGCCAGCTGCACCACCTGCCACGTCAAGATGGGCTCCAAGGACCTCAATGACGTGGGCAAGGTCGCCAAGAGCACCACCAAGGACGGCTCCCCTGATTTCGCCGCCGTGAAGAAGGCCATCAAGTAGCTCCGCCCGACCCGCGGACGAAGGCCCGGCGCCCGCCGGGCCTTCTCGTGTTCAGGGCAGTTCCAGGAAGGCCGGCCCCACCGAGGTGATGCTGCCGGCGCCCAGGGTGAGCACCATGTCCCCGGGCCCGGTGGCGGCGTCCAGGGCCCCCGCCAGGTCCTCCACCCGGGGCACGTAGATGGCCTCCCGCTGGCCGTGGGCGAGGATGGCCTCCACCACCGAGCGCCCGGTGAGGCCGGGGATGGGCGGCTCGCTGGCGGCGTAGATGTCGGTCACCATGACCAGGTCGGCGTCGAAGAATGCCCGGCCGAATTCCTCCAGCAGAGCCTGGGTGCGGGTGTAGCGGTGCGGCTGGAAGGCCACCACCAGGCGCCGCTCCGGGAAACCCGCCCGGGCGGCCCGGAGCGTCGCGGCGATCTCGGTGGGGTGGTGGCCGTAGTCGTCCACCACGGTCACGCCCTTGCGCTCGCCGCGCTTCTGGAAGCGGCGGTCGGCGCCGGTGAAGTTGCCCAGGCTGGCGCGGATGACTTCCCGCTCTACGCCCAGCTCCATGGCCACGCCGATGGTGGCCATGGCGTTGAGCACCATGTGGTGGCCCGGGATGCCCAGGGAGAACTCGCCCAGGTCCTCCCCGTAGGCCCGCACCTTGAAGTGGGAGCGCCAGCCGTCCATGCGGATGTCCAGGGCGCGGATGTCCACCTGGGGGTTGGTGCCGTAGGTGCGCACCTGGCGCTTGAGCCGGGGCCGCAGGGTGGCCACGTTGGCGTCGTCCATGCAGACGAACACCGAGCCGTAGAAGGGCACCTTGTTGCCGAAATTCACGAAGGCGTCCATGATCTCGCCCAGGTCCTTGTAGTGGTCCAGGTGCTCCCGGTCCACGTTGGTGATGACGCCGATGGTGGGGGACAGCAGCAGGAAGCTGCCGTCGGACTCGTCCGCCTCGGCCACCAGGAACGGGCCCTTGCCCAGCTTGGCGTTGCTGCCGATGGCGCCCAGCTTGCCGCCGATGACGATGGTGGGGTCGATGCCGCCCTGGCTGAGCACCTGCGCCACCATGCTGGTGGTGGTGGTCTTGCCGTGGGAGCCGGCGATGGCGATGCCGTACTTCATGCGCATCAGCTCGGCCAGCATCTCGCCCCGGGGGATCACCGGCACTTTGGCCGCCCGGGCGGCGACCACTTCGGGGTTGTTGCCCTTCACGGCGCTGGAAATCACCACAACCTGGGCGTTCTCGATGCACTTCGCCTCGTGGCCGATGTGCACCCGCACCCCCAGGGAGGCCAGGCGCTGGGTGATGGGGCTTTCCTTGAGGTCGGAGCCGCTCACCTGGTAGCCCAGGTTCACCAGCACTTCGGCGATGCCTGACATGCCGATGCCGCCGATGCCGACGAAGTGGATGTACCGAATCTTTCCAAACACCGTATGCTCCCAGGTAATGTTCACAGAATACCTTCAAGCGGGGCGGAGCACCGGATGAAAGCATGGGCCAGGATGATGCGGGCGGCGGTGGTCCTTGCGGGGGCCGGTCTCGGGGCCCAGGGACTCCCCTACATCCTGGAGCACTATGACAAGCAGGAGGTCATGGTGCCCATGCGCGACGGCGCGCGCCTGTTCACGGCCATCTACAGCCCCAAGGACCACCGCCGGCCCTACCCTTTCCTGCTGGAGCGGACCCCCTACGGGGCGGGCCCCTACGGCCCGGAGAGCTACCCTGAACAGCTGGGCCCCTCCGCCCGGTTCGGCGAGGAGGGGTTCATCTTCGTCACCCAGGACGTGCGCGGGAAGAAGCTGAGCGAAGGGACCTTCCTGGACATGACCCCGGCCCTGCCCCACACCGGGGCCCAGGTGGACGAAAGCACCGACACCTTCGACACCGTGGCCTGGCTGCTGGGCCACGTGCCCAACCACAACGGCCGGGCCGGCCAGTGGGGGGTGAGCTACCCGGGCTTCTACGCCGCCGCCGGGCTCATCGACGCCCACCCGGCCATGAAGGCGGTCTCGCCCCAGGGCCCCATCCTGGACTGGTTCGTGGGCGACGATTTCCACCGCAACGGGGCCCTCTGGCTGCCCCACCTGTTCAACTACATCGCCCAGTACGGCCGGCCCCGGCCGCGCCCCAGCGCCGAGGAGCCGCCGCCCTTCCAGCACGGCACCCGGGACGGCTACGCCTTCTTCCTGGACCTGGGCCCCCTGGCCAACGCCGACGCCCGCCATTTCAAGGGCGGCATCCCCTTCTGGGACGAGGTGATGGCCCACGGCACCTACGACGCGTTCTGGCAGGCCCGGAACCTGCGGCCGCACCTGCGCGACGTCCGCCCGGCGGTGCTCACCGTGGGCGGCTGGCACGACGCGGAGAACCTGTTCGGCTCCCTGCAGACCTGGCGGACCCTGGCCCTGCAGAGCCCGGCCACCGACCAGCGGCTGGTCATGGGCCCCTGGGACCACGGCGGCTGGCGCTACCCGGCGGGCCCCTCCGGCGACGACCCCGCCGCGTTCTTCCAGGCCCGGATCGAATTCCCCTTCTTCATGCGCCACCTCAAGGACGCCCCGGACCCCGGCCTGCCCCGGGCCTGGATGTTCGAGACCGGCGCCGACCGCTGGCGGCGCATGGACGCGTGGCCGCCCCGCGAGCTGCGGCCGGTGAACCTGTACTTCGAGGCCAAGGGCGGGCTGGGCCAGGCCCGGCCGGCGGGGGGCTTCGACGCCTACCCCAGCGACCCGGCCCGGCCGGTGCCCTACATCAGCGGCATCAGCATCGGCATGGCCCGGGACTACATGACCGCCGACCAGCGCTTCGCCGGGCGCCGGCCGGACGTGCTCAGCTACCGCACCGAGCCGCTGCCGGCCGACCTCACCCTGGCCGGGCCGATCCAGGCCGATCTCTGGGTGAGCACCACCGGCACCGATTCGGACTGGGTGGTGAAGGTGATCGACGGCTACCCCGACGGCGACCCCGCCCATCCGGGCCGCCAGCGGCTGGTGCGGGGCGAAGTGATGCGGGGCAAGTTCCGGAACAGCTTCGAGCGCCCGGAGCCGTTCGTGCCCGGCTCGCCCACCGAGGTGAAGTTCGGCCTCAATGACGTGTTCCACACCTTCCTGAAGGGGCACCGGCTCATGGTCCAGGTGCAGAGCTCCTGGTTCCCGCTCATGGACCGCAACCCCCAGGTGTTCACCGACATCTACCATGCCCGGGAGGCGGATTTCCAGGCCGCCGAGGAGCGCCTCTACCACAGCCCCCAGCTGCCCTCGCACCTGGTGCTGCCGGTGCTGCCGTGAGCCGCCGCGCGCTGCTGGCGCTGGCGCTGGCCCTGCCGCTGTCCGCCCAGGGCGCCGCCTGGCTTCAGGCCCACTACCGCAAGCAGGAAGCGCTCATCCCCATGCGCGACGGCACGCGGCTGTTCACCGCCGTCTACTCCCCGGAGGGCCTCGGCCCGTTCCCGGTGCTCCTGCACCGCACCTGCTACGGCATCGGCCCCTACGGCCCCGAGGCCTTCCCGGAGGAGCTGGGCCCCAGCGAAGAGCTGGCCCGGGACCGCTTCATCTTCGTCTACCAGGACGTGCGCGGGAAGATGATGAGCGAAGGCGTGTTCCAGGAGATGACCCCGCTGCAGGACGGCCGCGGGGTGGACGAGGCCACCGACGCCTGGGACACCATCGACTGGGTGCTCAGGCAGGTCCCGGGCAACAACGGCCGGGTGGGCGCCTGGGGCATCTCCTACCCCGGGTACTACGCCGCCTGCGCCCTGGTGGGCGCCCATCCGGCGCTCAAGGCCGTGTCTCCCCAGGCCCCCATCAGCGATATGTTCGCCGGGGACGACGATCACCACAACGGCGCCCTGTTCCTGGCCCAGACCTTCTGGTTCGACGCCGTCTACGGCTGGCCCCGGCCCCGGCCCACCAGCGAAGAGCCCGGCTCCCCCCCGTTCCTCCGTTCCGTCCCGGACAACTACCAGTTCTTCATGGACCTGGGCGCGCTGCCCCAGGCCGACGCCCGGTTCTTCCACGGCCAGGTGCCCACCTGGAGCGACGAGATGGCCCACGGCACCGATGACGCCTACTGGCGGGCCCGGGACCTGCGCCCGCACCTGAAGCCGGGCGGCCCGGCCACCCTCACCGTCGGCGGCTGGTTCGACCCCGAGGACCTGTTCGGCACCCTCCAGGTGCACCGCCGGCTGGCGCCCGGCGACCTCCTGGTCATGGGCCCCTGGGACCACGGCGGCTGGTCCGAGGGCGAAGGCGACCACCTGGGCGAGGCGCGGTTCGGGGAGAGCACCGCGGCCTTCTACCGGGCCCGGATCGAGGCGCGGTTCTTCCGGCACCACCTGAAGGGAGCCGAGGACCCCGGCCTGGCCAACGCCACCATGTTCGACACCGGCACCAACGCCTGGCGCCGGTTCAGCGCCTGGCCGCCGCCGGAGGCCCGGCCCCAGCCGCTCTACCTCCAGGCCGGCGGCGGCCTCGGCTTCCAGCCCCCCCTTGATGCTGCGGGGGCCGACGCCTTCGTGAGCGATCCCGCCCACCCGGTGCCCTACACCGCCGCCATCGAGACCCAGGTCTCGTCCACCTTCATGGTGGAGGACCAGCGGTTCGCCGCCCGGCGCCCGGACGTCCTGGTCTACCAGACCCCGGCCCTGGCCGCCCCGGTCACCGTGGCCGGCCCCGTGCAGGCCCGCCTGTGGGTGGGCGCCACCGGCACCGACGCCGACTGGGTGGTCAAGCTCATCGATGTGCTCCCGGGGGAATGCGGCGACGCCGAGCCCGAGGCGGGCGCGCCGGCCTTCCCGCCGGGCGGCTGCCAGCGGCTGGTGCGGGCGGAGGTCATGCGGGGCAAGTTCCGCCGCGGCCTGGAGACCCCGGAGCCCCTCGTGCCCGGCCAGCCCGAAGCCGTGGACTTCACCCTGAACGACATCTGCCATACCTTCCGCCCGGGGCACCGGATCATGGTGCAGATCCAGAGCAGCTGGTTCCCCCTGGTGGACCGGAACCCACAGGTGTTCACCGATATCTACCACGCCCGGGACGAGGATTTCCGCAAGGCCGTGCACCAGGTCCACCGGAGCGCCCCCCTGCCCTCGTGCATCGTCCTGCCCTTGCTGAAGGAATAACTGACCGGCCGCTGGAAAAAAGATGGCTTTTAAAATATTTTGGGGCATATTTTCAGACCCAGGCTGGAGACTCCATGCAGGTTCAACCCTACCTGTTTTTCGACGGCCGCTGCGAGGAGGCGGTGGAGTACTACCGCCGCGCGGTCGGCGCCGAAGTGTCCATGCTCATGCGCTTTTGCGACAGCCCCCCGGGCCACGAACGGGGCATGGTCCCGCCCGGTTCCGGGAACAAGGTGATGCACGCCTGCTTCCGCATCGGCGCCACCACCGTGCTGGCCAGCGACGGCCCCTGCCTGGGCCATCCCGAATTCCAGGGCTTCTCCCTCTGCCTCACCGCGGCCGACGCGGCCGAAGCCGGGCGCCTGTTCGCGGCCCTGGCCGACGGCGGCAAGGTGGACCAGCCCCTGGTGCGGACCTTCTTCGCCGAAAGCTTCGGCATGGTCACCGACCGGTTCGGCGTGTCGTGGATGCTGTTCCTGCAGGGAAAATAGTCAGATCCGCAGGTTGGCCAGATGCTCCGCGCTGGAGATGGGGACATTGGGCTCGTCGTGGATCACCTGCCCGTCCAGCAGCTTGATGATGCGGTGGGCGTGGCGGGCGATGTCCTCCTCGTGGGTGACCAGGATGATGGTGTTGCCTCGCTGGAACAGCTCCTCGAACAGGTTCATGATCTCCACGCTGGTGCGAGTGTCCAGGGCCCCGGTGGGCTCGTCGGCCAGCAGGATCGAAGGGTTGTTCACCAGGGCCCGGGCGATGGCCACCCGCTGGCGCTGGCCGCCGGAGAGCTGGTTGGGCAGATGGTCGGCCCGGGGTCCGAGCCCCACGTTCTCCAGGGCCTTGAGCGCCTGCTGGCGCCGGTCCCGGGCGTGCACCCCCCCGTAGATCAGCGGCAGCTCCACATTCTGCAGGGCCGTGGTGCGGGCCAGCAGGTTGAAGGTCTGGAACACGAAGCCGATCTCCTCGTTGCGGATGGCCGCCAGTTCGTCGTCCGACATGGCCGAGGCCAGCTTGCCGTTCAGGTGGTAGGTGCCGCTGGTGGGCGTGTCCAGGCAGCCGATGAGGTTCATCATGGTCGACTTGCCTGAGCCGGACGGGCCCATGATGGCCACATACTCGCCCCGGTGGATGTCCAGCGACACCCCGTCAAGGGCCCGCACTTCCATATCGCCCATCTGGTAGTACCGGGTGATGTCCACTAGGCGAATCAGGGGGGCGTCTGCCATGGGGTGCCTCGAAGGAACATGATGGCGGGAAAGCCCGGATTGGGCCAGCCACCCAGGTTTGGACCCGGGGGGCGGCAGGACCGTTGAACCTCGGTGGCGAACCAGCCGGGGGACCCGTCCCTTTCAGTGCCATGGAGGCTATTTCCGGTCGATTTCCACGTTTTCCCGGCTGCCGCTGTGAGTGACGGCAATCATGATCCCGATGCCAATCGCGATCAGAATGCCGATCATGGTCCAGCCTGAGCCGATGCTGGCGAGGACCCCGGCTTTCCATAGCGCGGCCAGAAGTCCAATGATGAGAATTGAATAACCTATCAGGTAGAGTCCAGTCCATTTCATGGTGAATGTCCTTCAGGACCAATTTCCGTTTCAAGGGGCGTACCCGGATCCAGACCCAGGCGGCGCCCACGGCCGAGCAGCCGGAAACATAAGCGGATTGCATGCCACATGCTTCAAGCCTTTATTTCCTTTTACTTGCAAGGCAAGCCGGCAGGTGGAGCGGGCCCATCCGGTCAAGATGAACGGGTCCACCCTTCGACCGGCACTATGAGTTTGAGCGGAACGATCGATACTATGCAGTATCCAGCACCCGCATCCTGCTGCCGCCGGCGGCGGCAGGCCCCATCCCCAGAAGGAGATCCAAACCATGGTCCGGCGCGGCGATGAAAAAGACATGATGGAGGCCTACTACATCGGCCTGATGAGCGCCTCCGGCTACCGGAAGCAGGACCTGCACAAGCCGGTCATCGGCATCGTGAACTCGGCCACCGAGGTCAACCCCGGCCACAAGCCCTTCTACGATCTGGTGAAGTACGTGAAGGAAGGGATCTGGGCGGCGGGCGGGACGCCCGGGGAGTTCGGCGTGCCGGCCCCCTGCGACGGCATGGCCCAGGGCGCCGGGATGCACTACATCCTCCCCCAGCGGGACCTCATCGCTGCCTCCACGGAGGCCATGGTGGGCGCCCACGGGTTCGACGGCCTGGTCTTCCTGGGTTCCTGCGACAAGATCATCCCCGGGATGCTGATGGCCGCGGCCCAGCTGGACCTTCCCTGCCTCTTCCTCACCGCCGGGGCCATGCTCCCCTACACCGAGGACGGCAGGACCTACTGCACCAGCGATCTCAAGGAGGCCATCGGCAAGCGCAACAAGGGTGAAATCACCGAGGCGACCTTCGACCGCTGGCGGACCCACATGTGCGCCTCCGCCGGGACCTGCTCCATGTACGGCACCGCCAACACCATGGGCGCCTTCCTGGAGGCCCTGGGCGTAGCCCCCTTCGGCTCCTCCACCATGCTGTTCTGCGACAGCGGCAAAGGACGCCAGGCCAGGGACCTCGGCGAGCGGGTGGTCCAGCTGGTACAGGAGGGCCTGTCCTTCCGCCATTTCCTGACGGAAGCCAACCTCGCCAACGCCATCAAGCATCTGTCGGCCAGCGGCGGCTCCACCAATGCCATCCTGCATACCCTGGCTCTGGCCAAGGTGCTCGGATTCAGGATGACCTTGCAGGACCTGGATGCAATCCAGCGCTCGGTGCCCGTGGTGGCCAAGTTCAAGCCCTCGTCCCCGCATACCATCGATGACTTCCACCGGGCCGGCGGCGTGCCCGCCATCCTGGCCACCATCAGCGACCACCTGGATCTGGACGTGCCCCTGGCCGCCCAGGGCGGGACCCTCGGCGAATACCTCGACAGCCATCAGGGTGAAATCGACCGCGAGGTCATCCACACCCAGGCGGACGCCCTCGCCCCGGCCGGCTGCTTCGCCATCCTCACCGGGAACCTCGCCCCCCTGGGGGCCGTGGTCAAGAAGACCGGCGTCGAGCCGCAGATGCACCGGCACGTGGGACCCGCGGTGGTGTTCGACTCCGAGGAGGAGGTGAGGGACTTCCTGGTGCGCAAGACCGTGACCCCAGGTTCGGTGCTGGTCATCCGCTACGAGGGCCCCAAGGGCGGCCCCGGCATGCGCGAACTCTCCATTCCCGCGGCCATGCTGGTGGGCATGGGGCTGCACACCTCGGTGGCCATGGTCACCGACGGGCGCTTCTCCGGCGCCACCCGGGGGCCCTGCGTGGGGCACGTGTGCCCGGAGGCGTGGGAGGGCGGCCCCTTGGCCCTGGTGCGGGACGGCGACATCATCGAGATCGACCTCACTACCAACGTCCTGAACCTTCAGGTGGCTCCGCAGGAACTGGAGCGCCGCCGAACAGAGCTGAAGCGGCCGGTGCGCAGACTCAGCGGTGTCCTCGCCGCCTACCGGGCAGGGGTTTCCGGAGCCGAGCAGGGGGCCGTCTGGATGTACCGCGACGATGCTGGCCTTGCTCAGTAATAGGGCAGTTCTTCATCAAAATGGCGGCAGTCGTTCCGGAACCATGCGACCACGTGTTTGAGGGCCTCGGCAGCCTTGGTCCGGGCCGCGATGTCCGAATTGAATCCCTGATGGGGTTGCACGTAGACGTTGCCGGTGCGCTCCAGCGCCATCCGCGTGAGGGCCGCCGCCGCGACCAGATCGGGGTCGTCCGTCGCGGCCCCGAGCAGCACCTCGGTGAACGCGGCCTCGCGGGAAAAGACATCGAGCCCTATCCCCATGATCTTCCCGGTCCGGTAGAGATCGAGGAGTCCTGCTTCAGGGGCGATCTCGCCCCTGGTGACGTTGATGAAAATCAACTTCTTCCCGGCCTTGGCAAGGTATTCCCGGGAGAAGTAGTCCACGTTGTGGCGCGGGTTGGCGGAATCCCTGGTGAGGTTCATGGCGTTGATGATCAGGTCGGTGGTGGCGATGGCCGCATCTTTCGACACAAAACGGACCGAGTCGCCATAGCTTCGCGAAAGCGTCTCGGCCCGGAGGTCGACGCCTTGAACCGTGAGGCCATTGGCAAGAGCCAATTCATAGATACGTTTGCCGATCTTGCCAACGCCGAAGACCGTCGCCGTCACGCTGGGCCCCAGTGACAGGAAGGCCTGGCAGGCCTCGCGATCGAACCGTCGGGTGTTGCTGCAGTAGTGGTTCAGCAGGCCAGCCGAGGCATACATGAATTTCATCGCCGTCTGCGCCACCGCATCGACGCAGTATTCCCGGAGGGAGGTCACATGCAGTTGTCCCGCAAGCTGTTCAACGTGGTCGTAGCCCGCGCTCCGGGTGATGAGCCCCTGGCCGCCTTCCGCCACAAACCCTTCCGGCAGGACGGAGTGAGTCTTGGTGGTGACCAGGCGCGGCAGGGCGATGCCGGGATGGGCCTCGAGGTAACGTTGGAGCGTCAGAGGGGTTATGAGGAAGCTGTGGCCTGGTGGGAGCGCCCCCGCGGAGATGGCCTTGCCTGTCTCTTCCTCCAGGTGGGACGCCTCGGGGCCCAGGGCCTCGAAATGCATCACGTCGTATCGGTGGTCGGCCATGACGGTCTTCCTTATGGAATGGCACGCAGGCCGGAGCAAGACCATCCTGGGCCGGTCGCGACCGTCAAGCCCGAACCTCGGTTGCCGCCGCGGTGGTCGCGGTCTTCTTGACCTTCACGGTGAAGAAGGTGATGAACACCGCGAGGAGGCATGCGCCGGCAAGGCAGTAGAGCCCCCCCGAGTAGCTGTTGGTGGAGTTCTTGGCCAGGCCGATGAGGTAGGGCCCTACGAACCCGCCGAGGTTGCCCAGCGAATTGATCAGGGCGATGCCCGCGGCGGCGCCCACCCCGGTCAGATAGGCGGAAGGCAGGGGCCAGAATGGGCCCTTGCAGCCCATGATGCCCACCGAAGCCACGCAGATGAGCATCAGGGCGGTCATGCCGTTGCCCAGGTAGCCCGCCATGCCCAGGCCGCCGGAAATGAGCAGGAGGGAGACGATCAGGTGCCACTTGCGCTCCTTGAAATGATCGGAGGATTGGCCGATCGCAAGCATGCCGATAATGCCGAAGAGGTAGGGGACCGCCGACATGAATCCGGTCTGGGTGGTGGAGAAGCCCTGGGCCTTGATCATCTGGGGCAGGAACATGGAGATGCCCAGGTTGCTGCCGGTGGCGGCGAAGTAGATGAACCCGAACAGCCAGGTGACGGGATTGCTGAAGGCCGCCCAGATGCCCGGCTTGGCGACCGAGTCGATCTTCTCGGCATCGTTGACCAGTTCCCGGCTGATCCAGTCCTTTTCCTCCTGGCTCAGCCAGGCCGCTTTGGTCGGATCGTCGGGCAGGTACAGCAGGACGGCGATGCCACCCAACAGGGCGGGCAGCCCTTCCAGCAGGAAGAGCCACTGCCAGCCGCGCAGCCCCGCCATGCCGTTGAAGTGCTGGAGGATCCAGGTGGAGACGGGCGCGCCGACCGCCAGGGAGATGGGAATGGCCAGCATGAACCGGGAGATGATCCTGGCCCGGTAGCGGGCGGGGAACCAGTAGGTCAGGAAAAGGATGACCCCGGGGAAGTAGCCGGCCTCCGCGGCGCCCAGGATGAAGCGGATGCTCAGGAAACTCGTGCTGCCCTGGACGAAAGCCATGGCGGCGGCGGCGATGCCCCAGGAGAACAGGATGCGGGCGATCCATCTGCGCGAGCCGAACCGGACCATGGCGATGTTGCTGGGCACTTCGAAAGCGCAGTAGCCGATGAAGAAGATCCCCGCGCCCCAGCCGTAGATGTAGGGGTTCAGCCCGATCTCCTTGTTCATCGTCAGCGCGGCGAAGCTGACGTTCACCCGGTCCAGGTAGGACACGACATACAGGAATATCAAGAAGGGGATCAGCCTCAGGTTCAACTTGCGCATGATCTGTTGTTCTACGACCTGTGACATTGCTCCCCCTCATGCATCGGGTCAGAACCGGCAATCATTGAGACACTTGGATTCGTATGGAACAGCTTAACGGGCACCGGGGCAGACATTGAAGCGGAAATTGATCACGCCGCCGTGCCCGGGAAACCTTTCACGATGGGTGAGCAGTTATTCATCGCCAGACGAGAAGGGCTGACTTGGGCTCATACTGCAGCGCCACCGCCCCCGAGCCGAACTCCAGCCGGCTCACGAGCCTCAAGTCGACACGCTTCGATAGCCCCGCGAACAACGTCGGCCCGTGGCCCGCCAGCCTGGGCTGCACAACGAACTCGTACTCATCGATCAATCCCAGTTCCGCCAATGCCAGCGGAAGCTTCACGCCTCCCACGAACAGTCCCTTACCCGACTCCCCCTTGAGTTGCTGAACAGCCTTCCCTAGATCCCCGCGCACAAGCTCCGCGTTCCAATCGACCCGGTCCAGCGTGCTCGACACGACATACTTCTTTGCCGCGTTGATCGTCCGGGCGAATGGTTCCATCCAATCGGGCCGCGCTCCCGTCTGCGCCGGCGGCCGCCACGCGGCCTCCATCATTTCGTAAGTCACCCGGCCAAAGAGGAGGGCATCAGCCTGGTCAAGGTTCTCGACCGCGTGACGATGCAATTCTTCGTCCGCGACGATCGCACGATGATCGTAGCACCCGTCCAATGTGACGTTTATTGAGTAGCGAAGGGGTCGCATCACGCAAGTGTACCGCCGGGCACAAGACCAAGCTCCTGAAGCGTGCTGACGCCAGCATTGACCGGCATCGCATGGCCCGTGATCCGGATTGCGCCTGATGGTATGTGTCGATCAAATTGAGTGAATCAGACCTCCGAATTGATGGGAAGCGTGAACGCTTTGGATCACGTGATTTCACTTAAAGTGTTGTTATGTTTCGAAATATCAACTGGTCCAAAAGGTGCTCTACCGTCCTGCATGTGAAAGGGGAGAGCGATGAAAGATGTTTTGAAACTTACGTCTCAAGAAGCTGAATCCATGGGTATCGAACTGGAGAGAGAGGAGACCGCAGTTCCAACTGAGGTGCGAGAACTTCCCATGCATGAGCAGGTTGTTGGCGAATTGACGGAAGGCGAAGTTGTTGAAGCTCTGACAGGCGAAGTGACCCCAGAAAGTCGGGAAGACGTGGAAGAGGCCATTGGAGATCTACAGGAAGATGTGGCCGAGGAAGAAGGTACGTAGTAATACGAAACTCCAGGTCCTCGTTGGGTCGGCGGCCGCCTCGGGCGTAGCACAAGCATTGACCGGCCTCGCCCCAGCCGCGCGACCGCCTTGAGTTGAGCCCCCACGAAAGGGGTGAAAAGGCACTTCCCTTCCCTGATGGTTCTGGCAAGTCAGCTCAGCCGCTGATTGGAACCATGGACGGAAGAGTATGCCTCATGCAGCGTGCACCGTACCCCTGACGCCCTTGGCGCCTTGGTGGGTCGGCGCTCCGCTCGGGCCTAACCCTCAAGTTGAGTTGGCCCCGCACCGGCCGCACGAATGGGGGAGGCGGATGCCTAAGCCAACGAGCAGCTCGAAGGGGCAGACCTGAGTGCGGGGTCCAACCTCGAACGGCGGGTCAGGCATGGACGGGCTTCATCATTTCGCTGAAACCCGCGGCGCGACTGGACTGGCCAGTTCGGACGGGAACTGCCCAGATGCAGGGCTATGAAATAATCACTCTTGCACGGTATCCATGTATGGCTATCATGTGGATGGAGGCTACCCATTGATAGCGTCATTTGCCGACCCATCAACGAGAGCCCTCTTTGACGGCTACCCCAAGAAAGCTTTCAAGAGCATCCCGCCAGATATTCATGCTGCAGCCATTCGAAAGTTGGACATGCTCAATGCCGCCTCGATCCTGGATGACCTGAAATCACCTCCTGGAAACAGGCTGGAGGCCCTGAAAAATGATCTGGTCGGGTTTCACGGCATCCGAGTAAACGACCAGTGGCGAATTGTCTTCCGTTGGCAAGGATCTGACGCCTTCGAAGTTCGAATCCACGATTACCACTAAGGCAGGCTAGCCATGATCCCTTCACACCGCACCCCCACTCACCCCGGAGAGATCCTCCTTGAGGAATTTCTCGTCCCCTTGGGCATCACGCAGGTTCAGTTGGCCGCCCATATCGCTGTGCCCACTCAGCGGGTAAATGAGCTGATTCGCGGAAAGCGCGGGGTTACCCCTGACACCGCCTGGCTTTTGAGCAAGGCTTTCAGCACGAGTCCGGAGTTCTGGCTGAATCTCCAGGCAATCTACGATCTTTCCCAGACCCGTCCCAACCGGACCATTCGCCCGATGAGAAAGGTGAGCTGACGGCAACGGCATTCTGCCTTTGCGTCAGTGGGTCGGCGCCCCGCTCGTGACCTAACGCCAGCATTGACCGGCACGGCCCCTGGCGGCGCGATCAGAGGAGGATGGCCGAGGGCATGATGACGGCGGATGGTTGGATCACAAGCGGGGCCGTGTCCGGGGTCGAATGCAAGGTTGGCGGGGTATTCGGGGCTTCCCCAAAAATCGCCCAGAAGAAACTCACCGGCGGCCCCCGCTGTGGCATGGTGGAGGCCGGTGCCGCAGAAGGCCGATTTTCCAATGGTGCACATTGCCCGCAGGTTAGCGTGGTCATGGGTTACGTCATCGACACTGGTGGATCGTCAGGGCCGCTTGCGGCCAGGGAGATACCCCGTTTAAGAGAGTGCA
>Ga0302320_10003362_pt1 | contig 37298 bp, 34 predicted proteins | sample Bog_T0_3_FD_202130 | JGI IMG/M metagenome (GOLD analysis project Ga0302320, IMG submission 202130) | Peat permafrost microbial communities from Stordalen Mire near Abisko, Sweden - Bog_T0_3 | ecosystem: Environmental > Terrestrial > Soil > Wetlands > Peat | place: Sweden: Abisko, Stordalen Mire... | reverse complement strand
CCAGCGGATGCACTCGGCGATGTCCGCGGCCCGGAGCGGTTCGACCCCCTGGTAGACAGCCTTGGCGCGCTGCTCATCGCCCATCCGGACCAGGGAGAACTCGGTTTCCACCATGCCGGGGTCGATGCTGGTGATCCGGATGGGCTCGCCGCAGAGCTCCAGCCGCAGCACGTTCGCCAGGGCCTTGAGCCCGTGCTTGCTGGCGCAGTAGGCGGCGCCCCCCTCGTAGTAGGAGTGGCCGGCGGTGGAGCCGATGGTGAAGTAGTGCCCCCATCCGCTCTGGCGCACATGGGGCAGGGTGGTCTTGATGGTGCGGATGACGCCTTCTACGTTGGTGTGGAGCATGGCCTGCCAGTCCTCCTCCAGGACCGAATCCAGCCTGGCCGTGCCCTTGGCCAGGCCCGCGTTGGCCACCACCACGTGCAGGCCGCCCAGCGCGGCCACCGCCCCTTCCACGAAGGCCTGGACCGAGGCGGTGCTGCGGGTGTCGAGGGCCTGTGTGAAGGTCGGCACGCCGTGTTCCCCGGCCAGTTCCTCCGCCAGGGCGCGCACCCGTTCCACCCGGCGGGCGCCCAGGGCGAGGGGGCAGCCCTGGGCCGCCAGCAGGCGCGCGGTGGCCGCGCCGAGACCCGAAGACGCGCCTGTGATGAGGACGATGGGATGTTCCGGCCGCATGGCTTCTCCTGAATTGTGACCAGCATAACGCTGTCCCAGCCGCTGTAAAGCAGCGGAGTGTTGAGTTCTGAAACATCCGAATAAATCAAATCTTTTCTTTGGCAACTTTGCGTCTTCCTATACTATCCTGTTGGAAATACCCCATTCCTCTTTCCCAAACCCAAAACCCACCTGCCAGTGGTTTTGGCGCCACGATCCCTCGCCTGGGAGGTGTCTGGCCAAGATTCCCCAGGCTCATCTCTAGGAAGTTGCTATGGCTCAAGGCACCGTGAAGTGGTTCAACGCGGAAAAGGGTTTCGGTTTCATTACGCCCGACGAAGGCGGCGCTGATCTCTTTGTTCACCACACCGCCATCCAGGATCGCGGATTCCGCACCCTCCAGGAAAACCAGCGGGTCAGCTTCGATGTGGCCCAGGGCCAGAAAGGACCCCAGGCCACCAACGTCGTCAAGCTCTGAGTCCGCCGCGGCCGCGGGATTAGCAAAGGGAGTTAAGCTCCCCCTGGTGCCTTGGCTTGGCAAGGACCTTGAATGAACAACGCCAGGCGACAGGGGCAAGTCCCCGTAAGGAAGAAGGCAACATGGCTGAAGGCACCGTCAAATGGTTCAACGCTGAAAAGGGTTTCGGCTTCATCACCCCCGATGGTGGCGGCGCCGACCTGTTCGTCCACCACTCCGCCATCCAGGATCGGGGTTTCCGCACCCTGCTTGAAAACCAGCGCGTCAGCTTCGATGTCGCCCAGGGCCAGAAGGGTCCCCAGGCCACCAACGTCGTCAAGCTATAGCTTCGCGCTGACAAGAATCACCCGGAGCGGCCCCCAGGGCCGCTCTTTTTTCAAGGTTGAGCGTATTCCCCATTGAATCGCGCCTTCGGCCCCGGTAGCCTCGACGGCAGCCCTCCCCGAATGCGGGGGAGCCGAAGGTTCTGGAAGGGAAGCCATCCATGTCCGCAGGCATCGTCAAATGGTTCAATGCCGAGAAGGGGTTTGGCTTCATCACGCCCGATGAGGGCGGTCCCGATATTTTCGTCCACCAGTCGGCCGTCCACGCCGCAGGGCTGCGCACCCTGGAGGAGAAGGCCCGGGTGAAATTCGATATCGCCCAGGGGCCCAAAGGGCCCCTGGCGACCAATGTGCAAAAGCTCTAAGTCTGATCCAACATGACGTGCTGCCAAGGGCCTGAGATTGAACGATCAGCTCATCCATCGGCTTTCCCAACTCCTCTATCGGTGCCTGGAGGACATAGGCAGTACCAAGGCTGCGCTCTACCTGGCTCCGCCCGGGGCCGGCGATTTCCAGCTGGCCTGCCACTATGGCTGGCCCCGTGCCACGCCGCCGCCGCAACGGCTCTCCCCCATGGATCCCTTGATGCTGCTGGCGCACCGGGAGCGGCGCTGCTTCGTGCTCAACGACGGCGCGAACTACCCTGAGCTGCAGGCCTTCAGCCAGGGCAAACAGGACCCGCGCTATTTCATCGCGCCCATCTACGACCACGGCGAGTGGATCGGCCTGCTGCTGCAGCGGGACCACAACGGCAGCGAACCGTACAGCCTGGAACGCCAGGAGGCCCCCACCCAGCTGATCTGCCAGGAACTGGTGCAGGCGATCAAGTACTTCGCACCGCCCCCCGATCCGGACGGCCCGTTCTCGGAGGCCCAGGAACAGGCCGCGGTGGCCATGCAGGCCTCGACGCCGATCCGGCTGCCGGCCCCGCCCACCTTCCCCGAACAGCGGAGCTTCTTCTGGGAAGCCGCCCACCTGCTCTGCCAGGTGATGCCGGCGGCCGCCGTGGTGATGTGGATCTTCGACCCGCTGGCGAGCCGCCCGCTGCTCGCCTACAGCGGCATGCCCCTCTCGCCGCAACTGGAGCAGCAGGTGATCGCCCTGGCCCAAGCCCAGCGTCCGGACCTGTATGCCCCCGACCTGCAGATCCTGACCAAGGCCGAATACTATGAGCGCCCCCCCCTCTCCGGGCCGTTCCGCACGGTGCTGCCGATCATGCTGGAGGAACAGTTCGGCAAGGCCGATCTGCTGATGGTGCTCAGGGTGGAGGACAGCCCCTTCCTGGCCCATGAACAGGAGTTCATCCGGGGCCTGGCCCGGATGCTGGGCCTGTTCCTGGAGGAGGGCCGGCTGCACGAGCGCTACCACCAGTCCTTCCTTTCGGTCAGCCACCGCATCCTGGCCTCCGCCGGAACCAAGGTGCCCTACATCCTAGACCAGAGCGTGAACACCGCTGAACTCTCCAGGAGCCTGGCCCGGCGGCTGGACCTCTCCTCCCAGGAAGTGGAGGCCGTCACCATCTCCGCCATCCTGCACGACGTCGGCACCCTGCTGCTGGACCGCAAGATCCTGGAGAAGACCACTCTGAGCAGCGAGGAGCGCTCGCAGGTGCAGGCCCACCCCATCCTCGCTTCCACCTACCTGAAGGATTTCCACTTCCCCTTCGACATCCTGCGCATCATCCGCCACCACCACGAGCAGTGGGACGGCAAAGGCTACCCCGACGGGATTGCCGGGGAGGCCATCCCCATCGAAAGCCGGATCATCCACCTGGTGGAGTCCTTCCAGGTGATGGTCACGGGCACCAGCTACCACCCCGCCAAGCCCGTGCCGGCGGCCCTGGGGGAGCTCAGGCAGCTCTCGGGGATCCATTTCGATCCCCGGATCGTGGAACAATTCATCGAAATGGTGGAATCCCGCCAAAGGTGAAATTTAGCCTTACACTTGGGCGGAGGGGACTCACCGCCAATGCATGAGGAAAGCCACAGCGCACCGGACCGGCGGGGAGCCCGAGGCTTCATCCTGGTGATGCTGCTGGCTTTCATCACCATCATGGGCATCTTCCTGACCATCGCCATGCCCCCGGTGGCCACCGAGATCCAGCGGGACCAGGAAGCGGAGCTGATCTTCCGGGGCGAGGCCATCGCCAACGCCATCCGCCTGTACAAGGCCAAGACCGGCGGCTATCCCCTGAACCTGGAGGATCTCACCAAGCTGCGCCCGCGCATCATCCGCAAGCTGTACCTGGATCCCATGACCCGCAAGGGAACCCAGGAAGGGGATTGGGATCTCATCACCGCCGTGCAGCCCGGAGCGTCCGGAGACAAGACCGGCCTGCCCATCGTGGGGGTCAAGAGCTTCTGCGAGAAGGACAGCTTCACCAGCTACCACGACAAGACCCTCATCAGCGACTGGACCTTCTCCGCGGCCGACAACCTGCTGGGCATCCCAGGGGCCGCCGCCGCCGCAGGCCTGCTGCAGGGCGCCACCGGGCAGACCCCGGTCACCGCCGCGCAGCCGCCCCTCCCCGCCGGCAAGACCGGCCCCGGCACCGGCACCGACACCTCCAACATCCCCATGGGGGCCGCGCCGTCCCAGAACCCTCCGCCGGCCCCGCCGCCGGATGGCTCCACCCCATCCAACTAGCTGTTTGAAAGATCACGATGCTGCGAACGGTCTGCGCCCTTCTCCTGCTCGCCGCCCTCCCCGGAAGGGCCGAAGATATCCAGCACTGGGCGCAGCGGCTGGAGGCGCGCTCGGTGCGGGTTTCGGCCGGAGTCTGGGATCTGGAGACCGGCAAATCCATCGAGGACCACCAGCCGGAGCTCCAGCTGGTGCCCGCCTCCACCGCCAAGATCGTCAGCACCTATGCCATCCTCAGGAGCCTGAAACCCGATTTCCAGCTGACCACCGAGGTGTGGGGGGATCTCCACGGTGGCACCGTCACCGGCGACCTGGTATTCAAGGGCGGCGGCGACCCGTTCCTCATCTCCGAACGCATCTGGCTCCTGGCCCATGAGCTCAAGGACCGCGGCATCCTGCGGGTCACCGGCCGGATCCGCCTGGACCAGAGCGCCTTCGACGGGCAGCGGTTCGGCAACGGCTGGGAGCGCACCTCCGCCAACACCACGCCGCCCATCCTGCCCTTGTCGGTGAACTTCAACAAGGACAATGGCAGGCTGGTCCCGGACCCGGAGCGCCTGGCGGTGGACACGCTGCAGCGCATCTTCCAGGAGGCGGGCATCGTCATCCAGGGCGAGGCCCAGCCGGGGGGCGCACCGCAGAAACTGCTCACCTTCCCGTCGCTCCCGCTGCGCGAACTGGTGGAGAAAGCCGACAAGTTCTCCAACAATTTCATGGTGGAGATGCTGGTGAAGATGTTCGGCGGAGGCACCTGGCCCCAGGGGGTCGCCCGGATCCAGAGCTTCTACGCCGGCCTGCTGGGCCTGGGGGCGGACAAGATCGCCCTCACCGACGGCTCCGGCCTGAGCAAGGACGACCATCTCTCGGCCCGCACCCTGGCCATCGTGCTGCGGGCCGCGTGGAACGATTTCGAGGTGGGGCCGGAAATGGTGGGTTCCCTGAAGATCATCGGGGGCGAGCCCTGGAAGCTGAGACACAAGGACCCCAATCTCGCCCGCCGGGTCCGCTGCAAGACCGGTCACCTGAACGGGGTGGACAGCGTCTGCGGCTACCTCCAGACCCCCAATGGCAAGGTGCGGGTCTTCGCCATCATCCTCAACGGCCCCTGCGACGACGAGGACATCTGGGAGATGGTGAGCCGCTGGGCTAACTAATTAGAAGGTCCCCCAGGGCCTCCTTCAGCTTCTTGAGGTCGAAGGGCTTGCCCAGGTTCGGCACGTGGACCCGGTCCAGGAAGGCGCGGGTGTGGGGATCGAAGGTGTCGCCGGTGGTGAACAGGATCCGCTTGGCCATCTGCGGCTGGTTGGCCTGGATCCAGTCGAACAGCTGGATCCCCGTGAGCCCGGGCATGCGGATATCGGAAATGATGCCGTCGAAGTGCTCCACCTGGAGTTTCTGGATGGCCTCGGTGCCCAGGGCGCAGGGGGTGACATCGCACCCCCACGAGCTGATGGCGTCCACCAGGCACTCCAGCAGGAACGCCTCGTCGTCCACCACCAGGACACGCTTGCCCTGGAGGAGTGGGGAAGGATTGGCAGCCTGGGCATCAGCCATGGGCAACTCCACAAGAAACGCGTTGCCAAGTCCCTCTTGGCTGCGCACGGAAATTTTGCCACCGTGCGCCTGGGCGACGCAGGCCATGACACACAGACCGAGGGATTCCACATCCCGGACCGAAGCGAGGTCGAAGATCCGTTTGGCCTCGGACTCGATGAGCGCCCGGCCGGTATTCTGGCAGACCAGCTGCAGGGTCTGGCCGTTCTGCCGGGTGCCGATGCGCAGGCGCTTGGCGCTGGACGCCGCCGACGGCTGCAGGCAGCTGCGCAGGAGGCCGGCGATGCCTTCCCGGATCAGGGCCGCATCCAGGCCGCACGGCTTCAGGTTCGGGTCGAGGGTGAACTCCAGCGCCACCCCGGACGCCGCGGCTTCCCCCTCCACCCGGCGGGCGGCATCCTGGACCAGATTGTTGAGGCTGGCCAGCTCCAGGTGCGGCGAAGGGGGATAGAGCACCATCAGCAGGGGCCGCATCAGGACCTGGGCGTACTCCACCGACTGCAGCAGCTTCCCGATCCGGCCGGCCTGGCCGGTGTCCGCCGCCTCTTCCATGACCATGCCCTTCTGCAGCAGGATGGGCGTGAGCCGGTTGGCGATGTCGTTGAACAGCTGCGGCATGATCCGGCTGAGGCCGGCGGCGTTCTCCACCTCCTTCAGCTTCTGCTGCAGCTCATGCTGGACCCCCAGGTCGCGGATCAGGGCGGAATTGGCCAGCACCCGGTCGTCGCTGCCGCGGATGGGCGCGTAGGTGATGCTGGCGGGGAATTCAGTCCCGTCCTTGCGCAGCCGGGAGGTGGCCACGTCGCGGATGGTCTGCCCCTTGGCAACCTGGGCGATGACCTGCTCCAGCTCCCCGGCCCGGCTGGGAGGCGTGAGCTGGTGGAAGGTGCGGCCCACGATCTCCGCCCTGGGGTAGCCGAAGATCTGCTCGGCGGCGGCGTTCCAGGTGAGGATCCGGCCGTCGGCGCCGAACGAGATGATGGCCTCGCCCACGCTCTGGATCAGGCCTTCCAGGTAGCGCCGGGTCTTCAGGTTGTCCTGGTTGGCCCGCTCCAGCTGGGAATAGATCTGGCGCAGCTCCTCGTTCTTCTTTTCCAGAGCATCCTTGGCCGTCTTCAGTTCCGAGTAGAGCCGCGCCGTCTCCATGTTGGACTTGAGCGCGTCCTCCAGCAGATCCTGGGCGTCCGCCACCTTGCCGGGGACCAGGTCGGCCACGCTGACGTTCTGCCGGAGCACCACCGATTCCGGCTGTGGGCGCTCCTCGGCGGGCGCCGGGGGCACTTCCTGCATGTTGGCCCGGACATTGGCTTCGATCAGATTCAGCATCTCATCGAAATCCTTGATCTTCTTGTCCAGATGGTACTTGCGGAAAGTGGTGCCCACGGTTTCGCGGGTGATGGCCAGGAAGGTGTCCAATACCCCGTCGCCCCGGTTGGCCACCGCCTCGAAATAGGGCACGGACCGGAAATTCAAGCGCCGGTTCATCACCCCCACCGGCATGGCATCCGGGAGATCCCGCTTGTTGTACTGCATGACGAAAGGGATCTGCTTGATGTTCAGACGGTTGGCATTGAGGTTGTGGTAGAGGTTGGAGAGCGAGTCGACATTCTCCTGCATCTGGGCTTCGCTGGAATCCGCCACGAACACCACACCGTCCGCTCCGCCCAGGACCACCCGGCGACTGGCATCGTATTGCACCTGGCCAGGAACCGTATATATCTGAAGATGAATGGAATTGCCATAGATGTAACCGAGGTTGATGGGCAGCAGATCAAAAAACAGGGTTCTGTCCTCCTGGGTGTTGACGGAGAACATCTCGCCCCGGTTGGATTCCATGCACATGGCATGGAGCGAGCGCAGATTGGTCGTCTTGCCCGAAAGGCCCGGGCCGTAATAGACCAATTTGAGCAGGATCTCATTGGCTCGCGTGTTGAATTGGACCATGGGTGATCATCCAGAAGGAACTCACAGAAGACAGATTAACATTACTTCAGTTCCCTTTTCGGGCCGATACCAGGGGATTCACCACCCATTATGCGCAGTCCAGCGCTTGCCGGGGCAGCCCAGTTTCTGTTTCTCTGGGTCAGCCCCGGTGGGAGGTCGCCTGCCCTCGTGGTAGAATTCGCGGCACTCATCGTTACCCGGGCTGCGCCCGGCGAAAGTGTTTTTCCTTCAAATCCAGGATTGGGAGCCTTCTTCTTTGGACATGCCACGGCATCCTGAAACCCCAAAAGCCGCCCCCGCAGGGGGGTGCCGTTGAGCGTACCGCGCCACGTCGCCATCATCTTCTTGGTATCCGCTGCGCGGATACGCAAGACTCCACACCCGGGCCCGCTCGGCCGTGGCTTGGGCGGGGGGGTGAAGTGAGCGTTCCTCGCCACGTCGCCATCATTATGGACGGCAATGGCCGCTGGGCCGCCCAGCGGGGCTGGCCGCGGATCAAGGGGCACAAGGCGGGGGTGCAGGCGGCCCAGGACATCCTGGAAGCGGCTTCGGACCTGGGGATCGAGCACCTGACGCTCTACGCGTTCTCCACCGAGAACTGGAAACGACCGGGGCTGGAGGTGACCATGATCATGGCGCTCCTGCGCATGTACCTGCGCATGTTCCTGCCCAAGCTGCGGTCCAAGGGGATCCGCTTCCATCATCTGGGGGCGGCGGAAGGGCTGCCCCCTGGCGTGCGCCAGGATCTGGCCGGCCTCGAAGCCCAGACCGCGGGGCACCCCGGGATGGTGTTCCACCTGGCCGTCAACTACGGGTCCCGGCTGGAACTGGTCCAGGCCGCCCGGCGCTGCGTGGAGGATGGGCTTGCGCCCCTGGAGGTCACCGAGGAGGCTCTGGCCCGGCGGCTGTGGACGGCGGGGGTGCCGGATGTGGACCTGATGATCCGGACCTCCGGGGAGCTGCGGATCTCCAATTTCCTGCTCTGGCAGGCCGCCTATGCGGAGTTCTACCTGACGGAGTGCCTTTGGCCGGATTTCCGGGGCCCCCAGCTGCGGGAGGCGGTGGAAGCCTACGCCCAGCGGGAACGCCGGTTCGGCGGCATATGAGCGGAGCTTCGATGAGAACGCCCCCGATCCACCATCCCGGCATAGACAAGCGGAACCTGGCCCTGCGGCTGGGCACGGCCTTCGTGTTCGCGATCTTCTTCCTGACCCTCCTCTACCTGGGCGACCATCCGGCGGCCCAGGCCATCTTCGCCGCCCTGCTGGCCGGGGCCCTGTTCATGGGCATCCGGGAATTCACCCTCATGGGCCGCAAGCTCGGCCAACGGCCTTCCCTGTTCGCGGGCGCGGCGGCCGGGGGGCTGCTGCTCCTGCACTTCCTGCTCCTGGGCCTGTACCCCACCGACCCGCTGCCGCTCTGGCTGGCCCTGGCCCTCGCCGGAGCGGTCATCCACTTCGGCGCCCTGCTGTTCGAGCAGGACCTGGCCAGCGCCCTTACCAGCCAGGCCCTCACCTGGCTGGGGGCCCTTTACCTGGGCCTGGGCCTGGGCTTCCAGCTCAAGCTTTTCCTGTTCACCGACACCACCCTGCCCAACACCGGCGGACGGCTCATCCTGGCCCTCTATCTGATCGTGTGGATTGGGGATTCCGCTGCCTACTTCGTCGGCAGCCTCCTGGGCCGGCACAAGCTGGCGCCCCGGGTGAGCCCCAAGAAGACCTGGGAAGGGGCCGCCGGCAACTTCCTGGGCAACATCGGCGCGGCCTTCCTCATCAAGGCCACCGCCTGCCCCCAGTGGACCCCGGTGGACGCCGTGGCCATCGGCCTGCTGCTGGGCACGGTCGGCCAGCTGGGCGACCTGGTGGAAAGCACTTGGAAGCGCAGCGCGGGGGTGAAAGACTCGAACATGGGAGGGGTGTCCATCCCCGGCCACGGCGGCATGCTGGACCGCATCGACAGCCTGGTCTTCGCCGCTCCCGCTCTTTATGCCTATGTCCACTTCGTTCATGGATTGAACTGATTCATGCGGCACCTCGCCCTGCTCGGCAGCACCGGTTCCATCGGCACTTCGACCCTGGACGTGGTGGCCGCCCATCCTGACCGGCTGGCCGTCGCGGCCATGGCCGCGGGCCGCAACCGGGAACTGTTCCGGGCCCAGTGCGAGCGGTTCCGCCCGGGCTGCGTCTCGCTCGCCCGGCCCGAGGACGCCGCCTGGCTCGAGTCGGAGCTCAGCTACCGGCCGGTGATCCTGCACGGCATGGACGGCCTCATGGCCTGCGCCCTGGAGGCCGGCGCCGACACGGTGGTGGCGGCGGTGGTGGGCGCGGCCGGCCTGGCCAGCGTGGAAGCGGCCCTGCGCCGCGGGCGGCGGGTGTGCGTGGCCAACAAGGAGAGTCTCGTGGTGGGGGGCGCGCTCATGCGCCAGGCCCTGGCCGAGGGCGGCGGCGAGCTGCTGCCCATCGACTCCGAGCACTGCGCCCTGCACCAGCTCCTGGCCGGCCGGGCCCCCGCCGAGGTGCGCGAGATCCGCATCACCGCCAGCGGCGGCCCGTTCCGGGACTGGGACCTGCGGCGCATCAAGGCCGCCACGGTGCAGGAAGCCCTCAACCACCCCACCTGGAAGATGGGGCCGAAGATCACCATCGATTCCGCCACCCTCATGAACAAGGGCCTGGAAGTGATCGAGGCCTCGGTCCTGTTCGGCCTCCAGGCCGACCAGATCCAGGTGACCGTGCACCCCCAGAGCCAGGTGCACGCCATGGCCGGCTTCCAGGACGGCACCTACCACCTCCAGGTGTGCGCCAACGACATGAAGCTGCCCATCCAGTACACTCTGCTCTACCCGGACCGCCTCCCCGGCCCCGTGCCTCCCTACGACTGGAACACCTCCCGCGCCTGGACCTTCGATCCGCCCGATCCCGAACGCTTCCCGTGCCTGCCGCTGGCCTACGCCGCCCTGCGGGCGGGCGGGACCGCGCCGGCCATCCTCAATGCCGCCAACGAGGAGGCGGTGGGCGCGTTCCTGGCCGGCGCCGTCGGGTTCTGGCAGATCCAGGCCTGCGTGGCGGAAGTTCAGGCGAGCATTCCGGTGGAACCGGCCCACACTTTAGAGCAGGTCATGGATACGGACCGCCGTGCCCGGGTGGCGGCCATGACCTGGATACGCCAGCACCCGGTTTGACAAAATCACCAAGGCAAGGATCTAAATGAAACGTCTGCTCTACATCGCCCCAGCCCTCCTGGTCGGCCGGTTCCTTCCGGGCGCGGGCTTCTGGGGTCCCGTCGTTCTCCTGGTCGGCCTCATCTTTTTCCACGAACTGGGTCACTTCCTGGTGGCCAAGTGGATGGGCATGCCCGTGGAGGTCTTTTCACTGGGGTTCGGCCCTCGGGTCGCGGGCTTCAGCTGGAGGGAGACCGACGTGCGGCTCTCCCTGCTGCCCCTGGGCGGCTACGTGCGGCTCGCCGGCTACAACCCCGAGGAGCCGGACGCCCAGGACCCCAACGGGTTCCTGGCCCAGCCCGTCTGGAAGCGGCTGTTCTTCTATTCCGGCGGGATTCTCGCCAACATCCTGATCACCGTGGTGATCTTCTTCGGCATGGGCGTGGAGCAGGCCAGGATCACCGACAAGCACCCCACCCCCCTGGAGATCGTCGACGTGACCCCCGGCACCGCCGCGGCCGAAGCCGGCCTGCAGCCCGGGGACAAGATCCGCAGCTTCGGCACGCTCTCCTTCCCCGGCAGCAAAGGCGAAGAAGCCATCGCCTATATCCAGGCCCGGCCCGGCGCCACCATTCCGGTGATCCTGGAGCGGGACGGCGCCTCCCAGACCCTGCAGGTGGTGCCCCGGAACGAAGCCGGCAAGGGCAAGCTGGGGGTCTCCTTCGAGGTCGACAACTGGACCTATGACCGCCGGCCGTTCCAGTTCAAGGATCTGGGCCCGGGCGCCAGGTTCGGGGTGGTGGCCAGCGCCAGCCTGGGCTGGGAGATTCTCGAGAACTTCGGCAAGCTCATCACCCACAAGGTGAGCCTGAAGGAAGTGGGCGGCCCCATCACCATCGTCCGGGCCGGCAGCCGCGCGGCCAAGGCCGGGCTGGCCCAGTTCCTCTTCCTCACCGCCCTGATCTCCATGAATCTTGCCGTGCTCAACGCCCTGCCCATCCCGTTCCTGGACGGCGGCCACGCCGCCATCCTGGTGGTCGAGCGGATCCGGGGCAAGGATCTCTCGATCATGGTGAAGGAGCGCATCCTCCAAGGCGGGTTCTTCTTCCTGGCTTCGCTGATGGCCGTGGTCATCGCCATGGATATCTTGAGACTAAGGAATTAACGGCCTAGCCTTCCCAGCCTGACTTGCGGCCGCGGTCCATCTCCCGCTGCTGCTCCCGCTCCCGCAGGGCATCGCGCTTGTCGCCCATGGTCTTGCCCTCGGCCAGGGCGATGCGCACCTTGATCTTGCCCCGGGCATCCAGGTAGATGGCCAGGGGGATCACGGTGAAACCCTTGCGCTCGGCCTTGGCGGTGATCTTGTGGATCTCGGCCCGGTGCAGCAGCAGCTTGCGCGGCCGCAGGGGATCGTGGTTGGCGTAGGTGCCGAACTGGTAGGGGCTGATGTTGGCCTGTTTGAGCCACAGCTCGCCGCCGGTGGCGTCCACGTACGCGTCCTGCAACTGGCCGTGGCCGCCGCGCAGGGCCTTGACCTCGGTGCCCACCAGGGCGATGCCCGCCTCCCAGGTGTCCAGGACGTGGAAGGCATGGAGGGCTTTGCGGTTCCTGACGAGATCTTCGCTCATGGGTAGATCCTATCGTTACTCTGGGCCAAAATCGCCATCGTCGCCCGGGATTCCAGGATTCGTCTTGCGTGAGTCCTGTGCCCGGCGGGCACCGGGCAGAACGAACGAGCCCCGTCCAGCCCGCGCTTCCCGGTTAAAGTTAGGAACCCAGGTCCTGGAGTCCCCGTGCTGCATAAACTGCTCACCCCCATCATCATCTGGATGACCGCGCTCATGGCGGCCGCCGGCCCCATGGGGGTCACCCTCCTGATGGGCATCGAAAGCGCCTGCATCCCCCTGCCCAGCGAAGTGATCATGCCGTTCGCCGGCTTCCTGGCCTTCAAGGGCCAGATGAGCTTCCTGGGCCTGGGGTCCGCCAGCCCCTGGGCCCAGATCCTCATCGCCGGCCTGTTCGGCGCTATGGGCTGCAACCTGGGTTCCATTCCCGCCTACGAACTGGGCGCCTGGGGCGGGCGCAAGGCGGTGGAGCGCTATGGCAAATACATCCTGCTCAACCTGGACCACTTGGACCAGGCCCACCGTTTCTTCGAGCGCTTCGGCACCTGGGCCATCATCCTGGGCCGCATGCTGCCGGTGGTGCGCACCTTCATCGCCCTGCCCGCCGGCATCGCCCACATGGACCGCACCCGCTTCCATTTGCTTACCTTCATCGGCAGCCTGCCCTGGTGCCTGGGCTTGGCGTGGGTGGGCTATCTCCTGGGCGAGCGCTGGGATATCCTGGGCGTCTACTTCCACCGGTTCGATCTGGCGCTTTGCCTGGTGCTCCTGGCCGGGGCCGGCTGGTTCGTCTGGAGCCACATCCGCGGCGTCCGGCGCAGGCAAATGTGAAGCAAGGTAGTACACTAGGGTGCGGAAGCGGAGACGGCCATGGAGATCCCTGAAAACCTGAGAGAGATCGTCGACCGCCTGGGCGTGGCGCTGGTGAAGGCGCTGGCCAACGATGAGAGCAGCCGCGCGCTGGTGCAGGAGATCCAGGCGTACGGTTTCGACATGGCGCTGATGCTGGAGGCCACCGTGGCCCTGCACAAGCGCAGCGACGGGGAGGACAAGCCGGAGGGCTTCGACGGCCTGGCCGGGGATGCGGAGTTCACCAACACCCCAGGCCGCGGCCAGTGGTCCGAGGAGGACAAGGCCTTCCTGAGAACCTTCAAGATATCGCTGGAATGACGGGCGCCTGGGAACGGCCGGCCCCGGAGCTGGCGTCCGGCCCGAATCCCAACGTGGCCGGCCTGGGCCTGGAGGCCCTGCGCGCGCTGGTGGCCGCCCTGGGGGAGAGCCCGTTCCGGGCCGCACAGATCCACGAGGGCCTGTACCGGCACCGGTGGACCCGCTGGGAGCAGTTCACCAGCCTGTCCAAGGCCCTGCGCGCCAGGCTCCAGGCCAGCACCGAACTGCGCTGGCCGGAGATCATGGAGAGCGTCGGCTCCGAGGACGGCTCCACCAAGCACGCCTTCCGCCTGGAGGACGGCAGCCTGGTGGAAGGCGTGCACATGCCCTACGGGGACCGCACCACCCTCTGCCTGTCAAGCCAGGTGGGCTGCGCCATGGGCTGCACCTTCTGCGCCACTGGGCTCATGGGCATCCAGCGCAACCTCACGGCCGGGGAGATCACCGGCCAGGTGGTGACCATGCTCAACGCCCACGGCCACGCGGGCAACGACCCGGTCAACCTGGTGTTCATGGGCATGGGCGAGCCGCTGCACAACCTGGACCAGGTGATGGCGGCCTTCGCCCTGCTCACCGACCCCAAGGGCCTGGCCCTGTCGCCGCGGCGCATCACCCTGTCGACTTCGGGCCTGGTGAGCGGCATCCAGCGCCTGGGCGCCTATGCCCGGCGCCCGCGCCTGGCCCTGAGCCTCAACGCCACCACCGACGCCTACCGCGACCGCATCATGCCGGTGAACCGGGTGTGGAACCTGGCCGCGCTGGCCGCCGCGCTCAAGGCCTTCCCGCTGGAGCACGGCGAACGGATCACCCTGGAATACGTCCTGCTCCAGGGGGTCACCGACAGCCTGGAGGACGGCCGGCGCCTGGCCGCCTTCGCCCAGCAGTTCCCCAGCAAGGTCAATCTCATCCCCTTCAACCCCCACGAGGGCTCAGGCTTCGAGCCCCCCTCCGAGGAGCGGATCGCGGAACTATGCGGCCTGCTGGCCGCCAAGGGACTCACCGTCAGCGTGCGCCGCTCCCGGGGCCAGGATGTGGCCGGCGCCTGCGGGCAGCTGGCGCGCCGACACCAGGACTAGGCCCTAGGCCCGGGCCGATAAAGCGTTACAATGGCAGTTTAGCCTAAGGATGCGGTCATGCCCTTCGAGCCCCTGCAGCAGGAACCCATCATCCAGCAGCGCTGGGCCGAGGCCCGGGCCTTCCGCGCGCCCCGCGCCGCGGAACTCAAGCCCGGGGACCGGACCTTCTACATGCTGGTGATGCTGCCCTACCCCAGCGGGCGCATCCACATGGGCCACGTGCGCAACTACACCCTCGGCGACGTGGTGGCCCGGTTCCGGCGCATGCGCGGCGACCAGGTGCTGAACCCGCTGGGCTGGGATTCCTTCGGCCTGCCGGCGGAGAACGCGGCCATCAAGAACGGCATCCACCCGGCCATCTGGACCCGGGACAATATCCAGGAGATGAAGGGCCAGATCCAGAAGATGGGCATCAGCTATGACTGGGACCGGGAGATCGCCTCCTTCCTGCCCGAGTACTACCGGTGGAACCAGTGGTTCTTCATCAAGATGTGGGAGCGCGGCGACGTGTTCCGGGCCATGCGCAACGTGAACTGGTGCGAGGCCCTGGGCACGGTCCTGGCCAACGAGCAGGTGGTGGACGGCAAGGACGAGCGCACCGGCCATCCGGTGGTGCAGAAGCCCATGGAGCAGTACTTCTTCACCATCACCCGCTACGCCGAGCAGCTGCTGGCGGACCTGGACAAGATCGACTGGCCGGAGAACGTCAAATCCATGCAGCGGCACTGGATCGGCAAGTCCGAGGGGGCCCGGCTCACCTTCGACCTGGCCGACGGCCAGCAGGTGTCGGTGTTCACCACCCGGCTGGACACCCTCTACGGGGTGACCTTCATGGCCCTCTCCACCGAGCACCCGTTCATCCAGAAGGCGGCGGAGACCGATCCCGGGCTCAAGGCCTTCTGCGATCAGGTGGCCTCCCAGAGCCGGGAAGAGCGCCTCACCAGCGACGTGAAGCTGGGCCATCTTTCCCGGCTGGAGGCGATCCACCCGTTCACCGGGGAGAAGGTGCCGATATTTGCCGCCAACTACGTCCTCATGGACTACGGCACCGGCGCGGTGATGGGCGTGCCCGCCCATGATGAGCGGGACTATGAGTTCGCCGAGAAGTACGGCATCCCGATCCCCAAGGTGATCGAATCGGAGAATCCCTGGGAGCCCGGCATCCTGGTGAACTCCGGGGAGTTCGACGGCATGACCAGCGAGGCCGCGGCGGACGCCATGGTGGCCAAACTGGGCGGCCGCGCCGCCAAGACCGTCACCTACAAGCTCAAGGACTGGGGGCTGTCCCGCCAGCGCTACTGGGGCACGCCCATCCCTACCGTGCATTGCGCCCAGTGCGGCGTGGTGCCCGAGAAGGAGGAGAACCTGCCGGTGCGGCTGCCGGAGGACGTGGCCTTCGTGGGCAAGGGGGCTTCGCCCCTCACCACCTCCAGGTCCTTCCTGGAATGCGCCTGTCCCAGGTGCGGCAAGCCCGCGCGCCGGGAAACCGACACCATGGACACCTTCGTGGATTCCAGCTGGTACTGGATGCGCTACCTGGACCCCAACAACGACCAGGAGCCGTTCGCCAGGGCCGAGGCGGACGCCTGGGCTCCGGTGGACCTCTACGTGGGCGGCATCGAGCACGCGGTCATGCACCTGATGTATGCCCGGTACTTCTACAAGGTCATGCGCGACCTGGGCCTGCTGAGCGGAGACGAGCCATTCAAGAAGCTCATCTGCCAGGGCATGGTCCTCAAGGACGGCTTCAAGATGTCCAAGTCCAGGGGCAACATCGTCGACCCCGACGACGTCATCGCCCACTACGGCGCGGACGCCCTGCGCCTGTTCATGATCTTCGCCGCCCCCATCGAGAAGGAGATCGACTGGACCGGGTTCGAGGGCATCGAAGGCGCCACCCGCTTCCTGAAGCGCATCACCCGCATGGTGGAGGAGCACCCGCTCTGCGCCGATCCCGTTCCCGCCCGGGAGAAGCTGGCCCCCGAGGAGAAGGCCCTGCTGGTGAAGATCCACCAGACCCTGCACAAGGTCACCGAGGATCTGAGCCACCGCTACCAGTTCAACACCCTGGTGAGCAGCCTCATGGAACTGGCCAACGCCCTGGGCGACCTGCCCAAGGACGCCCCGCACCGGGACGCCATTATGCAGCAGGCCCTGACCACCCTCACCCTGATGCTGTCCCCCGCGGCGCCGCACCTGGCCGAGCAGCTCTGGACCCGGCTGGGCGGCCAGGGTCTGTGCATGCACGCCGCCTGGCCCGAAGCGGATCCCGCCTGGCTCACCGCCGACGAAGTGACCGTGGTGGTGCAGATCAACGGCAAGGTCCGGGGCCGCGTGCTGGTGCCCGGCCACGCCACCGAGGCCGAGCGCAGCAGGGCTGCCCTGGCCTGTCCCGAGGCCCGGCAGCACCTGGACGGCAAAGAGGTCGTCAAGGTGGTGGTGCCCCCCGGCGGCAAGCTGGTGAGCATCGTCGTGCGCGGATGACCCTGATGCCGCCCTGCGATCTGGCCTCAGGCCTGCTGGACGCCGGCGCCGTCCGGCTCGCCCCCCGGAGCCCCTTCACCTGGGCCTCCGGGCTGAAGTCCCCCATCTATTGCGACAACCGCCAACTGCTGGGCTTCCCCAGCCTGCGCTCCGGCATCAAGGCGGCCCTGGCCGAACGGGCCGCCCTGGCCGGACCCACGCTGGTGGCCGGCACCAGCACCGCCGGCATTCCCTGGGCGGCCATGGTGGCCGACCAGCTGGGCCTGCCCATGGCCTACGTGCGCCCCGAGCCCAAGGGCCACGGCATGGGCCGCCAGGTGGAGGGACCCGCGGGCGCGGGCCACCGGGTGGTGCTGATCGAGGACCTGATTTCCACCGGCGGCTCCAGCATCCGCTGCGTGGAGGCCCTGCGCCAGGAGGGCGCGGAAGTTCTGGAGGTGCTGGCCCTGTTCAGCTACGCCCTGCCCCAGGCCGAGGCCGCGTTCCGGTTGGCCCGGGTGCCCCTGCACGTGCTGGCCACCTTCGACGACCTGGCCGCCCGGGCGTTGGAGAAGGGCATCCTGGGCCCGGGGGACCTGGAATCCCTGGCCGAATGGAAGGCCGACGCGACGGCCTGGAGCCGGGCGCACGGAGACCAGCCATGAAGATCTACACCCGCACCGGCGACCAGGGCACCACCGGACTGTTCGGCGGCGAGCGGGTCTCGAAGGACAATAAACGTCTTATTGCCTACGGCACCCTGGATGAGCTCAACAGCGTCCTGGGCGTCCTCATGCTGAACCTGGCCCCGGAACTGGAAGCGCACACGTCCCTCCAGATGGTGCAGCGCGACCTGTTCGCCCTGGGCGCGGTGCTCGCCACTCCCCCCGGCCGGGCCGGGAAGCTGGAACAGCGCCTGACCCATCCCACCTGGCCGGTGCAGGAGATGGAGGCGGACATCGACCGGCTCACCGCCATGACCGGGCCCATGACCCATTTCGTCCTCCCCGGCGGCTGCCCCGGCTCCGCCCACGGGCACTGGGCCCGGACGGTCTGCCGGCGGGCGGAGCGGGAAGTGGTGACTCTGTCCGCGTCGGTACCGGTTCCGGTGGAAGTGATCGTCTACCTGAACCGGCTCAGCGACTGGCTGTTCGCCCTGGCGCGGGCGGCCAACGCCCAGGCCGGCGTCGAGGATGTCAAGTGGCTGCCATGACTTCCGGGCGCGGACCCGCTCCGGAGCGCATACTGTTACTTGGAACATGAATAAATGAAACCGCGACCCGCGATCCTGGCCACCGTTGCCGCCCTTGCCCTGCATGGGTCGGCGGCCCCGTCCGGGGTGACCTACCTGTACACCTACAACGACCGCAATGGCAATGTTGTCATCAATAACCTTCCCCCCGCCTACCTGAAGGGGCAGGGCCTCACCCTGCGCCATGTGGGGGTGGGGCACGTGCGCCTGGCCATGACCCGCCAGGAGATGGCCAAGGTCCTGCGCAGCCCGGAACTGCTGGCCATGGTGGACAGCATCTCCGCCGCCGAGGGGATCGACCCCTTCCTGGCCCGGGCGGTGATCCAGGCGGAGAGCGCCTTCTACGCCCGGGCCCGGAGCCGGACCGGTGCCCTGGGGCTGATGCAGCTCATGCCCCAGACCGCGCAGCGCTTCGGCGTGGTGGATCCGTTCGACCCCAGGCAGAACATCACCGGGGGGGTCAAGTACCTGAAATGGCTCAGCGACACCTTCAGCGGCGACCTGACCAAGGTGGTCGCCGCCTACAACGCCGGGGAAAACGCCGTCACCAAGTACCGGGGCATCCCGCCCTTCGCCGAGACCCGGGCCTACGTGCCCCGGGTGCTCACCCTCTATGCCAAGCGCCTGGTGCAGCCCGACCCCGGCGCGTCCGGCTCCATGGAGCTGCTCAAGAAGGGCCGCGGCGGGTTCCAGGTGGATGAGGCCGCGCTGCCGCCCGGGTCGACCCTGGAGGCGGACGCGAGCCAGGGCCCGGCCAAGCCGCCGAGCCGCCTCTACCAGTGGCTGGACCGCAACGGACGCCTGCAGATCTCCGACCAGCCTCCCCCCAAGGGTGCGGCCGGCGTCAAGACCTACCAGGGCGGATCCTCAGACTGACCGTTCCCGCTCGGCGATGAAGGTTTCCAGGGCCAGCACGGCGTCGGCGTAGGTTTCCTTGAGCTGCTCCAGGAGCAGGCCGGGGTCGATGGAGAAGCTGCCCTTGCGGCCCCCCGCTTCCAGCTCCGCGGCGATGGCCCGCAGCCTGGGCGCCCCCATGGTCCCGGCCGCGCCCTTGATGGCATGGGCCACGTCGGCCGCGTCGTCCAGTTCCTCCGAAGCCAGGGTGGCTTCGATGGCGCGGATGCGGTCAGGGGTGTCGGTCTTGAACAGGCCGAGCATTTCCTTCAGCAGGCCCAGCTCGCCGTCGTCCAGATTCAGGAGCTGATCCATCACGCTGAGGTCCAGGTTCTCGCCAAGGGGTTCCATCGATCATCTCCTGCGCCCAGTATCCCAGAAGCCGGAACATTGGTGGTGGGCAATGGTCCTTTCCCCAGGCACACTGGAAATTCCAGCGCGGGATTCCCCATGAAAAACCTCCTCCTCCAGCACGTCCAGGAAGCCGTCGCCCTGAAGCAGAGCTTCTTCGAGACGGAAGCCGACCACATCATCGCCCAGGCCGCGGACATGGCCGAGCGGCTCAAGCGCGGCTGCCGGATCCTGGTCTGCGGCAACGGCGGCAGCGCCGCCGACGCCCAGCACTTCGCGGCCGAACTGTCCGGCCGCTATGTGAGGGAGCGGCGCGCCCTGGCCGGCATCGCCCTGACCGTGGACACATCCGCCCTCACCGCCATCGGCAACGACTACGGCTTCGACCGGGTGTTCTCCCGGCAAGTGGAGGCCCTGGGCCGCCCCGGCGACCTGCTGGTGGGCATCTCCACCAGCGGCAACAGCGCCAACGTCATCCAGGCGGTTCTGGCGGCCAGGTCGCTGGGCCTGCGCACCCTGGGCCTCCTGGGCCGGGACGGCGGCCAGCTCAAGGACCTGGTGGACGACGCCCTGGTGGTGCCCAGCGGCGTCACCGCCCGGATCCAGGAAATCCACATGATGACCTACCACTTCTGGTGCGAGGCCATCGACACCCAGTTCCAGTGATCCCCGCCCTGTCGCCCCATGCCCCGGCGCTGCGCGAGGCGGCCCGCCGGGAGCCCCTGGGGCTCTACCTGCACGTGCCGTTCTGCCGGGACCGGTGCACCTACTGCTCCTTCGTCACCACCCGGGACGAATTGCTGAAAGCGGCCGTGCTGGGCCAATTGCGCCGCCAGCTCCTGGACTGGGGCCAGCTCCTGGGCCGGCCGGCGGTGGACACCCTGTACCTGGGGGGCGGAACCCCTTCCCTGCTCAGCGCCAGGGACCTGGCCGAACTCACCGGCGCCGCCGCCGAAGCCTTCGACCTGGCCACCCTGGAGGAAGCCACCCTGGAGGCCAACCCCGGCACCCTGGACCCGGCCTGGCTGGAGCAGGCCCTTCATCTGGGCTGGGACCGCATCAGCCTGGGCGTCCAGACCCTGGACGACGCCCTCCTGGGCCGCCTGGGCCGCATCCACGACGGCCGCACCGCCCTGGAGGCCCTGGCCTGGGCCCGGGCCGCCGGCTTCACCCGGGTGAGCGCCGACCTGATGGTGGGCATCCCCGGACAGGACCTGGGCCGGGTCCTTGCGGACGCGGGCACCCTGGTGCGGGCCGGGGCCAACCACCTCTCCATCTACCTGCTGGACCTGGACAAGGCCTGCCCCCTGCGGTCCCAGGTGGACACCGGCAAGCTGGTCCTGCCTTCCGAGGACGAGGTGGCGGACGTGTTCGAGGCCCTGCAGGAGGAACTGCCGCGGCTGGGCCTGCAGCCCTACGAGATCAGCAACTACGCCGCTCCCGGCCAGGCTTCCCGGCACAACAACCGCTACTGGGAGCGACGCCCCTACCTGGGCCTGGGCCCCAGCGCCGCGTCCCAGCTGGGCGACTGGCGCTGGACCGAAAGCGGCGTCATCCCCGCCTGGATCGAGGACCGCGGCAGCGCCGAGGTGCAGGAGCTGGACCCGGCCGAGGCCCTGGCAGAGATTCCCCTGCTGGGCCTGCGCATGCACCGGGGGGTGGACTGGGAGGCCCTGCGGGCCCGGGGCCGGGACCGAAACCTGGAGCCCCTGGTGGACGGCTGGGAGGCCCAGCTGGCGCCCTTCCTCCAGCACGGGCTGCTGCTGCGGGAGGGGCCGGTACTGCGCTTCACGCCCCGGGGCATGCTGCTGAGCAACGGGGTGCTGCAGATCTTCGTCTAGGCCGGATTGCTGGCCGCCGCGGCCACCGCGATCTCCAGTCCCCGCACCAGGGTCTCGAGCCCCATGCTGGGCTGTCCGTTCAATCGGGCCGCCTGCTCGGGCAGGAACGGCACGTGGATGAAGCCGCCCCGGCGCTGGCCGCCCTCCGCAGCCAGAAGGTGCATCAGCCCATAAAACAGATGGTTGCAGACGAAAGTGCCGGCCGAATTGGACACGCTGGCGGGGATCCCCTGCGCCTTCAAGGCCGCCACCATGGCCTTCACCGGCAGGGTGGACCAGTATCCCACCGGGCCCCCGGCCACGACCGGCTCCTGGTTCGGCTGGTTGCCGGCATTGTCGGCGATCCGATAATCATCAACATTGATGGCCACCCGCTCGGGGGTGATCTCCGTTCGTCCGTCGGCCTGGCCGATGGCGATCACCAGCACCGGATCCACCTCCCTGATGTGCCGGGCCAGGGCCTCCAGGCATTCAAAGCGGACCACCGGGAGTTCGCGGGTGCACAGGAGGTGCTCCGCCACGACCCGCCCCTCCAGCAGCCTGGCCGCTTCGAGCGCGGGATTGACCGGCTCCCCACCGTACGGACCGAACCCGGTGACCAGAATCCGCTTCATCAAAGTCCCCCATATCACGACCTAACCTAATTCCCGATCCAGGTCCAGCCCGAAAATAATGGTTGACGCCACCCCAAGGGACCGAAAGAATCAAGCCATTCCAACGTCAACTCATTTCAATCTCATCGCGGGAGGTTTCCGGCCATGTCAGACGATGCTGTCTTCGAAGCCAAGACCTACTCCAGGGTAGATTGGCACCTCATTCCGTTCCTGTTCCTCTGCTATATCCTGGCCTACCTGGACCGGGTGAACCTCGGGTTCGCGAAACTGCAGATGATGAAGGAACTGTCCCTGAGCGACGCGGCCTTCGCCTCCGGCGCCGGAATCTTCTTCATCGGCTATTTCTTCTTCGAGGTGCCGAGCAACATCGCCCTCAAGAAGTACGGGGCCCGGGCCTGGATCGCCCGGATCATGATCTCCTGGGGCATCATCTCCGGCCTCATGATGTTCGTGAAGAGCGAATACGCCTTCTACGGGATGCGCTTCCTGCTGGGCATCGCCGAGGCGGGCTTCTTCCCGGGGATCATCTACTACCTGACCCTCTGGTATCCGTCCAGCAAGCGCTCCACCCGCACCGCCCTGTTCGTGGCGGCCATCGCGGTCTCGGGCGTGATCGGCAATCCCATCTCCGGCGCGATCATGGACGCCTTCAGCGGGGCGCTGGGGCTGGCCGGCTGGCAGTGGCTGTTCCTCATGGAGGGCATCCCCTCGATCCTCGTCGGCATCTGGGTGTTCTTCTACCTCGACAGCAGCATCATGGAAGCCAAGTGGTTGACCGGCGAGCAGAAGGCGCTCCTGGCCAGGAACCTCGAAGCGGAAGAGAGCCAAAAGACCCAGGTGCGCATCATCGACGCGTTCAAGAGCGGCAAGGTGTGGGCCCTGTGCGCCATCTACTTCACCCTGATGATCGGCCTCTACGGCATCTCCTTCTGGCTGCCGAGCATCGTCAAGGCCTTCGGGGTCAAGAGCTTCTTCGGCGTGGGCCTGATCACCGCCATCCCCTACTTCGTGGCCGTGGTGGGCATGATGATCCTCAGCTACAGTTCCGACCGCACCGGGGAGCGGCGCATGCACTACATCTGCAACGTCACCGCCGGCGCCATCGGGCTGGTGCTCAGCGGCGTGTTCGCCAGCAATCCGTACCTGGCGATCCTCTTCCTCTCCATCGGCACCCTGGGCGTGGTCGGCTCCATGCCGATCTTCTGGCCGATCCCGTCGGCCTTTCTGGCGGGCACTGCTTCGGCGGCGGGCATCGGCCTGGTGAACTCCATCGGCAACCTCGGCGGCTACGTGGGGCCGAACGTACCAATATGGGCGAAGTTGTACTCGACCAATCCCTCGGCCTCGATGTATATCATCGCCTTCTTCCTGGTGGTGGGCGCGATCATCACCTTCTTCGCCATCCCCAGCGACCTCTACGTCCGGGTCGGCCAGGCGCCAACGCGCAAGCCCACCACCCCCGCCTCCCAGCACCCGTAATACTGCGGGGTCCGTTGTCCCGTTCGTCGCGCCGACCCACCGGCGCGACGAAAGGAACAGCGGCTATAGCGAACGGAGGAACGTCTCCACCTCGTCCCAGTCCCTGCTGAGGGGGAAGGGTGGCAGGGCGGCCCGCACCTGGGCCGCGTAGCGCTTGCCGTTGGGGTCCTCGTGGGGCAGCATCAGGCGCGGGTCCAGGATGCAGACGGCGCCCCGGTCGGTGCGGGTGCGGATCAGCCGGCCGATGCCCTGCTTGAGCTTCAGGGTCATCTGCGGCACCTGGATGCCGATGAAGCCCAGCCCCTGCTGCCTGGCGTCGGCCTCCCGCACCCGGGCCTGCAGCACCGGGTCGTCGGGGGGCGTGAACGGCAGGGCGGTGACGATCACCAGGCTGAGGGCCTCACCGGGCATGTCCACCCCCTGCCAGAAGCTGGCCAGGCCCAGCAGGGCCGCCTGGGGGGTGCGGCGGAACCGCTCCATAATGGCCGAGCGGGTCATGCCTTCGCCCTGCACGAAGAAGGTGATGCCGGGCAGCGCCGCCTCCAGCCGGGGCCGGAACGCCGCCAGCATCTTCCGGCTGGTGAACAGCACCAGGGCCCGGCCCCGGCTGGCGCGCATGAGCCGCTCCATGGCGCCGAGGCTGGCCTCCACCCAGGCCGGGTCGCCCACGGCGTCCCGCCCGGGCCGTCGGGCCGGGAGGTCGGGGGGGATGAACAGCAGGCCCTGGGTGGGGAAATCGAACGGGCTTTCCACGTGCCGGCTGCGCTCGGCTTCCTCGTCACTCAGGCCCAGGCGCAGCTTCAGCCCGTTGAAGCCTCGGCCGTCCCGCAGGGTGGCGGAGGTGAGGATCACCGTCTCGAAGCCCCGGCGCAGATGCTGGTGGAAGAATGGCCGCACGTCCACCGGGTTGGCCTTGAACAGGACGGTCTGGGGCCCTTCCCGGCTGATGGTGGAGACCCAGCCCTCGGGCTGGGCGAAGATCTGCTCCATGCGCGCGAAGGCCAGGCCGACCCGCTCCGCCAACCTGCGCCAGCTCATATCCTCCGGGTTGCCGTCCACCCGGCGGGAGGCGAGGCGCTTGGCTTCGGTCCACACCGCCTGGCCGGCCTCCACCCAGGCCCCCACCGCATCCGCCAGGGGCCTCAGGGGCAGCCTGGCGTCCTCGAAGCCGAAGGTCCCGCTCTCCGGCGGCACCTGGGCCAGCAGCGAGCTCCAGGCGTCCTGCCAGGGCAGCAGCAGGGCGTCCAGGGCCGCGGCCGCGGCCTCCTTGCCCGAGGCCTCGGCCAGGTCGCGGAACAGCATGGTCATGGCCCGGTTGGACCACTGCTCGGCGCAGCTCTCGGTGAGCTGCTCCTCGATCTCGTGGGCCTCGTCCAGGATCAGCACCGGCGCGTCCGGCAACACCTGGCCGAAGGCGCTCTCGCGCAGCACCCGGTCCGCCAGCAGCAGGGCGTGGTTGGCCACCACCAGGTCCGCCTCCAGGATCTCCTGGCGCAGCCGGGTGAGGTAGCACTGCTCGAACTGCGGGCACTGGCGGCCGGTGCAGCGCTCGGCCCTGGCGTTGACCTTGTCCCACAGCTCCGATTCCCCTTCGCCGTAGCGGCCCAGCTCCTCCCGGTCCCCGGTCACGGTCTCTTTGGCCCAGCGCGGCAGGGCCAGCCACAGGCCGTGGTCGGACATGGTGAACTCGGCCGGAGGATAGGCCTCCAGCGCGGCCCAGGCGGTGCGGCAGAGGTAGTTGCTGCGGCCCTTGGCCAGCACCGCCTTCACCGGGCGCCCCAGGATGCCCCGGGCCCTCGGCAGGTCCTCCTCCAGCAGCTGGCGCTGGAGCTGCTTGGTGCGGGTGGCCACCACCACCGGGTGGCGCCCGGAGGCCAGGGCCGGCACGAGGTAGCCCAGGGACTTGCCGGTGCCGGTGCCCGCCTCGATGGCCTGGAGAATGGCGTCGGGCCTGGTTTCCCGGTCCGACCCGGCCCGCTTCCAGGCCTCGAACCGCTCGGCCCCGGCCTGGATGGAGTCAGCTACCAGCTCCGCCATGCGCCGCTGTCCCGCGCGCACCTCCGCTTCGGGGAAGCAGCTGAAGATGCGTCCATCCGGCGGTTCGAAGAAAGGATCCATGGGGTGCGCCATGCCTCCAGCATGGCGGAAAAAGGGCGAAAGCAGAAGGGGCGCGATTCCTCCGGCCAAGGGCGCGCCCATTTGCCGCATCATGGGCGTGGAGGATCGGCCATGGGGGGAACCGGCGCGGGAGGACGAAGGGCCAGGATCGGGCTGTGCATGCTGGTCCTGCCGGGCCTGGTCCCCGCCCTGGCGCAGTACGAGCGGCCCAAGCAGGAACTCACCGCCCCGGAACGCGAGGCCATCCAGATCAACCGCAAGCTGGCCGGGCCCCGCCCCACCACGCGCCCGCCGGCCCTCTCCAAGACCGAGGCCGGCCGGGTGGCGGTGTTCAAGGGCGCCCGCCATTCGGTGGTGTTCATCTCCTCCATCACCAAGAAATGGTTTCTCGAGGACAACCGCACCGGCAACCGCTACCAGGTGCCGCCCGCCTCGGGCACCGGTTTCGTGTGGGACAACCTGGGCCACGTGGTGACCAACCACCACGTCATCACCGTGGACGACCCCGCCGGCGGCCCCAGGGGCGAGGCGGAAGAGCTCCAGGTCACCCTGGCCGACGGCAAGACCTACAAGGCCCTGGTGATCGGCCGCAGCCTGACCCTGGACATCGCGGTGCTGCATGTGTTCGCGCCCCTGGAGCATATGAAGCCGCTGCCCCTGGGCACCTCCAGGGACCTGCAGGTGGGCCAGATGGTCATGGCCATCGGCAATCCCTTCGGCCTGGACCACACCCTCACCGCCGGCATCATCTCCGCCCTGGGCCGGGACATCCTCACTGGTTTCGGCACCCACATCGTGGACGCGGTGCAGACCGACGCCGCCATCAACCCGGGCAACTCCGGAGGGCCGCTGCTGGACCGCGCCGGGCGCCTGGTGGGCATGAACACCGCCATCCGCACCACCACCGGCATCAGCGCCGGGGTCGGCTTCGCGATCCCCGTGGACACCCTCAACCGGGTGGTGCCGGTGCTCATCGCCAAGGGCCAGCTGCACCGCCCCGAACTGGGCATCATCACCTTCCCGCCCACCGCCTCCCTGAGCCTGGGCGCCAAGCACGGCATCGCCGTGGACTCAGTCACCCCCGGCAGCCTGGCGGACCTGGCGGGCTTCCACGGGCTGCGCATCCGGCCCGGCGCCAAGGAGCCGGTGGAGCTGGCCGATGTCATCCTGGGCGACGTGATCGTCGGCCTCAACGGCCACCCCGTGGAGAGCGACACCCAGCTCATGGACCTGCTGGAACTGGAGCCGCCCGAGACCATGCTGGCCTTCGACGTGCTCCGGGACGGCAAGCTGATCCGCATCGTGCTCCGGCCCGGAGAACCGAGGCCCGCGAAGGGCCCGGATTCCGGCCCGGTCAAACCCTGATTAGGCAACGCGTCAAAACAACCGGGCTACGCCAGGTTGTTTTGCTGCGATGCCTTATGCCGGGACACGGCTGAAGTGTCCAGGTTATTTCGCCGCGTTGGCTTATTTTTTGGCGGGGATCTGGATCATCGGGGTGGCGCCGCCGTTGGTGATGATCAGGTTGCCCTTTTCGCCCACGTAGCGGAGCGCCTGGATGCGCTGGTACTCCAGGATCTGCGGGGTGAGGGACTGGGAGACGATCTTCTGGGCGGTGGCCTGGCCCTCGGCCTCGATGCGCTTGCGTTCCGCTTCCTGCTTCTCCTTCTGCAGCACGAAGATCATCTTCTGGGCGTCCTGGTCGGCGGCGATCTTGTCGTTGATGGCCTTGGTGATCTGGTCGGGCAGGATGACGTTGCGCAGCAGCACCTGCTCCATGGTGATGCCGCGGCTCTCGAACGACGCCTTGAGGGTCTTGGTCACGTTGTCCACGAACGACTGGCGCTTGAGGGTATAGAGGTCGGTGGCGGTGAGGTTGGCGGCGGCGTCGCGCAGGCTGGCGCGGATCTCGCTGCGCAGGATCTTGTCCTCCACGTCGGGCCCGATGTCCCGGTAGATCTTCGACACCATGGCCATCTGCAGCGAGTAGAAGATGGTGCAGTCCAGCTTCACCGTGAGCCCGTCGCTGGTGATCACCGCGATGGAGTCGTCGCCCTTCTTCTGGCCCTCGTCGGTGATGTTGGACATGGTGTAGTTGCGGGTGCGGACCTCCATCTCCACCACGGTGGCGAAGGGATTGATGAAGTGCAGGCCCGAAGGCAGCGCCTCATCCTGCACCTTGCCGAACAGCAGCATCACCCCGGCCATGCCGGGGGACACCACCACCGCCATGGACACCACCGCGCAGACCGCGGCCGCGACCCAGGCGATGAGGTGGATGATGCCCAGCCGTTCCGACATGGGGAAGCCCAGGTGTTTCTTGGCGCGCCACGCGGCGAGCCCTCCCACGAAAAGCAGCAAGGCTAAAAAGATCATGGGGTGCTCCGGAGGAATTCTTGAAGGGACAGGGGTTCAGTCAGACTGGTTGGGTACAACAATAACACCCTCATCCATAGAAGCGGTCTCCGGCAAGAAGGCGACGGGGACCTTCAAGGGCTCCTCCTCCCCGGTGAAGCGCAGGACCAGCGTGGCCCTGGAAGAAGCCGGCGCGGTGCGGCGGATGCCCAGGCGCTGCTCCGGGGCCGGCCGCGGGGACAGCGGGCCCAACTGGAAGCCGTCCCCCTCCAGCTCCGCCGCGAGGATCCGGAAGGGGGCGCCGTTCCGGGACTTCAGCTTCAGGGTCAGGCTGTCCGGCTGGAGCGCCTGGAACAGCACCCGGGCCGGGATCGCCTCGATGGGGTGGTGCAGCCGCCAGGCCAGGTAGAGGTTGAACCCGGGCTGCAGCGGGGCATTGGTCTCCACCCGGACCAGGTCCAGCCCCATGCGCATGCCCGCCCGGACCCGGCCCGGCCTGAGGGTGCAGGCCAGCCTGGCCCTGGGCCCCTGGGCCAGGACCTCGCACTCCAGGTACGGCGGCAGCGGCTCCGCCACCCGCACGGAGAGCGGCCTCCCGGTCTCCCGCGCGAAGGTGAACACGGCCACGGGGCTTTCGTGGGCGCCCACGTCGCCGAAGGTCCTGCGGGTCCCGTCCACGGTGAGGTCGGGGCGGACCGTCATGCGCACGGGCAGGTAGTAGTCGCCCTGGCCGGGATCGTCCGTGCCCAGCCGCACGTTGCGGAACTGGGGCCCGACCCAGTCCTCGGAATCCACCCGCAGTGCCAGGCGCGCCGAGGCGAAGGGCGGGATCGGCCCCTGCAGTGCCGGGCCCGCCAGGGTCACCCCCGGCGCCAGGTCCAGCACCCGCAGACTGATGGGTGCAGCACTGGCATTGGCGAAGGTGTAGTCCTGGGTCCTGGTTTCCAGGGGCCCCAGCTCGCCCAGGTCCACCCGGCCCGCGGGCTCGATGGTCAGGCGGGGCGGGGCGAAGGGCGCGGCGGTGGCGCATCCCAGCGCCATCCAGATGAGTATCGACCCCGTTCCCATGGCGTCCCTCCCGGATCGAACCGGATGGTAGCGAAAAAAGGGGGCAAAATCCTGGGCGCAGGATCCCGTTTAATTTATAATTAAATCATCAATTCTCTGTCTTTACCCTTTCCCCAGGAGGTGCTGTGATATAAAATTTATGGATTCAGGGAAACCAGGAAATCGAAGCATGGAAAAGCGCCCCGACTCCCGACCTCATCAGGCACATCATCCATCGCTACCACCTGGAGGCCCGGGTGGAGATGGCCCGGATGGAGAACCTCGCGGAGGAGGCGGTCCTGCTGGAAGGCGCCGGCTATCCCGGACTGGCGCCGGTGCGGGATGAGATCCTGCGTTTCTGCACGGCCTTCCGGGCGCACATGACCCTGGAGGAGCACAGTCTCTTCCCCTCGCTGCTGGCCCCGTCCCGCGGGCAGGCCGCCGGCATCCGGAGCCAGCTGATGCCGCCCCTGGTCAAGCTGCTGGAGGATGAGCACCAGGCCGAGACCGGGCTGTTCGTGCGGCTCCGGACCCTCATCGCCGCGGCGCTGCCGTCCGCCGGCGCCAGGGACCTTCAGGCGAGGCTCCAGCACAGCTTCAAGACCCTGGAAAGGAGCCTCCAGAGCCACATCTTCCTGGAGACCCAGGTCCTCTTCCGCCGGGTATTCTGACGGGGTCAGGGCGCGAACACCATCCCCCCGAGCTTGCGCCTGAGTTCCTTCATGCTGAAGGGCTTCTGGATGCAGCTGACTTCGGAATGGCCGGCCACCAGCCGCCCGACTTCGCTGTCGTTGTAGCCGCTGGCCATGAGCACCACCTGCCCGGGCTTGAGGGCCTTGATGCGGGCCAGGGTCTCGGCGCCGTTGAGGCCGGGCATGTTCATGTCGAGGATCACCAGGTCCACGTCCAGGCCGCCTTGCAGCAGGTCCAGAGCCTCGGCCCCGCCGGAGGCGGCCCGGGCGGTGTGGCCCATGATCTCCAGCATGGGCACCAGGCTGTCCCGTATCAGCTCGTCGTCATCCACCACCAGGATGGTCAGGGCGGTTCCAGCCCGAGTACCTGGAGCGGCGCCTGGACGCGGCCCGGGAGGAGGCCCTGCGCCCGGGCACCTGGATCAACCTCAAGCGGACCATGGTCCTTGGCCGGAAGAAATGACCTGGCGATAGGGCACACGCCCTAAAATTCAGTCCCGGGCGGCGGAGGCGGCAGGGGCCGCGGAACGGGAAGGAGCGTTCAGGTTCGCGATCACTTTGAGCAGGGCGTTGCACAACTGGAGCTTTTCCAGACCGGTCAGGCCCGCTTCCAGGTCCTGGCCCAGTTCCTCGGCCAGGGCGTCCAGGGCCGGAGCCACCCTGGCTCCAGCTTCGGAGACACTGATGATGTTGCGCCGGCCATGGGCCGGATCCGGGATGGAATCCACCAGGCTCTTGTCCTGCAAGGTCCTGACGATCCGGCAGGCGGTGGGATCGTCCATGAACACCCACTGCGAGAGGCAATGCAGGGACATCGGCCCCTGGGCGAACAGCACCCGCAGGATCCACCCCTGCTGGGGCGTCAGCCCGTGGGCGGCGTATTTCGCCCAAAAGGCCTGCCGGATCTGGCGTCGGGCCGTGCCGATGAGCTTGATCAGGGGGGCGTTGACATCAAGGGGGGGAGGCAGGGGATCTTGCATAAGCAAGAATATATATCAGCACCACATTCAGCGCTACCGAGTATGCAGCCTCAGCCGATGCTGAACCCCTCGATCCGATTCCGCCCCCGGCCCTTGGCCTCGTACATCCACATGTCCGCCTCCTCCACCAGGGTCTTCCAGGACCGGCCCAGGGAGGGGCGGACGGAGGTGGCGATGCCGACGCTGACGGTCACGTGCCGGGCGATGGCGGAAAAGGCGTGGGGCATGGCCAGGTCTTCCATCTGGGCCATGATCTGGTCCGCCACGATCCGGGCGCCCTCCTGGTCGGTCTCGGGCAGCACGCAGACGAATTCCTCGCCGCCATAGCGGGCGGCGAGATCCGCCGGGCGGCGCAGGGCCATGCCGAACACCCTGGCCACCGCCCGCAGGCAGTCGTCCCCCCGGCCGTGGCCATAGCCGTCGTTGAAGGCCTTGAAGAAGTCCACGTCGCCCATGACCAGCGACAGGGGCTGGCTGTTGCGGCTGCAGCGCTGCCACTCCATTTCCAGGTACTGGTCGAACCGGCGCCGGTTGGCGATGCCGGTGAGCCCGTCCAGCAGCGACAGGTTGCGCAGCCGGTCCTGCTGGTGCTTCAGCTCCAGCTGGTTCCGGACCCGGGCGGCCAGCACCGGCGGGCTGATGGGCTTGAGGATGAAGTCGATGCCGCCGGCCTCCAGGGCGCGCATCTCGTCGGCCTCGCCGCCCAGGGCGGTGAGGAACAGCACGGGGATCTCCCGGGTGCGGGAATCGCTCTTGAGCCGGCGGCAGACCGCCAGGCCGTCCAGGTCCGGCATCATGATGTCCAGCAGGATGAGGTCCGGGCTGCAGTTCATGGCCAAGGTGATCCCGTCCGCCCCGTTTTCGGCCGTGAGCACCCGGTAGCGCGGGCAGAGGAGGTTCCCCAGCAGCCGGCACAGGGTCCTGGAGTCGTCCACCACCAGCACCGTGTCCACCCCCTCCGGAGCCTGGTCCCAGGGCGGGCCGGCGGTGAGGGCGGCCCTGGCCGGGTCGGCCGCCGGGCAGGTCCCCGCTTCGGGGATCCAGATGAAGAACTGCGTGCTGGTGCCCCCATGGGGGGCGAACCCCACTTCCCCGCCCAGGAGCTGTTCCCCCAGGAGCTTCGCCCCGAACGTGCCCAGGCCCCTGCCCTCGCAGGCCTTGGTGCTGAAACAGCGCTCGAACACCCGGCCCGCCACCTCCGAAGGGATCACCCCCGGGTTCTCCACCACGAAGCCCCGCCGGTCCTGGCGCCGCTCGTGCCAGACCTTCACGGTGCCGCCCCGGGGCGTGGCCTCCAGGGCGTTCTTCACCAGGTTCACCAGCACCCGGGTCAGCAGCACCGGGTCGCACACGAACGGCTCCGACGGTCCGGTCCGGAACTCCAGCCGCCTGCCTTCGGCGGCCTCGCTGGCGCCGAAGAACCGGCCCAGACGGTCCAGGATCTCGGCGGGCCGGACCTCCCGGCTTTCGCCCGCCAGGCAGCCCTCCCCGGCCCCGAGCAGGAGGCGCTGGCTCTTGATCTCATCCACCAGCTGGCCGGAAAGCTCCCGGATCTGCCCGGCGATGGCCTCCGGATCCCCCTGCCGGTCCTGGAGCCGGCCGGCGATGCCCGTCAGCCCCCCCACCAGGTTGAGCAGATCGTGCAGGAACACCTCCTCCAGGGCCTCCCGGCGCTTCTGCTCGCTGGTCTCCTTGAACAGGAACAGGAGCAGGTCGTGGCCGCCGATGCGCAGGGGCGCGCTGCGCACCCAGAACTGGCGGGAACGGCTGAACCCGTCCCGCTCCGGCACGCACCGGAACAGTTCCCCTGCGCGCAGCCCCTCCAGGCTTTCCGGGGTCGTCAGGCCCAGCTCCGCCAGCACGTCCCGGTCGCCCGCCAGCACCCGACGGTCCTGGGTCAGGATCAGGGCATAGCCCGGGAGCAAGTCCAGGATGGCGTGGGCCACCGGATTTTCCAGCAGGGACTCGGCCAGGCCGCGCATCCGGACGAAGCTCTCGGGTTCGGCCGGAACCGGGAGGTCGGGAACCCTGGGCACCCTCAGCTGGGCCATGGAAACCTCGGAGGCTCCGATGGGAATCGGCGATCTGGGGCAAAAGTAGGCGTCATCTTTTGAAATATTCAGAAAATAGATTCCTCTCAAGTTGCATCAGCAGGGGGCCGGCGTCAAGGGCAATTGAGATTCGTTCGCATTTTTTCTCTGGTGGCCGGTCGGGTTTGAAATTCAACCACAAACGACCCCGGAACCACCGCTAGACTTGTTTTTTTCCAGACCGGCCCCGGGCAGGAGCATCCTTTCCTGTCCCTTTGACAGGTAACCGTTCTTTTCGTTGGCAATTCCGGTACAGTACCGACGCCGGCAGGAGTGTCACAGCCATGTTCGAAGCCAAAGCACTGCGCCAATCGCTCGAAGCCATTGTCGGACCCCAGCGGGTCCTGGACCGCCCGGTGGAGAGGGTCGCGTTCGCGGCGGACGCCGGGTTCTACCGGCTGATCCCCAGGGCGGTGGTGTTCGCCCAGAGTGTGGCGGAGGTCCAGGGCCTGTTCCAGTTCAGCCGGAGCTCGGGCCTGCCCATGACCTTCCGGGCCTCGGGCACCAGCCTGTCCGGCCAGGCCATCAGCGACGGCATCCTGGTGGAAGTGGCCCGGCACTGGCGGGGCATCCAGGTGCTGGACGGGGGAGCCCGGATCAAGGTGCAGCCCGGCGTCATCGGCGCCCACGTGAACCTGGCCCTGCGCCCGTACCGGTCCAAGATGGGACCCGACCCGGCCTCCATCGCCACCTGCACTGTGGGCGGGATCCTGTCCAACAATTCCAGCGGCATGTGCTGCGGGGTGGTGCAGAACGCCTACCACACCCTGGATTCCCTCACCTTCGTGCTGCCCTCGGGCACCGTCATCGACACCGCGGCCGCGGACGCCGATGAGCGCTTCCGCGCCCAGGAGCCGGCCCTGGCCCGGGGCCTCCTGGAGCTGAAGGCGGAGATCGAGCGCAACCCGGTCCTGGCCGCCCGGATCCGCGCCAAGTATCGCATGAAGAACACCACCGGCTACTCCCTCAACGCATTCATGGACTACATCCGGCCGGTGGACATCTTCCGCAACCTGCTGGTGGGCTCCGAAGGCACCCTCGCCTTCATCGCCGAAGCGGTGCTGCGCACCGTGCCCGACCTGCCGGTGAAGGTCACCGGCTTCCTGCTGTTCCCGGACATCCACGCCACCTGCGCCGCCATCGTGCCGCTGCGGGACGCCGGCGCCGCGGCCCTGGAGATGCTGGACCGGGCCTCCCTGCGCTCGGTGGAGAACCAGCCGGGCATTCCGCCCAACATCAAGGGCCTGCCCGAGGGCGCCGCGGCGCTGCTGGTGGAGTTCCAGGGCACCGAGGAATCCATGCGCCAGGACCTGGAGCGCCGGGCCCTGGAGGCCAGCGCGGCCCTGAACCTGCTGGAGCCGGCCACGTTCACCCACGACCCCGAACTGCAGGCCCAGTACTGGAAGATCCGCGCCGGCACCTTCCCCTCGGTGGGCTCGGTGCGGGCCCGGGGCACCACGGTGATCATCGAGGACGTGGCCTTCCCCATCGAGCAGCTGGCCGATGCCGCCGTGGCGCTCACCCGCCTGTTCAAGAAGCACGACTACCCGGAAGCCATCCTGTTCGGCCACGCCAAGGACGGCAACCTGCACTTCGTCATCACCCAGTCCTTCAATGACCAGGCGGCCGTGGACAAGTACGCCCGCTTCATCGACGAGCTGGTGCACCTGGTGGTGAACGAGTACGGCGGCGCCCTGAAGGCGGAGCACGGCACCGGACGCAACATGGCGCCCTTCGTGGAGGCCGAGTGGGGCCCCGAGGGGAAGGCGATCATGGCCCGGCTCAAGGCCCTGGTGGATCCTCCCTGCCTGCTCAACCCCGGGGTCATCCTGAACCCGGACCCCCATGCCCACCTCGCCAACCTCAAGGCCATGCCCGCGGTGGAAGAGGAAGTGGACAAGTGCATCGAGTGCGGCTACTGCGAGCCCAAGTGCCCCAGCCGCGAACTGACCATGACCCCCCGGCAGCGCATCGTGGTGCGCCGGGAAGTGACCCGCCTGGGCCTCACCGGGGAAGACCCCGCCCTGAAGGCCTCCCTCCAGGACGCCTACCAGTACATGGCCGTGGACACCTGCGCCGCCGACGGCCTGTGCGCCACCGCCTGCCCGGTGTCCATCGACACCGGCGCCCTGATCAAGCGCCTGCGCCGCACCAGCCACTCGGCCAAGGCCAACGCCATCGCCCTGAAGATCGCCCGCCATTTCCGCCCCATCGAGCCGCTGGTGCGCCTGGGCCTGCGCTCAGGGCACATCGTGCAGAGCCTGTTCGGCCCCGGGCCCATGATCGCCATCACCCGCCTGCTGCGGGCCGCCGCGGGCCAGGCCACCCACCAGTGGAGCAAGGAGATGCCCCGGCCGGCCAAGGCCAAGCTGCCCGCCACCCGCGCCGAGGGGGCGCAGGCCATCTACTTCCCCGCCTGCATTTCCCGGCTCATGGGCGCCCTGCCCGGGGAGCCCGACGGCATGAGCCTGCCCGACGTGCTGGTGGCCCTGGCCCAGCGGGCCGGGGTGGGACTGCACATCCCGGACGACCCCCAGGGCGTCTGCTGCGGCGTCCCCTTCTCCTCCAAGGGCTACGCCGAGGCCCACGCCCACACCGTCAACCAGGCCATCGAGCGGTTCTGGCGCTGGAGCGGCGAGGGCAGGCTTCCGGTGGTGGTGGACACCTCCCCCTGCACCTACGGCCTGAAGACCTGCCGGCCCTACCTCACCCCGGACAACCAGGCCCGGTTTGACCGCCTGCAGATCATCGACTCGGTGGCCTTCGCCCACGACGCGCTGCTGCCCAAGCTGACCGTGCGGCGCAAGCTGGGCTCCGTGGTGCTGCACCCGGTGTGCTCCCTCACCAAGATGAACCTCACCCCCAAGCTGGAGGCCATCGCCCAGGCCTGCGCCTCGGAAGTGGTCATCCCCCGGGACGCCGGCTGCTGCGCCTTCGCCGGCGACCGCGGCTTCCTCTTCCCCGAACTCACCGCCAGCGCCACCAAGCACGAGGCCGAGGAGGTGTGCTCCCGGGAGTACGACGGCCACTTCTCCAGCAGCCGCACCTGCGAAGTGGGCGTGACCCGGGCCACCGGACACATCTACCGCAGCTACCTGTTCATGCTGGAGGCCGCCACCCGGTAGGACGGTGGGCATGTCATCGCCCGAGTCCCGGACCTTCGTCCTGTCCGCTCCCGGTCAGTCGCGTCCGCGACTGACCGGGAGCGGAAGCCCACAGCTTCAATGATGTCCCTAGAACTTCCAACCGAATCCACCGATTACGTTTTGTCCGCCTAGGGATTCGTTGACTCCAACCATGGCACTTTTGGTGTTGGAACTCACCGCCGCCACGATGTTCGCTGAATCACTGGAACCCGAACCCTGGATCTGCATCGGGAATGGTTTCGGCATAGGACCTGGGTCGTAGCGAGTGGCCGGGGTTTGAGAAACCAAACACGGATGCTCTCTCAGAAATGTTTGGTCAATGGTTGGAAGCACTATAGGTTTCTCCGTTGGTGGCGGCTCCACCTTGAACATTCCGCCGCATATTAGCCCGAGATCCTTGTAAGGAATGGCTATGAAAGATGCTCGGTTGGCTTCTTTATCTGCTCTTCTCATAACATCTCCTTTATTGGCTTTAAGCTATGCTCTTTTTGAGCGATAAAATATATAATTCTCAAAAATGAAATCGTCAAGCCAAAAATGATATAAAATTTCAATTTAAAAACAAATTGTTAAACTCGTTCCATCTGGTGATGAAACTTTTCCATTTCTGTTTGCACTCTCCGTTTATGTGATTTTTAGGAGTAGAAATGTCATCAAAGCGCTATTTCTTGATCCCTGCGCTCCTGGCCATTTTCTGCTCGGGCGCCCTTGGCGAGGAGCGCCGTTCCCTTCCCGTGTCGGACTTGGAGACTGACGAAGATGGCACTCCCATCCTCCGGGTCACCCTGCACCCCCTCCACGGCAAAGGCTCACCTCGGAGTTGCCGGTTCGCCCTGGACACCGGCACAACCATGACGATTCTGGACACCTCTATCCCGGCCGCGTTCTTCTGGGATGAGCACACCTTCACCGAAGGCACGGATGTCTCCGGCAGACCGTTCGAGGTTCCTGTAGTGCTGATAAAGCGGATGGAGGTGGCTGGAATGCTCCGGGATGGTGTTCCCGCCGTGCGGATGGACCTCAAGGGCGGGATGCTGGGGCGTATGCAGGATGTTCCGGTGGACGGGGTCCTTGGCATGAGTTCCCTCAAGGAGACTCGCTTCGTTCTGGACCAGAAGCAAAGGCGCCTGGAGTGGTGGGGCAGACGGTCCAAGGGCGGAGTCGCCCTACCCATCGCCTATGGACAGGCGAAACTCCCCTTGGTGATGCTCCGAATCCATGAGCGGGAGGCGGCCTGCGTCCTGGACACCGGCATGGCGGATGGAATAGGGCTTCCTTGACCCCGGTCTGAATTCATATTTTCTGGTTTCTACCCCTCTGAGGAACCAAATGGCTCTATTTTTTTCTTA
>Ga0302320_10003361_pt1 | contig 37302 bp, 32 predicted proteins | sample Bog_T0_3_FD_202130 | JGI IMG/M metagenome (GOLD analysis project Ga0302320, IMG submission 202130) | Peat permafrost microbial communities from Stordalen Mire near Abisko, Sweden - Bog_T0_3 | ecosystem: Environmental > Terrestrial > Soil > Wetlands > Peat | place: Sweden: Abisko, Stordalen Mire... | reverse complement strand
TGCCTGAAGTGCCACTCGAGCGCGCATCCTGATTTCGAGCGCTCGCCGCACGCCAAGGCCAACGTGGGTTGCAGCAGTTGCCACAGCATCCATAAGAGCGGGGAACCGGAGCACCTTCTAAGGGCCTCCCAGCCCATGCTCTGCTTCCAGTGCCACACCGACGTGAAGCCGCAGTTCGATATGCCGACCCACCACAAAGTGAATGAAGGCCTTATCAAGTGCAGCGACTGCCACGATGTGCACGGCACATTCGAAAAGAGCAACCTGAGGTCCAGAAACGATTCCAACCTGATCTGCACCAAGTGCCATGCCGAGATGCGCGGGCCGTTTGTTTACGAGCACACGCCAATAAAGGGCGAGGGGTGCATGGGGTGCCATACGCCGCACGGCTCGCAGAATGCCCGGATGTTGAATATGCCGAACATCAACGTGCTGTGCAACCAGTGCCACAGTCCGGTCGCCGCAGGAACCGTGCACGGTATGAACGCGGGTTCATCCGAGCTGACGCCCTGCACGGACTGCCATACCCTCATTCACGGATCGAACATGAATGCGGCGTTTCTCAGGTAGGAGGCACGGATCCGGACCGCGCCCTCCACTCACGACGGATTGCGCGGCACGGGTTCTCTGGCAACTGGCATACGGGCTGAAACCCTCGTGTCTCGAACAGAGTTCTCTAGTGAGGCTTTAAATGAATACGACATGCTGGTATTCTCGGCTGTCCGAACAACAGCCCCTCCTTGCCACGACCGGGCGCATCGCCGCTGGCATTGGAATCGCTCTTGTATTGTTCACGGCGGTGATCGCTCCCGCCCAAACTCCCAATCCCGTTGACCCTCTGCCGGCGCCGGGGTCGCAAATGACTGCGCCGCGCGGATATGTAATCCATCAGAGCGTCGATCTGGGCGGCCGCTTTGCCGATGCCAAGGGCAGCCAGGCGATGTACAGCAATTTGGTCAATCTGCAATCCGGGCCGCGGGTGCAGAACGAAAGTTTTCAGATGCACGCGTTGCCCAGCCAGAAAAATACCGTTGTCGATTCCCTCACCGCTGTCGGCGCCGGGTTCGGAGGCGATCCAGTCAACTTTGCCCGGATGAATGCCTCGAAGGGCAAAATCTACGAATTCACCGGAGTGTTCCGCCGCGACCGCAGGTACTTCGATTACGACCTGCTCGGCAATCCCAACATCCCTTCCGGACAGTCGATCCCGATCGGCCCTTCCAACGCGCCTACTGGCTCGCTTGCGTGGCCGCGGGTGCTGCAATCGCCGTTCATGATGAACACCGTGCGGCGCATGACCGATGTGAGCGTCGTCCTGATGCCGCTCGCGACCTTTACGTATCGGATTGCGTACTCCAAGAACCTGATGGAGGGGCCGAGCTATAGTCCCAGCGGTTATCAGTTCGCCAAGTACAACGCCATCCTGGCCGAGTATCAGCGCAACAACACCGACGACATTACGGGCGCGATCGACTGGAAGCCGGTGCGGGGCACCATGGTCACCTATGAGCAGCAGATCACCCATTACAAGGGCGACTCGTTCTTCACGCTGGCTCAAAATTCCCTGATCGCGCAGGAGGCGGACGGACTTCCGGTTGCGATCAACGACTTTGACAGCCTGTCGCCCTATGGCATCGGTGCCTGCAATACAGGCAGCATGGGCAGTGCCTATACGCCTGCGGCCGGAGGCAATCCGGCCGTCTACACCATCCTCTCGGCGCCCAACACAGCAGGCGGTTTGCCGGTCATCAATCCCGCCTGCGCCGTGGTTACCAGTTATCTGCGCTCCCAGCCGACGCGCGCCATCTTCCCCACCGAGGCGCTTCGTCTGCAGAGTGCGAGCATCAAGAACCTGTCGGTGAACGGAAATGTGCGCTTCACCAACGCCAACATGCACCTGCCCAGCTATTACGACAGCTATCAGGGATTGAACGGGGCGACACGCGAGCTGACCTACATCGGAAATGCGGTAGCGACTCGCCAGGTTCTTGCCGCCGATCTGGGCGCGGTGTGGCAGGCGACGAGCAAGTTCAGTCTGGCTGACCAGATCGACTTCTCCAACATGCACCAGCCGGGCACGACGAATATGACCAGCGGAACCACCGTGGCGACGCCCGCCAATCCCAATGAGACCATTACCTACCAGGGTCCGCTCACCACCACCAGCGCTGCCGCCGGAGCTTCCTCGTTTGAAGGCAGCCCGGCCATCGGCGTGCCTGCCGCAGGCTTTACCGGCCAGCTGTATATCACCAACAGCGTTACGGGCGAATGGGACGTATCTTCGCGCACTACGCTTTCGCTCACTTACCGTCATCAGAATCACGTCGTCGCGGAAGGCAACCCGCATAACATTCCGCTACCTGTGGGCGCTTCCGTTGGCGGCACTGTGACCATCAACGAAAACGCCGGGGTGTTTACCGCCGCGATGCGTCCCACCGCAAACCTCGAGCTGAACGGTTCCGTGGAAATGGCCTATGCCGACAACGCCCTCACCCCTGTGTCGCCACGGCAGTTGTGGCACTACCGGGTGCATGCCCGGTACAGACCGAAGCCGTGGGCGACGATCTCCGGCGCATTCAATGACCTGGAGCGGCATAACAACACGAATAACAATCAGGCTGCCGTGACCGCGGGAGACGACCCGTACGAAGGCCCGCTCGATCATGTCGATCACACCCGGATTGCCAGCCTGAGCGGCATGCTATTGCCCAACGACCATTATGGGCTCGACTTCAGCTATGCCTACACCGATGTTTATGCGGCAACCAACATCTGCTTTGACAACGGCGCCCAGAACTCGAGCGCCAAGCCAAGCGCTTATCCCGGTACGGCAACGCTCACTGCCGGCGGAGCTCCGAACGTCTGCCCCGGCGTATTCACCAGGGGCTCGACGACTCAGCTCGCCGACTGGTTCGGGCGCGATTTCATGGATGCGCCCACGCAATACGGATCCGTGTCCCTGCGGCTGTCGCCAGGCAAGCCGATCCAATCGAATCTCGGTTACCGGATCAGTTCAGTGAATGGGACCCGGTTCTTCAACGATGCACGCGACGTGAACGGCTCGCTGGTGTCTTCGTATCAGTCTCCCTTCGTCAATCTCGCCTGGACGGTCCATCCTGGATTGACTTTGAAGACCGAATACAACTTCTACGGCTACGGCGAGGGCGGACCCTCCGGCCCGGAGAACTGCAGCACGTCGACGTCTCCGACATCGGCGGTAGTTCCTTGCGCGTCTTTAACCGCACAGACGGGTTTGACCATATCGCCTGCCGGCGAGACTGCGCCACGGAATTTTCATGCCAACAACGTAACCCTCGGAGTGCATTACGAGTTCTGAGGAGAAATCAGCGTAGCTCCGGGAGTTTGCCGGGGTGACGCCAACAGGAACTGCATGGGCAAGACTCAGCCACATTATCGGTGGCTCTACCGATGCGAGATTGGGTCGCCGGTAAAATGCTTCCGGACGCTTCTCTAAAAAAGGATCGGCGGAGAACATGCAGCAAGCGAAGGAGACGCAGGAGATGGAACCCTGTCGACTTTTCCGCGCTACGTAGCACCCTGCCGGAATTCTCGTGGACTGAATCGGTCCCGCGTCTCCGGCTCAACCGAGAAAGCATTGGCCATGCTGCCCTGAGCCGCCTGGCCTGCAAAACTGAAGGAGTGATACCAATGACAAAGTTGATTCGATCCCAGGTGGTTCTGGCAGTTGTTGTCTGTTTAACCAGTGCCGTGAGCTTCGCCGATTCCGGCGATGCAACTTACAAAGCCAAGTGCGCAAGCTGCCATGGCGCCGCCGGCACACCGAGCGCCGGAATGGCCAAAATGATGGGCATCAAGGCTGTTTCCGATCCGGACATCCAGAAGCTCAGCGTGGACCAGATCAGCGCGGCAATCAAGGACGGCAAGGGAAAAATGAAGCCGATTTCGGGATTGACCGACGCACAGATCAAAGACGTGGCGACCTACTACAAGGGGCTTAAGTAACCGGAGCGCACCGCGCGCAAAACAGACTCGCCTGGAGCGAGACCACGGCCGGGACACGAGCGGGTTGAGCCTGCATGGTTTGAGTTGACCGAAGTCGACTCCGCAGACACGCCTTCTCATGTCGCTGAACGAGGTTTCGCTCTTTGCGGCGGGCGATGAGACGAAAGCTGGGGGCAAGCATGCCGTTGTTTCTGAAATTTCGCGAAAACTGGGTAAGGCCGGCGCTGTTTTTCGGCAACAATCCCATCAGTCTTGCCGGAGGCGCAATCACCACTGCCGCCGGCGTAACCATGGTCGGCTACTGGCTGGTAGAGATCTTCGGCCGGCTCGTTGAAAACCCTTATCTCGGCCTGATCTTCTTTCTGATTCTTCCGGCCCTGTTCATCGCCGGGTTGGTCCTCATTCCGATTGGCGTTCTTCTGCGCCGCAGGAAGTTGCAGGCAGCCGGGCAGATTCCTGCCCAGTTCCCAAAGATCGATCTGAATGACCGCATGTTCCGCCACGGGCTGGACATTGTGCTGGTGGCCACTATCGTGAACCTGCTGGTGGTGGCAGTGGCCAGTTATCGCGGCGCGGCATACATGGATTCGCCGCAGTTCTGCGGCCAGTCTTGCCACGTCATGCATCCCGAGTACACGGCCTACAAGATCTCGGCGCACTCGCATGTGGATTGCGTCGCATGCCACATTGGTTCCGGCGCCAAGTCGTATTTGGAAGCCAAGGTAAACGGCACCAAGCAACTGGTTGAGGTTGCCTTCCATCGCTATCCAACCCCGATCGAATCGCCGGTGCGGAACCTGCGCCCGGCGCGGGATATCTGCGAGGGCTGCCACACACCGGCCAGGTTCGTCGGCGAAAAACTGCTGGTCAAGTCGAATTTCGCCGACGACGAGAAGAACACCGAGTCGCAGACCGTGGTGGTGCTGCACCTCGGCGGAAGCGATTCGCTCTCGCATCTGACCGGCATTCACGGCGTGCACCTGGGGCACATCGAGTACGTCGCGACTGACCCGACGCGCACCACGATTCCCTGGGTGCAGAAGCGCAACGCGGATGGCTCGGAGACGGTTTTTGCCACTTCCGACGCAGGAAGCGGCGTTCCCAAAGGCGAGCGGCGGGTGATGGATTGCATCGATTGCCACAACCGCGCGGCGCATACGTTTGTGACTCCGGAAGATGCCCTCAATCGCGCCATGGCCGAAGGGGCAGTCAGTCCCGACCTGCCCTGGGTTCACAAGGAAAGCCTGGAATTGCTCAAGGCCAACTACGCCGATGAAGCCGATGCCGCCGCGAAGATTCCGCAGCAGCTTGAGGCTTTCTACCAGTCGCAGCATCCGGAGATTCTGCCGGCGAAGGCCGCGGCGGTGAAGTCAGCGGGCAATGAACTTGTCCTGCTCTACAGCCAGAATGTGTTTCCGTTCATGAAGGTGACCTGGGGAACGCATCCCAACCACATTGGCCACATGAGCTATCCGGGATGCTTCCGTTGCCATGACGGCGGGCACGCGGCCAAGGACGGCACCAGCATCACGCAGGATTGCGCGGCCTGCCACAACCTGCTGGCCGTTGACGAAGCCAAGCCCAAAGTGCTGGCCGACCTCGGCATTCAGTAAGGAATCGACAAAGCGAAACAGCCAGTCCACCGCCCGGTTTGCGCCAGTGCGCGGCCTGCCGGCCGGCTTTAGGGAGACAGGAGTTTACCCTTTTCGCTTGCCGCCTGCCGGAACTCGGACCACTTCCTGCCTGCACACCCTCCATCGCTTTACAACCCTTCCCCTATTTCGTCGTCGCACGCAGAAAATTGCCACTTGCAGGCGCACCCTTGTCACATGACAGCTTTGTCCCGAAACAGATGATTTGCTCGACGCAGGTCCTTGCAGTCGGTCGTTGTTGTCGCTAGTGAGCTTTGGTTTACGAAATGCAGGTCTCGAACGACGGGACTTGTTTTGCAGTCTTCGCTCAGATACCCGGCATCGCCCTTCGGATTCGAAATCGGGAAACGCGTCACTTTGCGATGAACGGGCATTGAGATCAGGATCACGCTTCTTGCCGCCGCGAATGAAGGCCGTACCGATGGACGAGAGCAAGACAATGCGCAAAGAGACACACCGCGGCCATTAAAACCGTAGCCGTCATGCGGCCACCCACCTATGCAGCGTCAACACCGTAATATCGTCTTCCTGGCCGAATGCCTGCGCCGCTGCGGCAATCTCGTGCGCGGACTGTCCGCTCATGGCCCGCACCCGTTCGAAGCCGAGGAGTTGATGCTGTGGATTCATCGCCTCGACCACGCCGTCGGAGAGCAGGGTAAGCGTGTCGCCGGGCGCAAGCTCGAGATGCGTCTCGCCGTATTCCGCGTCGACGGTCAGACCAAGCGGTAAGCCCGAATCGACTTCGATCTCTTCTCCGCGCAGGTACGGGGACAAGTGGCCGGCATTGGCCATGGTAACTGCGCCCCGCATCGAGATGCGGAGGCATAGGCAGGTGATGAAACCGCTTTCCTGGGTGGAGAGCATCTGCCGGTTCAGGCGCGCGAGCAATGCGCCGGGAGAATGATTTTCCGCGGCCAGCGTACGCAGCGCGCCGATCGCGAGTGCGCCCGTCATCGCAGCCTTCAGGCCTTTGCCGCTCACGTCGCCAACGACGATGAGCGCATAGCCATCCTGTTGTTCGATCACCTGGTAGAAATCCCCGCCGACCTCCTGCGCCGGCAGGTACGCCGCCTCCAGATGCAGGCCCGGCAAATCGGGAAGGCATGCAGGCACCAGTCGCTGCTGGATTTCGCGAGCCGCCTCAAGCTCAGCCGCTGAGCGCGCCTGCTGGCGGCTGACGCGGGTAAAGCGGAAGAACATTACAATTCCGATAGCCGCAAGAAACACTACGGAGCCCACATCGGAGATCTGCACGGGGAAGACACCGATTTGGATAGGACTGGTGAGGACATCGAGGCTCTTCCAGCCAAGGTGCGCGGAGACAAGCCCAAGGTTGTAGAGCACACCCATCGCCGTCGGCACCAGGCTGGGAAGAATCAACAGGCCGGCCTCGCGATTCCCGCGGCGGTACCAATAGGTAAGGAATGCAGGCAGCAGAAACGCCAAGGGAGCGGTGGCTGCCGCCTCCACAACATTGTAGGTGTCTTGCGAGAAGTGCCCAAGCCAAACCGCCGGCACCAGCAACACGGGCAGCACCAGGAGGACCTCGTACACCCGCCAGCCGATTCCCACCCGGCGCCGCGCAAAACTGAGCGTGAACTCGATCTGCGCGATGGACAGCAGGTAGACCAGAGGATCGGCGAAAAGGAAGCTCAGCGAAATCGGGCCAACTCCCGCCTGCTGCAGGTGCCATATACCGTTGGAAACGCCGCTAAGTAAGAGGAAGATGGCGAGAAACAGATAGTCGCGCTGCATCCGTTGGCTGGCGAACAGAGCCAGCGCTCCGAGTGCCGCAAGCACCAGTAGAAGATTGATGGCAGCCGTCGGCGCAACGGAGTACAAGCGCTCGCTCTCCAGCGCCTGCCGCTCGTATTCAATCACGGTAGGCCGGCCCATGGTCGCGCTGAGAAACAGCGGGAAGCCATAGGCGCTGTAGCTGGGCGTCACATAGGTTCGCAGTGCAATCTCGAAAATGCCGTTGTCGTTGGCCAGCGTAAAAACCCGCTCCACCGGGCGATTCACCGCAAGCGGAGACTTTACTTTCGCCCCCCCAATCCGTTGGCCATTCACATACAGCTCATACGTTCCCTCGCCGCCTTCGAGCAACAACCGGACCTCGGGGTTGTCCGGCCCGACGGTCACAAGCTTTCGAAACCAGTGCCACCCGGGCCGCGCGCTCCCCATGTCTTCCAGGTCCACGGTCTGCCAGCCGCTATCGTCGAAACCCGGGCTGGCCCAGGCCATGTCGTCGCCCTCGTGCGCGGCCCAGCCTTCGTTGATCTCAGTCAGCCCCGACCGCCACTGCGTGACTTCCGCAGACTGAGCCTTACCTACTTCGCAACCGAGCGAAAAGAGCAGAAGGACTAGAAAGGAAAGCGGTCTCATGCGACAGCCGCCGATTCCGTCCTAGCGACTGCGCCGCCATCGAGTTTCAGCTTCGCTTGTGGATTTGGCTGGGTAACCCCCGGTAATGCAGACCTTTGCGCGGCGCAGACAGATCGTCCCGCCACGCCCGACAGATACACGAAAACAATCAACTTTGCAACATGCGCGGGAAGCATGTAGACAAGCATATCCTGTAGCGCGGACGATACTCCATGACAGCCTGTCGCATCCTTTTTCAGTTCGCTGACGCGGCCTTGGCAGGTTGGGGTTTGGCCGTAAGAATGGCCATCACCAGCAGGATCGCAATGAGACCTTCAACAATCACCGGGGCCAGAAAGAAATAAATCTGGGAGTTTACGGCCATGGCGAGATATGCAATTGCAAATGTAGCCAAGATCGGCCGCAGCCGGTTTGCATCCGTCCTGGCCAAAGAGCCCAACTGCCAGAAAACGACAGCCTCGAACGTAAGGAATATCGTCACTGCCAACCCCATGCCGCGATAGAACTCCCAGTAGCTCCGCATGTTTCCCATCAGCGGAAACTGGTTCGCCTTCATCGCTTGGACTGCAACCGCGGCGGGCCCGGGGTCCACCTTGCCGAAGACCCCGCCAACAGTGTGCAGCACCGCGTGAATCAACGTCAGCACCGATGCGATACGAAGAAAAAGAACCGGCTTGCTCATGCTGTTTCTCCCCTGCTGTTCTCAATCCGTCGGAACGGCCACGGCGGCATCTTCGGCGGTGATGCTGGCGCAATCGATCTTCAGGCACGTGCCTAGACCTCCGAAGTGCTCATCCCAACGCTGCCGGTCGTCCGGGTTCAGCGCGGTGAGCGCGTCGCTCGACGTCTTCAGAATTTCGTACCAGATGTTCTGCGCCTGCCAAAGATTCAGGTCGAAGGGCAACTCCGAAAGGTTGAGCGCCAGGGTCAGTGCGCGGTCGAGCATCTCCAGCGACCCCAGCGACATTTGCAGCTCCACCATGGCCCGCTTCATGCGCTGGTCGGCGATGTAGCTGAGCGTGGCCGTTTCCAGCGGCACCTTGTCTGCCTTGGCCAGTTGCAGAAACGATCGCATCTGCGCAAGGTCGATGGGGTCGGTTTCAAGCGCGCGCCGCAGCCCCGCGTTGATGGCGAATCCCGCCGCCAGAAGGAGCGCCGGAGGCTTGGGCAGCCCGGCCTGCGAAAGATAGTGCAGCAGGCTGGCGTGGTCATCGTAGATGGTGGTCAGCGAGTTTTCGATATCCCAAAGCGTGGAGTTCAGAATCAGCTCCACAATGCGCCGCTGCTCGTCGCGGAACAGCGAGGTCAGCGAGTAGTCCACGCGCCCGTACTCCCGATCGAGAAGCCGGATCACCTCCGGGAAGAGGGCGCGTTGCACCTGCTGCTCGGCCCGCTCGGCGAAGGCGTCGAATGCCGCCGCATCGGCCGCAGTATAGGGCTTTACGGCCGCCGTGATGTTCTGGTCGCCGAAGTGCAAAACGGCGAAGGAGAAACTCTGTTGCTGTCCCGTGATCGCGCTGGCAATGTGCGCGCGCCCCAGCGCCAGCCGGCCGCGGCCCGACGTATGAATATCGTAGGAGATGCGCCGCACCCGATAGCAGAACAGGTCCGTCTCCTCGGCGAAGGAAGAGAAAATCGAACTGATGGCATAATGCGCAGCCACCTGCTCCAGGCCCAATTCCATTGTGGCCACGCAGGTCCTGTAAATCTGCGCCCCGTCGCCGGCGCTGGATACGTTCGACTTTGCTTCCGCAAGCCGCTCAAGGAATATTGACTCCAGATCCGCCGCCTGCTCGCCGAAAATCTCCTTCGCCAACTGCAGCACGCGCGCGGCGTAGGCGATGATCTGCACCGTCTCAATGCCGGAAATGTCGTCGAAGAACCATCCGCAACTGGTGTACATCAGTTGCGTGTGGCGCTGCATCTCCATCAGTTCCAGCGCGCGCACCCGCTCTGCTTCGGTAAGGTCGCGGCTCGCGTTCTCGGTGAAGAAGCGATCGGTCGATTCCGTGCTTCGGTCGAGTACCACGTGAATGTAGGCATCGCGCGCCGCCCACACGTCCTTGAAGAGCTTGTTGCCTTCCTGCTCGGTCAGCGGGGCCACCGCATCGCGCAGCTCGTCCAGCGCCTGCCGCAGCGGCGCGCGCCATAGCTGGTTATACGGCTTGCCCCCGTTGCATCCACAATTCGAACGCCACCGCTCCACTCCGTGCGCGCAGCTCCACGAAGTGTTTTCCTCAATCTCGCACTCGTATTCGGGCGGAAACTGCTCCAGGTGGTTTCCGTAGTTGGTCAGTTTCACCGTCCGGTCCTTCTGCAGCTGCAGCAGCGCGTACGCCAGCGCCATCTCGCCGTACTTGTGGTGGTGGCCGTACGACTCGCCGTCCGTGGCCACATGCATGAGTTGCGCCTGAGAGCCTTCCCTGAAGCCCGACTTCAACCGCGCCGCAAAGTTCTCCCCGGAGTCCAGCAGCCCCTCAAATGCGATCGCGCGCGAGGACGGCCCGTTGTAGAAAAACACAGCGAGCGAAAGGCCGGATCTGAACCTCACAAGATAGGGCCGCGTGGGATCGACAGACGCGCCCGGAGTGCTAGTCCAGTCATCTCCATTGTCGATCGCCCGCACTCGTTTGCACTGGTTGGGCGCCAGCAGCGTGAACTTGATGCCGTGCTGCGCCAGCAGCTCGAGCGAGTCGGAATCCGCAGCAGTCTCCGCCAGCCACATGCCCTCGGGCGCCAATCCGAAACGGTGCACGTAGTCGGCAACGCCCCAGCGGATCTGCGTAATTCGGTCGCGAGTGTCGGCGAGCGGCATAATAATGTGGTTGTACACCTGCGCCATGGCCGAACTGTGACCGCCATAGTTCTTGCGGCTGCGCAGTTCGCCGTCCCGAATCATGCGGTAGGTGCGCGGCGCATTGTCCTTGAGCCAGCTCAAGAGCGAAGGCCCGAAGTTGAAGCTGATGCGCGCATAGTTGTTTACTATGCGCGTGATCTGATTCTTGTTGTTCTGGATGCGCGCCGCGCCGTTGGTTGCGTAGCACTCGGCGCAAATGCGCTCATTCCAGTCGTGGTAGGGCGCCGCGGAGTCCTGCGTCTCCACCGTCTCCAGCCAGGGATTCTCTCTCGGCGGCTGATAAAAATGTCCATGAATGCAGATGAAACGTTTGCTCGAAGCCATCCATTCATCCTATCGATAGAGCGTACTCACGCGCACGCACTCCGGTCCTGCTCGATTTAACCGCGTCTGCCGCGTCTGATTAAGCAGGTTTGGTCATGATAAATCGTCGGATGGGTCACTCTCCCAATCCCGCCCATAACTGCAGTGTGTTCCCTTTCGATTCTTTTATGTCGAAACGAGGAAAGCCGGAAGTTATGCACGCAGGCCGCGCAGCGGCGTCTGCCGCACCGCAGGTGCTCAGGTGCGCGCAGGACGACCCGCCGGAGCGGTATTTTTCGCCAGATCGCAGGCCCGCCACATATACCAACTCGCCACGCTGCGGAACGGCGCCCACTTCTTTCCGCGCCGCAGCAGCACATCTGCCTTGGGCAAGTCCTCCGCAGCCAGCGCACGCGACTTGGGAATCTTCTGAAATGTCAGTGCGAATCCCTTGCGCACGCCGTAATCCGTCACCGGCAGCACGTCCGGCCGGCCGAGGCGAAAAATCAGCAGCATCTCCACCGTCCATGCGCCAATGCCGCGCACTGCCGTCAACCGCTCGATGATCTCCGCGTCGGAGAGCTGTTTGATCGCCGCATGCGAAGGCACCGTCCCGTCGAGGGTCCTCGCGGCAAGATCGCGGAACGCCTTGATCTTGTTGCCGGAAACGCCGGCGGCGCGTAGGGGTTCGTCGGGCGTATCGATCAGCAACTGCGGCGTGGGATCGCCACCGAAGTACTCCCGCACCCGGCGATGAATGCTAGCCGCAGCCTTGCCATGCAGCTGCTGATAGAGAATCGACTCCAGGAGCGACTCAAATGGAGACGGCGAGGGATCGAGCTTCAGCGTGAACGGTCCGGCCCGCTCCATGAGCGCGCCCAGCTTGTCGTCGCGCGCCTTCAGGTATCCCACTGCCTCAACGGCGTCAAAAGGAAGCTTCCTGCTCCGCCCGTCATGAATCATAGCCTGGAGTTTATCGCAACGCCCGCCCCGCTGGAGCAACTCACTCAGATCTGGAAGCAAAGGCGACCGCCCTCACTTCCCCTGTGCGGCCGTGGTGTGCTGAATTTGAATCTGGGTTCTGCCGTCCTGCTGGTTCGCGTGCTGCACAATCGTGACCGATACTTGTTCGTGGTCGTTCATTTTAGAGGTCAGAATCGAGGTCCCGCCAAATTCCATTGAGGTCGCGTCGCTTCCCAGCTTGTCCTTGTAGAAGGAAACTACCTTATCCACTGGGTCCGAAGTAAGAAACGCTGCTGAAACCACCGAGCTTCCCGCAATGCTCATGCGCATACTCCCTGACTTCTTGGGCTCCGCGCCAGGGTAGATTTCGGTCCCCAGTTCACTGGCGGTGAACTTCATTCCCGGGTCCGCGTTCATTGACATGCCGGGTACACTCAAAGTCGCCGCGCCGGTTGAACCGTCCACATGGATGGCCTTTCTGACCTTGTATATCCCGTAACCGATCACGGCCACCACCATTACGCCAAGCAAAACAAAGACGCCCACGATGATGAGAATGATCTTGACCGCGCTGCTGCCTCCGGACCTTGCTGGCACGGGCGCGGGCGACGGCGCGCCGTATCCCGGGGGCGCCGCAACCGGCGGGTACGCCGGGGGCTGATATTGGCTTGCGACAGGTTGAAACGGAGGTGGGGCCGGCGGGCCTTGACTTCCAGGATTTTGGGGCGAATCAGCCACGATGATCTCCTTGCCTGTGCGCACTTATCCAGAACGCACGGTATCTGGAAGCGCCGTCGGGCGGCTTTCCGGATTCCAGACAATATAACTCAACTGCCCGCAATGCCGCCCGACTTATTTGCTCCCGCAAAGTGACTTGCGTCATCGCGTTCGCCGGGCAGGTCGCGAGCGCCGTCAGCCCCATCGCAGGTGGCGACGCCCTCGGCGCTTGCCGGTTGAATTTGGCCCGCCGGACAAAGATGCTTACGGCAGCGGGTTCTGCCGGTAGAGTTCGGCCGTTTGGCGTATTCCGACGGTCGCGGCCAGCGCCGAATTGCCGCCCGCTTCTTGTCTATTCGCCCTTTGCCCAGCGCTCGCTGGTGCTGATGGGCGCCGGCCAGGGAAATCAGAAGGCTGCGGCACCTGTCCGCTGAGCGCAGGCCGATATTTTCCATTTCCGCAACGCCACGCGGATGTTAGGGTGATTCCTAGTTCCCCTGGGATCAATCGATCCATGGAGGTTACCGACCCCTATGGCTTGCCGCTCTCTCCCTCGCGTAACGAGGACGCTGGTTTCGCCGCTGTGCGTTGCCGCATTGCTGGCCTTGGCCTCGCGATTTGCAAACGCGCAGGCGTTTGACGCCACAAACCTCCGTACACCAGTCCAGCTCGGCGCCGTCGGCGTGGTGCAGGTGGGTGACAATCCCGCGTATTCCCAGGCGGATTTCGACGACTCCCAGTGGCTCCCGGTGGATGCGAAAACGCCGCTGAGCGACTATTTCCCGCAGAAACAGTCTCCGGTCATCTGGCGCCGGCTGCATGTGAAGGTTTCGCCGCAGCAGACGGATTTGGCGTTGCAGGCCTACTCCATTTCGCGCGCCTTCGAGGTATACGTCAATGGTCGGAAGCTGATCGAATCCGGCGGAATTGACCCCTATGTGGCCTATACGCGCAACGCCCGCCTGATCGTGCACATCCCGGAGGCCGCTCTTCACTCTGGCTCGGTGGTGATTGCCATTCGTGCTCGCGCCCCGCGCACCTGGTGGTCCAGCCCAACGGCGGGCTTCAGCGGCCACATGCTCACCTTGGGTGATGAAAGCACACTGCGCGAGCGCAACCTGCTCAGCATGATCGGCGAAAATGCCATCAACGTCCTTGAGAACATTCTTGCCCTCGGAGTGGGTCTGGTGGCACTCGCCCTGTTCCTCAGTCAGCGTGAGCGCGGGGAATATTTTTGGATATTCTGCCTCGGTCTCCTCAGCGGGCTCACTCTGCCATTCCTTCTGGTTTCCCTCATCCGCAACATTCCTGTAAGTTGGTGGGCTCTCAACGAAGTCTTCCAATTTGGAATCTACCTCGCCTTGCTGTTCACGGTTCAGGCCTTTCTCCGCAAACCGCTCGGTGGGTTCCTGTGGCTGTGCAGCATCGTCTCCTTCTTTATCGCCGTCGCCTGCGACGAGGTATTTCTCTACGGCCTGGTACCTGGCTCCTGGGATGCATTTTTCGTAATCCCCATAGGAATCATCTTTTCGGGGGTGGTTCCAATCCTGTTATTCAGGCAACTGCGCCGCGGAGACCGCGAGGCGGGCATTCTTCTTATTCCCATGCTTCTCAGTTCCGTATGGGTTTACGCCTACATCGTCCTGGGACTGATTCAGCTCATCCCTCCGCTGGCTGCATCGGCATACCACATCTGGCAAACCATCAATGCAATCCCCGTCGGAATCGTCAATGTAGGGCTGGCCGACCTGGGTAGCCTAAGTTTTAATTTTTCGCTGGCCATCATCATGGTTTTGCGTTCCACGCGCATGAGCCGGCAGCAGGCGGTTCTTGAAAATGAGATGGCGGCTGCCCGCGAGGTGCAGCAAGTCATCCTTCCGGATGCTGTCGAGTCCGTTCCCGGCTTCACCATCGAATCCGTTTACCGGCCCGCGCAGCAAGTCGGTGGAGACTTCTTCCAGATCCTGCCCGACAGCCGCGGCGGTCTGCTTCTTGTCGTCGGCGATGTTGCCGGCAAGGGCCTTCCCGCCGCCATGCTGGTGTCCGTGCTAGTCGGCGCCATCCGTACAGCCGCAAACTATAGCCAATCACCCGAAGAAGTCCTCTGCCAGCTGAACGAGCGTCTGCTTGGCCGCACCCATGGCGGTTTCTCCACCGCCCTCGCCGCTCACATCACCACCGATGGATGGGTCACAATCGCCAATGCCGGTCATCTCTCTCCTTACCTCGATGGCAAGGAAGTCGAGTTACCCGGCGCGCTGCCGCTAGGCATTCTCGGCAATGCCATGTACGAAACCACCCAGTTCCACCTCCCGCACAGCAGCCGTCTCACCTTCTACTCCGACGGCGTAGTTGAAGCCCAGAACCAGAAAGCCGAGCTGTTTGGATTTGATCGCGCCAAGAGACTATCCACTCAGCCCGCCGCTGCCATCGTCGAGGCTGCTGTCCAGTTCGGTCAGTCCGACGACATCACGGTCGTTACCATCGCCAGGCAGTTTGCCATCGCTACGGCCGCATGAAGTTCGAACGCTCCCGAAACTGACCAGCCACAAAAGGGCAAGCCAGGGAAAGCGCGAATGCAATTGAGGCTCCGCGTTCCTGATTCCATCCTTTGCTCGCCATGGACCCACCCGGCAGCTTTACCATGAAAGGAGCAACCTTTGTTGAAATCGGGAGCGCCACACCATGAAGATGCGCCCAGGCACACAAACCGGCTTTCTGCTTTGCGGCAAGGAATGGATCGACGGAGAGCCCCTTGAAGTTCGCTCGCCCTGGGATCAGGGACTTGTCGGCGTTGTCTCCACGGCAACACGCGCGGATGCCCGTCAGGCCGTGAACCACGCCGTCGCCAGCATGCGCCGCGCACGCGCGTTGCCCCGCTGGAAGCGCCGAGAAATCCTCGAAGACGTAGCCGCCTCGCTCATCGAACAAAGGGAGCGCTTCGCCAAGCTCATCGTCGCCGAAGCAGGCAAGCCGCTTCGCCTGGCGCGCGCTGAGGTTGATCGCGCCGTGCTCACCTTCAAGACTGCCGCTGAAGAAGCTGCCCGGCTCGGTGGCGAGAGCCTGCCGCTCGACCTGACCGAAGGCAACGAAGGCCGCTGGGGACTGGTGCAGCGCTTTCCCATCGGTCCCATTCTTGCCATCACCCCGTTCAATTTCCCTCTCAACCTTGTGGCGCACAAACTCGCCCCCGCCATCGCCGCCGGTTGCCCCATTCTGCTTAAACCTGCGCCGCAGACGCCGTTTACCGGCCTGGCCCTCGGCGAAGTGATTCTCAAGGCCGGTTGGCCGGCGGAAGCTCTGGCTGTCCTTCCGCTTTCCAACGCCGATACGGCGTGGCTCGCCGAGAAGGAAGACCGCATCAAGCTGGTCAGTTTCACCGGCTCCGCCAAGGTGGGCTGGGAGCTCAAAGCACATTCCGGACGCAAGCGCGTATTGCTTGAACTTGGCGGCAATGCCGCACTCATCGTCCACGGTGATTGGCATGACCTGGACGAAGCCGCGCTGCGCACCGCCCACGCCGCCTTTGGCTACGCGGGTCAGTCATGCATCTCTGTACAGCGCGTCTTTGTAGAGCGAAGGATTTTCCAGACCTTTTTATGGAAGCTGGTGGAGATCGCTGCCAAGCTGGTCTCCGGCAACCCTTCTGATGAAGACACCGACGTAGGTCCGCTGATTCGCCAGTCCGATGCCGAACGTGTTGAGAATTGGATCAAGGAAGCCGTCGAAGGGGGCGCCAAACTGATTGCAGGCGGCGAACGCCAGGGCTCCATGGTCACCCCCGCGATTCTCACCGCAACCAAGCCGGGCATGAAGATCCGCGACGAAGAAGCCTTTGGCCCCGTCGTCCTCGTCGAGCCATATGACGACTTCGAGCAGGCGCTGGCCGACGTAAACCACTCCAGATATGGACTGCAGGCCGGCCTCCTGACTCGCGACGCCGGGCGCATCCTGACTGCTTACCGGGAGTTGGAGGTTGGTGCCCTGATCGTCGGCGACACACCCGCCTGGCGGCTGGACCCCATGCCCTATGGCGGCGTCAAGGACAGCGGCCTGGGGCGCGAGGGAATTCGATCCGCCATTGAAGAAATGACTGAACCCAGAATGCTGGTGATGAGCGGACTGAGCTGACTGCGCTGTTCTTTGCGCAAACTAAAAGCTCCGTACAAGGATCGGAAGCCCAAAAAACGCCCCTCGATTCGCTTGCCTGGATGGATTTCCAGATCTGCTGAACCGGAGGGGCGAGGAGCCGCAATCACAAGAAAATGGGCCGACCAGTTTCGTCGCCTGCAAGGGATTGCTCCGCTCACACGCTTCTCATCTGTGCACATTTTCTGGACCGAATTTCAATATAGGAGACGGATTCCAATTTCAATAGGTTCCATCGGGTACCAATGTATCCCGTTCGTGCTAAACCCTTACTAAAAATCAGGTTAATCCTTCGTGGACAGCGGTCGTTTTGGGACGTATTATACGCAATACGAGTATTAAGGCACCATGAGTTGCACTGAATTCTGCCGCGCATCAAGTCGTCGCCGGATCTTCCGGTTGCGATGGCGAAGAATGCTTCTGCACTGCCTCAGTCAGCCTCTGGGAAGGAAACGCGCTGGAGGAGTTGTAAATGCCCTTGGTCGCAAAACAGGTGCAGGATCCCCCGCAGCCCATCGCTGCGCCGGAGGCTGCGGCTATCCGTGAACAACTCGGACGTCTTCTCGTCCATCCTCTGTTTTCGAACAGCAAACGCTATCCGGTGATGCTCGCGTACACGGTGGAGCAGACCTTGAAAGGCAATGCCGGCGAACTCAAGGAGCGCAGCATCGGCATCGAGGTTTTTGGCCGATCGCCAAGCTACGACGCGAATGCCGACCCGGTGGTTCGCATCACCGCCGGCGAGGTGCGCAAGCGGCTGATGCAGTACTACTACGACTCCGGGCATGACGGGGAACTGGTGATCGAGCTGCCCAGCGGCACGTATTTTCCCCAGTTCCGTGTACCGGAGCCGCTGCCGGAGCCCATTGTTGCTGTGCTCGAGCCTGCGCCACAAACTGTCTCAACGCCAGCCCCCACGCTGCATCGACAGAGTCCGCGGCGCCGCTGGCTGTTCGTCGCATTCCTCTTCGGGCTGGCTGTGGCGGGCAGCTTTGTGCTCGGCTGGCAACTGCGCGAGTTGCGTGACTCTCAGCCGCCCACATCCATCGATCGCTTTTGGGCGCCGATCACCGATGGAACCGCCACGGCGACCTACTGCCTGGGCGAGCCGGCCAAGAACATCAACGTCGCGTCGATCAATTCCCTGGATGCTCCGATAACCGGAACAGATCCGCAGCCGCTTTTTTTTCGCCTGCATCTTTCCGGAAACCTGGCACTGGCCGATGTGATCACGCTCACCCGAACCGCGGCGGCCCTTGAAACCCGGCACAAGGCTTTTCGTGTGCTTCCCGCCTCCGAGGCCAGCTTTGCGCAACTGCGCGAAGGGCCTATCGTGCTGATTGGGGGCTTCGACAATATCTGGACTCTGCGCGTGACGCAGAAGCTGCGTTTTGGGTTTGGCTCCAAGGACGGCGTTGCTATTATCGTTGACCGCAAGAGTCCAAAGCAGACCTCGTGGGCCACGGCCTGGGACCTGCCTTTCAAGAAACTCTCACGCGATTACGCCATCGTGGCTCGCATCCACGACAACACTACCGGACAACCCGTGATTGTGGCTGCCGGGATCTCCGAAGAAGGCACCGAATCGGCTGGAGAGATTCTCTATAACCCCATGTATCTCGACTCACTGCTGGCCAAGCTTCCAGCCAACTGGGAGAAGCTGAATATGGAGGCGGTCATCGAAACGCAAGTCATCGAAGGCCATCCCGGCCCGCCAAGCGTTCTGGCTGTTGAGACCTGGTAAGACTCGATAACAAATGGAAATAATATCCGCGACTCGACGGAATAGAGACATGCGCTCGCTCGTCCTGAATGCCGGGCGAGAGGACTGCCATCTTTGCCGAACGAAGCGAACGATGCGATGCGATGAATTCGTTGCCGGAGCGCGGAATATCGGAACTTATGAGTTGCTAAGTCGAGCTACTTCGACTTGGCCTTTTGTGCGGCCCAGCGCTTGCGCTGTGCATCCGCAATGCGCTTGCGCGCTTCGGGGCTAAGCACGCGCCGCTTCTTGCCTTTGGCAGCGGCCGGCGCCTTCTTCGCTTTGGGCCCTACGACCTTGTAGGATGTCGAGCCTGTGGTGGTGGCCAGCAGAGTGCGAATCTGCGTGAGCTTTGCAATTTCTTCGTCAATCAGGGCAACGATCGATTCAATAGCCATTTGTCAAGATTAACCTAACATTTCGCTTTTGTGCAATTGCACGCGAAAGTTATCCCACTTACACGCGTCATCCGAAGTAACTCACTCGGCCTTTCCGACAGCCTTTTCTAGATAGGCCTTTTGAAGAACAAAAAACGCAGCTTTCCTTTGCCCTTGATCCGAGATAAGTCCCTTCCGGTTGTAGCCATCCTGAATGCCGGCCAGATTGCGCGTAGGCGAACGAAAATCCATCAGTATCCATGCGCTCATTCCGCGCAGGTTCGGAACCCGGTTGAGCATGCCGATTTGATGGCGATAGATGTTAGCCTGGAATTCTTCGCTCCAGCGTTCGTTATCGGCCCCATGCAGCCCTGCCTTGGCTTCGCCGCCAAATTCGCTCATGATGATGGGCTTGTCGTAATCCACTCGCCAATCGGTCGTATCCGCGCCTTCGGCGGTCTGCTCGTACCAGCCGACATATTCGTTGGCGCCGATAACATCGAGCGCCTTGCCGAGCGGATCGTCGACCACCTTGATATGGCCTTCGCTGCGCACCAGCAGCGCGGCAGTAATCAAGCGCGTTGGATCAAGCTCGCGCGCATGCTGCGCCAGGGTTTCTATGAAGTGGGTTCGCGTCTCGTTATTGGGAGTTTCGTTCGCCATGGACCAGAGGACGATGGCCGCGTGATTGCGCGACGTTCCTATTTCCTCATCCAACTGCTGCTCGGCTTTGGCAAGCACCTTGGGGTTATCGAACTGGATGGCCCAATATACCGGAATCTCCGACCAGACCAGCAATCCCATGCGGTCGGCTGCGCGAAGCATCGATTCATCGTGCGGGTAGTGCGCAAGACGCACGAAGTTAGCGCCTAGCTCCTTGGCCCACCCAAGCAGCGTTTCCGCATCCTTATCGGAATAAGCGCGCCCACTGCGGTAAGGCGCTTCAGCATGGATGCACACGCCGCGCAGAAAGATCGGCTTGCCATTCAGCAGTATTTCGTTTCCGCGCGTTTCAATGGAGCGAAAGCCGAGCAGGTCATCCAAAGTGTCCTGGCCCGCGCGTATTGTGACCTTGTAGAGTTTCGGCGTCTCCGGTGACCAGCGCGCGAGACCCTTTGCGTCCATGCGAATTGCCGCCCGGCCGTCGCTACCGGTAACCGCCGATGTCTTCCTGGCTAACTCGGGAATCTCCACGTCCACAAGCGCGCCGGGTTGGCCCCCTTGAACATGCACCCAGCCTTGAATCACGGAGTCCTCAGTGCGGCTCAGATGGAGATCGTATTGATCGATGAAAGCCTCAGGTACTTCAATCAATGAAACCGCGCGCGTAAGGCCGCCATAGTTCCACCAATCGGTCTTGAGCGTGGGAACTCCGTCTTCGTGGCGCGTGTTATCCACGGCGGTTACCACGAAGTTATCGCCCGCATGTACGGCGCCGGTGACTTCGCAATTGAAGCTGGTGAACCCTCCCTCGTGCTCGCACACCTTTGTCCCGTTTACCCAGAACCACGACTTGTGATTGGCCGCCCCGATGTGCAGGAAGATATGCGAATGTTCCTTCGGCTGATAAGTGAAATCGCGCTCGTACCAGATTGGACCTTCATAGTAGAGCAGCGAATCGCGCTGCGTATTCCAGTCGCCGGGCACCTTTAATGTGGGCGACTTGGAAAAGTCATACTCGATCACCCGGCCGCCCGGCTCCTGCTTCTGGTTCCGCGCGTATCCGGGGAATCCATTGAAGTATGGATCGACAATCGTGTGCCAATCGCCATTCAGTGAAGTTGCCGGCCGCATATCCTCGCCCGTAAGCACAATAGGCGCGGCGGCGGGTGTTGGCGCTTGCTGCGCCCGCGAGATTTCGGAGGCAAACAGTAAAGTAACGGCAGCAAGCATAACCAGTCCGGCGCGCAAGGACGCGCTGGACGCTTGAAACAGGCGGACAAACGATAACTTCATTCTGGAACCTCTTCCATGCGTATTCGGGCAAGAGCGGCCGCAACGGTTCACGGCGCGAATGCGGCAGCGACCGATGAATTGGCAATCTTATCGTCCCAAAGCCGAGCCTCACAACCGTACGTTATGACTCTTCAAATAAAAACGGGGACTGGCTTGGCAGCCAATCCCCGTTGCCGGCTCCAAAACAAATTTAGGATCCCAGATATTCTACGTGCACATAGGTGCCGAGGCGGACGTTGTAAGCCAGGTACCATCCCGGATGATCGGGATCTTCATAGATCACGATGTCGTCGGAGTCCCACAGCCAGCCGTCGCAGAAGGCGATGTCGGCAGCGGCCACCGACCAATACCAGTTGTTGAACCAGAAGCGGCCAGGGCCGCCGCCGGCCAGGTGCCATTCATGGCCGCGTCCAAAGCCTCCCGTGAAGCGGCCATGCTCCCAGGGGTGATCGAGGTGATAGCGAGCATCGTTGGGACCGGTGTCGTGGCCGACCCAGGTTTTCCCGTCCACATGGGGAACGTTGGGATGGCCCGCCTTGTCACTGTAATTGCGATTCTGTTCAACGGGATGCGGCGCACTTGTTGTAGGCTTGGGCCCGCTTCTGGGAATGGCTGGATGGGGCGCTGGCGCCGCTTCGCGGTGCTGCGCGAACGCGGGAACCGCAAGCACGAGCAATGTTGCAAAAGTTAACTTGAGAGTTGTCATACCTTCCTCCGGATGACCCTTGGGCGGCGGCTATTCCTTGCCGGCCTGATCCCAGGAACAGGCCATCGCCAACAACACTAGATTAGACACGGTGGTGTGATGCGAGTTGCGGTCTGATCGGGTTGCCGGCTGCTCATCAAAATCCGATCGGGCGCGAGAAATCCACTACACTCCCACTGCTACTGGCGCGCGACGCCATGCGTAAAGCGGGAAGCGGTTGGCCAGCTCGGCCACTTCTTCGCGAATCCGATCAAGTGCCGCATCGTCGCTGCGCTTGTCCAACGCGCGGGTGATCCAGGCAGCGATCTGGCGCATCTCCGGCTCTTTCATTCCACGCGTAGTGAGCGCGGGCGTGCCCACGCGAATGCCGGAGGGCTTGAGCGGCGGGTTGGCATCGAAGGGTATCGAATTCTTGTTCACTGTAATGCCGGCCTTGCCCAGCGCCAGTTCCGCCTCAGAACCCAGAATGCCTTTCGCGAACACGTCTACCAACATCAGGTGGTTGTCCGTTCCACCCGAAATGATGCGGAAACCGGCTTCCTGCAGGGCGACGGCAAGCGTCTTGGCATTGGCAACCGTCTGCGCCGCGTAGGTCTTGAACTCCGGCCGCAGCGCTTCGCCGAATGCCACGGCCTTGGCCGCAACGATGTGCATCAGCGGACCGCCTTGCTGGCCGGGGAAGACGGCTTTGTCGACGGCTGTCGCCAGATCCTGGCCGCAGATGATCATGCCGGCGCGTGGGCCACGCAGGGTCTTGTGCGTGGTGGTGGTGGTGATGTGCGCGTGGGGCACCGGCGAGGGATGCACACCGCCCGCCACCAGACCGGCGATGTGGGCCATGTCGAAGACGTACACCGCTCCCACCTTGTCGGCGATCTGGCGCATGCGCTCGAAGTCCCACAGCCGCGGATAGGCGCTGCCGCCGCCGATGATCGCTTTGGGCCTTTCGCGCAGCGCAATCGCTTCCAACTCGTCGTAGTCGATCCGCTCGGTGTCCTTGCGAACCTGGTAGAAGGTGGGCCGGTAGAGCTTGCCGCTGAAGCTGAGCCGGTGACCGTGGGTGAGGTGGCCGCCGTGGGAGAGATCGAGGCCGAGAATCGTGTCGCCCGCCTGCAAGACCGCGGCATAGGCGGACGCATTGGCCTGTGAGCCGGAATGCGGCTGCACGTTGATGTGATCGCCGCCGAAGAGCTGTTTGGCGCGATCGCGCGCCAGGTTCTCCACCACGTCGGCATACTCGCAGCCGCCGTAGTACCGTCGGCCGGGGTAACCCTCCGCATACTTGTTGGTGAATGTGGAGCCGGCAGCCTCAAGCACCGCCTCGGAGACAAAGTTCTCGCTGGCGATCATCTCCAGCCCCTCATGCTGGCGGAGAGTTTCATGGTCAAGGGCGGCGGCTACATCGGGGTCGGCCTGGGCGAGGGAAAGAGAAATGCGGTCACTCATAGGAAGATTCTAGCCGCTTTTTGGGAAACTTTGATAGGCAGATTCAGAGTTCCGGGACGTTTGCGGGAGTGCTCGCCGGGAACGACGCTGGCGAATACGGCGATCGACGGGTTGCATCGTTGGGCAATGACGCGATCTGAGTAAACTTGTACGAGAGTTCGAATCGACGAACGAGGTCCCCCTGTGATTTTCACTTCGAATAAATCCTGGCGAAATCAGCTACTGGTTCTGTTCTTTGCGACCGCTTTGATTTCAGCTCAGGCTCAGGCACCCGCCACGCAGCCCTCACCGGTCGACCCGGCACTGCTCGCGAAAGCCGCTACGGGCGATGCTGCCGCGCAGGTCCAGGTGGGCGATGCCTATGCCGCCGGCAAGGGCGTTCCCCGCGAGCCGCGGCAGCTGGCGGCCGATTACAAGCAAGCCGCAGAGTGGTACCGCAAGGCCGCCGACCAGGGCAGTATTGTGGCCCAAATCCACCTGGCAGACCTTTATCGCGACGGCCGAGGCGTGGCCCGCGACATGGCGCAGGCCGTGGCCTGGTACCGCAAGGCGGCCGAGCTTGGAGACGCCGGCGCGCAGGGCACGCTGGGCCTGCTTTACTCTGTCGGCATGGGCGTAGAGCGCGACGATGTGGAGGCTTATTACTGGCTCTGCCTGGCTGCCGCCGCGAAAGGGCCGAACCAGGCAAAATACATGACCAACCGGCAGAGCGTAGGGGAACATATCACCACCGATCAGCAGGCCGCTGTGCAGGATCGCGTAGCCGCCTGGCAGGCTGCGCACCCTAGACCTTGATCGGAATCACGGCATCCAGCCGGGAGAATCCGCATGGACTCGCCACGAGCAGGCCATTGCCCGAAATCCTCAATATCGAGGGCAGCGGCAGGATGCAAGAAGTCACTCTCGAAGAAAAAATCGCCCAGAGAGTGACCGAAATAAGGCAGTTGCTTTCTCTTGCATTTCCCGGTCAAGTTTAACGAAAAGTATCAGCTTATGCGCATTTTGCTGATAGAATCGGTGCCCATGGGAACTCCACCGACTCCACCACCGTCAACCAAACTTTATCTCTCATTCACCGCCAGGGTGACTGACCAGACGACCACATTGTTGATGAATTCGCTAGCTGGGGCCATGCAACAGGGCATCAAGGAATTAACTTTGCTCTTGTCAACGCCGGGGGGTAGCGTTATGCACGGAATGACCCTCTATAACTACCTCTCTGCACTCCCCGTTGAATTGACCACTTTCAACATCGGGAATGTCGATTCAATTGGCGCGATCGTTTTCTTGGCGGGGAATAAGCGATTCGCGTGCCCTCACTCGACATTCATGCTTCATCCGGTGGCGTTTTCTTTACAAGTGGCGCAGACCTATGAACAGCCCGACTTGAAAGCAATCGCGCAATCTTTGGAAGCGGATCAGGCACGGATAGCGGGCATCTACGCGGAAAGGTCGGGCCTAGAAACTCAGAATGCCCTTGCTCTTTTCGGGCAGCAAAGGACCCATACTGCCACTGAGGCCCAGTCCTTCAACTTTGTTCATGAGGTGAAGGCCCTCGCTATCGAGCCTGGCGCTTGGGTTGTCCACCTGAACGCCGTTTAGTGGCACAGTCGAGTTCAGCCTTGGATAGCAGACGTTCATTGGGCCGACCGTGGTGAAAGTGTTCAAAATAGCCATGTCCCCTCCAGCTACATTGGCAAGCACGTTACATGCCATTCCTATACCTTCTCGAATGAGGGTTTCTCATTTTTGCTTCTACAGGCTGGCGGCATTCCCCTAAGACTTTCTAGGTACGCCAATTACGCACCAACGGTAGCGCAAAAATACGCCCCTGTCTACTACTTTCATTGTACCGTGTCAAGTGGAAGTACGCTACATATTGCGTCTAATGCATCCTAAGTTGTGCAAACTGGGTTACCGAAGTGGTAAGAAAGTACCCATAGTGTAAACATTCGTGCACACTGGACCGCAATCCAGTCGACACTTACACCTTTGCGCAAGGTACATACTTCCGAAAAACTTGACATCGCCGCGCTGAAACAAGCCGCGGCAATGCCGCAATAGACCCCGACATGCTCCGAACACTCTTAAAAGCCTGCCGACGCTTGGCTCCGTGCGGCCTGTGCAACCTGCATGTGCGCCGTTGCGATTGGCTCACTGTAGTGACCGGCAACGATTCGGGCGGACTGGGACGGATCCAAAAGTGGCTCGACGGCCGCGAGCTTTATGTTGGAGTGAGCGGCCATCTGCGCCACGGCAGCCTTGCTGGAGACGGATTGGACCAGCGAGAGCATGGCGCTGACTACGGTGGCTACGGCCTGGATTGCGGAGAGGGCGTGCTTCTGGCTGGCGGGGTCGACGATTTTTGCAGCTTGCAGCACCGAGGAGTTGACCTGCTGCTGGAAGGCGACGATCTGAGTTTGAATCTGCGCCAACAGGCCTGCGGTCGGATTGGCCAGATAGGCCTTGGCCTGGGTCACGAGCAGATTCGATGCAACATCGAAACCGATGGTCGCGGCGGTGAAGATGGGCGCGTCGGCGGGGGCCAGCAGGGCGGCGGTCGAGTCGACCGTGGCGACGGCGCTTTGCAGGGTGGGGGTCCAGTTGACGATGTCCTGGGCGACGCTGACGCCGGAGCAGGCGGTGGAAAAGGGCAGCGGAAGAAGCAGCGCGATGAGCGCCCATGCACCGAGCCGGGTGGCCGACGTGCTGGAGGTAGTGGCGGCAGCCGGGTCTTTTGCAATGAGGCCGAGAAGCGCGGTGGCGATGGCGCTGACCAGCGTGACCACGGTGCCCGAGCCGGCGTGGCCCAGGTTGACGCCCTGCTGCGAAAGGACGCCGGCGATGGAGACGGTTGCGATGAGCAGGCCGGCGACTGAGGTTTTGGGGTGGTTCCAGATGTTTGAGATGGAATTCATTGGGTGCTCCTTGAAGAGAAAAGGGCAGCAAAAGCTGTCCTGGGTTCAAGTTCAATTGATTGGCCGGTCGCTAAACCTGCGGGGCGGCCACAGTTCCACAAGCGATTCGCGATGAAGCCGCGATTCACATGAGCTTTATTTTGAAGAAGTTGCGCCTGTTTCAGAGCTGCAAATGGCGAAGTTTTTTATTTCGTTTTGCGTTCAATCCTGGCCAGCGGCCGGCTCCGCCCAGGGCCGGCCGCTCGATCAGGTTTGGCCGCTCTCAATGCCGGGAAGCTGCCGTGGTTCCGATCCGGCTTCCTGGTGGAGAGTCCGTGCCGTCCAGACAAAGCCGGCCACTTTCCCCGGCGCAGCTCAACCGGTTCCCAAGGCGGCGAGCTCATTCGCCGGGTGCGGTGTTTCCATGGTTTGTCTGGCTTGATATAAGAATAAGGCAATGGTGGGAATCAATGTGCAAGCAGAAGGTTGCTTATAACCAATTTAAAAATCAATAATTTAATGAAAAACATGAAATCTTTCACCTTGACACGGTACGACGTTACGGGGTGGCGGGGCGTTCGTTCCGCCTCTCCGAGGCGGATTGAAACTGAGGCGATGCTTTCACCCAGGACTCCGTCCTGGGCTACTTTCTTTCTCTCCCTACGGGAGGGCTTTGAGCCGTGGCAAAAAGCTGCGGCCGAGGATTTCGTACTTTCCACTGGTCACGCGGGCGATGGCTTCGCTGTAGGCGATATGCTCCTCGACCAGGATGCGCGCGGCGAGGGAGTGGGCGTCGTCAGTTTCGAGGACCGGGATGGCGCGCTGCAGGATAATGACGCCATGGTCCAGGTGCTCATCGACGAAATGAACGGTGCAACCGGCTATCTTAACGCCGTATTCGAAGGCCTGGCGCTGCGCTTCGAGGCCGGGAAAGGCAGGAAGTAGGGACGGGTGGATATTGAGGATGCGGTTGGGGAAGGCGGCAATGAACTGGGGCGAGAGCAGGCGCATGTAGCCGGCAAGGCAGACAAGGTCGACGTTGTAATTTTTGAGACAGTCGATGACTTCGGCGTCGTGGTGGGCGCGAAGACGGCCCTGGGAGACAAAGAGCTTGTGAGGGATTCCGAGTTCGGCTGCGGCTTTGAAGCCACCGGCGTCGGCTACGTTGGAGATGACGACGGCGATCTCCACGCCGGGAAGGGATCGCACGCGGATGGATTGGGCGATGGCCAGGAAGTTGGAGCCGCGGCCGGAGAGCAGAATACCCAGGCAGATTGACCCGCTCATGTGTATTGGACCCGGCGGTCGCCTTTGACGATGCGGCCGATGACGTGGAACTTCTCCTCGGCGCGGTCGAGCACGGCCTTGGCGCGCGCGAACTTGGCGGCAGGGATAACCGCGATGAGGCCGATCCCCATGTTGAAGGTGTGCATCATCTCCTCCTGCGAGACCTGGCCGAGCGTTCGCAGATGCTCGAAGATGGGCGGGACGGGCCAGGAGCCGATTTCGACCTGGGCGGCGGTGGCCTTGGGCAGAATCCGGGGCAGGTTCCCGGTGATGCCTCCGCCCGTAATGTGGGCCACGCCGGTGGTCACGCCGGCGGTGACAAGCTTTTGAATAATCGAGAGATAGCTGCGATGGGTCTTCATCAGCGCGGCGCCGGCCTTGTCTTTGATGGCGGAGACGTACTGGGTTGGCTTGTAACCGGCTACCTCAAAAAACAGTTTGCGGGCCAGGGAGTATCCATTGGTGTGCAGGCCGGTGGAAGACAGGCCGATGAGCACGTCGCCGGGCTTGATGCCTATGCCGGTGATCAGTTTGTCGCGGTCGACAGCGCCCACGATGAAGCCGGCCAGGTCGTACTCACCGTCGGCGTAGAAGCCAGGCATCTGGGCGGTCTCGCCGCCAATGAGGACACAGGTGTTGGCTTTGCAGGCTTCTGCCAGGCCGGTCACGACGGATTCGGTAACTTCGGGGTCGAGGCGGCCGGTGGCCAGGTAATCGAGGAAAAACAAAGGGATAGCGCCCTGAACGGCAATATCGTTTACGCAGTGGTTGACCAGGTCTGCTCCCACGGTGTGGTGCATGCCGAGTTCGAAGGCGACTTTGAGCTTGGTGCCTACGCCGTCGGCGGAACTGACCAGGATGGGGTTCTTCCAGCGCTGCATGTCAAGCCGGAAGAGCGCGCCGAAGCCGCCGATGCCGCCCAGGACGTTGCGGTTGAAGGTCTTCTGCGCCAGGTACTTGATGCGTTCCTTGGCGCGGTCGCCGCTGGAGATGTCGACGCCGGCGTCGGCGTAGGTCACGGGCTTGGATTTAGGTTCGTCTGGCACGTATGGGGGCTTTCTGCGGATGGATCTTGCGCTGTCCCGACGGTATGGAATGTCAGGCCGGAAAGGAAGATTCTAGCAGGATTCGTCTGATGCGGCGGTGATTAGAAAAAGCGTTCGCGCTCCTGGGCTGTGGGAATCGGGCAGGTTTCGAGGCGTCCCCAAATGCGGTAACGGCAGCGGGCGACCAGACGGTAACCGAGGTCGCGGAGGGGGCTCGGAATCCAGCTCATGACGGTGGCGACAGCCGGCCAGGGGCGCGGCAGCGCTCGGAGCATGGCGATTGCCGCGTCCGAGCGGACGAGGATCTGCTCGACGGGCGTGTCAGGATTGCTGACGACCAGGATGGTGCTGGGGGCGAAAGCGGGTGAGCTCAGGCCGTTCTCTGTTTCGCCGATCCGGTGTCGGGCAAGCAACGCGGCTACTTTGGGCGACTCTGACGGGACAAAGCGCAGGCGGTCGCGGCGGTCGCGCCGCAGGAACCAACGGACGGAGCGGTTGCAAAAGCCGCAGTGGCCATCGAAGATGACCAGCAGGCGGTCGCCAATCTGGAGTAAGTCGCTCACCCTGTCTGGATGAAAGCACGATGGTGCGCGATTCAATTCAGGCCTGATTCCGTCGATACGGCAAACTTGCAGCTTCTATACTTAAGCAACTATGAGTTCGCCCATCGCTACACCTTCTCGTATCAGATCGCAGGCTCTTCAACAGCGCGCGGAGCGCTTCTTTCCCGGCGGCGTCAATTCGCCGGTGCGGGCGTTCAAGGCGGTGGGCGGCGCGCCTCCGTTTGTGGAGCGGGCTGAGGGCGCGTATCTCTTCGACGCTGACGGAAACCCGTATATCGACTATTTTGGCTCCTGGGGGCCGATGATTCTGGGGCACGCGTTTCCGCCGGTGGTGGAGGCGATTGAGCGGGCGGCGCGCAACTCGGCCAGCTTTGGGGCATCGACTGCAGCCGAAGCGGACCTGGCGGAGCGGATCGTCGCCTGCTATCCGGCGATTGAGAAGCTGCGCTTTGTGAGCTCGGGCACGGAGGCGACCATGTCGGCCATCCGGCTGGCGCGGGCGGCCACCGGGCGCAAGATCGTTGTGAAGTTCGAGGGCTGCTACCACGGGCATTCGGATGGGTTGCTGGTCAAGGCTGGGTCGGGCGTGGCGACGTTTGGGATTCCGGGGTCGGCGGGCGTGCCGGAGGAGATTGCGGCGCTGACGCTGGCGCTGCCGTATAACGACATTGCGGCTGTCGAAGCGGCGTTTGAAGCGCACCCAAATGAAATTGCGGCCGTCATTGTTGAGCCGATTGTTGGAAATGCCGGATGCATTCCGCCGGCTGAGGATTACCTCGCGGGCTTGCGCAGGATTACTTCAAAATACGGCGCGCTGTTCATCGTCGACGAGGTGATGACCGGCTTCCGCGTGGCGCTGGGAGGCGCATGCGAAGCCTATTCCCTCGACCCCGACCTGGTTACACTCGGCAAAATCGTAGGTGGTGGGCTGCCGGTGGGCGTCTTCGGCGGGAAGAGCGTCTTCATGGACCAACTCGCGCCGCTAGGCCCGGTCTACCAGGCGGGGACTCTAAGCGGCAACCCGCTGGCCATGGCTGCAGGGCTTGCCGCCATCAGCCATCTCCAAGCCAACGCGGACAAGATCTACACTCAACTTCAGGCCACGGCTTCCGCCGTTGCCAATGGTGTAGCCCAGGAAGCCAAGCGAGCCGGCATCGCGGTAGGCGTCAACCAGGTGGGCTCCATGTGGACGTGGTTCTTTACCTCCGGCCCGGTCACCAATTACGAACAGGCCGCCAGGTCCGACACCGCGGCATTTGCCCACTTCCACCGCGCCATGCTGGATCGCGGGGTCTGGCTGCCTCCATCGCAGTTCGAGGCGGCGTTCTTGGGAACGACCCATGGAGAGCAAGAGGTTGCGGCTACCATTGCCGCGGCGCGAGATGCGTTCGCAGAGATGAGACTGAGGGACTAGGGGACTAGTTAGAGCAGGTGGTTGCTCCGGGGTGTGGCCGGCTCCAGGCCTCGAGCGTCACGAAGCGGTGGGTGGCTCTGTAACGCGCAAGAAGCTGCGCGGCGGCGTTTACAGAGGGGTTGCGGTTGGCGCTTAACCCCCGGTGGCCGCCGTCGTGGAGAACAATGTTGGCGGCGCGGCCCCTGCGCTGAAAACGATCGATCTTCTGGATCAGTTTGGCGGCGATGGCGTCGGCCGAAGGCTCGCTCCAGTCGGTGGTCATGGCGTTCCAGGTTACAGGCTCCATTCCCAGTTCCCTGGCAATGCGCAGAACGTGCGGACGGCGCGCGCCGAAGGGTGGGCGGAAGTAGAGGATGGGCGCGCCAGTGAGCTGCTGGAGCGTATCGCGGGTGCGAGTCAGCTCTTCGTCCACTTTAGGCGCAGCGGTGAGGGCCAGGTTGGGGTGTGTCCAGGAGTGGTTGCCGATGAGATGGCTGGCGGCGAAGATGCGGCGGACAAGGTCCGGCTGCCGCTGGGCGAAACTTCCGATGAGGAAAAATGTGGCGCGGACGTCGTGCCGGGCGAGGATGTCGAGCAGGCGCGGGGTGCAGGCCGGGTTGGGACCGTCGTCGAACGTGAGCGCCAGTTCGCCGGGCCCTCGGGGTGCGTTGGCTGGCGCTGTCAGTGTGCGGCCGAAGAGTTGTGAGCCGGGGCTCATGGCGGCGTAGGCAAAACCCCCGGCGGCCAGGCCGCCTAAGGCGATGGTGCCCGCTGCGGCGGAGATTCCGATGGCCAGCGGCGACAGCATGATGCTCTCAAGTTTCGATTGTTACCCGCCCGAACTGCAAGCGAATGCGTTCCTGGTGCTCGACGGATAGTTTTGGTTTCCCACCCCTGCACCAGAAAGAAGGTGCAAGGATGGGGCACTGGGGTTCGGTGCTGAATGCAGGAAAGGACGGGGAGCGAAGAACGCCGCGGCTACTCCGAGGTGGTGGGGTCGATGACTGCGCGCACTTGCGAGACTTTGTTGGCGGGAAAGCCGCCGGTCTGGGCGTGCTGGCGTACGGTGGCTTCGTCGGGAGCGATGTAGACGCAGTAGATCTTGTCGTCGGTGACGTAGCTGTGAATCCACTGAATCTGCGGACCCATGTCGCGCAGAACGCCGCAGGATGTTTGTGAAACGGCTTTAAGCTGCTCCGGCGTCAGGTTTCCGGCTCCGGGGATTTCTCTCTCGATAACGAACTTGGGCATTTCGGTCGACCTCGCTCTATGCCTGGCGGATTGATAAGGTAGCGAGGATTCTATCCATCGCGCCAGCTCCGTGGCAAGAATATCGCGGGACCGATGAGTTGAATCGGCATCGAATGGGATGGCGGCCTTGCATTTCAGGCCGGCTTCGGGCGTATACTCAGCCTTGTTCGGGTCGCATCCTGGGTTGACGGAGCGGCACTGGAGATAAACATGAGCGTTACCAACTTCCCCGGCGGGTCGAGCTCCGCGTCGACCGGCATCCCCATCACAAAAGTTACAGTTCCCGCGCTTGCCGAGATGAAGCGGCAGGGCAAACCCATCTCTGCGCTCACCGCGTACGACTACTCGTCTTCGCGGCTCGCGGATGAGGCCGGCATCGACCTGCTGCTGGTAGGCGACTCGCTGGCCATGGTGGTGCTGGGCCACGAAAACACGCTGGCCGTGACCGTGGATGAGATGCTTCACCACACCCGCGCAGTGCGGCGCGCGGTGCGGCGTGCGCTGGTGGTGGCCGACATGCCCTTCGGCAGCTACCATGGCGCCGTAGTCGAAGGTGTGGCGAACGCTATCCGATTCGTGAAGGAAGCAGGCGCTGAGGCGGTGAAGATCGAGGGGCCTCGCGTGGAGCTGGTACGCGCGCTGACCGAGGCGGAGATTCCCGTGATCGGACACCTGGGCCTGACGCCGCAGAGCATTCATCGCATGGGCGGCTACCGGGTGCAGGCGCGGACCGCGGAGACCGCGAGCCGGCTCAAAGCCGATGCGCTGGCGCTGGCCGAGGCGGGAGCAGGCGCGGTGGTGCTGGAAGGCGTTCCGCGCGAAGTGGCCGCACAGATCACGGCCGAGCTGCAGGTTCCGACCATCGGCATCGGGGCCGGGCCGGAGTGCGACGGACAGATTCTTGTTTACCACGATCTTCTCAACCTGACCTTTGCGCCGGCAGCGAAGTTTGTGCGCCGCTATGCGGATGCGGGCGGGCTGATTCGCGCGGCTATCGAGCGTTATCGCGAGGACGTTGAGCGCCGGACGTTTCCATCGGACGAGGAGAGCTATCACCTGGCACCCGCGGTGCGGCGCGAATTCGAAGAAACCGACAGGGGCCGGCCTGTGTCAGGGCATGACTTTAGTCGTGCCGCAAAAGCCGCAAAATGAAACTGGGTTTTAACCCCTGCGGAAGGCTTTCGCGATTCAGGTTCCCACAGCGGCTAAAGCCGATCTTCAAAATCGATTTCCATACGGCACGACTAAAGTCGTGCCCTTTCAAAGCGAGGGATGTGGACAAACTCTGATGGAGATTCTTCGCACCGTGGCGGAACTGCGCGCCTGGTCTCGTTTGGAACGAAATGGCGGCGGCAACACGGTTGGACTGGTGCCGACGATGGGTGCGCTCCATGAAGGCCATGCATCCTTGATTCGAGCGGCCGCGGCGTCGTGCGGGCGGGTGGCCGTAAGCATCTTTGTCAATCCAACGCAATTCGGACCGAACGAGGATTTCGCCCGCTATCCTCGGACGTTTGAGGCGGACTGCGCGCTGGCAGAAGCCGCAGGCGCAGACGTAGTGTTTGCGCCTTCGGTCGAAGAGCTATATCCGCAAGGAGAAACCGCGTTTGTGGAAGTCGCGGGCCTGGGAGATCGGCTCGATGGGGCTTCCAGGCCGGGGCATTTTCGCGGCGTGGCGACGGTGGTGGCGAAACTTATGATTGCGGCTGAGCCGGATCTCGCATTCTTTGGGCAGAAGGACGCGGCGCAGGTTGCAGTCTTGCGGCGCATGGTGACCGATCTGCGGCTCGCGACAGAGATTGTGGTTTGCCCGATCGTGCGCGAAGCGGATGGACTGGCTTTGAGTTCGCGCAATGTATATCTGAGCGCCGAGGAGCGCGAGCGGGCGCTTACCCTCAGCCGCGCCATTCGCCAGGCGGAGGCGCTCTACGCAGCGGGCGAGCGCCGCGCCGCCAGATTTACCCAGGCCGTCCGCATGACCTTCGCCGAGATGCCGCAGATTAGCGTGGACTACATTGCGCTGGTGGACGGGGCCACGCTCGAGCCGGTGGAGATCGCTGCGCCTGGGTCGCTGTTTGCGGTTGCAGCCTGGGTAGGCGCAACGCGGCTGATCGATAATGCAATTCTCAAATGAAATGAATGCAAGCCAGAGGCAATTGGGCGGTCTTATCGAAATATCGCCGGGGAACCATGGGAGGTCTATGGCAATGCTTACCCGTAACCGCATACCGCTGATCGTGGCAGTTGCCTATGCTTCGGTCGTCTTGTGTCTCTTCCTGCTGGCAACCTTCTCTACGGACGAATTCGGCTTCCGATTTATTCCGGTCATTGTGGCCACATCTCCGCTCAGCCGATTTGTTTTCCAAAGCTCAGGCAATTCCATTTCGATCCTGGTGGGCGGCGCGGTGAACACCCTTGTGCTGTTCGGCCTTCTCAAGGGAATCGCTTCGTTGATGGCGTCGAAAGCGGCGAAATAGGACACATTTACCAGCCGCGCCGAACAACGTTTGTCTCTATGCCGCGGTGTTCCCGGATTCCGCCGCGACCCAACGGGGCGCGGGCCGGGCTGGGTACGCTTTCCCAGGATTTCATCCTCGGCTATTTTCGTATCCTCCCTGACGGAAGGAACATGCCTGCATCCGAGCCATTGTGTGAGATCGCCCTCCTGGAGAGATAGGCGCCGGCCGTCGTATGCGAGATGGGCATTGCGGAAAGTACGCCGAGGATGCACTCTGGTAGGCAATGCCGGAACTGCCTGACATCGCAGCCTACATCTCTGCAATCGAGGCACGCGTTCTTGGCCAGACGCTGGAGCGGGTGCGGATGGCGAGCGTGTTTCTACTTCGCACCGTTGACCCTCCGCTCTCAAGCGTGGAAGGCCGCACCGTTGTAGCCTTGCGGCGCATCGGCAAGCGAATCGCGATAGGTTTGGAGGGCGATCTTTGGCTGGTGCTGCACCTGATGATCGCCGGCCGTCTGCATTGGAAGCCGCCGAACGCCAAGCTTGCCGGGCGCAATGCGCTGGCGGCGTTCGATTTTCCAGCGGGCTCACTCACTCTGACCGAGGCCGGCAGCAAGCGGCGCGCGTCTCTGCACGCGGTGCGCGGCGAAGAAGGACTCTACTCCATCGATCCGGGCGGGGTTGAAGTTTTCGCAACCGACTTGGAGGGGTTTCGCGCGGCGCTTTCTCTTGAAAACCGCACACTGAAGCGCGCCCTCACCGATCCGCGCCTGGTGAGCGGCATCGGCAACGCTTACTCCGACGAGATTCTGCATGCGGCGCACATGTCGCCGGTAACGCTGACCCACAAGCTCAAGCCGGAAGAGTGGGAGCGGCTGTTCGCGGCCACGCAATCCACGCTGAGCCTGTGGATGGAGCGGCTGCGCAAGGAGGCGGAGAAGTCTTTTCCTGAGGGAGTGACGGCGTTCCGGCCGGAATTCGCCGTCCATGGCAAGTTCGACCAGCCGTGCCCGCGATGCGGCGAAAAGGTGCAGCGCATTCGCTACGCGGATAACGAGACCAACTATTGCGCGCGCTGCCAGACGGGCGGCAAAGTGCTGGCGGATCGCAGCCTGTCGCGGCTGCTGGGCTCGGACTGGCCACGCACGCTGGATGAACTGGAAGCGCTGAAGCGGCGCTAGGGCCTGCAACTCCCCAAGAGCATCCATCAGGGGCTAAAGCCCGACGCAGGTTATGCGGTACATTCGGCACGGCTGAAGCCGTGCCCTTTCAAAGCAGCGAAATTCTCCAACTCTGTGAAGTCGTGCCCTGTTACCAAACAGTCGGAGATTCCAATCGGAGGGATTTTTGCTTGACACGGCGTTCTCGGCTGCCGCAGAGTCAACTCCACGACTCCCTGCAGGTTTTTGCGCGATTCTGGACGCGATTCTTCAAATCCTCAACCGCGGGGAGCGGACTCTGTTTGCGATGGAGGCGGCGCGATGCATGAACTTCACTTCAACCACTGGGCCATTCTGGTTTCGGCTGTCATTCAGTGGCTTCTGGGCGCGGTGTGGTATTCGCCTGCGCTGTTTGCCAAGCCGTGGGCGGCCGTGGTCGGCATCTCCAAAGACACGTCGAAGACCAGCAGCATGGTCATGGGCATGATCGCCTCGTTCATCGGCAGCCTGGTGACGTCGTTCGTGCTGGCGCACGTGGTGCTCTGGTCCGGAGCGCAGACGTTCGCCATCGGATCGGCGATAGGGCTGATCATGTGGATGGGGTTTGTTGCGGCTCCTCTATGGGCCAGCTACATCTACGAGGGACGGCCCGCGAAGCTGTTCGCTATCAACACCGGGTACTGGCTGGTGGCGTGCGTCATTTCCGGCGGCCTGCTGGCGGTTTGGCGTTAAAACCCAAAGCCCGATCGGCCTTTACAATCGAGCCATGAGCAAAGCAGCCATTCAAACCAATCACGCGCCGGCGGCCATCGGGCCTTATTCACAGGGCATCCGCACGGGAAATCTGGTGTTCACGGCGGGGCAAATTGCGCTTGATCCGGCGACCGGACTGGTGGTTGCGCCAGGGATCACCGAGCAGACGACGAGGGTGCTGGAGAATCTGAAGGCCATTCTGGAAGCGGCGGGGTCAAGCCTGGCGCAGGTGGTCAAGGCGACGGTGTTCTTGAAGGACTTCAACGATTTTGCCGCCATGAACGCTGTCTACGGCACGTATCTGGCTCCGGCGGGCGTGACGGCGCCGGCGCGATCCACGGTGGAAGTCTCGCGCCTGCCCAAAGACGTGCTGGTGGAGATCGAGCTGATCGCGGAAGTCTGACGCCTTGCGGCTGATACTTTGCGATGCCGGCGAGCATCCAATCAAGGCAAGACAAGCAGGAGGACACGATGAGCGAAGTCGCGGACAAGGTTGTGCGCACCGAGGCGGATTGGCGCGCGGCGCTGACGCCGGAGCAGTATCGCGTGCTGCGGGAGAAGGGCACGGAGCGGCCGTTTACCGGGGCGCTGACGCAAAACCACGAGACCGGCGACTACCACTGCGCCGGCTGCGGAGCCATGCTTTTCAAGAGCGACGCCAAGTTCGACTCGGGCTGCGGATGGCCCAGCTTCACCATTCCGGCGGATTCGAAGGGTGTCGCCGAGCACGAGGACCGCACCTTTGGCATGCGGCGGGTTGAGGTAACATGCGCGCGCTGCGGCGGGCACCTGGGGCACGTGTTTCCCGATGGGCCAGGGCCTACCGGGCTGCGCTACTGCATCAACTCGGCATCGCTGACGTTTGAGCACGCCAAGTAAGCATGCCTTCTCGATCGCCGGCGGGAGTCCCGCGATGGTTGTCGACGAGAGCCGAAGCGGGCACAACAAACCCCGTCCGGAGAGGAACGGGGTTTGTGCCGTGCATAAATTGGGCTGAGACAGAGCTTGCGGGCCGGGGCCTTATGCCTTGGCGATCTTGCCGGCCTTGATGCAACTGGTGCAGACGCGGATGCGCTTGGCGGCGCCGTTGACCAGGGCCTTGACGGCCTGCAGGTTGACGTTCCAGCGGCGGCGCGTGACGTTGTGCGCGTGAGAGATGTTGTTACCGAACTGCGGGCCTTTGCCGCAAATGTCGCATACTTGTGCCATGACTTCACTCCAAACTTCGGTGCTT